>Ga0307513_10010707_pt1 | contig 11472 bp, 10 predicted proteins | sample 15_EM_MG_FD_202174 | JGI IMG/M metagenome (GOLD analysis project Ga0307513, IMG submission 202174) | Populus trichocarpa ectomycorrhiza microbial communities from riparian zone in the Pacific Northwest, United States - 15_EM | ecosystem: Host-associated > Plants > Roots > Unclassified | place... | reverse complement strand
CTCCTCGTGACCGCCGAGGTCGGTGGCCCAGCCCTGGTCGCGCACCTTGTCCAACTCCCGTAGGAAAGCAGGGGCGTTGGGGGTGGAGCGGGAGGTGTACATGGGGTAGTCGAGCTTGTCGGCGAGGGCGCGCCGCTCGTTCTCCGGCAGGTCGGCGAGCAGCAGCTTGGCGACGGCGGCGACGGTGATGGCGACGGGCTTCCCGATCCGCGAGTACATGCGCACGGGGTAGCGGCTCTCGACCTTGTCGATGTAGAGGACCTCGCCCTCCTCGTGCACGGCGAGATGGACGGTGTGCCCGCAGATCTCGTTGAGGCGTACGAGGTGGGGGTGGGCGATCTCCCGGACGTCGAGGTTCTCGACGGCTTCCTGGGCGAGCGCGAAGAGGCGGGCGCCGAGGCGGTAGCGCTGGTCGGACTGGCGGTAGACGAGGCCGTGTTCGTGGAGGGTGCGCAGGAGGCGCAGGGCGGTGGACTTGTGGACGCCGAGGCGGTCGGCGACCTGGCCGAGGTCGGCGGGGCCCTCGGCCAGCAACGGCAGGATGCTCAGCGCGCGGTCGACGGTCTGGCTCATGGGGTGGGTACCTCCTCCGGGGCCTGTTCGGCTTGCGTCCAGCCGGGGCCGAGTCGAAGTGTCCCCCACGCCGTGTCGTCGAGGGTGACCAGCCGGTCGGCGTGGTCGCGGGCGGGCGGCGCGGCGAGGTCGCCGGGGGCGGTGAGGACGGCGGCGGCCATGAGGTGGCCGTGCCGGATCCGGTCCCGTACGGGAAGACCCCTGAGGGTGGCGGAGAGGAACCCGGCGGCGAAGGCGTCGCCGGCCCCGACGGCGGCCACGACGTCGACCCGGGGCGCCCGGACATGGGTGGCGACGCGATCGGCGTCTTCCAGTCCGTCCAACGCGTCAGGGTTCTTGTCGGGAGTCTTGTCGAAGGCGACGGCGCCGCCCCTCCCCTGCTTGACGACCACGAGGTCGGGCTCGGGCAGCGCCCCCGCGATACCGCGCGCGCCGCGCAACCCCCACGCGGCCTCCGCCTCATCGGCGCCGACGAAGACGAGGTCGGCCCGCCGGGCCAGGTCGAGGAGCACCCGGGGACCGTCGGCGTCGGCCCACAGCCCCGGCCGGAAGTTGACGTCGAAGGAGACGAGCGGCCGGCCGGGCCGGGGCTCGGTCAGCTCCCAGAGGAGGTCGAGACAGTCGCCGGACAGCGCCGCCGTGATCCCGGACAGATGCAGGACACGCCCGGCGCGCACCGCCTCCAGGTCCAGGTTCCCGGCCGACATCACGGAGGCCGCCGAGCCCGCCCGGTAGTACGCCACCTCGTGCGCCTCGGTCGCCCGGTCCCCCGCCGTACGGAAGTACACGCCCGTCGGACGCGCCGGATCACGCCGTACGGACGCCACATCCACCCCGTACGAGCCGATCGTCTCGACGAGGTGGTCGCCGAAGCCGTCGGCGCCGACGCGGCTGATCCAGCGGACGGAGTGGCCGGCGGCGGCGAGCGCGCAGGCCACGTTGGACTCGGCGCCGCCGATGGTCCGCGCGAAGGACGGTACGTCGGCGAGGCGGCCCGGCCGGGAGGGCAGAAACGTGACCATGGACTCGCCGAGCGCGACGACGTCCACGACGTCGGGGGCATTGCAGGGTCCGGTGACGGTCACGATCGTCGTAGCTCCTCGGTGATTGCGGGGGAGGCGGCGGCTCCGTTGACCCCGCGTGAGCGAGATGTTAGACAGCGGTAAGCGGTATACGCAATGCTGATTGCACATGTTGCAACGCATGCTCGTGCGGCACATTACAGTGCGGCGCAGTCGAATCAGGGAGGTTCCATGGGCACCGAGAGCAGCGAACGTGCGGGGGCGCTCGCCCGCCTGGCCACCGAACGCGTCGACGCCCGCTTCAAGGGCCTCCCGCCGGACGCCGCCGGCCGCACGGTCGGCGACCTGACCGCCGAGCGCCGCAACCTCTTCACCGGCGGCTTCACCACCCCCGTACTCACGCTCTCCGCCGAGCACCTCACCCACAACCTGGAACTGATGGAGACGTACGCGACCCGCCACGGCCTCTCCTTCGCCCCGCACGGCAAGACCTCCATGGCCCCCCAGCTCTTCCAGCGCCAGCTCGACCACGGCGCCTGGGGCATCACCCTCGCGGTCCCCCACCAGGTGCGCGTGGCAAGGGAGTTCGGCATCCAGCGCGTCTTCCTGGCCAACGAACTCGTCGACCCGTCCGCCCTGCGCTGGATCGCGGCGGAGCTGACGGCCGACCCGGACTTCCGCTTCGTCTGCTACGTCGACTCCGTGCGCGGAGTGGAACTGATGGACGCGGCGCTGGCAGGGGCGGGAGCCCGGCCCCTGGACGTCGTCGTCGAACTCGGCGCCGGTGAGGGTGCCCGGACCGGTGTGCGTACGGAGGCGGAGTGCGCGGCGGTCGCGGACGCCGTGGCCGCCACCGGGACTCTGCGGCTGGTCGGGGTCGCGGGGTACGAGGGCGAGGTGCCGGACTCCGACCCGGAGCGGGTGCGGGCGTGGCTGCGGCGTCTGGTGGCGCTGACGGCGGACTTCGACAAGGCGGGGAGGTTCGCCGGCACGTCCGTCGAGGAGATCGTGGTGAGCGCGGGCGGCAGCGCCTGGTTCGACGCGGTAGCCGACGTGTTCGCGGAGATCCCGGAGCTCTCCCTCCCCGTACTGAAGTTGCTGCGCTCGGGGGCGTACGTCTCGCACGACGACGGCCACTATCGCGAGATCACCCCGTTCAACAGGGTCCCGGAGGAAGGGGCCCTGGAGCCCGCGTTCCGCCTCTGGACGCAGGTGGTGTCCCGCCCGTCCCCCGAGCAGGCCTTCGCGAACGCGGGCAAGCGCGACGCGGCCTACGACCTCGACCTGCCCTTCGCCCAGGTCGTACGGAGGGAGGGCGCCGCCGAGCGGCCCGCCACCGGCATCTCGGTCACCGGGCTCTCCGACCAGCACGCGTGGCTGCGTACGGCCCCCGGGGCGGATCTGGAGGTGGGCGACTGGCTGGGCCTGGGCCTCTCGCACCCGTGCACGTCGTTCGACAAGTGGCAGCTGATCCCGCTGACAGAGGCGGACGGCACGGTAGTGGACTACATCCGCACGTTCTTCTAGACCGAAGCCCGAAGAGCGCAGACCGAAGAGCGCAGACCGAAGAGCGCAGACCGAGGATCGAAGGAGGCCTGGCATGGAAGAGCTGGTCATTCGGGACGCGGACGTCGTGGACGGCTCGGGCGGCCCGTCGTACCGCGCGGATGTGGTCGTGGACGGTGGCCGGATCGTCGGGATCGTCCAGGAGGCGGCGGCAGCGGGCTGCCAACGCCCAAGGGCGCGGAGGGAGTTGGACGCCTCCGGGCTCACCCTCTCCCCCGGCTTCATCGACATGCACGCCCACAGCGACCTGGCCCTCCTGCGCGACCCCGACCACAGCGCGAAGGCCGCGCAGGGGGTGACCCTCGAAGTCCTGGGCCAGGACGGGCTGTCGTACGCCCCGGTCGACGACCGCACCCTCGCCGAGGTCCGCCGCGCGATCACCGGCTGGAACGGGTACGGCGACGACATCGACTTCGACTGGCGGTCGGTGGGCGAGTATCTGGACCGCCTGGACCGGGGTTTCGACGGGGAGGGCATCGCCGTCAACGCGGCCTACCTCATCCCCCAGGGGACGGTCCGCATGCTGGCCGTCGGCTGGGAGGACCGCGAGGCGACCCCCCAAGAGCTGGACCGGATGCGGCAGTTGGTCGCGGAGGGGATGGAACAGGGCGCGGTGGGCATGTCGTCGGGGCTCACCTACACGCCCGGCATGTACGCCAAGGACGCCGAACTCACGGAACTGTGCCGGGTGGTGGCGCGGTACGGCGGCTACTACTGCCCGCACCACCGCTCGTACGGGGCGGGCGCGCTGGAGGCGTACGCGGAGATGGTGCAGCTGGCGAAGGAGGCCGACTGCCCGCTCCACCTGGCCCACGCCACGATGAACTTCGGCGTGAACAAGGGCCGAGCCCCGGACCTCCTGACCCTCCTGGACGAGGCGCTGGCGGCGGGGGCGGACCTGACCCTGGACACGTACCCCTACACACCAGGCAGCACAACGCTGGTGGCGATGCTGCCGAGTTGGGCGAGCGAGGGCGGCCCGGAGGAGATCCTGAAGCGCCTGGCGGACCCCGACACAGCCGAACGCATCCGCCACCACATGGAGGTCATCGGCGCCGACGGCTGCCACGGCGTCCCCATCGAATGGAACACGATCGAGATCTCGGGCGTGACGGACCCGACGCTGAACGACTTCGTGGGCCACACGATCCAGGAGTCGGCGACCGCGCGAGCCGAGCCCCCATGGACGACGGCCCGCCACCTCCTCCTGACCGACCGCCTGGGCACGACGATCCTCCAGCACGTCGGCCACGAGGAGAACGTCCGCGCGATCATGCGCCACCGAGTGCACACGGGCGGCTCGGACGGCATCCTCCAGGGCACGAAACCGCACCCCCGCGCGTACGGCACGTTCCCGCAGTATCTCGGCCGGTACGTACGGGAGTTGGGGATCCTCTCCCTGGAGGAGTGCGTGGCCCACCTGACCTCACGCCCGGCGGCCCGCCTACGCCTCCCGGACCGAGGCCTGATCCGCGAGGGCTACCGAGCCGACCTGGTCCTCTTCGACCCGGCGACGGTGGCAGCGGGCTCGACGTTCGAGATGCCACGCACACTACCGACGGGCATCCCGTACGTGCTGATCGACGGCCGGTTCGTGATGGAGGACGGCCGCAGAACAGACGTACTGGCAGGCAGGTCGGTCAGGAGAACCCCGCGCCCCTAAGGGGCGCGGGGAACTGCGCGATCAGCCACAACGCAGCGGCAGCCGCACCACAACCGATCCCACCCCCACGGAGCGCTACGGCTTAGGCAAGGTGCAGCCGCTCGCGCTCAGGTCCAACTTGTTGTCGAGCCCGAAGCAAGCCGGGATCTGGTAGGTCTCCTGCGCGTAGTTGATGCCCTCGCGCACGGTCACCGTGCCGTTGGCGTCAACCTCACACGGGTTGTTGTCGGTGCAGGTGCCGCCATCCTCATTACCGGTGTTGTTGACGGCAACAACATTCCCCGTCGCGTTGTCGACGACCGGCGACCCCGAGGTCCCGCCGATGGTCTGGCAGGCGGAGGTGTAACGGACCGAGTCCTTCCAGGTCCACTCCCCCTCCTTGAGCCGGTAGGCGAAGCCGTCGATGTTGCAGGCGTACGTCCGCTTCCAGTAGCCGGAGACGACCGTGATCGCGGTGCCGGCCACCGGGTGGGTGTCGTTGAGGGTGAGCGGGCTGATGCCGTAGCTGCTGGCGATCTGCGCGTACGTGGTCGTGAGCTGGTAGATCGACACGTCCGTGTCGGTCATCGTCGCGTACGCGATCTTGCTGGCCCGCAGGGTGCCGACGCGGGTCGCCGCGGCGTTGAGCAGCCCGAAGGTACGGGTGGACGCCTGGTCGACGATGACCTCACCGGCGGCCGGGAAACCCGTCTCCAGGCAGTGCCCGTTGGACATGACCAGCGCGGGGTCGTCGGACTCGGAGCTGGGGAAGCGGACGAGCGAGCCGGAACAGTTGGAGAGCGAGACGGTACCGGCGAAGTTGACGGCCTGGATGGCCGGGGCGGCGTCGACGGCCGCCTCGACGGTGGTGCTCTTCCCGACGGACGCGGCCGTATCGGCCTGCGCGGCGACCGCGGGTACCGCTCCGGCCCCGGTGATCACCAGGGCTGCGAGCGCGGCAAGGAGAGGCTTGTTCATGTGGGGGTCCCCTCATACGAAGGAGCGACCGGAGGTTTTCCGGCCGCTCACTTTTTGTCATGCGCATTGTGATGCGGGAGGGGCGGTTGAGGCAAGGAATGGTTTCCGGCCGGAGGTTGGCGGGTTTGCACGCACAGCTGACAGGGGCCGCCGTCGCAATGGTCAGGTACGCACCGATCCCCGGTATCGGGCAACCGTGTAGGCGCCTGGGCCCATAAGCGTGGTGGCGCCCGATTCACTGGTGATCTCGACGATGTCGAAGCCAGAGAGTGTGGCGTACAGCTCAAGTTCGCGTGGGCCGAGGACGCGTCGGCGGATTACGTCCTGGGCCTCCTCACCCGAGGCGAACGCCCAGTGCCGTCGCATGGTGTTGATCTGCGTCCGCAGGTCCCATTCGTAGGTGATGGTCACCTTGGCGGCCCCAAGCCGAGTCTCGACACGGGCTTGTTGCGGAGACAGGGACTCGATCGGGGCCACCGGGGAGCACAGTACGAGAAGGGTCCCTGAACGGGCGTGCGCGGCGAAGGTGCCGAACGCCGACTGGATGCCCTGGTTGTCGTGCACGTAGGCGAGCGAATTACCCAGGCACACCACGGAGTCGGCGGTGTGGCCAAGTCGGACGATGCGCATGTCCCCGACCCTGACGTCGAGTTCGGGCCGCGCCCGGCGGCTGTATTCGACCAGAGCGGGCTGGAGATCCACGCCGACGCATTCGAAACTTACTGCCAGCAACTCCAGGTCTCTTCCGGTGCCGCAGCCGAAGTCCAACAGGGTGCGGGCGCTTGGGCTGTGACGGCTGATGAGCGTCTGGCAGATATGGGCGCTGTCACTGTCGGACTGAACGCTGTCGTACAGGGAGGGGTTCCGGTAGAAGAGGTTGGACGCTTCCAGATGTTCCGCTGTCACGATGTTCAGGCTGCTCATGCAAGGCTCCGCAGGCCGACTTCCAGGGCGAGTGTGTCGCACAGCAGGTCGGGCACCACGGAGGCACGCTCGGCGTGGTCGCAGGCCCGGGCCAGGGCGCCGGGGTCAACGTAACCGAGGTCGACCAGCAGCGAGTCGCGCAGCATGCCGGCGAGGAGCGGAAGCCCATATGCGCGAAGTCCCGATTCCATGCCCCCTAGGAAGCTCTCCGGCTCGGCCGGGGCGGCGACCGACTCGGGCAGCCCCACTCGCCGCAGCCGCTCGCGAAACATCGCCTTGCCCCGTTTGTGCTCGTGCGGCAGCTGCTCCATGAACCGAATCACCCTGGGGTGGGCCAGCGGGGCGACGGGCCAGATACCGAGCCGAAGGTACGCCGGGTTGTGGAGTCCGAAGGCCATGAGGGTGGGCACGGGGAGGACGGGAATCGGGGCAAGGTTCTCATCCACCTCGGCCAACACCTCGACGGTCTTCCTACCGAGCCACGGCACCGGGTCGGCCGGGGGAAGTTCGGCGGTTGTGCGTGAGTGATGGGCGTTGACTTCGTCCCCGCCACCGCCCGTGAAGATCAACTCGCAGCCGCGCGACGCTACTTGCCTGCGCAGCATGTCGAACGCCTCCTGATAAAAAGCTCCCGCCGGATCGTGCGGCACCCCGCACTCGCGTACTCCGCCGGGCACGAACGGAGGGTGTTGCATGGCGGGGACGGCGGTGTCCCGCAGTGCCAGGTGATCCACCAGCGCGCGACGCCGGTCCCGCTGGAGCAGACCGATGCGGCCTCCCATGAGCAATCCGAAGGTCTGCACGGAATCGAAACCTGCCGCGACGGCTGACAGTGCCACGTTGCCCGAATCCGCCCCGCCGGAGACTTCGACCCCGACGCGACTCGCCGTCGTACGCCACTCGGCCATGACCTCGGTCAACAGTGCGCCGAACGCGTCCAGCGGATCCACTCCAGCGCGCAGGCTTCGAGGTTGCAGAACGTGCTGCGCGGGCTCGGGGTAGACGATGGTGAGCCCGGTGCTGGTGAAGGTGGCCGTTGCGCGCTCTGTAAGCCGGTGGACCTCGTCGAAGAGAGTGTCCGAGCCGTAGCGGTGCTGTCGGCTGAGGGTACGCGCCACTGCCCGTGGATTGAGCCGCTCAGGTCGCAGGTGAGGGCGAAGGTCGGTCAAGTCCCAAGACCCGTACAGGTCTTCGCCGACCAGTACGAGGTACAGAGGCGCGGTACCGAACACCCCGGCGGATACCTGAACTTCGCCCGGGCGCATGAGTAATGACGTGTATTCCGCCTCCCCATGCTTGTCCTCCCACACCAACGCACTCACGACATGTCTGTGACCCGGCACGAGTTCGGCGTTCAGGGCAGCCGCGTGTGCGGGCCGAATCCAGCTGTCACCACATACCCAACGGTCTTCGTGCCAGCGCCAGTCGGCGATCCGAGTGTCCGCCAGTCGCAGACGACATGACAGCATGCCGTTTCCTCTCTGACAGGGCGGCGGAGCAAGGCTCCACGCCCTGCTCCGCCGCACTCACGGGCAGCTCAGCTGCAGTGGTCGCCGTTGTTGTCGCCGCCGCCCGGCATCTTGTCGAGCAGGACCGCGTCCATGCTGGGGACACCGGTGATCAGGTCGCCGGTGAACAGCTCGTCGACGTTCATTGCTGTACCTCTCTTCTTGCCGTAGTGGACCGGCTCCGCAGGCTGCGGAACCTTGGGGCCCGTCCTGGCCGCTGGGAATCCCAGAGAGGCCGAGGCGGGGGCTGATGGGCGGAGCACTCTGCGGTGCTGTCAGCTGCGGTCTTGCTGAGAGGAGCAACAGCGAGCAGCCGGCCCTTCACCGTCTGCCTCCTTCTGCGTCTCGCGGTAGATGTCCGCAAACCGCCTGGTCAGCAGGGCGACTTCGCGCATGTACTGGTAAGCACCGAAGTGCGCGGACTCCACCGAGGGGCGACGCGTCAGATCGAGAAGCCGGTAGCCGTCCTGGAACAGCGCCTGGACGGCGTGGTCCGCCTCAAACCCGAGATCCTCGGCCATCAGCACCCTCAAGTGACCGATCAGCGCCCGGGTCGTCGCATCGGTCATCGGGCGGTCAGGCACTGCCAGCCGGACGGCGAGCGCCGTCTCCACAGCCTCATCGACGGCCTCCAGGAGGATCGGCAGCCGCACCACTGCGGTCGGCAAAACGCTCTGCATATCCATGCCCGTGTCTCTCACCGGTGTCCTCCGTTGTCGTGCTGACAACATCCAGCAAACCGGCCCACGTCGGCGCAGACCACGGCATACATGGGGCAGCCCTGGGACACTTCTGGGACAGACGGGCGCCGCCAGGGTAGACACGGCTGGAGACGTGGAAGGGGGGACGGTATGGGGCTTGCGAAGCGGCGCAGGGCGCTCGGTTACAGTCAGGAAGGGTTCGCGCACGCCCTCGGCGTCGACCGACGTACCGTCGGCCGTTGGGAAACCGGCGCCACGACACCCCAGCCGGCGCTGCGGCGACGGCTCGCCGAGCTGCTGCACCTCGGCCTTGACGAGATCGACGCCCTGATGGGACAGCCACCCGTAGCCCGTCCGGAGTCGGCAGGGTCGCCGTCTCGCGACCATCATGGTTCAGGGGACATCGACGACATGATCCGACGCCAGTTTCTGCGCGCCATAGCTGTCACAAGCGCCCTGGTGGCGCTGCCTGTCGACGAGAGTGCAGCACTCGCCGAAGGAGCGCAGCGCGGAACGTCCGACGACTTCCTGCGGATGAACAACCACCTGTGGCAGGTCTACCAACTTGCCCGTGCCAAGGGTGCCGTCTATCCAGTCGTCCGTGACCAGCTCACCGCGCTGAGCAGCGCTCTGGACGGTCGACCAGAAGCCGAGACGCAAGCCCTGTGCAGCGCCGCAGGCGACCTCTTCCAGCTCGCCGGAGAACTGTCCTTCGACGGCAACCGCTACACCGACGCAGCCGCCTCGTACACACTCGCAGCCTTCGCCAGCAAGGAGGCCAAGTCGTACGACCTGTGGGCGTGTGCCCTGGTCCGGCACGCATACGTTGACCTGTACGAGCGCCGCTACGCCGACGCCCGCGACTCTCTTTCGGTCGCCGAGAAGGTGGCACGACGCGGGGACAGCTCGCTTTCCACCCGCCACTGGGTCGCCTCCGTCCAAGCCATGGCCCACGCTGGCCTCGGGGACCTCTCCGCCTGCGAGCGTTCCCTCGACAAAGCGGAGAGGGTTGCCGGTTTGCCCACCTCCGCCCACAACAGCGGCTGGCTGCGCTTCGACGGCTCCCGCCTCGCCGAGGAGCGGGGCGCCCGCTACCTTCAGCTCGGTCGCCTCGACCTCGCCGAGGCGGCTCTCATCGCCGCGTTGAGCCAGGACAACCTCGCCTCCGGTCAGTCCTTCCGGCGCCGTGGAGCGGTCCTGATCGACCTCGCATCGATCGGCGCCAGACGACACGACCCGGATCAGGTCCTTTTCTACGGGCGCGAGGCTCTCCGCCTCGCCCGGGAAACCTCCTCCGGCTACGTCGCCCGTAAACTCCAAGGGCTGCGAACCGACCTCGGCCCCTTCGCCCGCGACACCAGAGTCGCTGAACTGGGCGCCGAGATCGACGCTTTGAGCGCATAGCGAGCACGACCTGAGGAAAGGGAAAGGCATGTCGCAGACCGAGGGCGCACGACTCTTCCGCGAAGCCTGGATCGCCGGTGTGCGCAAGCACTTCCCCGGCGAGCCCAAGCCCGGATACGTCACCCCCTGGGAGGACACCCCCGAGTGGGAGCGGCAGGCCGCCGGGGCCGTTCACGACCAGGTGCGCCAGTTCCTCGACCTCAGCGACCGCCACGCCACCCGCCTCACCCGCGAGCAGAAGAGCCGCTTCGTCGCCATCTGCTGGACCGCCCAGATGTACCGGCACTTCGAGAACCCCAAGCCCGGCTACGTCGCCGACTGGCCCGACCTGCCCGACTGGCAGAAGGAGACGGACGCCGACATCTTCGAGGCCGTCGAGGACGCCTCCGGGAACGCCCCGACGTAGCCCACCGCACCGCCACCGCTCCGGGTTCCACACCAGGACCACACAATGAACGACGCGGACAGGAGCGAACCCGAGAGCGTGAGTACCTCAGGCACTTGCTGTCCTGCCCGCCCGCCGCGTGCATGCCCCCTCACACCCACCGACAGTTCGTGTGCCCGGCCTCGGGGTCCGGGCAGGAACGGGCCAGGAGGCCGGTCACCCGTCGGCGGTGGGGTCGGGCAGAGGAAGCGCGAACCATACGGCCTTGCCTTCCTCGGTGGGCAGGGTGCCCCAGGTGGCGGCAAGTTGGTTGAGCAGGGCCAGTCCGCGGCCCGACTCCTCGTCGAGGCCCGCGGTCCTGGCGTGGGGCAGGACGGGGCTGCCGTCGCTGACCTCGATGTGGAGTTCGTCCCTGGTGCGGCGCAGGCGCAGCCGTAGGGGGTCGCAGGCGTGGCGCACCGAGTTGGACAGGAGTTCGGAGGCCAGCAGGCAGGCGGTGTCGGTGAGGGTTTCGCAGTCCCAGTCCCGCAGGGTGCGGCGCAGGAAGCGGCGCCCGTCGCCCACGCTGACGGGCTGGGCAGGCAGGAGCGCGGAGACCGCGGTCACCGGAGTCGGAGGGATGCGGGCGAGCAGGAGCGTTACATCATCGGCGTAGTCCTGGGGGCCCGGCAGGAGGGCGGCGAGTACGGAGTCGGCGGCCGTCTCCAGGCAGGAAGTGCCGGCGGTGGCTTTTTCCAGGGCGATGGCCAAGGCGTCGATCTGCTCTTCG
>Ga0307513_10010706_pt1 | contig 11472 bp, 10 predicted proteins | sample 15_EM_MG_FD_202174 | JGI IMG/M metagenome (GOLD analysis project Ga0307513, IMG submission 202174) | Populus trichocarpa ectomycorrhiza microbial communities from riparian zone in the Pacific Northwest, United States - 15_EM | ecosystem: Host-associated > Plants > Roots > Unclassified | place... | reverse complement strand
AGGGAGGAGGAGGAGGAGCGCTCAGGGATTTCAAACAGGGAACCTGAGAGGCCGCGCAACAGAGAAAAAAGTTTCGGCGTCATCTGCCGTCCAGCGTCTGACGGCGCTCGGGCGACAAAGTTCCATTGCCGGTGCGGCAGATCCTGGTGAAGATTCGTAACTGGTGCGGGGTACCACGCCCGGTTCCGCCACCGCGGCGCGGCGCCGATGCCGCCGACTAGAATCGGCGACCCTTGCCCGAAGCAGAGCCATGCTGTACCCGGAACTTTTCAAACAACTCGAAGCCGTGCGCTGGAGCATGGACACCGACATTCCGTGGGCCAGCTTCGACGCCGCGCGGCTCAGCGAAGAGCAGGCGCAGACGGTCAAGATGAACGCCATCACCGAGTGGGCGGCGCTGCCGGCGACCGAGATGTTTCTGCGCGACAACCGCCACGACAGCGACTTCTCGGCCTTCATGAGTGTCTGGTTCTTCGAAGAGCAGAAGCACTCGCTGGTGTTGATGGAGTACCTGCGCCGCTTCCGCCCGGACCTGGTGCCGACCGAAGAAGAGTTGCACGCGGTGCGCTTCGAGTTCGACCCCGCGCCGGCGCTGGAAACGCTGATGCTGCATTTCTGCGGCGAGATCCGCCTCAACCACTGGTACCGTCGGGCCGCCGAATGGCACACCGAACCGGTGATCAGGACGATCTACGAGACGCTGGCGCGCGACGAAGCGCGCCACGGGGGCGCCTACCTACGCTACATGAAGCGCGCGCTGGGCAAGTTCGGGGACGAGGCGCGGGCCGCCTTCGCCAAGGTCGGCGTGCTGATGGCCAGCGCCCGGCGCACCGCGCAGGCGCTGCACCCGACCAACCTGCACGTCAACGTCAAACTCTTCCCGCGCGACACGATCCAGAGCCGGCTGCCGAACCCCGAATGGCTGGAGCAGTGGCTGGACCGCCAGATCCAGTTCGACAGCGTGTGGGAGAACAAGGTCGTCGAGCGCATCCTGCACAACCTCAGCCTGCTGATGGAGCGCAGCTTCGCCAGCGTCCAGGAACTGAACCGCTACCGCAAGGAAATGGCCGCCGCATTGGCGCTGGCCGCGCGCCCGCAGCCGGCGCTGGGCCAGGCCTAGGCTTTCACCAGGGACGCCTGCGCCGCCTTGCGCTCGGCGGCGATCTGCACGGCGGCGGGCCGCTCGCCGACGAGCTTCGCATAGCCCTTCCAGTCGATGCCGCCGGCGACCAGCAGGTCTTCGCCGTAGACCAGCTTGGTGGCCAGCGCCACCAGCGGCAGGCTCGGCCAGGCCGCGCAGTCGGCCATCGTGAACGTCTCGCCGGCAACGTACGGCGAGAACTTCGCCAGCCGCTTGAAGGCGACGATGTTCTTCGTCAGCTTGGCACGCACCCGGGCCTGCGTCTCGTCGCTGACGCTGCCGCCGAAGAAGGCCTGCGGGTAGAGCTCGCGCGCCACCAGTTCGAGATGCAGGTCGATGAAGGTCAGCAGTTCGCGCACCTTGGCCGCGGCAAACGGGTCGGCCGGCAGCAGTGGCGGCTCGGGGTGGGTGGCTTCGAGCCAGTCGAGGATCGCCTGGCTTTCGCACAGCGTGCCGTGCTCGGTGCGGATGAAGGGGATCTTGGCCAGCGGTGAAGCCGACAGCACCGCTTCTTCCTTCGAGCCGGTCTTGACCTCTTCTTCGTCGAAGGCTACGCCCTTCTCGAGCAGCGCCAGCTTGACCTTGTTGAAGTAGTTCGACAGCGCCCAGCCGCACAGCGTGATCATCTCGTCTCCTCGGGGTGGCACTGAAGTCTAAGCCCGGTTGACGAGCAAGAGGCCGAACACGACCGCCGCCAGCGCGACCAGCAGCCGGGCCGTGACCGGCTCGCCGAGCAGCAGCACGCCGGCCAGCAGGCCGAAGATCGGCGTCAGCAGCGTGAAGGCCGAAATGCGCGTCGCCGGGTAGTGGCGGACCAGCCAGAACCAGACCAGGTAGCTGGCGAAGCTGACGATCATCGACTGGAAGGCCAGCGGCAGCAGCGAAGCCGCGGTCGGCACCGCCGCCAAGGTCTCGCCCGCGGCCAGCGACGCCAATGCGAGCGCCAGGCCGGACACCAGCAACTGCCAGAGCAAAGTCTTCTCCGGTGCCGCCGTCGCCAGCCGGCTGCCGCGCAGCACCAGCGTCGTCAAGCCCCAGAGCAGCGCGCCGGCGATGCCGAGGGCGTCGCCCAGCCATTGCAGCGGGCCTGCGGCCGGCCGCACGAAGCCTTCGGCGAAGGCCCAGACGACACCGGCGAAAGCCACCACCAGCCCCAGCACCTGCGCGGCGCGCAAGTGTTCGTTGCGGCTGATGAACGGCATGCCGGCCGCGACGACGAACGGCGCCAGGTAGACCAGGACCGACATCCGCGATGCCGACGTGAACTGCAGGCCGACGAACATGCAGCCGAATTCGAGCGCGAACAGCAACCCGGCCAGCCAGCCGGCCGCCGCCGTGCCGTCGGCCTGCCAAAGCACGATGCCGCGGGCGCGTGACCACAGCGCGAGCAGCAGCGCCGCGCCCAACGAGCGCGCTGCCGCCTGCATCAGCGGCGGAATCTCGACGAGCGCCAGCTTGGTCGCCACCTGGCCCAGGCCCCACAGCCCGCAGCAACCCAGCAGCAGCGCGACAGCAAGCGCGTCGAGCCGGTCCTTGCGGTCGTCGGTCATGCGGGAGATTGTCGATGCAGCGCCCAAGCGAGCAGGCCGCCGGCCAGCGCCCCAGTCGCATGCGCGAGCGGCGCCACCGCGATGTCCCAGCCGGCCGGATGGCGCAGCGGCGCGCCCCACGGCGCTTCGAGCAGCAGCTTGAGCCCCAAACCGGCGAGCACCGCCAGCGCGACGTGCCGCCGGCGGCCGCGTTCGCCGAGCAGCAGCTCGACGGCCGCTGCCGCAACGCCCGCATGGAGCACGCCCGACAGGCCGCCGTAGTGCGCCAATGCCGGTTGCAGCAGCAGCGCCAAGTGCGCCAACGGCCAGGCGACGAACCAGGCCACGGCCGTTCGCGCCGGCACCTGGCCGACGGCGCCGAAAGCGGCGACGAGCAGGCAGCCGAGCAGATTGGCACCCAGGTGCAGCGGGCTCCAGTGCACGAAGGCGGCGGTCCACCAGCGCCAAGGCTCGGCTGCCGCGAGCGCCGGCTGCCAGTCCAGCAGCATGGCCGGCGCGAACCACGCCGCCAGCGAGCCGGCGGCCAGCAGCGCCGCCAGCGCCAGCCAGGCAACGCCCGGGGCTCTCAGCCTCTTCAGTCGAAGACCGCGTGCCACAAGGCCAGCACCGCGTCGCGCTGCACGGCCAGGGTCTCGACGGGAAACTGGGTCGGCTGTTCGTCCAGCCGCGCCCGGTGCTGCGCCCGGCGCAGCTCGCGGTAGGCATCCGCCGCGGCCTGGCCGACGCCCGCCGGCAGCAGGCCGGCGCTCTCGGCGCGCTGCAGCAGCGCGATGTTGCCGGCGTCTTCGATCAGCCCGGCGTGCGCACGGGCATGCGCAAGCACCAGGTACTGGACCGCGAACTCGACATCCATCATCCCGCCCGCGCTGTGCTTGACGTCGAAACGAGCGGCCGGCACCGGCCGCGCCGCGCGCACCTTCTCGCGCATCGCGCGCACCTCGTCGCGCAAGGCCAGCGGGTCGCGCTCGGCGGCCAGCACCGCGCGCCGGGTCGCCTCGAAGGGGGCGGCCATGCGCCGGTCGCCGGCGGAAAAACGCGCCCGCGTGATCGCCTGGTGTTCCCAGGTCCACGCGGTGTTGCTGCCGCGGCCACGCTGGTAGCGGTCGAAGGCGGCGATCGACGTGACCAGCAGGCCCGAGTTGCCGTTCGGCCGCAGCGCGGTATCGATGTCGAACAGCTCGCCGGCCGGTGTGCGCAAGGTCAGCCAGGTGATCAGCTTGCGGACGAAGATGCCGTAGACCTCCTGCGCGCGGTTCGGGTCGGACTCGTCCGCGTCGTCGAAGAGGAAGACGACATCGAGGTCGCTGCCGTAGCCGAGCTCCTTCCCGCCCAGCTTGCCGTAGGCGACGATCGCCAGCGCCGGCTCGTCGCGGTGGCGCTGCTTCAGCAGTGCCCAGGCCCAGCGCAGCGTGGTGTCGAGCACCGCGTCGGCCAGCGCCGAGAGGTCGTCGGCGACCTGCTCGACCGTCAGTTCGCCGCCGACATCGCGCACCAGCGTGCGGAAGACCTCGGCGTGGTGCGCGTGGCGCAGCGTATCGAGCAGCTTTTCTTCGTCGGCCTCGCCGGAGCGGCGCCACGCGGCGCGCCGGTCTTCGAGTTCGGCGATGAAGGCGTCGCGGTCGAAGCGCTGGTGGAGCAGCCGGTCGTCGGCCAGCTCGTCGATCACGCCCGGGTGGCGCATCAGGTATTGCGTCGGCCAGCGCGCCAGGCCGAGCAGGCGCAGCAACCGCTTCAGCACGTCGGGCCGTTCGACCAGCAGCGCCAGATAGTTTTCGCGCCGCAGCAGCGGCTCGACCCAGTCGACGAAGCGCAGGGCGGCCTGTGCCGAACAGCTCCCGTCGGCCATCGCGGATGCGGTCGACTGCATCAGCCGCCCCAGCCGCAGGCGGCTGTCGTCGCGCAGGGCCTGCACGCGCGGGTGCGCGGCCCACGGGCGCAGCCGTGCGGCCAGCTCGGGCGGCAGTTTCTCGAGCAAGGTCTCGCTGTCGATCGGCAACGGCCCGGCGCCGCAAGTGCGGCAGCCGTTGCGCGCTGGCACGCCGCCGGTCTGCCCTTCGCGCAGCAGCGCGTCGAACTCGGCCGCGACCAGTTCGCGGATCTCGCACAGCTCGTGCAGCAGGCCGCAGGTGTCGCGTTCTTCGTTGCGCACGACGCACAGGCCCAGGCTGCGGGCGATCCAGTGCAGGTCGCCGTCGTGGGTCGGCAGCAGGTGGGTCTGCTGGTCGTCGAGGTACTGGATGCGGTGCTCGACGCGGCGCAGAAACGTGTAGCCGTCGGCCAGCCGGACGGCGGTCTCGGGCTTCATCAAGCCGCGCGATGCCAGCCGGTCCAGGCCGCGCAAGGTGCTGCGGGTGCGGATCTCGGGGAACTGCCCGCCGCGCACGACCAGCATCAGCTGGACGATGAACTCGATCTCGCGGATGCCGCCGCGCGAGAGCTTCACGTCGTTGGCGCGCTCGGGGCGGCCGGCGGCGCGGCGCTGGGCTTCGTCGCGGATCTTGCGGTGCAGCTGGCGCAGCCCTTCGAAGACGCCGTAGTCAAGGTAGCGCCGGTAGACGAAGGGCGTGACCAGCGAGCGCAAGGCCAGCGCGCGGCCGCTGCTCACCGCCGCGCGCGGCGCGACGACGCGGCTCTTCAGCCAGGCGAAGCGTTCCCACTCGCGGCCCTGGACCTGGAAGTAGTCCTCCAGCATCGCCAGGCTGACGACCGGCGGGCCGGAATTGCCGTTCGGGCGCAACGCGAGGTCGACGCGGAACACGAAGCCGTCGTCGGTGGTCTCGCCGATCAGCGTGTACAGCCGCTTGGCGACCAGCGAGAAGTGCTCGTGGAACGAGGTCGGCCGCGGCCCCTTGGTTTGGCCTTCGCCGTCGCAGTCGCGGTCGCCATCGGTTTCGTAGACGTAGACCAGGTCGATGTCCGACGAGACGTTCAGCTCGCGTGCGCCGAGCTTGCCCATGCCGACGATCCAGAAGTCGACCCGCCGGCCCTGGGCGTCCAGCGGCGGGCCATGGCGTTCGTCGGCGTCGGCGAGCGCCTGTTCGAGCGCCAGTTCCAAGGTCGCCTCGGCCAGCGCCGTCATCGTGCCGGTGACGGTGTCCAGCGGCGCGCCTTCTTCGATGTCGAGCACGGCCAACCGCTCGACGACCAGTTGCCGCGCCACCCGCAGCGCCGACGGCAACGCGCGGCCGCCGCTTTGCAGGCGGCGCACCAGCGCGACGATGGCTTCGAAGCCGGGCGGCGCGCCGGGCGCCAGCAGCGCGCGTTCGGCCGCATAGCGGCGCCGAATGCGCTGCACGAAGCGGCTGTGTTCGGCAGCCGCTGCCCCGGGTGGGACCGCTGGCATCTTTCCAACCCTCCAGGGTTTGCTTGCTCTTTTCGAAAGATGGAATTCTGCCCCCAACCGCCGCCGGGCGCAGAAGCTGCGCGCCGCGGCTGCCGCAGAATGGCACGATGAAGATCGCCGCCGTGCAAATGGTCACGACACCCGATGTCGACCGCAACCTCGAAGCCGCCGCCCGCCTGGTCGCCGAAGCGGCCGCCGCCGGCGCCGAACTGGTGGCGCTGCCCGAGTACTTCTGCGTGCTCGGCCGGCGCGACACCGACAAGCTGGCGGTCGCCGAAGCGCCCGGCGACGGCCCGATCCAGCGTTTCCTGGCCGACACCGCCCGCCGCCACGCGCTGTGGCTGGTCGGCGGCACCTTGCCGATCAAGACCGCCGACCCGGCGCAAGCGCTGAACGGCAACTGCGTCTTCGCGCCCGACGGCACGCTGGCCGCGCGCTACGACAAGATCCACCTGTTCGCCTACGACAACGGGCGCGAGCGCTACGACGAAGGGCGCACCTTGCAGGCTGGCAGCGCGCCGACTGCCGTGCAGGCCGGGCCGGTCCGCGTCGGGCTGTCGGTCTGCTACGACCTGCGATTCCCCGAGCTGTACCGGGCGCTGATGAACCCGCCCTGCGATGTGCTGTCGGTGCCGTCGGCCTTCACCTACACGACGGGCCAGGCGCATTGGGAACTGCTGCTGCGCGCGCGGGCGGTCGAGAACCAGTGCTACGTGCTGGCGGCGGCGCAGGGCGGCACGCACGAGAACGGCCGGCGGACCTGGGGCCACAGCATGATCGTCGACCCGTGGGGCGAGGTGCTGGCGGTGCTCGACGAAGGCGAAGGCGTGGTCGTGGCCGAGGTCGATGCGCAGCGGATTGCGCAGGTGAGGATGCAGTTGCCGGCGTTGCAGCACCGGCGGGTTTGATGCACGCGCCTTCAGCGCGACCCGAACATCATCCGCCGCGCCAGCCAGTGTTTGGCCAGCGGCGTCGCCTGCAAGGCCGACAAGCCGAGCCCGCGCGCGGCGGCCAGGCCTGGTAGGCGCCAGGTGAAGCTGCGCGCCAGGAAGTCGGTCGTCGCGATCATCGCCCAGCGGTCGGGTGCGCGCGCCCATTCGACCTGCTTCAACGCGGCGTCCACATCGTCGGCGAAGCGCAGCGCGGCGACCAGTTCGTAGGCGTCGCGCAGGCCCAGGTTCAGGCCCTGGCCGGCGACCGGATGCAAGGTTTGCGCGGCGTTGCCGATGCGTACCGTTCGTCCGTCGACCAAGGTGCGCTCGGCGTTCAGCCCGAGCGCGAACTCCTTCAGCGGCGACAGCGACAGCAGCCGCCCGGCCGCGGCCGGCACGATGCTGGCCAGCAGCGCCAGCCGCTGCGCATCGTCCAGGCCGCGCACCGGGTCGTCGGCGCTGGCCACGCACCAGACCAGCGCCGCGCGCTGCGGGCCTGGCGTCGTCAACGGCAGCAAAGGCAGCAGAGCCACCGGCCCGCTGCGCGTGAAGCGCTCGAACGCCAGACCCGGCGTGCCGCCTTCGAGCGTGACGCTGCCGACCCATGCGGTCTGGCCGTAGTCGTGGACGAGCGCCTTGCGCGCCTGTTCGGAGAAGACGCCGCCTTCGGCGACCACCGCGAGGTCGAAGGTCTCGGCAATGCCGGCATCGACCTCGACCCCGCCGGCACCGTTCTTCAGCCCGGCGACCGGCACGCCGAAGCGCGAGCGCAGCCGTTCGGGCTCGGCCGCAACCGCCGCTTCCCAGGCCCGCTGCAGCGGTGCGACGAGCTGCCCGTAGGCCAGCACCGCGCCGAGATAGGGCACGCCTTCGTCGGCGGCGCGGATGCGCACTTCGGCGCTGGCCCAGGTCGGCGGCTGCTGCGAGACGTGGACCTCGAAGATCGGCTGCGCCGCCGGCCATTCGATCAGGCGCTTCAGCAACTGCACGCTGCCGAGCGCCAGTGCCAAGGTTCGCGGGTCGCCGGCCACGTCTCGCTCGGCCGGGCGGGCGTCGAAAACCGTGATGGCTGCCTGCGGCAAGACCTTCGCCGCATGCAGCGCCAAAGCCAGCCCGACCGGCCCGGCGCCGACGACCGCGATCTGAAGCTTGCTGCAACCCATGTCGCTATTATTCGCCGCAACTTCGTGGAGGCCATCCATGGCGCTGATGGATTTCATCAAGAAACAGTTCATCGACGTCATCGAGTGGACGGAGGCCGGCGACGGCACGCTGGCGTTTCGGTACCCGATGGCCGGCAACGAGATCCAGTACGGCGGCTCGCTGACCGTTCGCGAAAGCCAGCTCGCGGTGTTCGTCAACGAAGGCAAGATCGCCGATGTCTTCGCTCCCGGCATGCACAAGCTGACGACCCAGACCTTGCCGGTGCTGACCTACCTGAAGAACTGGGACAAGTTGTTCCAGAGCCCGTTCAAGAGCGACGTCTACTTCTTCAGCACGCGCCAGCAGATCGACCGCCGCTGGGGCACGTCGCAGCCAGTGACGATCCGCGACAAGGACTTCGGCGCGGTGCGGCTGCGCGCGTTCGGCAACTACGCCTACCGCATCGCCGACGCGAAGCTGTTCTACGGCGAGATCTCGGGCACCCGCGATCGCTACACGGTCGATGAACTCGACGGCCAGCTGCGCGGCCTGATGCTGCAGCACATCAGCGACGCGGTCGCCGCCAGCGGCGTGCCCTTCCTCGACCTGGCGGCGAACCAGGTCGAGTTCGCGGCCCAGCTTCGCGAAGCCACCGCGCCGGCATTCGGCAAGCTCGGCCTCGGGCTCGAATCGGTCACGGTGCAAAGCTTGAGCCTGCCCGAAGACCTGCAGAAGATTCTCGACCAGAAGATCGGCATGGGCATGGTCGGCGGCGACATGGGCAAGTTCATGCAGTACCAGACGGCGCAGGCGATCCCGAAGTTCGCCGAAGGTGCCGGCGCGGGCGGTGGCGGTATCGCCGGCGACGCGATGGGCTTGGGCGCCGGCGTCGCGCTCGGCCAGGTGATGGCGCAGCAGCTCGGCCAGGGCCTGCAGCCGGCTGCCGGGGTCAAGCCCGACGAGGTAATGGCTTTGCTCGAGAAGCTCGGTGACCTGAAGGCCAAGGGCATCCTCACCGAAGAAGAGTTCGCGGCGAAGAAGGCCGAGCTGCTGAAGAAGCTCGTCTAGGCGGCCTTGGCGACGACGCCGCAGCGCGCGTACCGCGCGGCCTGCCCGAACTGCGGCGCGCCGGTCGAGTTTGCATCCGCCGCCTCGGCGAGCGCGGTGTGCAGCTTCTGCCGCAGCACGCTGCTGCGCGACGGCGATGCTCTGCGCCGTATCGGCGTCGTCGGCGAATTGTTCGACGACCACTCGCCGCTGCAACTCGGCGCCGCGGGGCAGTTGCAAGGCGTGGCATTCACGCTCGTCGGCCGCCTGCAATACGGCAGCGCCGGCGGCACCTGGAATGAGTGGCATGCGCTGTTCGACGGCGGCTCCGAGGGTGGTCGTTCGGGCTGGCTGAGCGAAGACAACGGCGCCTACGTCTTCGCCTTCGACACGCCGCTGGCCGAAGCGCCGCCACCGCTCGGGTCACTGCTGGCGGGGCAGGCCGTTCGTGTCGCCGGCCAGGCCTGGAACGTGGCCTCGGTGGTGCAGGCGCGGCTGGTCTCGGCGCAGGGCGAGTTGCCGTCGCCGCCGCCGCTGGAGCGCGAATTCGCCGTCGTCGACTTGCGCAATGCGCTCGGCGAGGTCGGCACGCTCGACGATGCCGAGCCGGCCCGCGTGGGCTGGTCGGTCGGCCGTTCGGTGGCCTTGACCGAACTCGTCATCAGCGGGTTGCGCGAAGACAGCGAAAAGACGCTCGCCTCGCGCGCGCTCGAATGCCCGAGTTGCGGCGCGGCGCTCGATGTCAAGTTGGCCAGCACGCAGTCGACGACCTGCGCGCAGTGCAACGCGGTCGTCGATGTGTCGAAGGGCGCCGGCGCCGACCTCGCCGCTGACCTGGCCTATTACGCGCAGAACAACAGCGGCGCCGGCGGGCTGGAGCCGCAGATCGCGCTCGGCCGCAGCGCCACGCTCTCGCTCGGCGGCGCGGCGCTGCCGTGGCAGGTGGTCGGCTACCTCGAACGCTGCGATGTCAGCGACCCCGACGAGCGCAGCTTCTGGCGCGAATACCTGCTCTACAACCGGACGGCGGGCTTCGCCTTCCTGGTCGATGCCGAAGACGGCTGGAGCTGGGTCAAGCCGATCACCGGCGTGCCGGTCTTCACCGGCAACCGCGCCGACTGGCAAGGCGCGAGCTACCGCCGCCGCGAAGGCTATGTGGCGACTGTCACCTGGGTCCAGGGCGAGTTCTACTGGCGCGTTCAGCGCGACGAACGCGCGCAGGTGATCGACTATGTCGGCACCGGCATGGCCGCGAACCGGCGCCTGTCGCGCGAGCAGACGCCGGGCGAGGTCACCTGGTCGGCCGGGCAGACGCTGGAGGCCGGCGAGGTCGCCGCCGCGTTCGGCTTGCCGAAGACCGAACACGTCGCGCTGCAGCGGGATGTGTCGCCGAAGTCCCACGGCAGCGGCGTGCTGAAGGCGGTGCTGATCTTCGTCGTCGTGGTCATCGTTGTGCTGATCGCGGTGTCGCGCTGCGGCAGTGACGATTGCGGCGATGTTCGGTCGAGCTTCGGCCAATCCAGCGCCGAGTACCAGCAGTGCCTGCGCAGCCGCGGCTCGGGTGGGCGCATCGGCAGCAGCGGCGGCTCGTACGGTGGCTGGTCCAGCGGTGGTGGCGGGCACAAGTAGAAACGTTCAGTACAGGAGTAGCGTGATGGGAATCGAATGGCTCAAACCCGGCGTCTTCATCGGCTCGGCGCTCTTCGCGTTGCTCGGCGTGGCGGTGTTCTGGCTGTGCTTCATGATCGTCGACAAGCTGACGCCGTACGACCTGTGGGCGGAGATCATCGAGAAGAAGAACGTCGCGCTGGCGATCGTCGTCGGCGCGATGTGCATCGCGATCGGCTTGATCGTAGCGGCCGCCGTGCACGGCTAGCGGCGGCCGGCGGCTACGCGTAGGTCGCCCAGTCGCGCCGCTCGGCGTGGTCCAGGTGCGGCAGGTGGTTGAACGCGACCAGCGAATGCCGTTTCGGCGTGAACGCGAATTCGGTCAGCGCGCTGTTGCGCAGGCGCAGGTTCAGCTCGATCGTGGTCTCGGCCGTCGTGCCGAGCACGTGGCCGACGGCGGTGGCGATCGGCCCGCCGCTGGAGACGATCAGCACGTTGTTCGCGTGCTTCGCGCGCACATGGTCGAGTGCGCCGACGATGCCGGCCCGCCACTCGGGGTGGCTGGGCATGCCCGCCGGTGCAGTGCTGCCGGCCATCCAGCGGGCCAGCCCTTCGCGCAGCAGGCGGAAGTGGTGCCGCACTTGCTCCGGCGTCTCGGCCCTGGGCAGCGGCTCGGGGTGCACGGCTTGCACGATCGCATCGGCGTCG
>Ga0307513_10010705_pt1 | contig 11472 bp, 18 predicted proteins | sample 15_EM_MG_FD_202174 | JGI IMG/M metagenome (GOLD analysis project Ga0307513, IMG submission 202174) | Populus trichocarpa ectomycorrhiza microbial communities from riparian zone in the Pacific Northwest, United States - 15_EM | ecosystem: Host-associated > Plants > Roots > Unclassified | place... | reverse complement strand
ACCGATCCACTTTAAATTGGGTACCAAGGCATTTTGGACGATTGGGTTGCCCTCAAGCTCACTATTAGCAGGAGAGCCTACCTCTCTTAGGACTTTGCAGCTTTTGTAGCGGAAACAAAGCCTCATAAGCGCTGGAGTCAAGCCTTTTGAACATATAAATACCTGCCTACATGAAGCTCATTGCTCACTTCCTTTGCTAGTGCTTTACTCGTCCCGATGTACACTCTTTCACTACAGACGCCGTCATACCACACCTGTCAAATATCCATACAAAGTTGTCCTTCGCTCCTTCACCAGCAACAAAACTACAACATACTCGGACTAAGCTAAGTCTGTGTTCAATGGATGTTTGTATCAGAATTTCTGATTTATGGGTCCCCTCGTCTCCGAATCGCTTCTTTGGACTCGGTTTATCCGTGGTCTGGATGACTCCACGTGGATGACGTCAGCCAGGCACTGAAGTGGCGGCCAAGAGCAAACGTAATCGAGTTTTGTGCGGGTCCATGGCGGTGCTGCGCGCCACGGTTTGACCTCCAATCAACTCATGATCGTCTTCCTCGCCCTCCTCACAGCTGTGCGAGCGCAGTGCCAGAGCTCAAACTCGCTCTCGTGGTCACACGCACCGAAGTTTATAGACGGTATCCACGGAACGGTCATTTACAATGGACTTAGTTCACCTCGCGGACTCCGCTACGACGGAGCCGGTCACTTGCTCGTCGTTGAACCCACGAAGGGTATTATTGCCCTTTCGGAGAATAGTGACGGCTGTTCGGGCTGGACGAAGAATGTAGTCGTGGAAGATGGGACACTAAACCACGGCGTTGTAATCGATGGAACTGCCCTCTATGCAAGTGCTCCGGATTATACCTACTCCTGGACATATGACCCTCAAGCCCTCACCGTTTCCAACAAACAAACGGTTGTCAAGGGTCCGAGCGGTTCCTCAAGTGCGTACTGAATATATATATCGGACCGCCACGATGCAACCTTTAACACCAATCCAAGATACAGGTCACAAAACGCGAACACTTGAGCTTCAGCCCACCCAAGGATCTTCGCCTCAGTATCTCATCGTCTCCGCCGGCTCACTCTCAAACCTGGAGGTGTGTCCAACTTCCCCCAGAGAGCTTTGGAACCAACTTTGATTCTGCAGGCCGAGGCTCTCGATCCTAATCACGGAACTGCTCAGATCCGCCGTTTCGCTCTGAACAATATTCCTTCGGGTGGTTACAACTGGACAGATGGGGAGCTCGTTGCATGGGGGATGAGAAATGCTGTGGGTATTGCTGTGACTCCTGATGGATCGAAACTCTGGACCGTCGAAAACTCAGCCGACGATATCTCATACCAAGGTGTTGACGTACACACGGCGAGTGTTTATTCCCTAGGTAACTAGTTGCAACTGACGTCCATCAGGATAATCCTTCCGAAGAACTGAATGTAGTGGACCTTAGAGATCCCGGACATTTTTATGGTATGCACTTCTTAGATTTCCTAGAAATGTGCAATTACCCGATTATATACAGGATACCCACGGTATATCTATGGCTCTATAGCTTGGCTTTGATTCTTAACCGAACTGCAGATGCTTCACCGTTTGGGACATGGCCACGAATCCCGAATTTGGTCTCACAACGGGCCAACAATTCAGCGTTGACCCGAGTTACAACACCAGCTGGTGTCAAAGCACGAGTAATGTCGTATCTCCGGTTATGAATTTCCAGGCGCATTCCGCGCCGCTCGATATCATCTGGTATAACGTCCCGGACGACAAGTCTCTCGCGATCAACACCAACTGGGGATCACATGCATTTATTACTTTCCATGGTTCATGGAACCGCGATGCCCCAACCGGGTATGGAATAGTCCAGTAGGTTTTTTCTTATCAAATTCTTAGCCACTAAGCCCCACCATTTCACCTGACAGTGTTCCATGGGATAGAGAATTGCCCGTAGCTGGGAGCGAGTCGACATCCGGCTATGAATTCATTGCTCAAGCTCCTGACCTCAAGCAATGTCCCAAGGGCTGCTTTAGACCTGTGGCCCTTGCTTTCGACCCCAAAGGGCGCCTGTTTGGTACTTCTGATTCGACCGGGGAGGTAAATACTCTTAGAAATAACCACCACCGCGCCCCTGATCGGCATTTCGTATAGGTCTTTGTTATACTCCCTGGATCAGAACCACAGCCACAGGCTGGCGATTCTGTACGAATTCGAGTTGGGACGTCGGTGATTGGTTTGCTCACTGTCGTAGGAACATTGCTCTGGTAAGAAGCGAAGGACAGTCCTGTTCGATTCACAAACTGGACGCGATGACTCGATGTGTGAGGTGCCTTGGTGTCGTCAGTAATGACAATGACAATGTATGATTGGCCGTTTGGATCGGTGTTGTTGTCTCTATCCCAGATGTTGACACGCTCTCAAACCCTTGGTGTTGTTGAGCTCATAAACCCCCGCTCTTCCGAGGATCAAGGGCGTGTATTGCCACCTTTCCTGACACAGGAGGGTCCACACAGCCACACAAGAAGTCCTTCGATAAGATTGGAAGATTGCCTGTTTCGAAGTGCGCTGCCGCCTGAGTTCAGTCTTATACCTGCGATCGAACACATGCTCACTAGTGCAGCTGTGCTCACTGCGACTGCCAAACTCATCGATATTAAATGATTCGCAACTTCTTGTTGTCAATCAATATGGACAGCCCTAGTTGCATTGATAAGGTGCCCAACCGATAAACGGGAGATTTCGGTCCGATCGCCCCACCTTCTCCTCGCCAGTGCATCACACCAACGGGATAGTATCTGGAGAAGTTTTCAGTTCCCCCACCCAGGCTCAGTCGCTACGCCCAACCAACACCACCTTGGAGCGCTATGCCACCTATTCGAGGTCTGCAAATCAACCCAACCTTACTGAATAGTTCATGTCCATGGGCTTCGTCCGAAAGGGAAATCCATGCGCTGTAAGTGTGTACGGCATTCACCATCCTTTCGGTCCCAGTCCCGAATCGGTCGTAGGTACGCTGACAATTGGACGTGAATGCTTTGGTTAGGTTTGATTGCTCCTATACGGGCGCTGTGACTACACGTACGGCTACCGCTGTGAGTCTGCCTCGCGGCCCGATCGAAGGAATCCCGTCATTGACTGAGCGTATTCCAGAGAGGATTCCCGGAGAATCCTGCAGTACATACAGTAAGTACTATTCGCACTATGTGTCATGGGTTTGTACTCACACGATCGTCGCAGGTGGCTTTCGCGTCCTCCTCAACCACCTCAATCAACTCATACGGTTATTCACCCTTCCCACTGACCTCCTACCTCTCTTGGGTACGGACATGTATCCTCGACTCGCCTGAGTCATCCAAACCGATTATCATTTCTATCACGTCTTCAGTCCCGGCCGAGCTCTCAATCATGATGGAACAAATCCAGTACCTCCGCGGGGAGCTGAAGGATACGGACCCCGATGCAGCATTCGTGCGCGTTGGTGTAGAGCTAAACACCTCGTGCCCAAATATACCCAACACGCCTCCACCGGCGTACGACCCTGAGAGGTTGAGACCTCTTCTCGACGTGCTCGCTTCACATTGGGAAAAGGATAACACTCTTGTGCTGGGGTTGAAGCTCGCTCCATTCGTCTATCGATTGCAACAGACCCAGTTGGTCGACTTGATTGCATCATACTCCACGCCCGATGGAACGAACCCGTTCGCGTTCTTTACATGTACGAACACCCTTGGGAATTGTGTGATGTACAAAGAGAGCGGTCGTGATGTCTTGTCGTTACCCGGAAGGTTCGGTGGGCTCGGAGGCGCGTCCATCCATTGTCTAGCGCTGGGGTGAGTGGCTGTCCTCCTTCCTGGAGCGTGTTGCTAGGGTGCTAAGGTGTCCACTGTGTCGGATGATCTAGGAACATTGTCGGATTCAAAGAAATCCTGGAATCGCATGCCGATGCAGGCGTCAGAAGCATTGGAATCATAGGGGTTGGAGGCGTAGTGAACCGAGATGGGTACAAGCGAATGATCGCGGCTGGGGCGGACGCAGTGGCATGCGCGACAGCGCTTGGGATGGAGGGCATCGTCATCTTTGAAAAGTTGACTAGAGGCTGAATATTGCGGTGACGTGGAATCATAGACGACGTGAAGCGACCCCAAAGCAGGAAACCTTTGGTGGCCTGCGGGCTCTGGGTCATGCTTGTGCGCTCGTCGCGGAGAGAGGAGTGGGGCGTAGACAGGGACAGCGCCTTGACGTGGAAGGTGTAGACAGTCTATTTCGGGTTATGTTTTCCCTATCTATAGTGATTCGCGCAATATACCATGTCGGAGTTGTGGCGGAAGTCGGCCCGCGCAGAATTCAAAGTCACAGACAGGCAATATGAAACGCGAGAACGTCGTAACACACGGGGGAGATGACAAGATCCGTCGGGACTCTGCTTGCACCCGTACTCACGATCCTTCGAGCTTCAGTTGAATATGTCAGTTGCCTTGCCGGTTGGGAATTTCCGACGCGCTGGCGCATGGGAATCGCGTGGAAATGGACTGCTCAGTCCGCGTGGTCGTTGTATGCCTGTAGATACGATCCAAACACGATCATAAGCCATTCAGGCCATCCGGCTATTTTGGTTGCATTGTGAACCACCCCAGGTGTTGCCCGAGAGCAAAGGTAGTGCTCTACCTAGATTGTTACATCGACGGTTGAAGATCAGGGGGTATTACATCTTTGAATGTGCTGAAAAAGGGCCTAACCCCGGCTTTGGTTTTGTGTCAACCGGTGGTAACAGTACACAAGAGTGTGACATGTCCCCTGAGAAGCGAGGAATGCAGAGTGTGACAGCGCATGGGACTGTGGACATGTATAGTTACTCATTTCGCTACTTCGTACGCGATGAAAACGGGTTCCTAGCTTACGGACGCTTCGGCGAGGTTTTGAGGTTTCAAACCCTTGGAGTAGACAGGGGGGACTAGTACGACATGAAATGGAGGTTGGACGGACTGAATGTAATTAGCATGCGAGAACGTAAGTGCAGCCGTCGATGACGCCGAAACCTCGCTTGGGCTTGGGAACCGTCGCTTAAATTTTAGGGTTTTACGGACGCATTGGGGCAACAAGGGCTGCTATACTTGGTGTTTGCACTGAAAGATTCGAGGTCATAGACAGTGGAAAGTGGTGGTTCACTTGGGGACAGTCGCAGGAAAGGACAGAGTCCGAGAATCGCAAATAATTTGGTATCCAACCATTGGGGCACATGCACGTATTCTCCAGTGTTTGAAGTGCAATACCTCGGGAGCAGCATCTCGCGCGGGGCATGACTGTGAGCTGAGGGAATGACTGGCCGTTGTGGTTGGGGACAAGCGCGGCGGCCTCCACAACCCCAGTTAACACAGCCTTAAGGCCTACAGCAACTATTGAGAAGCCATAAGGTGAGGCCAGCACCTGAAATGCGGTTTGGGCTCGAGTTTGCAGCGTTGCTTCTTTTGACAAACCAATCGGTGCTGACGCCACACAAAGTTTAGTTCAGACCGTGGGATAGTTACAGGACTTCTGCGTCGTGGGTTAATCTTGATCTGGCAACTCATGGTTCTTTCCGCCATTCCAGCAAACGATATCTGGGAGTGTGAACAGCCCACAAGGAGGTGCATATGTTACCATGATAGGATATGAACGCGGTGCAGGATCCTCAAGGTGTCAGCATCCGGCAGGCGTGGCGATCGGCGCCAGAAACGACGTTCAGAAAGAGGAACTGCACTAGAATCAAGCACATTCAGATTTCTGTCAGTCAAATATAGAGGAACATGTGATGGCGTCGTGCGGTCTTAAGAGAAGTCCACATTGGGGGCTCTTTCTGATTGTCCGCAGGCGGCATCCCACGACGTGCGCGGGAGAAGCGGAATATCGCCAGTATGGTGGAAGATGGCTCGTGCCACCCAATGCATGTATGCCTTGCCGCGCCACCTCGCGGGGGGGGGACATAGAACGAGTAAAGCAGGAAGAAGCTTTGCAAAGATGGAATGAATGAGACTGCATTATCCGAAGCGAGCGCGGGTGGAAGATGGGCGACCTGGTCCCTTGAAGGGACTTGGTCACTGTGAGTTGTGCTTCTGGTGCTTCTGGCACTGAATACTCGAGGGAATTGGACTGGTCACTGAGCAACCTTGCGTCGTGCCACGAGTATGGGAAGCACTGCAAGATGGCTTGATCCCCGGGTTTGGTCGTGCCAGGCGCAGGCAGGACACGCCCGCTCCTGATCGGGGCGAGCAGGCTGGAAGGTGCCAGAAGTACTGCTGCCAGAGGACCGACGAGACCGTCGAGGAGTGTTCTTTTTCGGCGTTTTTTCACGGGAAAAAAGGGCAGGTCGCTGGCTTAAAAAACATAAGTAAATTGTTCGAAGCCACAAGGGCGGAAACCGCGAGTTTAATACGTGTGTGGTGTGCAGGGCCATCGGGTGCACCCACCAGAATCATCCAAATAAGTACAAATAAGGGTCTGCATCCTGGTCCCGTCCTCGTCAGCTTGCGTCCCAGTTTGTCAGTCTTTTCCTGCTCTCTCCCGTCCCGTCCGTCCTGTCCGTCCAGCTCCTCGCGTCCTCTCCCTCTCCCGACGTCGCTCACCCGCTGCTTTCTCAGGTCGTCGTTGCAATTGTACCACCACAGTCGTAGACCGTCAAAACTCCGGCTTCCAGACTTTACGGTGAGCCCCTCTATTGCCTCATGCTTCTTGCGCTCGTCTCTCCCGGCTACCCGCTGATTCCGAAGCATTTTCTTGCACAGGATTGTACTTGTGCAACTAGGCGTCAGCAACCTCGCGCAATTTTCTGAGCTACTTCGTCTACTGTTTCTCGTTTAAAATCTATCCCAATCACTACTCCAAATCCCTACCCCCGATGCCACCGCCTCTCGATTCCGCCAAGCAAGATTCGCAGCCCCAGGAGGATAGGAAAACTCCTCCTGCCTTTCTCGACCTCGCAGACTCTGTAAGCGTTCTGAAGCTCCACTTTCCCCTTTTTTTTTCCACTGATACGAGCGTCTCGAGAAGGCTTCGCGAAACGGAGCCGGTCTCGAGCAGGTAGGCAGCATTGAATCGGTTCCGTCTCGCTTCATGTCACTGTTTCTAATTGCTGTCATCTGGTAGATTCTGGCTCAAAAGCGCTTCGAGCACGAACGCATGCGCCTGTTGCAGCGTCACCAATTTGAGGAACAAATGCGTAAACTGGAGCAGGAACATGCAAAGGAAGAGCGCGAGCTTCTCGGCGTTCCTCTCGGAATGCACCATATTGCCGTTTCGGCGCCTACGACGCCACCCCGTGTTCCAAGCGTAGTCCACAGTGAGCATGGTCAACAGTCTTCTGGCCGTACCCTCGATTCCGCGGTAGCGCAGGAGAGATTCAATGCTCAGTTGCTCGCAAGTGCGCAAATTGCGAGTCAGACTGCTATTCTGCCCCAAGCCCTCCAGGCGATGGTCGACAAAGAGGCGAAACGCAAGTCTGTCACTTACGCCCCTACTGCACACGATTTTACCCGTAGTACCAACGCTAGCCCTGTCTTCCAAGGTGCTCAGGGCTATGCTGGTGCCAAATCTATGCCAGCCAGTCGCCGAGGCTCTCCCGGCGCCCGAGACCCCGACGAACTCGTTCACGGGCTATCAGGCCTGAGCATCCATGAACGCGAGAGCCCTGTCTCCGCTGGTATTCCTCCCAAACCGATTCTTCGCCAGACGAAGAGCAACGGTCGCTATAGTGGAGCTGAATACCCAGGCTACAATACAGCGCTTCTCGATGATGAGTTGAATCAAGACATCAATGGTAAGCTTCCAGCCATGCACATCGCTTCATCGAGTTCACCACTAAAATGTGTCATCATTTCCCTCCCCCAGCTGCCATGAAGTTCCTCCCCACCGATTCTGAGGAAGGCTTGAAACCCGATGCATTCAAAGTAGGTTTCAAAAGCGTGACTTCCACTAGCATTCTCTAAACCTCTCTGAACCGTCACACGTATTGCCTCGTGGATAATAATGCACCCGTGCTTACGTTACTTTCCCTTTCTGCAGCTCTCGGCTTCTTCTGCGGCTTTAGACCTTGCGGCTTTATCCCAAACCCCTCCGCGCACCAGCTTTATGAACCGCGCGTACACGGCCGATCAGAAGTCGTCGGAATGGCCTCCGTTTTCAGGCAATGCGCGCCCATCTGTCCGCCAATCAACCCTGGCCGCTACCCCGGAATTAGGAACAAAATTGGCAGGTTCTGCCACGTCCACGCCACTCAACCAGACGCATTCTCCCGTTGGTTCTAGGAGAGGCTCGCCTCGAGGCTTCGCGGTCGGTGAAGGTGTAATCGGTAGCAACGCATTCAACTCGCGCTCAGTGCCTGTCTCGCCCATCGCGCCAGGCGGGGGTACCCCTGGACTCGTGAAGCATGGCACACCGCAGATCAGCGGTGCTCTACCAACGAGTGCTACCCCCGAAGGAACGCTTGGACCTTTTGGCCAGCAATTGAGTGCTGCGGGTGATTTAGGAAGGATGACTGCTTCCCCGTACGATAGCCCTGCGCAATACAATCTTCAGCATGGAGCGGACGACCAGGTGCGTCATATTTGGAGGTTCAGCTTGCCATTTCCCTATGTGGGGCTGATGCGTATTGCAGTACGGTATGGACCTTGGGTACTCGAGTGGCGGTGGCGTAGATCACCGATTTGGCAACGGGTTTAATGGTCCCTATGATGGAGGGAGTCGTACCAGTGGATATAATCAACATGGCCGCTACGGGCTAGGAGTTGGTGGACATGCGAACAGCGGTCGTGTTGGTGGTAGCATGAATGGGGCTATTCACGGTCCTAAACACAAACGTGGAGATATGGATCGCGAATGTGAGTTATGCTACTCCAGCTACCATTGGAACGGAACTTATGGATTCGTTCTAGACAACCGCTTCGCTGGCAGTCGATTAGAGGACCTCATTCCCGAGATTCCGGGGATGTGCAAGGACCAGCATGGATGCCGCTTCTTGCAGAAGAAATTGGAGGAGGGAATTCCTGAGCACCGCGACATCATCTTTAGGGAGACGTTCAGCCACTTCGCTGATTTGATGACGGGTACGGAACCTCCTGATTGATGCTGAGGAGATTTCTAAGCTTGTGATAGATCCCTTTGGCAATTATCTCTGCCAAAAGTTGCTCGAGTATTCCACCGACGACCAACGTAACCTCATCTGCGAATCCGTGGCTAGCGATCTTGTTACGATTTCTCTCAACATGCACGGCACTCGTGCCGTTCAGAAGATGATCGATTTCTTGTCCACTCAGCGTCAGGTGCGTCCATCCCCGAATCCCTTTGCCTTTCGTACCGCTGCGCGCGCCATTGGTTTTGATTGCTTGAGGTTAGCTTGCTTCGAGCATTTGCTATTTACCTGTGTCGTGACGTTAAAGACGCTTACCGCACTCTCGCTATCCCTCCCACATTCACCCATTCATGCTCGCAATTTCAATTTACTGGGACCATTACGTCCTCTCCCGCGCACCGCACCGGCACCTCTCTCCTCTCTTCCCTTTATTTTAGGCTGATCCGCGATACAACGACCAGATTGTTGCCATTATCCGAGCCCTCTCTCCTCATGTCGTGACCCTCATCAAGGACCTCAATGGCAACCACGTCATCCAGAAGTGCCTGAACCGTCTCGTTCCTGCGGACAACCAGTTCATATATAATGCCGTCGCCATCCACTGTGTCGAAGTTGCCACCCACAGGCACGGTTGCTGCGTTCTCCAACGCTGTATCGACCATGCATCCGAGCAGCAGCGCATTCAGCTTGTCACGGAAATCACGTATCACGCCCTGACGCTTGTACAAGATCCTTACGGCAATTATGTGAGTCTAACCTTGTGGTCTCCAGCATCTCGGCTGCCTTACTCACATACCACCCTTCATTGTCGGGTGTTAGGTTGTTCAATATATCCTCGATCTCAATGATAACCGGTTTAGTGATGCTGTCATTCGGCAATTCATGGGCAATGTCTGCGCCCTTTCAGTCCAGAAGTTCAGCTCAAACGTCATCGAAAAGTGCATTCGTGTTGCCGAGCATAACACCCGCAAGGCGTTGATCGAGGAATTGTTGAACCGCAGTCGTCTCGAAAAGCTCTTACGTGACTCCTTTGGCAACTACTGTGTGCAGACTGCATTGGACTATGCCGAACCGGGTCAGCGTGCGTTGGTGAGTTCCCAGCTCCTTGATCAACTAGGGGACATACTGATTCCTTGCCTAGCTCGTCGAAGGTATCCGTCCCATCTTGCCCCTTATACGTAACACGCCGTATGGCAAAAGGATCCAGAGCAAGCTCCAGCGCGAGCAGATGGACCACGGCAACTCGCATTACCAGAATACCCATCAACATCAGGCCTTCTTGAACATGGCGCTGAACAACCAGCTTGGTGCTGGGCGTGGTCAGCTCGCCTCACCTCTAGTCAACGATTACAACCGCTCGACACTTTATGGCCTCTCTCCTGGCATGCACGGCTCGCCCATCGTTACCCATTCTCCCGCTCTGCACGCCCAATACAGTACGCCTTCGCCCGCTGGGCTGAATGACTATGTGTTGCAAAACGGTGTGCCAGCTGGCCTTGGCCTCAGCTCGTACCAGGGCCTTGGCCAGTATAGTAACGGCTTGCAAAACGTCTATGCCGGAGCTGGGGGAGCTGGGGCTGGAGCTGCCGACATCTACCAACAACAAGGTCGCTCTGCTTTCCAGTACTGACCGCTCGTGCCTATCGCAATACCATTCTCTAACATGATTCATTAACGCCCACACCCATCGCGCACTCCCAGGGCCTTCATTCCAATCACGGCCTTGTCTCACCTTCTCTCTTGCTATCATACGCGGATTTTAAATGCGGTCAAGGTCTCTGTTTACGCCTTTGCACTTTCAGTCGAACAAGTCATCACGCCAATTGTTTCGGACACATCGCAGGGCAAGCCGAGGCCAGACGCTACATCTTGTCTCCCCGCTATTTTGCATCAGGCTCGGCGAGCATTTTATCTGCGTACCATTACCACTGCCACTGCCGTTACTCACTCCAAAAGCCGAGCAATCGCGCATTTCCACCGTCTCATTCATCTTGCTGCGTGCTCTCTTATATACAACACCGACACCATTAACACCCCACAACCCTATAACTCTCAACCCGCATCTGTATCTTTTCATCGACCATCCCACGAGCCTTTTTTGCCACGCCAACCCCTGTATTGGCATTTGTCTAATAGCTCTCTCCACTGTTGGGTGTTTTGGTTGGACTCGTCGCGACATACCCCAATGTCTTCGGTATGAGTTCGATGCACGCAAGAGTGGTGCTTTCCATTCCCGCTCGCCTCTATTCCCTCACGCCGTGTCGTCTTGTGGTTTTGTCGGTGTCGTCTGTGCCGTCACCCTCTGTAACTATTGCTGCAAATCGCATCGGTTTAAGACTTAGCGAAAACTCTGTCATTATGTATTATGGCT
>Ga0307513_10010704_pt1 | contig 11472 bp, 7 predicted proteins | sample 15_EM_MG_FD_202174 | JGI IMG/M metagenome (GOLD analysis project Ga0307513, IMG submission 202174) | Populus trichocarpa ectomycorrhiza microbial communities from riparian zone in the Pacific Northwest, United States - 15_EM | ecosystem: Host-associated > Plants > Roots > Unclassified | place... | reverse complement strand
CCACCGCCGACCAGGCCGCCGATGATGACGACGGCGAGGACGAGGACCACGCCCTGGTTGACGGCGAGCAGCAACGCCGGTCGGGCCAGCGGGAGTTGGACCTGGCGCAGTTGCTGGCCGGGAGTCGCGCCGAGCGAGCGGGCCGACTCCAGGGCGGCCGGGTCGACCTGGCGCAGGCCCTGGGTGGTGATGCGGACGACGGCGGGCAGGGCGTAGACCACGGCCGCGGCGACGGCCGGAGCGCGGCCGACGCCGAACAGCGCGACGACCGGGATCAGGTACACGAACTGCGGCATCGTCTGGAAGACGTCCAGGACGGGTCGCAGCAGGCGTTCGAAGCGGTCGCTGCGGGCCGCCGCGATGCCGGTCGCGAAGCCCAGGACGAGGGTGACGGCGACGGCCGCGAGGACCTGCGAGAGCGTGTCGAGGGACGGCTTCCACACGCCGAGGACACCGATCGCGGCCATGGCGAGGACCGCGGTGAGGGCGGTGCGCCAGGTGCCGATCAGCCAGGCGAGGGTGGCGACCACGAGCAGCACCGACCACCAGGGCAGCCACTGCAGGCCACCGCGGACGGGGTCCAGGACCCAGGTGGTGAAGTGCCCGGCCCAGTCGGCGGTGCCGCCCACGACCGGGACGCCCGAGTAGAGGTGGGCGGTCATCCAGTCGACGGCACGGTTGACCGTGGTGGCGATGTTCAGCGTCCAGGCGTCGGGCCAGTCGAGACGGCCCGCGAGACGTGCGGCGAGCGCCACGACCACGACGGCGACGGCCGCGTAGAGCCAGAGGCGGCGATTGCCGGCCTCCTCACCCGCGCGTCCGCCCGCGCTCTCGCCCGCCGCGCCGGTCACCCGGTCCAGGACGACCGCGAGGAGCACGATCGGGATACCGGCCGCGAGGGCCGCGCCCACGTCGACGGAGGCGAGCGCCTGGTAGACGCGGTCGCCGAGGCCGCCGGCGCCGATCACGGAGGCGATCACCGCCATGGACAGCGCCATCATGATCGTCTGGTTGAGGCCGAGGAGGAGTTCCCTGCGGGCCAGCGGGATACGGGCGGTCAGCAGCCGTTGGCGGGCGGTCGCGCCGAGCGATTCGACCGCCTCCAGCACCTCCTTGTCGGCGCCGCGCAGCCCGAGGGCGGTGAGGCGGGCCATCGGCGGGGCGGCGTAGACGACGGTGGCCAGGACGGCCGCGGGCACGCCGATCCCGAAGACCAGCACGACGGGGAGCAGGTAGGCGAAGGCGGGGAGCACCTGCATGGTGTCCAGGACCGGGCGCAGGGCGCGGTCGAGCCGGTCGGAGAGACCGCCGGCCAGCCCCAGCAGCAGGCCGACGGCGACCGACGCGAGGACGGCGACCACCATCAGGGCGAGGGTCTGCATGGTCGGCACCCACATGCCGAGCAGCCCGCAGGCGAGGAACGCGGCGCCCGTGCCGAGCGCGAGCCGGACGCCGGCCACCCGCCAGGCGACCAGCGCGCCGAAGGCCGTGACGCCGGCCCAGCCCGAGGCGAGGAGCACGAGATAGACGGCGCGTACGCAGATGACGACCGCGTTGCTGACGTAGCCGAAGAAGTAGAGGAACAGGGGGTGGCTGTCGCGGTTGTCGATGATCCAGTCGCTGACGTCGGTCAGCGGCTTGGTGAGGTCGACGGTGAGGGCGTCGGGCCAACTACCGCTGGCCCAGCGGGCGTTGGCCAGCGGTACGAGGATCGCCGCGGCGAGCGCGATGAGCAGCAGCTTCTGGACCGACCGGCGCCTGAGCAGATCGGTGGGCAGGGTGCGGGGGACGGATGCGGTGAACGTCGCCATCAGACCGCCTCCTTGAACCGCTCCGTCCCCGCGACGACCGCGAGGAGGCGCTCGTGGTCGACGACACCCAGGCAGTGGCCGTCGGCCACCACGCAGGCGGGCCGGCCACTGTTCGCGACGACCTTGATCGCGTCGGCGACCACGGCGTCGGGGGCGAGCGCGCCCGGGTGGTCCGGGCCACCGCAGTCGCCGGGGCGCATGGCGGTACGGACGGTCATGACCTGCTCGCGCGGGACGTCCCGGACGAAGTCGCGGACGTAGTCGTCGGCGGGGCTGCCGACGATCTCCTCGGGGGTGCCCAACTGGACGACCCGGCCGTCGCGCATCAGGGCGATACGGTCGCCGAGCCGCAGCGCCTCGCTGAGGTCGTGGGTGATGAAGACCATCGTGCGGCCCTCCTCGCGGTGCAGGCGGACCACCTCCTCCTGCATGTCCCGCCGGATCAGCGGGTCGAGCGCGCTGAACGGCTCGTCGAACAGCAGGACTTGGGGATCGACCGCCAACGCCCGGGCCAGGCCCACACGTTGGCGCTGACCGCCGGAGAGCTGGGCCGGCTTGCGCTGCTCCATGCCCTCCAACCCGACCTTGGTGACGACCTCCTGGGCCCGCGCCCGGCGCTCGGCCTTGCCCATGCCCTGGATCTCCAGGCCGTAGGCCACGTTGTCGAGGACCGTGCGGTGCGGGAGCAGGCCGAAGTGCTGGAAGACCATCGCGGCGCGGTGCCGGCGCAGTTCGCGCAGCCGGGCCTTGTCCATCGCGCGGACGTCCTCGCCGTCGATGGCGATCGTGCCGGCGGTCGGCTCGATGAGCCGGGTCAGACAGCGCACGAGCGTCGACTTGCCGGAGCCGGACAGGCCCATCACCACGAAGACCTCGCCCTTGCGCACGTCGAAGGAGACGTCGTGGACGGCGGCCGTGCAGCCGGTACGGGCGCGGAGTTCGACGGGGTCGAGGGCGCGCAGGTCGGGGTCGGTGGGGACGGTGTCGGCCTTGGGGCCGAAGACCTTCCAGAGGCCGTCGACGGAGAAGACGGGGTTCTCGGTGCCGGGGTCGGTGCCGGTACCCGCGCCGGACGTGTCACTGGCGCCGGAGATGTCACTGACGTCGGTGCTCATCGCGCACCACCTCCAATCAGGTCAACAGCCCTCTCGCCGACCATCAACACCCCGATCATCGGGTTCACGGCGGGCATGGTCGGAAAGACAGAGGCGTCGGCGATGCGGATGCCGTCCAGGCCGCGGATCCTCAACTCCGGGTCCACCACGGCCTGTTCGTCGTCGGCGGCGCCCATCCGGCAGGTGCCCGCCGGGTGGTACACGGTGTGCGCGACCTTGCGGGCGTACTCGCTCAGCTCGGCGTCGCCGAGGATCTCCGGGCCGGGGCACACCTCCCGCTTCAGCCAGCCGGCCAGCGGCTCGGTCTTGGCGATCTCGCGGGCGATGCGGATGCCGTCGACGAGGGTGCGGCCGTCGTGGTCGTCCTCGTCGGTGAAGTAGCGGAAGTCGAGAGCGGGCTTGACCGACGGATCGGCGCTGGTGAGGAAGAGCCGGCCGCGGCTCTTCGGCTTGGGGATGTTGGGGGTCATCGAGACGCCGAACTCCGGCCGCTGGTAGCCGAGGCGCTCCGGGTTGTCCGTGAACGGGATCTGGTAGAAGTGGAACATCAGGTCCGGGCCCGGGTGTTCGGGGTCGCGGCGCACGAACAGGCCCGCGTCGGAGTCCATCGCGGAGTTCTCGGGGATGGGTCCGTTCGTCTCCCAGACGATGACCGACTCGGGGTGGTCGAGGAGGTTCTCGCCGACGCCCGGCAGGTCGTGGGCGACCGGGATGCCGAGCGCTTCGAGGTCCTCGCGGGGGCCGATGCCCGAATGCAGCAGCAGCCGGGGCGAGTCGACGGCGCCCGCGCACAGGACGACCTCGTTGCGGGCCCGTATCAACAACTCCTCGCCGTCCTGGGTGCGCACATGCACGCCCTTGGCACGGGTGCCGTCGAGCTCCAGCCTGTGGGCCCAAGTCTCCAGGAAGATACGGAGGTTGGGCCGCTCGTCCATCACGGGGTGCAGATACGCCACTGACGCGCTCGACCGCTTGTTGTCCTCGGGGTGGTAGGCGAGGTCGAAGAAGCCGACGCCCTCCGTGAACGGCTTGCGGTTGAAGCCCTCGACACGCGGGACTCCCAGGGCGGTCTGGGCCGCGTCGACGAAGTCGCGGGCGATGGCGTTCCGGTCCTTCTCGTCGACCGGCACGATGTTGTTGCGCAGCCGGGCGTAGTACGCCTCCATCGGCACCGCGCCCCAGCCCTGCGCGCCGGCCGCCTCCCACTCGTCCCAGTCGGACGGCAGCGGCTTGAAGGCGATCAGCGTGTTGTGGGAGGAGCAGCCGCCCAGCACCCGCGCGCGGCTGTGCCGGATGTGGGAGTTGCCTCGTGGCTGCTCGGTGGTGGGGTAGTCGTAGTCGAGCTCGCCACCGAGCAGGCCCATCCAGCGGCGCAGGGTGAGGACGTCCTCGCGGCCCACGTCGCTGGGGCCGCCTTCGATGACGGCGACGGTGACGTCGGGGTTCTCGGTGAGGCGGGAGGCGATGACGGAGCCCGCGGTGCCGCCGCCGATGACGACGTAGTCGTACTCGTGGGGGGTGTGGGACATGGCGGTGTTACTCCTGTTGCTCCAGGGAGGGGTCGACGAGAGAGAGTCGAAGGGGGCGGGGTCGAAGGACGACAGGCGACTCAGCCCGCGAACCAACGCACCGGCTTCGGCGCGAGGTTCTGGTAGACGTGCTTGGTCTCGCGGTACTCGGCGAGTCCGGCGGGGCCCAACTCCCGCCCCACGCCGCTCTTTCCGAAGCCGCCCCACTCCGCCTGCGGGAGATAGGGGTGGAAGTCGTTGATCCAGACGGTGCCGTGCCGCAGCCGGGCGGCGACCCGGCGGGCCTTGGCGCCGTCGCCGGTCCAGACACCGCCGGCCAGGCCGTACTCGGTGTCGTTGGCGAGGGCCACGGCCTCGTCCTCGGTGCGGAAGGTCTCGACGGTCAGGACCGGGCCGAAGACCTCTTCGCGCACGACCCGCATCTCGCGGTGGCACTGGTCCAGGACGGTGGGCTCGTAGAAGTAGCCGCCGGCGGCCCGTTCGGCGGACGGCTCGGGCCGCCGGCCGCCGGCGCGCAGCACGGCGCCCTCGGCGAGCGCGGAGGCGACGTACGCCTCGACCTTGGCGCGCTGCTGCTCGGAGACGAGCGGACCGCACTCGACGCCGTCCTCGGTGCCCCGGCCCAGGCGTATCTTCTGGGCCCGGCGGGCGAGTTCGGCGACGAAGCGCTCGCGCAGGGACTCCTCGACGATGAGCCGGGCGCCGGCCGAGCAGACCTGGCCGCTGTGGATGAAGGCCGCGTTGAGGGCCTGGTCGACGGCGGTGTCGAAGTCCTCGTCGGTGGCGCAGGCGTCGGCGAAGACGACGTTGGGGTTCTTGCCGCCGAGTTCGAGGGCGACCTTCTTGACGCTGGGCGCGGCGGCCTGCGCGACCTTGGTGCCGCTGACCAGGCCGCCGGTGAAGGAGACCAGGTCGACGTCGGGGTGCTCGGCGAGGCGGGCGCCGACCGTGTGGCCGGGTCCTGTGACCAGGCCCGCGACGCCGGTGGGCAGGCCTGCCTCGGCGAGCAGGTCGATCAGGGCGATCGTGGTCAGCGGGGTGATCTCACTGGGCTTGACCACGAAGGTGTTGCCGGCCGCGAGCGCCGGGGCGATCTTCCAACTGGCCTGCAGCAGCGGGTAGTTCCAGGGCGTGATCAGCGCGCAGACACCGACGGGCTCGTGTACGACGACGCTGTGGATGTCGGGCGAGCCCGCGTCGACGATCCGGCCCGGGGACTCGGCGGCGACGAGGTCGCCGAAGTAGCGGAAGGCGTCGGCGACACAGTCGATGTCGACGCGACCCTCCTCGGCGGTCTTGCCGGCGTCCCGGCTCTCCAGCAGACCGAGCTGCTCGCGATCGCGCGTCAGCAGGTCGGCGACCCGGCGCAGCAGGGCGGCCCGCTCGGCGACGGGGGTGCGCGGCCAGTCGCCGTGGTCGAAGGCGTGCCGTGCGGCGGCGACCGCCAGGTCCGTGTCCTTCTCGTCACCCTCCGCGACCACGGCGAACGGCAGCCCGTCCGCGGGGTCGAGGACCTCGCGCGTGGCACCGGAGACGGCTTCACGCCATTCCCCGCTCACGTGGATGGTCGCCTGCGCCTCTAGCCCCAGGCCGTCTGCTGTGTCCGCCATGATCGGTGTTGCCTTCCGTTCCTGTTCAGTGCCCCTGGGTCACACGGATGTCACCCAGCGGGACCGTGAGCACATGCCCCCCGCCTCCGATTGCATGCGCAATCGGTGGCCGAAAGTGCGCTGTGTCACTGGGCATGCGGGCAAATGGGGCGAACCGTACGCTGAACAGTGAGCGAGACAGGGGCTGACCGGTAGGGCAGAGCGTGGGGCAGAGCCTGGAGGTGACGCCATGACCAGGAAGGCGCCGATCAGCACGGGGGCGGTCCGCACGGCGGCGATCTGTACGGCGGCGAGCGCGGCCCTGCTGCTGTCACCGCTGCTGTCACCCGCCCTCGCGGTGGCCGACGACGGGGGCCCCTCCGCCAAGGAACTGTCCGAGCAGGCCAAGGACAACCTCCTCAAGACCGACTCCGTCCACCTGAAGCTGACCGACCGCGGTGCGGACGCGAAGAGCAGCAAGACCCAGCCGACCTCGATGGACCTGTCCCTGGACCGGGACGGCAACTGCGTCGGCACGATGCGGATGGGCTCCGGCGGGGGCACCCTCGAACTGGTCAAGCGGGGCGAGCAGGTGTGGATGAAGCCCGACACCGCGTTCTGGAAGGCCCAGGTGCCCGGCAGCCAGGGCGAAGCCGTGGCCGAACTCTTCAAGAACCGCTACATCCACGGCTCCACAAAAGACTCCCTGCTGAAGGGCCTCTCCGACACCTGCGACCTCACCGCCTTCCAGAAGGAGGTCGACACCGGCTCGTCCACCGACACACCCCTCACCAAGGGCGCCGAGACGAAGATCGACGGCACGAAGGTCATTCCGCTGAAGGGCACGCGGGACGGCGAACGGGCGGTCCTGTACGTCACTTCGGCCGCCCCGCACCGGCTGGTCGAGGCCACCGAGAAGGGCGGCGGCACCGACATGACGCTGACCTTCACGGACTACGGCGAACCGGTGCCGTCGGCGACGCCCGCGCCGGACGAGACGGTGGACATCGGGAAGTTGCAGCAGGAACTGGGGAACGCGTGAGCGTCCGTCGCCCCTCCGTCTCTGTTTCCGATCAATCCAGCCCGGAATCGGTACCGCAGGTGGTGTAGGGCGGGCAGAACCAGGTCAACGCGGTGGCCAGATGGGCGAATTCGTCCTCACTTCCGTCGGAGTCGGGACCGTAGGACGCGATGGCGTAGATGTTGCCGTCCGCCGCGACGAAACGCTCGTCGTAGACGTGCCAGGTGCCGACGTCGGGGTCGCCCTTGATGGTGTCGGCCAGGTATTCGAGGCGGGAGCCGGTGAACTCCCCGTCGTCGAGCGTCTGCAGGTCAAGCTCCTGGAAGCCGGCCGGCTTGCCGGTCTGGTCCGACAGGTACAGCTCGAAGGAGGCGGCCGGCGACTTCTCCGACACCTGGTACACCTGCAGCCGGTGAGTACGGTCCGCACTGCGGTAGTTGACCACCGCGATCCCGAACTGGGAGTCGACCGTACTGCGCGTCCACCCCTCGGGGATCGCGATCTGGAACCCCTCCGCGTCGTCGTACTTCTCGTACCCGTCGGGCGGCGCGGCGGCCGACAGCGACGGCGATGCCGTCTCCTCGGTGGGCGTCTGGGACGCACTCAACTCCGAGGGCGTCGGCGACGCCACGGAACTCGCCGCGACCGGCTTGTCGTCCGACCCGCCGTCGTCCTTCCCGCCGTCGTCCTTCCCGACAACCAGCGTCAGTACGAGACTCACGGCCACGCCGACGACGGCAGCCCCGACGACGACGGACCACACGAGCCGCCGATTCATCCCACCGGCGGGCACAGGGGCGGGGATCGGCACGCCGGGCACCCAACTACCCCCGGCTGCCCACTCGTCGGGGGGCCAGGACCCGGGACCACTGCCCCCGGGCGAACCCGTCGCAGGCCAAGCACCGCCGTCCCCGACACCGCCCACTCCCGCCGGAGGCCAAGCGCCCCCGTCACCGGCAGCCGCACCGATCGGAGGCAGAGCGGCACCGACCGGAGGCAATGCGGCACCGCTTCCGCTCCCCGCACCCCCGTCCACCACAGTGCCCCCGGCCCCGGGCCCATGCCACGCACTTCCCACACCACCACCGGCACCACCACTGGCATCCGCACCGGCACCGGCACCGGGCCAACCGCCAGAGGGAACCCCCGCCGCTGCGCCCGCCCCCGGAGGGTCGGCGACCGGCGTCTCGCTGCCAGGCACCGGACTCCCGGTGCCGTTCCCCGCGTCCGCGTCCGCCCCCGGCGCCCGGTCCCCGCTCCCCGCACCCCCGGAATCCGACCCCTGGCCCTCACCCTCAGCCGCAGCTCCAACCCCCGCCCCAGCCCCGACCCCCGGCAAAAAGTCCGGCCGCCCAGGCGGCGGCAGAGTCGGCAGGGCCGGCGGAGTCACCGAGCCCATCGACCCCGTCTCCGCCCCCTCCCCCTCTTCCCAGCGCTGCATGTCCTCGTTCCAGTACCGCTCTCCCCCGCTCATCGCGCCCTCTCACATCCCCAACAACCCGGCGACCGCCCCCGCCGAGGCGAGGACGTTGAGCAAGGACTGGGAGTCGGTGAGCAGTTCACGCAAGCGCTGCCGACGAGTGGACCCCGCCTGCCCCGTCCCGGTGATCTCGGCCTCGGTCTCCGCAAGCTCCGCCGCCAGCGCAGCCGTCTCCTCACTGGCCCGCACCCGCTCCAGGTCGGCTCTCAACTCCCGTACCGCGGCGAGCAGTTCCTCCGTCGCCTGGTCGCGCTCCCCGCCCGCCCCGTACTGATGGCGGCTTTCGGCATGCGCGTGGCTGCCGACGGCGAAGGTGCTCCCCGAGACGTTTCCGAAGCTGACGTTGGGCTCTTCACTGGGCATTGGTGTCGGCTCCCTTCGACGGCGCGGGGCCGCCCGAGACGGTGGCTGTGGCGGACGCGGTCGCATGGCTGCCGACGGCGAACGTGCTGCCCTCGACCCGGCCGATGTTCACGTCGCCGTTGCTGATGTTGACGATCTTCTGGACGAACTCGCCGGTCTCGTAACCGCAGTCGGCGAGCGCGGACCGTACGCCGTTCGCGACCCGGTCCTGCACGCTGCGCAGATAGCGGGCGACGTCCATCTCCTGGAAGAGCGAACCGGTCGGCACCGCGCCCAGTTCGCGTACCGACAGCGCGGGACCGTCGGGCAGCGCGCCCGCGTAACCGCCGGTCAACAGGCGCCACAAGTAGTGCAACCCGCGGCCGAGTTGGGCGAGCGAGCGCCCCGCCGAGGCCGGCACCAGGGCGAGCGCCGCCGCGCCCTTGCCGAGCGCGTTGTTGTTGCGGAACCGGTGCGCCGTACGGTCGGCGTCCTTGAACTCCGCCCGCACCGGCGTCAGTACGTGCGGGGCGATCTCCAGCATCAGCATGCTGCCCTGCGTGTGGATGCGCACGAAGACCGTGACGACCAGCTCCTCCTCCCAGCCGCCGACGCGGATGCGCAGGAAGTGCCGCCGTTTCTCGGCGCCCTCCTCGACCGCCCGCGCCCGGTGCTCCTCGAAGGCCTGCGGGGTGTACGGCGCCTGCTCCCGGCTGGTCAGCCCCTCGGCCGGCAGGAACACGCACTCGTCGATCTCCAGCCAGCGCAGCCGGTCCCGGACGCCGGGGCCCGCGTACTCGGCGGGCACCCGGAGCTGTTCGAGCAGCGGGCGGATCCGCTCCAGGACCACGCGGTTGCTCAGCGGCCGGCGCTTGTGCGTCTCGTCCGGCCTCAGTTCCACGGCGAGCACCCAGGTGTCGTACGCCGTTCCCGCCCCGCAGAACGGACGGGCCTCGTGGTACATGACCAGCGGCGCGTGCTGTTCGAGCCGGATGCGCTGCTTGAGCCGCTGGAAACGGTGGCCGTCGACCTGTTCGGCGGGGTCGGAGGCGGCGTCCGGGAAGCGCTGCGGGGAGAGTTCGCCGGCCAACGCCCGGCTGAACTGGGTGCGTTGGGCGTGCAGGCACAGCGCGATGAGCACGAACACCCCGAGCGTGACCCAGGCGTGCCGCGGCTCGGTGAGGCCGCTGATGTCGTCGGCGCTCGGGACGAGGACATCGCCGAGACTCGCCGGGTCGGAGGACCCGGAGGCGGAGCCGTAGGGGTCGTACGAGCCGGATGACGAACCGCCGTCCGAACCGTCACTGAACGCGGCGACGACCGTGAACACCAGGAACACCGCGAAGAACACCCGCCCCCACCAGCGGACCAGGAACGCCGGGAGCAGCCGGTACAGCGGTGGTTGCTCGGCCCGGCCCCTGATCCAGGGCGCGATCGCGAGCGCGATGCCGGGCCACAGGAAGAAGGCGAGGAGCCCGCCGCTGAGCGACGCCCCCAGCGCCCACAGACAGATGACGGCCCCGGCCCAGAGCAGTTCGTAGCGGCGGGCGCGCAGGGCGTGGGCGAGGACGCGGGCGGCGTCGAAGCCGAGCGAAGGGGCCACCATCCGCTGTTCGTTGAGGTGGAGTTCCTCGATGACGCGGTCGCGGTAACCGGAGTCCAGGTAAGTGCCCGCGCACAGCAGCCGGGTCGCCTCACTGGCGTGCGGAGGTAAGGAAGGCAAGGAAGCGGTAGTCACGCTGTTCCCCCGATGCGTGGAAAGACCGTTGTCATACGTTCAGTTGACAAACCATCAGCATAGAGCGACGGAAGTGACGGGCGTAAGCCAAATGGCAGGCCTGGACGGATCCGGAACCTTTGACTAAAGTCAAAGAAATATGGAGCCAGAAGACACGGAACCGGTCCCGGTGGAGCAGGTGGCGGCCCTCCGCCGGTTCAACCGCTACTTCACCCGCCGTATCGGCGCGCTCGACGACCACTACCTCGGCCAGGACCGCCCGCTCGGCGAGGCCCGGCTGCTGTTCGAGATCGAGTCCGGGGACATCGACACCGGGGACATCGGGACCGGCGGGGTCTCGTTGCGCGAGCTGCGGAGCCGCCTCGGCCTGGACGCCGGGTATCTGAGCCGGATGGCGAAGACCCTGGAGGCGCAGGGCGTGGTCCGGGTCAGCGTGGACCCGGACGACAACCGGCTGCGCAGGGTCGCGCTGACCCCGGCCGGCCGCGTCGAGATCAAGGAGCAGAACCGCCGCGCCAACGCCCTCGCCGCCGGCCTCCTCGACACCCTGAGCGAGCCCCAGCGCACCGAACTCACCCACGCGATGGCCACCGCTCAGCGCCTGCTCCGCCTGGCCGCCATCACGATCACTCTGGTCGACGGCGCCGCCGAGGACGCCCGCGCCTGCCTCGACGCCTACGCCGCCGACATCGGCGCCCGCTTCCCGGAGGGCTTCGACAAGTCCGACCTCGTACGGCCGCAGGAGGTCACCGGGGACGCGGGCGCCTTCTTCGTCGCGTACGAGGAGGGGCGGCCGATGGCGTGCGGGGCGCTACGGACGCTGGAACCCGGCGCGGGCGAGATCCGG
>Ga0307513_10010703_pt1 | contig 11473 bp, 10 predicted proteins | sample 15_EM_MG_FD_202174 | JGI IMG/M metagenome (GOLD analysis project Ga0307513, IMG submission 202174) | Populus trichocarpa ectomycorrhiza microbial communities from riparian zone in the Pacific Northwest, United States - 15_EM | ecosystem: Host-associated > Plants > Roots > Unclassified | place... | reverse complement strand
ACCGCCGACCCGCGGATCGTCCCCAACGCCCGGCACATCAGGCAGATCACGTACGAGGAGATGCTGGAGCTCGCCGCGGGCGGGGCGAAGGTGCTGATGTTGCGATGCGTGGAGTACGCGCGCCGGTTCAAGGTGCCGATCCACGTACGCTCTTCGTACTCGAACAAGCAGGGCACGCTGGTCACCGGATCGATGGAGGACGCGGGAGTGGAACAAGCGCTGATCACCGGGGTCGCCCACGACCGCAGCGAGGCGAAGATCACCATCGTCGGGGTGCCCGACGAGCCCGGCGCGGCCGGTCGCATCTTCGAGACGGTCGCCCAGGCCGAGATCAACATCGACATGATCGTGCAGAACGTGTCGACCGAGGGCACCGGGCGCACCGACATCTCCTTCACGCTGCCCAAGGCCGACGGCCCCACCGCGATGGCCGCCCTTGACAAGATCAAGGAGCAGACCCGCTTCAAGTCGCTGCTCTTCGACGACCACGTCGGCAAGGTGTCGCTGATCGGCGCCGGCATGCGTTCGCACCCGGGTGTCGCCGCGTCGTTCTTCGCCTGCATCGGCGAGGCCGGCGTCAACATCGAGATGATCTCGACGTCCGAGATCCGGGTCTCGGTGGTCTGCCGCGACAGCGACCTCGACACCGCGGTCCGCGCTGTGCACGAGCAGTTCGAGTTGGGCGGCACCGAGCAGGCGGTGGTCTACGCCGGCACCGGGCGGTAACCCCCGGATGGGGCAGCCCACGCTGGCCGTCGTCGGAGCCACCGGCTCCGTCGGCACTGTCATGCTCGAGTTGCTCACCTCCCGGCGCAACGTCTGGGGTGAGATCCGGCTGATCGCGTCCGCGCGCTCGGCCGGCCAGGTGCTGTTCTGCCGCGGTGAGTCGATCACCGTACGAGAGCTGACGCCCGAGGTCTTCGACGGCGTCGACGTGGCGATGTTCGACGTGCCCGACGAGGTCTCCATCGAGTGGGCGCCGGTCGCGGTCGCCCGCGGCGTGACGGTGGTGGACAACTCGTCGGCCTTCCGGATGGAAAAGGACGTCCCGCTCGTCGTGCCGGAGGTCAACAAGGAGGAGCTCCGGCACCGCCCGCGCGGCATCGTCTCGAACGCGAACTGCACCACGATGGCGATGATCATGGCGATCGCGCCGCTGCACCGCGAGTACGGCCTGCGCGAGCTGGTGCTGGCGTCGTATCAGGCGGCCTCCGGGGCCGGCCAGATCGGCGTCGACGTGCTGCACGACCAGCTCAGCAAGGTGGCCGGCGATCGGATGCTCGGCTCCCGCCCCGGCAACGTACGGCAGGCCGTCGGCGACGACCTGGGCCCGTTCTCGGCGCCGCTGGCGCTGAACGTGGTGCCGTGGTCCGGCGCGCTCGCCGAGTGGGGCTGGTCGTCCGAGGAGCTCAAGCTGCGCAACGAGTCCCGCAAGATCCTCGGCCTGCCCGCGCTCAAGGTCTCCGCCACCTGCGTCCGGGTGCCGGTGGTCACCGGCCACTCCGTCGCGGTGCACGCGGTCTTCGCGTCGGAGGTCGACGCCGAGGGGGCCCGCGCCGTGCTGCGCAACGCCCCGGGCGTGATCCTGGTCGACGACCCCGAGGCGGGCGAGTTCCCGATGCCGATCGACGCGGTCGGCACCGATCCGTCCTGGGTGGGCCGCATCCGCCGGGCGATGGACGACCCGCGGGCGCTGGATCTCTTCATCACGGGCGACAACATGCGCAAGGGCGCCGCGCTCAACACGGTCCAGATCGCTGAGTTGCTTGCGGCCGAGTTCGCGAAGTCCTGATCTCGGGTCCGGGCAGGGCCGGGCTCGCGCGGTCCTGATCTCGGGGTTCGCGCGGGGCCGGGTTCGCCGTGCCGCCGCCGACCCTGTGCTGCACTTCCTCGGTTCGCCTAATTCTTGAAGTTTCTTTACAGATATTGACGCCGACCGGTTTCATTTGGTTGGGTCTATCTCATCCGGACAGTCGCCGCAGAGCGCTCAACTCCGCCGATACTCCCATCTTTCTCCTGATCTTGTGTGTGTCCCCCGACGCACGAAAGGCGATGAATTATGTCCAAAAAACGTCTCCTAGTGCTCGTCGCGGTTGTTGTGGGTGCCGCCGCGGCCTTGCTCCCCGTGGCGGCCTCGGAAGCGGCCGTGGCCTGCGTCGCGCCGTACAACAACAGCGCGGTCTACACCGGCGGCATGACGGCCTCCTACAACAGCCACAACTGGACCGCGAAGTGGTGGACGCAGTACGAGGCGCCCAGCACCGGCGGCTCCGGCGTGTGGCAGGACAACGGCACCTGCGGCGGCGACTCGGGCGGCGGCGGGACCACTTGCAACTACCCGAACTGGGTGGCGGGCCAGTACTACGCGGTCGGCGCGATCGTGAAGTACACCAACGGGCTGTACTACCAGGCCACGCACGAGAACCCGGGCTACGACCCGACGATCAGTACTTGGTACTGGTCGCCGTACACCTGCTCCGGCGGCAGCACGACTCCGCCACCCAGCGGCGGCGGGTTCGTGGTCAGCGAGGCGCAGTTCAACCAGATGTTCCCGAGCCGCAACGGCTTCTACACGTACGCCGGCCTGACCGACGCGATGAAGAAGTACCCGGCCTTCGCCACCACCGGCAGCGACACGGTCAAGAAGCAGGAGGCGGCGGCGTTCCTGGCCAACGTCAACCACGAGACCGGCGGCCTGGTCTACATCGACGAGATCAACACGGCTAACTGGCCGCACTACTGCGACACGTCCCAGCCCTATGGCTGCCCGGCCGGCCAGTCGGCGTACCACGGGCGCGGGCCGATCCAGCTGAGCTGGAACTTCAACTACTACGCGGCCGGCAACGCGCTCGGCGTCGACCTGCTGAACAACCCGAACCTGGTCGCGACGAACTCGTCGATCTCCTGGCAGACCGGCCTCTGGTACTGGATGACCGGCACCGGCGGCGCCGGCACCACGTCGCACAACGCGATGGTCAACGGCCAAGGCTTCGGTACGACGATCCGCGCGATCAACAGCATCGAGTGCAACGGCGGGAATCCTGCTCAGGTGCAGAGCCGGATCGATGCGTACAACCGGTTTGTCGCCCTGCTCGGCGTTCCGGCTGGCGGGAATCTGAGCTGCTAGAAGTGCTCGCCGCGGCTTGCGCGGCAGCGGGTCCCCGGCGGCCGGGCTTGTGCTCTTGGAGTGCGAGTTGCGGGCCGCCGGGCTCGTGCTCGTGTTTTTGTCTTGGAGTGCTCGTGCTCTTGGGAAGGCTCGTGTTTGCCGAGCGGCTCTTTAGAGCGCGAGTTGCGGTCGGGCCGGGATGCCGACGATTGCCGGGCTTGCGGCGCGTGACGGCAGCTGGTGTGGCACCGGGCTGGGCACCAGCATCGACTCCAGGGCCGGCGCGACCTGCGGGCGGTTGCTGAGCTGGATCAGGCGGGCCGCGCGGGCCAGCGAGCCGGTCTCGCCGTCCCGGAAGCCCTCGCGGTAGCCCTTCTCATAGCGTTCGCCGCGACCGAGGGCACGGCCGAGCGCGAAGCACGACGACCCGGTGAGGGCGATGAGGAAGAGCAGCGCGAACGGCGTCACGACGATCCTTTCCACGGTTAAATCGCCTGTGCTTCGCAAACTACTCTAAACAGGACATAGCGCAAGCGCAGCCTCGATCAACTACGCCTTTGAGTGACGATCTTCGGTTGGCCGTTGACTTTTCTCTCCTTTCTCCGGGGGCGCGTTTTCGCTGGCCGGCGTCACCTGACAGGCTGTTGCCTCGTGACTGACTCTGACCTCGCCCGCCAGGTGCGCGACGTGAGCCGGCTGACCGGCGAATTCGTCCTGCGCTCCGGCCGGGTCGCGACCGAATATTTCGACAAGTACCAGTTCGAGGCCGACCCGGAGCTGCTCGACCGGCTCGCGGCCCAGCTCGCGGTGCTCATCCCCGAGGGCACGGAGGTGCTGGCCGGCCTCGAGATGGGCGGCATCGCGGTGGTCACGGCGCTCGGCCGGCACGCCAAGCTGCCGTGCGCGTTCGTCCGCAAGCAGGCCAAGGCGTACGGGACGGCCCGGCTGTCCGAGGGCGCCGAGGTCGCGGGCCGGCGTGTGCTGGTGGTCGAGGACGTGGTGACCTCCGGCGGCCAGGTCGTCATCTCGACGGGCGAGCTGCGCCAACTGGGAGCGCACGTGGACCATGCGCTCTGCGTGATCGACCGGCAGGAGGGCGGCGCGCAGGCCCTCGCCGATGCGGGGATCACCCTGCGGGCGCTGCTGACCCGGGCGGAGCTAGAGGCCGCCTGAGGGTTGGGACGGACTGGATGCTCGCGACCTGCTGTCCACAGGCCGCGAGCCGTTCTAGGTCAGGCGCCGAACCCTGTGCGCAGTACGTGCACGGCTTGGCCCAGCACCGCCCGGACCGCGTTGACCTGCACCGGACTCCACACCGGCCGATGCCGCTCCAGGTCGAAGAACCACGGGACGTTGGCGGCGAACAGCTTGTCATAGCAGCGATCTCGGATCCGGCCACGGTCGTGCCACGGCTGACCCGTGCTGTAGGCGACATCACCGGCCCAATTCCACAGACCCAGCGCCGCGTACGGATCAAGGGTCATCCGCTCCCGGCGCAGCCAGGCCTGGGCCGGCTCCACATCGGTGATCTCGCCGGTCTGCTCCGCGCCGGCAAACACGACGTGGTCGCGGCCGTGCTCGTCGGACCCCCACAGCACCCAACGGGTCCGGCCGTCGAAGCGCAGCCCCGCCGTCACCATGTCCATCTCACCTGCTCGGCCACTGTTTATGCTCTACTCGCGGGCGTGATCTTCCGATCCTCGCCCGCTCGCCCCTTCACGATCTTCGGCCTGCTCGTGATACCGCTCACCCTGGTGCTGTGGTCCCTGCTCGGTTGGTTGGTAGACAAGCCGGTGGACTATGCCGCAGCTCTTCGCTCCGGCACCGCCAGCCTGCTGGGTGTGGCCATCGGCGGTGGGCTGGTGACGTGGCGCCTGCGCCGCCGCCCTACCTGGGTTCGAGTCTCGCCGGCCGCCCTCGAGGTGAGCTACCGCGGAGCCGCACTGACCTTCGCCTGGACGGATCTTGTCGGGACCCGGGTCCGCCGTCGTTGGCTGCAGCCGGTCTTGGAGATCATTCCCACCGATCTGTACGCCACCCGCGTCGAACTGCCGAGCCGTGACCTGCCGCCGGTCCGGCAGACCACGCTCGGCCCGGCGTTCGTCCTGTACCTGTGGGACTTCCGCCCCGGCGCGCGGGCCATGCAGGCCGCCCTGCCGCCACCGGCCGCCTAGCCCAGTTGGCGGCGCACCTCGGCGGCGACCCGGCCACCCTCGGCCCGGCCGGCCACCGCGGCCTGGGCGGCCTTCATCGCCGGACCCATCTGCCCCTTGCCGCTGAAGCCGCCCGCCTGCAGGGCGCCCGCGACCAGTTCGGCGATCTCGGCGTCGCTGAGCTGCACGGGCAGATAACGATCGAGGATCTCGCCCTCGGCGTTCTCCTTGGCCGCCTGCTCGGCCCGGCCGGCACCGTCGAAGGCCGCGGCGGCCTCCCGGCGCTTCTTGGCCTCCTTGGTCAGCACCCCGAGCACCTCGTCGTCGGAGAGGTCACGGGCCTGCACACCAGAAACCTCGGCATTGCGTACGGCGGCCAGCGCCATCCGCAGCGTCGACGTGGTCAGCTCGTCGCGCCCCTTCATAGCGGTACGCAGGTCATCGTTCAGGCGGTCTTTCAGCGTTCCCATGGACGGTCAAACTACTCTGGCTTCCATGCGCAAGCGCTCCCTTATCTCCCTCGCCACCGGCGTGACCGCCGTGGGCGCCGCCACGTTCGCGTACGCCTCGCTGATCGAGCGGAACCTGTTCACGCTCCGCCGCTTCGACATCCCGGTCCTGGAGCCGGACGCGGAGCCGCTGCGCATACTGCACATATCCGATATGCACATGATGCCGGACCAGCGCCGCAAGCAGGCCTGGGTGGCCGCACTCGGCGGCACAGACCCGGACCTGGTGGTGGTCACCGGCGACAACATGGCAGCGCCGGAGTCGGTGCCCGGCGTGCTGCGGGCGCTCGAGCCATTCCTGGACGTACCCGGCGCGTTCGTCTTCGGCTCGAACGACTACCGCGGCCCGACCTGGAAGAACCCGCTGAGCTACCTGCTGCCCGAGCGCGAGTACACCCAGGGCGCCGAACTACCCGCCGACGACCTCCGAGCGGCGTTCGTGGACGCGGGCTGGGCGGACCTCAACAACGCCCGCACCACCCTGAAGGCGGGCGGCCGCTCGATCGAACTGGTCGGCGTGGACGACCCACACGTGGAACGCGACGACTACCCCGCGGTAAGCGGCCCGGTCTCCCCAGGAGCGGACCTGCACATCGGCGTCACCCACACGCCCGCATCCGAGGTGTTGGACGCGATGGCGGCGGACGGCTTCACGCTGCTATTGGCGGGCCACACCCACGGCGGCCAGGTCTGCGTACCGGGGTATGGGGCGCTGACCACCAACTGTGACCTGCCGCACTCGATGGCAAAGGGCCTACACCGCTGGCCGGGAACGGACGCCTGGCTACACGTGTCGGCAGGGCTGGGCACACACCCAACGGCGCCGATCCGCTTCGCCTGCCGCCCGGAGGCCACAATCCTCACGCTGATACCGCGCTGAGCTGGGCGTTTGCGAGCAAGGGGATACCGAGTTTGCCTGGGGCAGGCGGTCGGATACTATTGCTCAGCACGCCTCGGGGTGTGGCGCAGCTTGGTAGCGCGCTTCGTTCGGGACGAAGAGGCCGTCGGTTCAAATCCGGCCACCCCGACCCGTAGAAACACCAGCTCAGGGCTGGTTCTCCGCGAAGAGAACCAGCCCTGAACTGTTTCCCGGCCCGCCGCTGGGAGTGATCTGGGAGTGGATCTTAAATTTCACTCCCCGACCTCCTTCCGGCGAGCCTCCATGAGCCGGTCCAGGACGACGACCGTGGTGAAGGCGCATGGCTGGCGTGACATGCGAGTAGCGCGCCTGGACCGAGCCCCATCCGGCCGTCTTGAAGCACTGCCGGCACTCCGAGTTCCTGCATCTGCGTCTTGTGGCTGTGCCGCAGGCCATGCGGCGTCAGCCCCGAGGCGATCGGCACCCAGCAGGCGTCAGCCCGCTGCGCAGCTCCGCGACCGCGAGCAGGCACCCCCGGCCTAGGCTCGCCGGGCCACGTCGACCAGCTTCGGTCCAACCGCACGAGCCGCGCCGTTCGCGGGGCGATGGCCGCGGAAGGCATACGTGCGTCCATGGCAGGCGAACGGCCGAGGCTTGGTGGACGCGAGATGCCCGGCGACCAAGCGGTCAAGCCAGTCCGGAGCATCGATCGTCCGGTGGGAGTCATCCTTGCAGGAACTCGCCCGTATCGAGTTCGTACGACTGCCACTCGACCCGGATGCTGCCCCGCCTCACGAACTCCGTTTCCAAGCCCACGAGTTCGGCCCAACGCATGCCCGTGAAGCCCTTGAGCACGACAGCGACGAATTCGTCATCGCGGCCGGACAACAGCGCGGCGCGCTCAGCGATGAGCAGAATGCCGAGGGCGTCGGTTACCCAGACGACGCATCTGTCTGCGGGCCACGCTGTCGAAGGCGATGTTGGCTTGCGGCCTCCGGGCCGGGAGGCTGCGCACGAGGCGCCGGCCGTTGGTAGAGATCTTCTATATCAATGAGCCGAGCCTGTTCGAGCAAGATTCCTTGCAGGCGCTCGGCTCGTTCCTTGATGACTTTATCGAGCAGGCGGGCGCACAGAACTCCGAGTTGGCGGATGCCATCAGCGTCGAAGGAAACATGGCGTGCCGTGAGGGTGCCGATCCCTTCTACCCGACGGAGTTCTGCATCGATGGGGCTGAGAATGGCGCCTACCGTAACCATCTCGAACGGGTTGACTGAATGGGCCACGTGCTTCGACCGCATAGCCATTATCTGCTCATGAAACCCTCGGGGGTCACCCTCAAGGCCGAGCTTCGTGACGTCTTTGACTTGAAGACCTGACCGATGGCCTCCATTGAAACAGCGGGCATAGGTTATGAGAGCCGCAGTGAATAGCGCTTGAAATACGACCCCATCGTGATCGTCGTGAGGCAGCATCTCTAGCATTCTGCGGCAGCAATTCATGACAAACATTATGTCCTGATGGATGGCCCCAAGGTCGGCAAGAAACTCGGCTTCGGTTCCATCCAAAACTGCGATTGGCATCGGGGTGCCCTCGGGTTCCAGAGTGTCTGTCATGGGCCCCAAAGGCTCTCAGGTACCGGTGGAGACTGGTAGCGATTTACTGCGGACCTAGATGGACAGAGTATGGGGTCAAGATCATCGTGACCACATGAGCTCGTAAAGAGGTGTCAGGCGACGGAAGTTGATGATGAATGATGGCAGCTCAGAGGCTTGGGTATGGGCGACCGGATCGGGATCTAGGGTTTGGGTTCAAGCCCCCGTGACGCCACGGTGCCGAGTCTCAGCACTTTCGGGGAGCACCCCGTGCCCGGAACTCCCGTTGACGGCGTCCAACGCGAGCCACCGCCACCATCCTGGGAGTGATCTGGGAGTGGATCTTGAAACGCCGACGTTCGCAGGCTTGGTCATCCCGACGCGCACCATCGCTGCGACCTGGCCTTTTGGGTAGAGCGCGGGATGCCAGCGCATCATGATCCTAATTCGGGACGAAGAGGCCGTCGGTTCAAATCCGGCCACCCCGACCAGAGTGAGTGCAGGTCAGGCCCGGCCTTCCGCTCAGGAAGACCGGGCCGACTGCTTCCCTGGGCCGTTCTGGAGATGATCTTGTGGGAGCCCGTCGTTGGTCGCTCTGGCCCGGTCGCGGCAACGCCCGTCGACTGGTGTGAAGCGAACAAACCTCAGCGCCGCCGAACCAACGGCAGCAACCGGAGGAGCTAGAAGGGCAGGCCCCAGCCGACCCGCGTTGAGGGCGACGGGATGACGATGGTTGGGGCTGGAATCTGCCGGCATTCCCGACGTCGATGGCAGACATACCGTGCCCGTCGAGGCACCCGCGGGCCCTTCATTCAGGACCTCCGGCGTATCGATCGTCCGGTACGAGTCATCCTTGGGCGGCACGCGGACGAGTTCGCCTGAGTCGAGTTCGTAGAGCTGCCATTCGATCCGGACCGGATGGCACCCCGCGACACTACCGGGATCGATGTTGACCGCGTCGAATTGATATCTCCTATCATCCGACGAACATTCCATGCCAGTCTTTCGAGCCAGCATTGTTCCAGTCGAACAAGTGCGCCGAATGTCATCTGTGTATACATCCGAAAGATTCCACAGACGCTGCCGACCTTTACTCGAGCCGAGCGTACCCATCAATTGAAGCGACTCGGCGAGCGGCCAAATAGTTTCGTCTGTATATGAGAGACGCACCAGCAAGCCGGTGATGAAGGTTCCTACCGGCGTTGGTGAAAGTGAGGGTTCAGCGACCACGATAGAACTTATTGCGCATCCGTCACGCTGTTGATCTTCTGATGCATGAGGCCAGCCAGAAACTTCTCCTGGACGCGTGCTAAGGTAACGAATGGTCGTCCAAGTGGAAAGGTCGGCGACACAAGCAAAGTCGAGCGTCTCCCGAGGGTGTTTGCAGAATTCTTGATCAAGTCTCCGGCAATGGTCGCTGATGTTCCTGATAGGTGATGAACTTGGCTTCTTCCATGCATGAGAATGCGCGAGTAGGCCAACGGTGAATGCTCCTAGCATCTGCTCCCGAGGCGAACCGTGGCGCTGCATAAGTGATCGTCGGAGCTTGGCTGCTCGATCAAAGCCGTCACGTACTCCGGCCGCGTCAAGAGTCAATTTGACGGAGAAGGCAGCCGCCACACCTCCGGCGATGACCTCTTCACGCTCTCGTAAAGGCACTGGGTACGACGGGCGAAAGACAACGATGTCCGTTTCGAAGGGTTCGCCTGGGCCTTCGGGGAGTATGTACTTGCGGGTTCGTACTTGGTAAGCCGGCGGCAGCCATTCGGTGAGTAGCTTTACCCACGTCTGTTCACCGCCGTGGCCGGCTCGCTGAGGGTCAGTCGTCGCGAGGCTGTGAAGCTCCGCGTAGCGGAGCTGGATATCGCGCTCAACAGACCGAAGCCACTGGAAATGACGAGGCTCGGTCTTGGTCGTATTCGGCGCCGGCACCAGACTGTCGAAGTCCATCGCCAGATGTTACTGGACCACGATCATCCCTATTCCGTCGTTTCCGGAGGAAATTGTCTCGACCGAGCCGATCGAACTCAGCGAGTGCGGCGAGCACAGATGAGATCGCGCGATGTGCCGCCCGCCTCGGACGTAACCCAGCTCGGCGGTCGCCTTCAGAACCCGAACACGAGTGGGCGGGCATCTTCCTCGGCGCAGGCGACGCAGCGACCGTCGAAGCTGAGCCGGTGTGCCGGCCGAGCCGGACATGAGCAGCATTCAACCTTCTTTACAGATCGACGTACGCATATGTAGCGTCACTGGTTGTGCAGACAAAGTCGACGCTCCGACTGCTCATGCTCGCCGCCCTGGTGCTCCCGCTCGGCACGCCCGCCGCGGCGTCAGCGTCAGCGCCCACCGATGCCCCCGCGCTCACCGACGTCCTCCCGGCGCCGGTCGAGGTCCGGCCGACCCACGAGCGATACCGGCTCACCCGGCAGACGGCGATCCGCGTCCAACCCGGCTCGCGGGCCGTCGGCGAGCAACTCGCCCAAGCGATGCGCCCCGCCACCGGCTTCCCGCTACCTGTGGTGCATGGCCAGCAACCCGGCATCTCGCTGCTGCTCGGTGCACACGACGACCGGCTCGGCACCGAGGGCTACCGGGTCACTGTCACCGCGGCCGGCGTGACGATCCGGGCCAACACCGCGGCCGGCCTCTTCCACGGCACGCAGACCTTGTTGCAGCTCCTGCCGAGCGAGATCGACGCGCCATCCGTACGGCATCGTGGCTGGACCGTCGCCGGCGGCAGCATCGTGGACTACCCCCGATTCGCCTACCGGGGAGCCATGCTCGACGAGGCGCGGCATTTCCACACCCCCGACGAGATCAAGCGGTACGTCGACGAGATCAGCCGCTTCAAGGTCAACTACCTGCATCTGCATCTCGCCGACGACCAGGGCTGGCGGATCCAGATCGACAGCTGGCCCCGGCTGACCACCGTCGGCGGCGCGCCCGGCACCGGCGTCGACGGCGTGGGCGGTGGCTACCTGACCAAGGCCGACTACGCCGACCTGGTCCGCTACGCGGCCGCCCGATACGTGACGATCGTGCCCGAGATCGACATGCCGGGACACGTGAACGCGGCCCAGGTCGCCTACCCCGAGCTGACCTGCGACGGAGTCGCGCCGCCGCCGCGAACCGACACCGAGGTCGGCTACAGCTCGCTGTGCATCTCGTCGGAGACGACCTACCGCTTCGTCGAGGACGTCATCCGGGAGCTGGCCGCGATGACACCCGGGCCGTACATCCACATCGGCGGGGAT
>Ga0307513_10010702_pt1 | contig 11475 bp, 9 predicted proteins | sample 15_EM_MG_FD_202174 | JGI IMG/M metagenome (GOLD analysis project Ga0307513, IMG submission 202174) | Populus trichocarpa ectomycorrhiza microbial communities from riparian zone in the Pacific Northwest, United States - 15_EM | ecosystem: Host-associated > Plants > Roots > Unclassified | place... | reverse complement strand
ACGAGGCGTTCCTCGTCGACCGTGGCGGCGGCGGCCCGGCGCTCAGGCTGGAGTGGCACCTCGACTGCGCCGCGTCGCCGGACGAGCCGTTCGCGAAGTTCGGCCACGGCCTCTACCCGAAGAAGGGCGAGGCGATCGCGCCCGGGCAGGGCATGGAGCTGTACTCACTGACCGCGCCGACGCTCTTCGGCGACACGGCCACACTGCCCGAGGGCGACTACGGGATCTGCGTGATCACCGACTTCGAGGTGCGGATCGGGTGCGTGTGGGTGGAGTGGGACGGCGCCGGCCCCGCCCTCGTCACGGCGCTGCCGACCGACGATCCGGTGGTGGACCGGCCGGTCCGCTTCGTACCCAAGGACAGTGGGGGAGGCGGCACCTGTGGCGGCTGCTGGTAGTGGCGCCGTGACCGAGGCCCTGGAGGTCGGTCTGCTCGGACCGGTACGGGTACTCGCCCACGGGCGGCTGGTGAGCGTCGCGGCCCCGCGCCGGCAGGTGATCCTCTCCGCGCTCGCGCTGGCGCCCGGGCGGACCGTGAGCACGGCCGCGCTCGCCCGCTACCTGTGGGGCGAGGACGTACCGTCGCCGGCCCGCCGCGCGGTGTCCACTGTGGTCACCCGGCTCCGTCAGGACCTGGGCATGGACGTGATCACCGGTACGGCGGGCGGGTACACGCTCGCGGTGCCGGCGGAGGCGGTCGACGTGTACCGCTTCCGCGCCCTGCTGCGCGCCGCCCGTACCGACGAGGGCGCCGGCGAGCTGGACCTTCTCGAACGCGCGCTGGGCTGCTGGCGCGCCCACGGGGAGCCGCTGCAGGACGTGGGCTCCGACGCGCTGGTGGCCGAGCACGCGCCGGCGCTCGTCGAGGAGTGGTACGCCGCCACCGAGCGCCGCATCGACCTGCTGCTCGGCGCCGGCGTGCACGCGGAGCTGGTACCGCAGCTGCGCGACCTCACCGCGCGGCAGCCGCTGCGCGAGTCGCTGTGGTGCCGGCTGATGGTGGCGCTCTACCGGTCCGGGCGGCAGGCCGAGGCGCTGGAGGCGTACCGCTTCGTCGCCGGGCTCCTCTCCGACCAGCTCGGCGTGCTGCCCGGCCGTGAGCTGGTGGCCGCGCACCGTGCGGTGCTGGTGCACGATCCCGCGGTGGGGGTACCCGCGACACCGTTCCACCGGCCGCGGCGGGGCGTCCACCGCCTCCGCCCGCGCCGCCGCGGCGCCCCACGCACCCGCCCCTGACCGCCTCGGCTCGGCGACGGCAGGTCAGCCGCCGGAGCGGGCGGCCCAGGGTGCGACGCCGAGCTTGCCGGTGCTGCCCAGGTCGATGTCGCCCTCGGGCGTGATGACCTGGGGTGCCGTGCCCGGCGCGACGGTGACCTCCAGGTAGTGGCCGACCGCGGGCGGGGCGCTGACGTCCGTGTACGTGTTGCGCCACAGGATCGCGGAGCCCGCCCGCCCGCCGGGCTTGATCGTCACCGTCGCGGGAGCGGCGTCGAAGCTGGGTACCGCCGTGATCCCCGCCGATCCGCTCCGGACCGAGATGTCGAGTGGTGCGCGGTCCTCGTCCAGCACACGTACGACCGGGTGGCCGCGCAGGGTCCGGGGCACCGTGCCGCAGTTGACCACCTGGAGCTGCTGCACCCGTAGTCCCATCGCCGCCTCGCCGCCGCCGGCCGACACCATCAGGCCGGACTCCGGGCAGCCGGCCGGCGACGGCGACGGTGTGGGCGTGGATGTGGGTGGCGCCGCGCTCACGCCCGGTAGCGCCTCGGCCCGGCTCCGTGCCGCCGGCGAACCGCCGTGACCGTCCTCCTCGAACAGCCGGCCGATGCCCAGCACGGCTATCGGCGCCAGCAGCACCACGCCGACCGCGAGCCGTACGACATGCCACAGCCAGGGCCGCGTCGAGGATTCCATCGCACGAAGCCTACCCACCGACCCCGACCCCATGATCGGACCATGCGGGAGCCGGTCTGAGCCGGCCGGCGCGCAGGGCCGCCGTGTGCAGGTCGCGAGTCATCGGGGCGGGGTCGCAGCCGAGCGCGTCGGCGAGCGCGTCGCGCAGCTCCTCGTACGCCGCCAGCGCGTACCCGGCCTCGCCGGCCGCCAGGTGCGCCCGCATCAGCAGGCGGCAGGCGACCTCGTCGAGCGCGTCCGCCGCCACCGCCGCCCGCGCCGCGCAGACGGCCGTGGCGTGGTCACCGGCGTCCGGCCCCGCCGCCGCGGCCGCGTGCCGTGCCTGCCGCAGCAGGTCGGTGTGGAGGGCCGCCGCCCGCCGCGTCACTGCCCCATCGGGCAGATCCGCGAGTACCCGCCCCAGCGTCCCACCGCGACCGACCACGTCGCCGAGCAGCTCCAGCGCCCGCCGCGCACAGGCCAGCGCCGCCACCGGCCGCCCGCCGTCCAGGAGCCGCCGCGCGACCGCGATCCGGGTCGCCGCCTCGCGCAGGTCCGTGCCCACTCCGCGCCCCAGCCGGTACCCCTCCCGTCCGCCCGCCACGATCTCCTGGCCGAACGTGCCGCGCAGCCGGCTGACCAGCGTCGCCAGCCCTTCCGCCGCCCGCCGTGGCGGCTCGCCCGCCCACAGCGAGTCCACGATGGAGTCGGCCGGTACGGGGCGGCCTCCCTCCAGCGCGAGCAGCGCGAGGAGCAGTCGGGCCTTGCGGCTGCCGACCTCCCCGCCAATGTGGACAGTCCCGCCCCGGGACACCGCCAACGTGCCGACCAGCCGTACCCAAAGATCTGTCACGACTCGACTCCCCCTTCACCTTTGATGGCGTGACGCTGGGACGGATCGCTGTGCCACGCGGTGGCACACTTGGCGGGTGACAGCGGGGTTCGTCGGGCGGGCGACCGAGCTCCACGTCCTGGCGGACGCCCTTTCGGCCGCTCAGGCGGGTGACGCGCGGGTCGCGGTCGTCACCGGTGAGGCCGGCATCGGCAAGACCCGGCTGTGCCGCGAGATCGCCGGCCGCGCCGGAGCAATCGGTTTCGCGGTCGCCTGGGGCAGCTGCTGGCCGGACGGGGGAGCGCCGCCGCTGTGGCCGTGGGGCACCGTCCTCGACGGGCTGCGGGATCCCGCGGCCGCCGCGTCGCCGAGCCCGACACCGCCGGACCCGGGCGGCACCGAGATCGACGCGGAGCGCTTCAGCCGGTTCGCCGCGATCGCCGACCAGGTCGCGCACGCCTGCGACCGCTCACCGGTACTCGTGATCATCGACGACGCGCACGCGGCGGACGCCGGGGCGTTGCTGCTGGCCCGGTTCGTCGCGCGGGCCCTGGCGCGGCGGCCGTTCATGCTGCTGCTGACCAGCCGCCCCACCGGCGACGGCGGACCGTCCTGGGTGGACAGTGACGCGCTCGTGCTGGGGCTCGGGCCGTTCAGCCTCGACGAGACCGGGGAGTTCCTGCGTGACCGGCGCTTGGACGACGGCGAGCTGCGCACGCTGTACTGGCTCACCGGCGGCCACCCGCTCTACCTGAGCCACCTGCTCGCCCGGGGCGGCGACGGCGAGACCTCGGACAACGTCCGCGCGGCGATCACCCGCGCCCTGTCCGGCCTCAGCCCGGCGACCACCCACGTCCTGCGGTACGCGGCGGTGCTCGGGCCGGCACCGGCGGAGGCCGACCTCCCGGCGGTGGCCGGCATCCCCCCGGCCGCGGTCCGGGACGCCCTGGAGGAGGCCGCCGCGGGTGGACTGATCGCCCTGACCGAGCCCGGCGGCTTCACGTTCGGCCACGAGATCGTCCGCGAGGTGCTGCACGACCAGCTCAGCGTGGCCGACCGCACGGCGGCACACGCGCGCGCCGCGGCCGCCCTCGCGCCGCGTGGCCAGGCCCGCGCCGACCTGCTGGCCCGTTACGCCCACCACGCGGTGCACGCCGCGCCCCGTTCCCCGTCCGACGCCGGGCGCGCCGTCGCGGCCTGCCACGACGCCGCCCGCGCACTGGTCGGCGGCTTCGCGTACGAGCAGGCCGCGACCCTGCTCGCGACCGCCACCACCCTGCACGGCAACGCGCGGCTGGCCTCGCCACTCGCCCCGCTGCTGGTCGACCACGCCGAGGCCGTCCTCCAGTGTGGACGGTTGGGGGACGCCCGGGGGCTGTTCGACGAGGCGGCCACGGCGGCGGCGCGGGAGCGGGACCCGGTGGCGCTGGCCCGGGCGGCGGTCGGGCTCGGCGGCGTGTGGGTGAACGAGCACCGCGGCCGGCTCGACTGGGAACGGGTGGTGGGGCTGCAGCGGCGGGCCCTGGACGGGCTGCCCGAGGGCGAGACCGGGCTCCGGCTGCGGCTCCGCGTGCGGCTGGCCGTGGAGGATGTGTACCGGGGTGGGCCGGTCGGGCCGGCGCTCGACGCGCTCGCCGAGGCGCGCGGGCACGGTGACGGGCGGGTGCTGGCCGAGGCCCTCTCACTGTGCCACCACGCCCTGCTCACGGCGGAGCACACGTACGCCCGGGTCGAGCTGGCCGACGAGCAGATCCGGGTGGCCTCCGCGGCCGGCGAGGGGATGCTGGCGCTGGTCGGGCTCTGCTGGCGTACGGTCGCGGCCTTCCACGTGGCGGACCCGCGCGCCGTCCAGCTGCTCGCCGAGCTGCGCGAGCGGGCCGAGTTCCTCAGCTGCCTCAGCGTGCTCTACATCGTCGACGCGATGGAGACGATGCTGACGATCCGTGCCGGGCGGCTGGACGAGGCGGAGGCGAGGGCGTACCGGTGCTTCGAGCTCGGCACGGAGGTCGGCGACGCGGACGCGCTCGGCTACCTCGGTGCGCACCTGACCACGATCCGGTGGCTGCAGGCCCGGGACGAGGAGATGCTCGCCACCGTCGAGCGGATCGCCGAGTCGCCGACGCTCAACCCGGCCGAGTTCGCCTTCGCGGCCACGGTCGCCGGCCTCGCCGCCCGCGCGGGCGAGCACGCCAGGGCGCACACGATCCTCGACCGGGTCACCGCGGACGGCCTCGCCGCGCTGCCACAGTCGAGCACCTGGCTGGCCGGCATGCAGTCGATCGTCGAGGCGGCCCGGATACTGGCCCGCGCAGACCTGGCCCGCCAGGCGTACGAGCTGCTCCTGCCGTACGCGGAGCTGACCGTCGCGCCGTCGCTCGCGGTGACCTGCTTCGGCTCCGTCGAGCGGGTGCTCGGCCTCGCCGCCCTCGCCTACGGCGACCTCGACCGGGCCGTCGACCACCTCGACCGGGCAGTGGTCGCCAACCGCCGCCTCGGCAACCGCCCGGTCACCGCGGTCACCGGCGCCGAGCTGGCCGAAGCGCTGCTGGCCCGGCAGGGGCCGGGCGACCGGGCGGCGGCGATCGCGCACCTCACCACCGCGCGGGTCGAGGCGGACGCGATGGGGCTGGAGCTCCGCGCCCGGGAGTGGGCGGACCGGCTCGCCGGGTACGCCGAGGAGGTGGCGACCATCGTCCACCGGGGGCGGCAGTGGACGCTCACGATCGGGCGCTGGCACGCGGTGGTGGCCGACCGGCTCGGCGTCGGGTACCTGGCCCAGCTGCTGACCAACCCGGGCCGCCCGATCAGCGCCCACCAGCTGGCCGGCGGGGCGCCGGAGGTGGGCGGGCCCGCGCCGCAGCCGATCCTCGACGAGCGGGCGCGCGCCGCTTATCGGGCCCGGGTCACGGCCCTCACGGACGAGATCGGGTACGCGGAGGGCGCCGGGGACGGCGACACCGCCGAACGGCTGCGGGCCGAGCTCGACGCGCTGCTCGCGGAGCTGCGCCGTAACACCGGGCGGCGGCAGCGGAGCCGCTCCTTCGCCGATCCGGCCGAGCGGGCGCGCACCGCCGTGCGCAAGGCGATCAAGCGGGCCATCGACGACATCGCCTCGGCCGAGCCGGCCATCGGCACGCTGCTGCGGGAGACGGTGACGACCGGTGCCACCTGCTGCTACACGCCGGACGCGGCGCGGCCGGTGCGGTGGAGCGCGGATACCGGGTTGCGGGCGCGCGGCGGTCCGTGACACTTTCGTGCCGTTCCAACCAGCTCACGGGGGAGGGCTGCCGGATGGGATGGTCAGTGCGTGTCACCGTGCTCGGGGGATTGTCGGCACGGCTGAGCGGTCACAGCCTTCGCGGTAAGGAGATCGGCAGCCGGAAGGCGCGTACCCTGCTGGCGCTCCTCGCGGTGCGTGCCGGGGAGACCGTGGAGCCGGCGGCGCTGGTCGAGGCGCTCTGGCCGGAGGGCCCGCCGCGGCGCCCGGCGCAGGAGGTCGCCACGCTGGTCAGCCGGCTCCGCGCGACCCTCGGGCGGGAGGCCGTCGAGGGTGGGCGCGCGGGCTACCGGCTGGGGCCGCGGGTCAGGGTGGACCTGGCGGACGCCGAGGCCCTGGTGCTCGCCGCGCGGTCCGAAGTGGACGGTGCCGGTGCGTACCGGCGGGCGCTGTCGCTGCTGGAGGCCGGAGCGGTCCTCGGCGACCTGCCCGAGGCGGGGTGGGCCGAGCCGGCAAGGGCGCGGCACACCGTGCTGCTGCGCGAGGCCCGGCACGCCATCGCCGCCTTCGCGCTGCGCACCGGCGACGTCGCCCTCGCCCGCGAGCTGTCCCGCTCGGCGGTCGCCGCCGACCCGTTCGACGAGATCGGTTCCCGGCTGCTGATGCGCGCGCACCAGGCGGCCGGGGAGCCGGCCCGTGCCCTCATGGAGTACGAGCGGCTGCGCGCCGCCCTGGCCGGCGACCTCGGCACCCGGCCCGCCGCCGAGACCAGCCACCTCCACGTCACCGTCCTGCGCGGCGACGCCCCGGCCCGGCGGTAGCCCAAGCCTGGTGATCAAAGCTCCGCTCAAGTCCCCAGAACGACTTGAGCGGAGCTTTGATCTCGTGGGGATGCGCGCGAATGCGGGGCAAAGGTGAATGTGAGAAGGCGTGCAACCTTTGCGTCCCGTGGTGAGTGTTACGCGCACAGGCTCCACGGGGGAGGAAGGTTGGCCTTGGCGAGCCGGAGCGATGGGGTCCGGCGGCCCGCGTCAGCGGATGCGGAAGAATTCGAACAGTTGTATGTGGCGCATGTGCATAGCCTCACTATCCAACTGTTCGCCTACACGGGTGACCTCTCTGTCGCGGAGGAGCTTGTGCAGGAGGCGTTCTGCCGCGCGCTGGCTCGGTGGCGCAAGCTGTCCGCCTACGACGACCCCGTGGCGTGGGTGCGCCGCGTCGCGTGGAATCTTGCCCGGACGCGGTGGCGACGGCTGCGCACGGCCGCCGACTTTCTACGCCTGCAGCGCCAGGAGCCGGTGGAAGGGCCGAGCCCGGACCGGGTCGCGCTCGCCGCGGCGCTGGCGCATCTGCCGGCGGCGCAACGGCGAGCCGTGATCCTGCACTACCTCGCGGATCTGCCGATCGCGCGGATCGCCGAGGAGGAGAGAGTGGCGCTCGGCACGGTCAAAGCCTGGCTGCACCGGGGGCGGGCCGCGCTCGCCGTGCAGCTGAGGGAGTCCGGTATGGAGGCTCATGATGGCTGAAGAGGGTGACGAGCTGCTCATCCGCGAGGCGTTCGGCGACCTCCGCGACGCGACCCGGCCTTATGTGAAGCCGGCCGAGGTGAGCAGGCTGCGCGACATCGTGCGGCGACGGCGGCGCCGGGCCGGGGCGGCCGTGTCGCTCTGCGCGCTCGCCGCGGTCGCACTGACCTCGTTCGCGATCCTGCGGTCCACTTCGGACCTGGCGGACGACGACCAGGTCGGCCAGGCGATCCCGGCCTGTCCGGCGGCCGCCGGCGGGTCCGGCCTGGACGTGGCCGTCGCGACCACCGACATCGTGCTGGGGCGGCTCGGCGCCGGCACGAAGGCGGTGGGCTGGCGGCTGGGTGAGATGACGGTGCGGATCTGCAACGTGGGCACGGTCGAGGCACCCGAGGGGACCTTCAAGGTGCGTTGGCTGGCCACGGTGCCCGGAGCCGGCACGATGGGCCAGGGCAGGTGGGCGGGTTGCGACTACGCCGACCACGAGACCGAGGCGCTGGCCAGTGAAGAGGTCGCCTACTACGTCGTCAACTGCGCCTATCCGAGGCTGGCGGCGGGGATGAGCCGGGCGTACACATTGGACTTCAACACGCTCGGCGACATGGACGCCGGCATCGACCGGCCCGCTGTCCACTACGCCGAGGCCGCCGCCACGAATGACGTGGATACGAGAAACAACCGCACCGAGTTCAAAATCAGGATCGGGTGACGGTCAGGCCCTCGCCGCTCGTAACCCATTCCCCCAATAAACCATTTCCGCTGATCGAGACGATTGGTGGCCGTGCTTTGTCGCGCCCGTTGACCCTTCCGCCGGATGTCGAAACCGCGCCTGTCGAGCCTACCGAGGCCGAGCGGGCGCCCCAGAAACCGCGCGTGCCACACATTCTCTTCGCCGGGCTGCTCGCCGGCGGACTGCTGCTCCGGGTGGTGACTCAGCTCGGGTTCCGGCCGGCATTCTGGTTCAACGACAGTTTCGAGTACCTCGGCATCGCGCTGCGCTGGGACGCGTACCTGATCCGGCCGAACGGTTACAGCGCCTACCTGTGGCTCCTGCGGCCGTCGCACAGCATCGCCGCCGTGACGGTGAGCCAGCACCTGATGGGGTTGGGGATCGCGGTGGCCGGCTACGTGCTGCTGCTGCGCCACGGGGTCCGCCGGTGGCTGGCGGCGCTCGCGGCGGTGCCGGTGCTGTTCAACCCGTACCAGATCCAGCTCGAGCACCTGGTCATGTCGGACACCCTGTTTCTCGGGCTGGTCGTCGCCGCCCTCGTCGTGCTGCTCTGGCACCGGAAGCCCGGTCCGCGGACGGTGGCCGTGGTCGGGTTGCTCATCGCGGCGGCGAGCCTGACCCGTTCGCTGGGGCCGGCGCTTGTCGGGCTGGTCGGGATCTACCTGCTGGCGCGGCGGACGGGCTGGCGGGGGCTGGTCGCCCTCGCGGTGGCGGCGGTGGTGCCGCTGGCCGGTTACGCGGCATGGTTCAAGAGCGAGCACGGCTCGTTCGCGATGAGCTCCAGCGAGGGAATCTACCTGTACTCGCGGGTGATCCCGTTCGCCGACTGCGCCAAAATCGAGCCGCCTCAACGGTTGCGGCCACTGTGCGAGTCGCGGCCGGTGGGGAAGCGGTGGGAGGTCGGCTCCGGCTACATCTGGTGGGACGGGCCACTCGACCGCATTCCGTTGAGCCGCAAGGCTTCCGTGGAGGTACCGGAGGACAGGTTCGACCCGGCGCGCAACGAGGCGGCTCGCGAGTTCGCCATGCTGGCCCTGCGCGCCCAGCCGGGCGACTACCTGAGGGTCGTGGCCAAGGACGTGGCGCGCGGCTTCGCGTGGGAGCGGGACGTTTACCCGTCCCCGTACGTGTACAACATGTACGAGTTCAGCGAGCGGCCGCACAATCCGCCGGCGGGGCGGGTGTTCGTCAGCGGTGCGACGTGGGAGCAGGACATGCGCGCCTACGCGCACGGCGACGCGCGGACCCAGGTGGTCCGGCCGGCCGCGGGCTGGATGATGTGGTACCAGAAGCACGCGACGTTCCCCGGGCCGGTGCTGGCGGTGCTCTTCGTGGTGGCGCTGGCCGGGATCGCCGTCCGCCGCGCCCGGGACGACCGCCGCCTCACGGCCGGGCTGCTGGTCGCGGTCGGCGCGGCGCTGCTCGTGCTGCCCTCACTGACCGCTCAGTTCGACCACCGGTACGTGCTCGTCGCCATACCGTTCGCCGCCTGGTCGGCCGCCTTGGGACTGTCCATGCTGGCCGGTCGGGCTAGCCCGCCCAGATCTTGAAGAGCGGGACTTGGGCTACCGCGACGTCCGCGGTGGTCCCGACCGTCGCTCCCGCGGCCTCACCCTGCGCGTCTGGTCCCGCTGTGATCAAAGCTCCGCTCAAGTAGCTAGAACGACTTGAGCGGACCTTTGATCACCGGGCCGCCGGGGGTGGGTTGTCGAGGAAGTCGGTGGTGGGGGTGTGGAAGAGGGTGCCGGTTACCGCCTCGGAGAAGTCGAGCAGGCGGTCGTGGGCGGCGCCGTCCGCGCCGAGGAACATGCGGCGCAGCATCAGCTCGGTCACCGTGGGCGTGCGGGCGTACCCGATGAAGTATGTGCCGAACTCGCCCTCGCCGACCCTGCCGAAGGGCATGTTGTCGCGGAGGATCTGGAGCTCGGTGCCGTCCGGCTGGGTGATGCTGGTGAGCGCGACGTGTGAGTTGGCCGGCTTGTCGGCGTCGGGGATCTCCACGTCGGAGAGCTTGCGGCGGCCGACCGCGAGCTCCTGGGCCTCGACGGGCAGGGCGTTCCACGCTTGGAGGTCGTGCAGGTACTTCTGCACGATGACGTAGCTGCCGCCGGCGAAGTCGGGGTCCTCGCCGCCGACGAGGACGGCGTCGCTGGCTTCGGGGCCGACCGGATTCTCGGTGCCGTCGACGAAGCCGAGCAGGTCGCGCATGTCGAAGTACTTGAAGCCGTGCACCTCGTCCTGTGTGGTCACGGCGCCGCGCAGGCGGTCCATGATCTCGCCGGCCAGTGCGAAGCAGAGGTCCTGCCGCGCGGCGCGGACGTGGAAGAGCAGGTCGCCGGGGGTGGCGGGGGCGCGGTGGACCGGGCCGGCCAGCTCCTGGAACGGGTGCAGCTCGGCCGGGCGGGGGCCGGCGAAGAGGCGGTCCCAGGCGGCGGAGCCGATGCCGGTGACGCAGCTCAGCTCGCCGTGCTGGGAGCGGAAGCCGATCGCGCGGCCCAGTGACGACAGGTCCGGCAGCAGGTCGCGGACGGTGTCCTCGCCGCCCGGGTCGATGGTCAGCACGAGGAAGAGGGCCGACCTGGTGAGCGGGCTCAACACCGCCTGCGGAACAGCACCGTCCATGCCCGACAGCGTAGGCGCTGTGCCGCCGCTCAGGGGTTGATGGCCAGGAAGATGAAGGCGGCGAGCAGCACCAGGTGTACGCCGCCCTGCATCCGGGTGGCGCGGCCGGGCACCACCGTGAGCACGCCGACCACCACGGTCAGCGCCAGCAGCACCATCTGGGTCGGGCCGAGGCCGAGCAGCAGCGGTCCGTCCAGCCAGATGGAGGCGATCGCGATGGTCGGGATGGTGAGGCCGATGCTGGCCATCGCGGAGCCGAGCGCGAGGTTGAGGCTGATCTGGACCTGGTCGCGCAGCGCGGCGCGAACCGCGGCGATGCTCTCCGGGAGCAGCACCAGCAGCGCGATGACCACGCCGACGAAGGCGTGCGGGAGCCCGATGGCGGCCAGACCGTCCTCGATGGACTTGGACTCCACCTTGGCGAGGCCGACCACGCCCACGAGCGCGACGAGCAGCAGCGCGAGGCTGGTCCAGGCCTTGCGGTTGGACGGGGGAGCGGCGTGCGCGTCGGGCTGGGGGGTGTCGGTCTCGACCGGGAGGAAGAAGTCGCGGTGCCGGACGGTCTGGGTGAAGACGAACAGTGCGTAGAGCGCCAGCGAGCAGGTCGCCGCGAAGGCCAGCTGCGGGCCGGAGAACTCGGGGCCGGGTGCCGAGG
>Ga0307513_10010701_pt1 | contig 11478 bp, 10 predicted proteins | sample 15_EM_MG_FD_202174 | JGI IMG/M metagenome (GOLD analysis project Ga0307513, IMG submission 202174) | Populus trichocarpa ectomycorrhiza microbial communities from riparian zone in the Pacific Northwest, United States - 15_EM | ecosystem: Host-associated > Plants > Roots > Unclassified | place... | reverse complement strand
GACGACTTTTCAATCCGTCGGTGATTTTGTCCGTAAAGAACAACAATTAACAGTGCAATTGGAAAGTGAACAGTTCTGGAGCTCTCTAGAAAATACCGACAGAAATTTCCGTCGGTGATTCCCTTTGTAATTGACATGATGAACAATGTTCACAGTTTACCGACGGATTTACCAACGGAATAAATTTCCGTCGGTAATTATGTTGGTAAAAATGACACATCATTATTTTTTTTGCTTTGTTTTAATATTTTTTTCCACGGTAATTCCCTCGGTATATACCGAGGGAATATTTTCGTCGGTAAAATCCCTCGGAAATTTACCGATGGAAATATTCCCTCGGCATTTCCGTTTGTATTTATCGATTTTCTGGTAGTGACATCAAGAATACTAAAAGGAGGCAATATAAGGAATAAAATTCTAGCAATCAAAACAAAGTTTCCTTGTTGAATTCCTACACTAAAAGTTTCAGTCAAAACACCAATCGAGAGAGCTTGGAGATTTCGGATATATGAAGGAATACTAACATTAAGACTTTGTTTTTATTATCCTATTTTATTTATTTGATGTTGAACAATTATTTTTAATTTGAGTTTATTTTAGTTCATTAGACATTGTTTAAGTGTTTATTTCATTATTGGACTTGTGTTAGTTAATTCTTAGTTTGGGTTCATTGGCTTACAACTCAAAAGAGATCTATTCGGATTATTTAGAGGAGACTCTATAATGTTTTTGAAGCTGAAAATTTTAGCATCTTGATGATAATAAACGTGAATTTTTTTCCTTTTCATTGTTTATGGTAAAGCATCCTTCTTTATAAAGACAAAGATTGTACACATGATTTATCAAAGATTAATTAGTTTTTTTATGTCATTAGAAGGAAACCAATACCTTAAAGGAAATATGAGCTTCCTATATGATACCCAATAAAAAAAAACAATAAGGTATAAAGGAAATAACAAAACATTTCATTTGCAAAGTTTCACCCTCCTTTATAAGAACCGGAAAAGCAAAAAGGAAAATGGGCCGATCAAGCCTTATTACATTTTGAATCACTTATTATTTTCAAAAATCAGAACAACTATATATATATATATATATATATATATATATTAAAAAGAAAAACGACCAGGAATTAGTATATCACGATAAATTGTAATCATTAATTTTTCATTCTAAAAAAAAACAATGAATTAGTTATTAAAGGAAATACAGTTTTTTCACAAGGATTCATTAGTCATTCTCAGATTAATAGGAGATAAATCAATCTTTTAATATTTTTAAAACATAATAAAATTATTATATTACCTTTTAAAAAATTAAACATGCATTAAAGAGTATTTTTATATTTTCACTTTTTAAAACACAATCAAATAACTAAATTACCTTTAAAAATAAAACTTTCTATATTCAAGTCCAATGAATTTTTTATATTTTCATCTTGGTTTTTTGTTATAATCATGTTGAATGAGAAACAATTTAGTAATTTTATAAATATAAATATTATTTTAAAAAAAATGGTTGATGTGTGCATTGCACACGTCAATGCATAGGTGATGGTCGCGCCATTCGAGCATCGCATAAGAAGACCTTTGGTATCCAAACGGTGGCTTCCAAAGCAGCATTTAAATCATCGCACCGGCCTCTCCATCCCTAGGTGTCACAAGCGGCTTACCGATCTTTGGTTTGGAACTAGCGGCCTTTTCCCCCCTCTTTTTTTATCTTCTTCTTGATTTTTGCACTTGACCCTCTAAATTTTTAAACCATCTCTTTATTTTGTTTTTCCTTTAGATTTGATCCATGTTCTTTCGATTATTATTTGTTTTATTTAAAATAATTTATAAAATTAGTTTTTTTTTAATTTCACCCTCCAAATTTTTTTTTATCTATCATTTGATCCTTATTCTTCTTATTGCTATTTGTTTTATTTGAGATAATTTTTAAAATTAAATTTTTTTTCCGTACAATTTCATCCTCCTTCAATTTCTTTCCTATCAGATTTGATCTTCATTCTTTTAATTACTATTTTTTTTTTACTTTGATAAATTTCTAAAATTGATATTTTCTTTTCTAGTTTTATCCTTCAGTATTAAATTAGTTAATACTTGATCTTCTTGAATGAGTTAATGTCTAGGATTTTTGGGTTGCGAGTTTGAGAGATTAACCAAGATTTAGGAGATTCACTTGGTTTATTTGATTTTTTTTTCTTTTTTTAAGCCCATGATTTTTCTAGTTTCATCCTTCAGCATTTATTTAATTGGATACCGGGCTCTGTTATTTTTTTTCTATAAGATTTTTCATTGATTTTAAAAATAACCCTAGTTATCTGAAGTCTTTTTATTTATCATTTTTTTTTGTTAAAATTAGCTTTTTTTGGTTAAAGAGATTTTGTTTTTAAATTAAATTAAATGAATTGATTAAATACAAGTATGAGATACTCACTTCATGATATTTTATTTGATTTTCTATTTAGGTTGCTGCTTTGATGGCATGTGACACCTCTTTAATTGTCATCATGTAGCCTTTCACAGTGTTGTTAGAACTATTTCAATAAGCTTTTTTTAGTAGTAGGACGGTGTCCATGAAAGAACAACAATGATTCTTCAATAAAGGTTTTTTTTTTCTCATTCTAAATATAATATTAACAGCTCATTTTTTATAGTTAATTACTGTTATTTTTTTATTTGTTTTATTTATTATCAATATTTTTTTTAATAATATTATAAAATTAATTAAGTTTATTGAACTAATAATCAAAGATTTATATCTCATATTTTTCTTACTTCATTCAAAAAAATATTAGTATTCTCCTCATATTTTTTTTATATTAAAAACATTTTACACGACTCGCGATATAACAAAAGTAATCTATCTAATATGTATATTATATATCTACCACATGATTATTGCTGGACCCACTCTGGTCAAATTGACATTTGGCTTGGTTCTACTTCCACCTGGAGATCACTTAAAATTAACTTGATTGGACAGCCAATGGCCTTGATTCCGCTAACCGCTGTTTTGCTCTTCTTTTCCTTTTTTCTTTCTCCATCTGATAAATCGCCGATTGGGCCATTCAGCATCTCCAATGTTTAGGGCTCACAGTAGGCCTCGAAAAAGTAAGTCTTATGAACCTCAACTTGCAACTTACAATGGTAGGACGGCCCATGTACACAATGGGCTTCTCTAAGCCCAGACCGTGACCTTTCAATTTTCAAGGCTTCCTCGTGCAAGATTTGTCTTTCCGGTTGGCCCAGGTAATAACTAATAGCTGGGTGGGTTTATTCCTGAAAGAAAATATCGTGAATTCATCCATTCAAATTAAATAGCATCCTTAAAAAAATAATAATAATAAAGGAGAGTTTGAGAATGCTTTCATTGGCTAATGGATTAACTTTTTTGTTTTCGATAGGAAGCACTGTGCCACAGCTGGAAGCCCCTCACAGTGAATGGCACACTTGTCCTCAACAAAACAAAAAGAATGCGCCCACCGTGGGGCTCGAACCCACGACCACAAGGTTAAGAGCCTTGCGCTCTACCAACTGAGCTAGACGGGCTTGTTGTCTTGTTTTCATATTTGGTTTTATATCATTTATAAACTAAGAGAACTGCAACGTACGTTTTGATTCCGATGGAATCACTCCAGGCTACATATGCCGGTATTAAAAGAAAAATAATTCATTTATCTTTGTTTGTCATTGTAATGGTAAAATAATAATTTTTTTCTAAAAAAAATCTTATATTAATATATTTTTAAAGGTAAAATAGTATTTTTTTTCATTTCTTATATGAAAATTATTCAAAAGTTTTATTGTCTTTTTATTATATTGATGCATAGTGAAATGATATTAATATCTTTAAAAGTAAAAAATCATTTCATTAAGATTAAGGGTCTTTTGAGACAGTTTACCTTTTGATATACAATAAAATTACAAATTTAACCTTAGAATTAAAAACATTAAGCCATTGATATATATAGGGTTATTAATGTTTTTTTCAATTCTGGTTTTTTTTTTTTTTTTTTTTTGTGATGGTTGGCTTGCTTAGGGTGATAACATAATTTGCAATTTAATTATTTAAATTTAAATTGAAAAAGTTGATGGCGTGTGGGAGACGCCGCACCTTTTGGGCTGTGCGTGCAGCACCTCACAACAGTTACAAATATGATTCTATCAAATTATTTTGTTTTCTGCCATTTTTTTTTATAGATGTTGCTTATCATTTAAAAATAACATGTTTATCGCCGGTGACTCTTTCTCTTTTTTTTTCTCTCCCAAAAATAAATTTGTCCATCATTGTTGTTGGTGTTTCAAAATCCATTCTATTAGTTTTGATTTTTCATTTTAATTCTTTTTTTTTGTTAAAATTTTATTTGTTTTTAATTTAATCCTTCAACTCTAATTTGTATATATAATGTTTTTTTATTTAGTCATTCTACTTTTGATTTTTTTTTATTCTTTTGTTAAAAAAATTATAGTTTTTAATTTTATCATTCCAATCAAGTTTTTTATTTTTTATTTCAATAATAATAATATCTATTTTAGTTTGGTCTTTCTTTTTTTTTAATTTTTTATTTGTTTTTTGTTTGTCCTTTTATCAAAGTTTTTATGATTTTTAGTTTTATCCTACAATCAAGTTTATAGTTTTTTATAATAATAATAATAATAATAATAATGATAGTAGTAACTATTAAACCAATAATAATACTAATAATATTGCTAATAGTGATAATAATTGTAGTAATAATAATAGTTTTTCATGACAATAACAGCTACAATGATAGTAATAATTATGATAATAATAATGGTGGTGATGATAATAGTTTATTAAGATAGTAAATGGTAGTAGTAGTGATAATAATGATAATAGTGATAATAATAGTAATAGTAATAGTTTATTATGATGGTTATAATGGTAATAATATCCATAATTATGATGACAATAGTGATAATAATGATAATGATAATGATAATGAGAACAACAACAACAACAATAGTATTAATGTCATTAATAGTAATAGTAATAATAATTATAGTAGTAGTAGTAGTAGTAATGATAGCAATAATAATAATTATAATAATATTTATAGTAGTAATGATAATAGTGGCTATAATAACATTAATAATAATAGTAGTAATGATAACAGTGACGATAATGGATAGTAATAATAATAATAAGGCTAACAACAACAACAACAACAACAACAATAATAGTATTAAGAGTAATAATAATAACAATAGTAATAGTAATAGTGTCATAATAATAATAATGTCAGCCTTTTTTTTTTTTCATTTCTATAAAGTTAGCATGACTTGCAAGTTTGTCAGGGTAATCCAGATTGTCCTGATTTACGAGTTTGTTAGGTTGTTTTTTTTTCATTTTTTAATTGAACTTTACTTTTTTTGTAATATCCCACATCGACGGGTGAGGATTTAGTAGCTGGTTTTGTTAGTAGTGCTGGTTGCTGACTTGTTAGACGCGTTTTGAGGTCATGCATGATCACCAAGAACAAATCTGTGATGGCAATAAGGCCCAAAACGGACAATATCTAGCAGGTTGGGTCGGGCTGTGACATTTTTGTCCATTAATTTTTTTTTATACTGTAAAAAAATAGTTTCAGAGAAAAATCATGTTATTAGAATTTATAGAGTTCATGAACATTTTCACAAGTTTGGTTGGTTGACTTGGTTAACAAGTCTAACAAGTTATTTTTTTATTTTTTAGTTATTTTTCAACATCTTAGTATGGGATTGGTCTTCAATCTAACGATTTTTTTTTGTTATTATATAGTTAAATAAAAGATAGTTTCAAAAAAAATATTATAATCCCACTAGAGTCTATGACCTGGTCTACATGTCTAACATGCTAACCCAGGTTAGCTGGTTCACAAGTTTGATGATTTTACCCACTGGATAAATATGTTTTTTTTCCTTTATTTTTTTTAATTTTTTCTCAATCTTGTCCTTCAATATTAAACTGGTTGAAAAATAAACTGCAAGATTTATTTTTATTTGTTTTCTCGTTGTTTCAAATAAATATCTATTTTTAGATTGAAGCTTAATTTTATAAGCATATATTTTTAGCATATAATTAAAAAAAAATATTTATAGAATATTATTAAATTTAATATTGTTCTTACCATGAGTTGTTGGGAGAGTATAATTAATATAACTTGTTATTATCTCAATATATTTTTTTAAAAATAAAACTATATTTTTATTAATCATCAAAATTATATTTAAACAAATAAAATCAGTATATTTAATTAGGCTAGCTTCCACATTGTTTAAATGAAAACTTGAGTTAATAGTAGGATTTCAGGATTATCAGTTTTGCTAAGTTTAATAACAATGTAAAAAAAATTTCGTGAACCTGATCCGCAGCAGAGCAGAGACAATGAACAAGTAAGATACTGATCAAACTGAGAATTGATGTGGGACTGTTATTTCTTTCGCTTAAAGAACCCCTTGGTCACGCAGCGCTCATCCTAAAGCAAAGACAACCAAGTCAAAGAGAGAGACCGAAACTAACAGCATTTGATTGCACTTTTCACGGATAACAAACACGAAAGAAAACCAGATTTCATTTAAACAAAACCCCCACATTCTGAAACTTGACATTGAGCCCTAACACCCTCTCCTTCTCACGACTACACAAAACATGAATTAATATCCACCTGAAATACTCACAACTTGTAATTAACCAGACTAGCATATGGACAACGTCAGCTTAAAATGGCTCGTTTACAAGAGTTGTACCCTAAGGGCATTGTGCTGAATAAGAGTTCTGCAGTCTGACAGCTAGTCAGATTTAAGATCTTGTGTAGCAATATGGTAGGAACCTCCATTCTGCTCACCACCATTTTCCACTCCCTCTTTCAACTGAATTACATAAAAGAAACATGATGTTAGCAGGAATTAATGATACAAAATCCAAGTAGAAAGCGTAACTATGTTCATTCTGCTTCACATTGACCTGTACTGAACTACAATCGTCTGTATTTTTCAAACATAGATGATAGATATCAAACACGTTCCATTAGGCAATCAACATGTTTGGAAAATGAAAAAAGCCATTACCTTCCGAAGAAGCTTCTTCTGAAACCGATAGCCCTAATCATCAAAGAAAACATTCCAATATCAGTTATCATAACTTCCAGGATAGCATTGTTAGTCACAAGAATTGTCTGTTTACCTTGTCAGTTCCATAAATAAAATCACAGTAAGTGAACACTGATGCAAAGTTGCTCTGGCTTTGTCCTCCAACATAATGATGGTAATCATGGTAGTCTGCACCACCATAAAATGGAATATATTTTGTGGGAGTCCAGGGAAAGTTGTAACTGCATAGCAAGATGTAAGTTACTCACATGCATACCATGTGTGCCCCCGAAAGTTAAGTTAAATCATCATTGCAAAATATATATAGCCAGGAGATGAAGAGTAGCAGAAGAATAAGCGGGTCCTTATGCTGCTTATCAACCAAAAAAACAAAAGAAGAAAGAAAGAAAGAAAGAAAAACAGAAAGAAAACTACCGAGGTAGGAGTCAATATGTACTAACAGGATCCAAAAAACTCACAAAAGACATGAAACATGCTCAATGTGGTTCAGGCTGCAATTACCACCCATCATTGATGATGGGAAAAGGAAGTCCTGAAAATGTCCATAACTAAATGTGTATCACAATGAAACAAAATATGAAGATGTCTAGTAAGCACACCTCTCCATTCTTAGGCAGTTGCACAGACCCATGTTTCGGTAGTATTGTTCCTTTTTCCTTTTTCACTCCTTCATACGAGGAAGGAAACAACTGAGTAATATCTCTTAGCTCTATTTAAGCTATTTTTTATTCCCAAATTATATAGAAAAAAGTTTGAAAACATAGGAAGCAGCATTGTTATCTCTTAGCTCCATGCAAGTCATTTCAATTCGTAGTGAAGCTATCACTTGGAGCCATCACAACACCTGTCTGCAGGATAATGAATTGAGGGAAATTAAACCCATGGCTCCTTGTAGTAGCACTGGATTTTATCTCCATATATCTATTGCATACAGATTTGCATGTCTTAAGCCTACACAATAGTTAGATACTACAACTCTTACTAGGAGACTCCATCCCAAACATCAAATTTACTTTTAAACAGTTTCAACCCTAGCAAACCACTCTGTATCATAGTTAGAAAGCACACAGCATTTAGCTAATGTAACTGCCATAAACACAATATTACCACACCATAGTCTGGTCAAGACAAAACTAACTTGGCAATATTTATTACATACACCATTCATTCATCCTATACAAGGAACCCGCAGACCCATGAGCTTTTATAAATTTTGGGAAAAGTTAAGAGCCAGAATCTAATTAGGTAATATTCACTGATCTTAAACTCCTTGGCATGCATAATCTAAGGATAGGAACTAGTATACACTACATTTGAACAGTAATCACAATATTCATCCATCACCTGTTGTATGCTTTTAAATTTTACAAGAATAAAATCAACAAGAAAAAGAAAATTTGTTACTTTATAGGCACTTCCCTTTCCGTGGAGAGAGCGACATGGCCTAACCTCTCCAGAAAAATATTAGCTGCCTTTTGCAAGTTTTGCATTTTTATCTTGCCCTAACTCTATCAATTGATCAGGCAAATGATTGTCAATTTGCTTATAAATCAGTAACCATTCGCTGACTAAACCAAAGAAAAAGAAAAATAATAACAAAAGAAAAGGTGCCATGCCGATCCCCACATCAAAAAAAGGTAAGCCACTACTGAAGATACTTGAGATCTACTATTTTACAGAGAAGTCTAATAATAAAACAGTAAAACAGCAGAGAAGTTCTAAAGTTGTTATCATTTTGTTACAATTAAGTAAAGTAGAAAGGGCTCTCAGCAAATAAGAAAAGCATAGCATGCGTACCCGCTGTGCGTCTCAATTGCCTCAATCTGCCGTAAAGCAATCCACAACCAAAATGTGATCATGTGCCCAGGAACCATTGCTGGACCAAGAAAAGATGGAATTCCAAGGATCAAAATTTCAGCCCAGTGCGCATATGGGGCAGCAAACCCAATGGGAGCTGTATATTCATGGTGAACCTTGTGAATTTTCTCGTATCCCCATTTACCATGAAGAAATCTATGGATCCAGTAATTGGTATAGTCCTCAACCATGAAATACACCAACAACTGTAGAAAGATTTCCCATCCGGAGGGCAATGGCAAACCTGCTCTAATCCCAATCATCTGTGGACATGCAAAGTTAAATACGCAACATCAGAAGTCTTAATCTCATTTCAAAATTTCACAAAAAAAAAAAAAAAATAGCAATTATTTGTCAACGGATGGTTAAAAATATTGAAAATGTCACAACCACGTCCTAAAAGAATCAAACGTTAAAACTGGTTGATCAATATACTCCAATAAAATTAAACATGGTACCAGAAAATCAATCAAAGGGAAAAAAAAAATATACATACAGCAGGCTTTAATTAATAGAAATCACGCAATAATTACCCAAGTAAACAAAACAAATTATCCAATATCACATAAATCAACAAAATATGTGATTTCCAACGGAAAACAATGCCAAAACCCAGCAAATACCATTACACAGAGTCTGTTAAAAAGCCAAAATACCCATCAAAAACCAAACTTTAACGATCAAAACCTCACTAACAAATTCTTTTAACAAAAACACAAATCCCCCCCTCAAAAAAAAAAAAAATAAAGTTCCCATCAAAATCCAAAATGAGACTAACAAACTCTTTTAACAAAGACATTTTTTTTCCAAAAAAGAAACAAAAGTTGTTTTACCTTAATGGAAGGGTAGGAAACCAATTGTAAAGGCCCCACGACAAAAAAGAACATGAACATAACATCCTTGTAACACTTGAACTCTTCAGAAGGAGACAACTTGACTTTAGGCTGAATCTTGTACTTGTCAAGCCCAGCAGATCGCCAGAGACTTGTGAAGAACAAGGGTAAAGGCACGACAGAGAAGATCAGAAAAAGAAACAAGATGTTGTGGCAAAATAGATAATAATCAGACTTTTTTGCAGAATAATTGAACCACAATGTCTCCGCTACAGTCAAATTCCTTCCTAGCGCCGCCGATGCCTCGTCGAGGGTGGAGTACGGGAGCATTGCGGCGGTGGAGAAGACAGAGGCGGAGACTAAATTTGGGTGATGAAAATTGGTGGTGGTGAGAGAAAAGGGAGAGAGAGAGTGATGGGTGTTAGTTAAACTTAAAATATGCGGGAAATTAAAACTGGATTGAGGAACAAACAAAGGGCTTTGGTCTTTATATCAGCGTTCGCGGGGCCATAGGAGTCCCATAATAGGATAGGACAACGCCATTACACTAGGATGGCATTATGTTTTCTGATAAAATTAGATTTATAAAGCACAATGGACTTCTCTCTGTTTTCTTTTCATCGGAGGTGTTAGTTTGACTGTTCCCGTTTGCAAAGATATTTTTTATTCCATTCTTGATATAAGTACAACTAATACGTCATCCATGCAACTATTATATATAGTGTTTTAAAAGGAGAGAAAAAATTCCGAATCTAATAAACTTGATTAATTTTATAATATAATTATAAAAGAAATTAAAAATAACAATGACTAATAAAAGGTAATCATTTGCTAATATTATAAGAAAATATATCTTTTAAATATTTCTAAAAGGTTTAGATAATTTTATTTGATAATAAAGCAAAAATTAAATTAGAACATGATAACTTTGTAAAGAGAAAAAATTAAAAACCTAAAATTCAATTACCAACAAATCAAACACCGAATGATGAACTGGAAAAAAATCAATTTTAAAAAGATAAAAAAAACCTGACTCGAGTCGACATGCTAAATTCACGGTCCAGTCGTGAAATCAGGATAATCTCATACAAAATAAATAAATAAAATAATGGAGGTAAACTCTTAAGCAAACTAAATAATGAAAGACAAAACTGAAAAAAAATCAATTAAAAAAACATGTAAAAAAAAACCAAAGTCAAATCATGCTAATCTTTGACACCTATGACCCATGTCATGAGACCCGGATTACCAAATAGAAGGAAAATACAAAAAAATAACGAAGCAAAACTCTCAATCACCCAAAATTGAAAAACAATCTAATATATATAAAAAAGGAACAAATCTAGTATAAAATAAAATAATGAGGGATGAAATTAAAAAATAAAATAAATCAATAAAATGGTAAAAAAAATAGCAATAAAAAAATGAGGACCAAATTGGATATAAAAATTATATGAAATCAAGCATTGAGGAATTAAATTGAAAAATAAAATCAACTTCAAAAGGCATTAAAAGAAAAACAAATAGTAATCAAAAGAATAAAAATTAAAATTGATACAAATATAAACTAACAAGACACATTTTATTTGAAATATATATATATTATAAACAAATAACAATAAAAAAATAAGGATCAAATTTGAAAGATAAAAAAAATAGATGGGGTATGA
>Ga0307513_10010699_pt1 | contig 11480 bp, 9 predicted proteins | sample 15_EM_MG_FD_202174 | JGI IMG/M metagenome (GOLD analysis project Ga0307513, IMG submission 202174) | Populus trichocarpa ectomycorrhiza microbial communities from riparian zone in the Pacific Northwest, United States - 15_EM | ecosystem: Host-associated > Plants > Roots > Unclassified | place... | reverse complement strand
CGCGGGTTGATGTTTCGCGGAATCGTTTGGGTGAGGAACCGACCACCCGGCGGAATGCTGTGCTGAACGCACTTTCGGATTTGTAGCCGATCGTGAACGCGAGTTCGGAGATCGTTCGTGTGCCGCAGCTCAGGGCGTCGCGGGCGAGGCTCATTCTCCACTGGATCAGATAGTCCAGCGGGGTGGTTCCGACCCGGCTCTTGAAGGATGAGGCGAACGCGGAACGTGACATGTGGCTGATAGCGGCCAGCTCTTTGAGTGTCCAGGGGTGTGCCGCGTCGGTGTGCATAGCGCGAAGTGCGGCACCGATGCCGTCGTCGTTGAGCGCTCCCAGCCAGCCGGTGGGCTGATCGGCCTGTTCGGCGTGGGCGCGCAGCATGTGGACGAACAGGACCTGTGTGAGGTGGTTCAGGACGAGAGAGCTGCCGGCGGCGGCGGTTCTGGCCTCGGAGACCAGGAGCTCGCTGAGGTGTGCCAGGAGCTTGCCGCGGGGATCTGCGGCACGGACAAGCACGAGCAGCGGTAGGACCTGGGCCAGGACTGGGGCGTTCGTGTCCTCGAACGAGAAGTGCCCACCGCAGAGGTATGTGTCTTCCTCGGCCTCCGGGCCGATGCGTACGACACCGTCCTTGGCGCTTCCCCACACCGGTTTCGCGGGGCGCGATGGTGCAGTGAGTGTGCTGCCCAGGATGTAGGGCGGGGGGTTGCCCAGCAGGTAGAAGTCGCCCTCTTCCAGCAGTACGGGCTTGTGCCCGTCAAGGGTCAGCCAGCACGTGCCGCGCGCGACGACGCCAAGCTTGACATCCGAGGGCTGGTCGAAGCGCAGCGCCCAGGGGCCCGCCGCATGGAGACCGGGGTCGATCACGGTGCGAGGGCGCAGAAGACCGATGGCGTCGGTGATCGGATCGCCGGAGCCGAGCATGCGCTCCTCCCTTCTGGACGATACGTAAAGAAATGAGGACTATACGTGATGCACCGTACCGGGGTGTTCCTGAAGTATGGCTATCGAAGCAGGTCAGTACAGAGGGCTATGGAGGCACTCGCATGGGACAGCTTGAGGGCAGGACGGCTGTGGTCACCGGCGGCAGCACCGGAATCGGTCTGGCCACCGCCGCACGTCTGGCAGACGAGGGCGCGCACGTGTTCATCACAGGCCGGCGCAAGACCGAGCTGGACGCCGCCATCGAGACCATCGGAACATCCAGGGCCACCGCGGTGGTCGGCGACATCTCCGAGGCAGCCGACCTGGACCGGCTCTACGACGCGGTCCGCGCTCGGGGACAGGGACTGGACGTGCTCGTCGCGAACGCGGCGGTCGGTGCGTTCGTCACGCTGGAGCAGACCACCGAAGACCACTTCGACCAGACCTTCGGAGTCAACGTCCGGGGCACTCTGTTCACCGTGCAGAAGGCGCTCCCGCTGCTCAATGACGGCGCCTCGGTCATCCTGACCTCCTCCACAGCAGCCGACAACGGCATGGAGGCGTTCGGTGCGTACGCGGCGTCCAAGGCCGCCGTTCGGTCATTCGCGCGGACATGGTCCAACGAACTCAAGGGCCGGGGCATCAGGGTCAACGCGGTGTCGCCGGGCGGGGTCGAGACTCCCGGACTCGCCAATATTCTCGGCGGCGAGGAGACACTGTCCGCAGTCAAGGAGAATGTCGCCGCGACCGTGGCCAAAGGCCGCATAGGGCGTCCTGAGGAGGTCGCCGCCGCCGTGGCGTTCCTGGCTTCCGGACAGAGCAGCTACATCGTCGGCGCGAACATCTACGTCGACGGCGGGCAGAACCAGATCTGAGAACTTGATTTCGATCCTGAGTCGTTGACCGCCCCGGCATTTCTTGCTGATCGGCGAGAAACGCCAATCCTCTGAGCTGCTTCCTCGTTCTTCACGCTCTTGATGCGCGGCGGCGGTGTCGGCAGGAAGAACGGACGGAGTCGGGCGGGGCGGTGCCGGGGGTCTGCCCGAGCTGGGTGATCCGCGAGGAACGGTGGTCGCCAATGGCTCCCGAGATGATGCGCTGGTGCCGGGACGTGTTCATCTCGTCTCGTCTTGTCTCGCCGTAGCGGGTGCGTCTGGGTGACCATGCCGGGTCATTGCATCCACCACCGTCGCCAACGGGCAACCGTCTATCTGCCGGCCGGCCCGCCGGCCGTCATACGACGACACGGCCCCGCAGGATGATGCGGCTGGGGTGGGCCAGTGCGGAGGCGTCGCGCGTGGGGTCGGTGTCGTAGGCGACGAGGTCGGCGGGGGCGCCGTCGACCAGACCGGGCAGCCCCAGCCAGGTACGCGCCGCCCAGGATGCCGAGCCCAGCGCCGCCTCGGCAGGCATACCGGCCCGGACCAGCCACTCGACCTCCGAGGCGACGGTGCCGCACGGGAAACTGTCCGTACCGGCCAGGACGGTGACACCGGCCTCGTACGCCGCCCGGACGCTCGGCAGCATGCCGTCCCATCCGGCGAGCCACCAGTCCCGGGCGCCGCTCGGCTCGGCGGCCCGCCGCCGCCCGGCACCGGCGCCGAAGACGCTGAGGGTGGGGACGAGGGCGGTCCCTTGGGCCGCCATCCGGTCAATCAGCCCGAGGTCCAGATGCATACCGTGCTCCAGGCTGTCGACCCCTGCCAGCACGGCGTTGCGGCAACCGTCGGCGGTCTGACAGTGCGCGGCCACCCGACCCCCGACGGCGTGCACGGCGTCCACGACGGAGGTGAGGACCTCCAGCGGCAGCGCGGGCTCGTCGTACTTCCAGTCCCCGATGACCTTGCACCACCCGGAGGACGCCTTGACCTCCTCGACAGCGGCCTCCACGAGACCGGCCTCGCTGACATCCCGCCCGAACCCGGGAAAGAACCGCCCGGGAGTGGCCAGCCAACGCCCGGCGGAACGAACCCGCGGCAGACCGGGATCGTCGTCCACCCAGGAGGGGATACGGGCGGCGGAACCCGGCGTCCGCACGAGCAGGACGCCGGCGTCGCGGTGATCGGTGAGGTGCCGACGTAGCGCCTCGTCACTGAACGAATCGTCGACGCTCTCCGCACCCGGGTGGGTGTGGGCATCGACGAGCCCGGGCAGCAACCAACCCCCGTCGACGACGAGTTCGGCGTCCGCGCCCGCGTCCGGGACCGGCTCGGTCCACACCCGGCCCCGGTCGATCCAGAGGGTCCGCTGCTCCCGCTCGGGCAGGACGACACCTCGCACCTTTAGCGCCATGGTCGACGGTTCCTTCCTGGTCGGTAACCCCGTGGGGAATGTAGTGGCCCGCTGATTGTCGGGGTGTAGTTGGCGTGGCGGACCCAACGGCGCGGCCAGGAAAGGGCGTCGGGGGCGACATGGGCGGCCCACTCCTCCAGCGGCTCGTCTGCGGGATCGGTCATGGTCGGCTCCTGTCCAGTCAGGCAGCGGTGATCTGCTGGGCCAGCAGTAGCGCCAGCGGGCCCCCTTGAAGAAGGAAGCGACCTTCACCGGCGGCCCGGATCGCGTCAGGCATCGGCCACCACATGAGCCTGAAGTCCTCTTCGCTGGACGTGAGTTGCTGCGGGCCGTGGGTGAGACCTTCGGCCAGGAAGAGGTGGATGCGGGCAGCGGAGTCCAGGGTGATGGCGTACGAGCCGAGGGCCCGCCAGGTCCGGGCGGTGACGCCGGCCTCCTCGCGCAGTTCGCGCCGCGCGCACTCTTCCGGTGTCTCGCCTGGCTCCCTGCGGCCCCCGGGCAGGAACACGTACTCGCCGCCGTGCCGGGGGAACTCGGCGGCCAGGACGGCGACCGTGCCGTCGGCGTCTCGGGCCACGATCACGGACGCGTCGCGCAGAGCCTCCGGCCGGGATGTGTCGGTCATGGCCCGGGAGCGTAGCGGCGTACACGGACAGTGAGGCGGCGAACGGCGCCGAGAGCTACTACCAGCCGTTTTCATCAAGGCGGTTGATGCCGTTCAGGTAGCCGAGCAGGCCCGCTTCGGGGTACTCGATGATGTCGTCGGGCAGATCGTGCACGCTGAACCATTCGCGGGCGAGGCACTTGTCGGGTTCCCGGTCGAGGGGTGAGCAGAGCTGTCAGAAGGACTGGCGACGTGCTCAGCCGGTGGCTCGTGGAGTGTCCAGGGATCGGGCGAAGTCGGCGAGCATACGGAAGTCGTCCTCGCGCAGACCGATTCGCGGGTTGACGTGGTGCAGAAGCCCAGGCCCGCGGTGGTGGGCGGTCACGAATGCCTGGTCCAGAGCGCTCTGTTCGTCGTCCACCCAGGCGAAGGGACGGCCGTTGGCGTAGTCCACCAGGGGACCGGTCTTCCAGTGGACCCCGTCGGGGCGGTCCTGGAACAGTGCGTCGCCGAAGTCGACGAAGGGGAGTTCGGGAAGGCCGAGCACCGGGGCGATCCACCGGTTGGCTTCGTCCATCCATGTGGTGGCCCAGCACAGCTCGTAGCCGAGCTGGAGCAGGTGTCGCCCGTGCTCCGGGTTGAGCCAGACCCGCAGGGATCGCCGCCGGGCCGAGAGTCCTCTGTGTTCGTCCGGAGTTCCGTTGTCCTGGGGCACTCTGAGTGTGGTGTAGCCGTCGGGGCGCTTCTCCGGCTTGGCCGCATAGGGGTTGAGCGGCCCGTCCACGTCGAGGAACAGCAGCGGTCGGTTCACGATTCTTCCCCCGGTCCTGCTCAACATCGGCTGCGCCGTGGAAGCGTAGCTGCAGCGATCGTCTCGGCGTCGGGCTGGCCTGATGTGATGATCCCGGCGTGGTGGGTGTGATCACGGCATGGGAGAAATCCGAGGCCGAGGCCGCCGTCGGCAACACCACGGCGATCGCCGATGGCAGCTACCCGGGCACCGGCCTGGTGATGCCCCAGGTCGAAGCGCAGAGAAGCGACACCGCCCTCGGCCAGTCCGGCGGACAGACGCGTGAAGAACCCGCCCCGCCCTCGTCACGCGTGACGCCACCGCCGTGCACGAGCGCGACAGCGCGCGAGGTCGGTGAGTCGGGGCTCACCAGGGTGCCCGCAAGGTGCCTGACCATCAAGCGTCCGAATGGTGACGCCGTCAGATGCTGGCATGGCGTGAGCCTGGTGCGGCGGGCAAGAGCAGGGGTCCCCTCGGCGTTTGGTCAAGGCCGTGGGTCAGGATGGCGGCATGACGACCTGGTTCCGTACCTACTACGAGGACGAAGATCTGTGGCTGTATTTCGAGGCTGATGACGAAGGTTGGGCGGCTCGCCACGTTGAGGTCCGGGGCAAGGACTTGCGGCCGGTGATGGCTGCTTCTTTGGCAGAGGTTCTGCACCTGCGTGATCATGCCGATCTCGCAGCGATGGGCCGCTATGAACGGCAGTACGGCATTCTTGCCGAGGGCCCAATGGACGGCTGGCAGGACCAGCCCCAGGCAAGTGAGATCTCCGAGGAGGAGTTCGAGCAGTTGTGGGCTGACGCGAGGCGGATCCTCGGCGGCATAAGGCGCGAGGGCGCCTGACCGGGCGCCCCCCCTGCCAATCCTTGGTTGGTCTCCCGACCTCAGTACCCCACCCGAAACGTAGCGTCCTGCCGCTCAGTAGCCGTAGAGACCGGATCGATCCGCAGCACATAGTTCGAGTGCCGTATGTACCGCGTCGGGTTGTTGTACGACCGGAAAGACGACCACGAGCTGTCCGCCAACCCAGCCGTCCGATAGAACGTCGCATCCCCCGCGAACGTCGACGTGCCGTCGTTCACGTCGAGTTGGAGGGCGTAGTTGTAGTGCCGGAGATAGCGGGTCGGGTAGTTGACCGACTGGAACGAGACTCCGGCCGTGTCTGCCAGGCCCGGGACCAGTTTCCACTCCGAGTCGGTGTACAGGTCGAAGGGGTACTCGTCGATGCGGCCGACGAAGCCGGCGTGGCGGACGTAACGCGCCGGGTAGTTGTACGACTTGAGGCGGTTCCAGGCCGGGGAGCCCCACTTCGCCAGCAGGTTGTTGTACTCCGTCGTCGTGATCGTCGCGATGCCGCAGTGCTTGGAGTTGACCGGCTGGGTGTACGTCTTCTGGTCCAGGGCCGTCCAGGTGCCCGACGCCAAGTCCGAACTCTGCCAGGCGTAGAAGACGCCGTTCGGGGTGTACGTGTCGCCCCACAGGTACCACGTGCTCGACGTCAGTGACTTGAAGACCGTCGGCGCCTCCGTACCCCCGTGCGCCACCCCCGCGCTGTACTCCGTGAAGCTGCCCGGGTTCAGGGACGTCGAGCGTGCCGAGACCAGCGTCTGGTCCTTTTTGTAGAACAAGTAGTTGTAGCCGTTGACCCCAACCGCCATGTCCCCGTCGATCACGTCGTACCCCGGGTCGAAGAACACCTGCGGTGCCGACGCCGTCACGAAGTCGCTCGTGTAGTTGACCATGATCACGTTGTGGCCGCTGGAGTTCACCGACGAGTAGATCACCGCGTACTGGCCCCGCCCCGCGTCCCAGAACGCCTCGGGTGCCCAGCTGTGGGTCGTCATGTCGTGGAGTTTCAGGCGGCGGTAGCCGGTGAAGGTGCGCAGGTCGGCCGAGTCCCAGACGTGGATGTACTGGCTGTTGTACGACCAGTCCGTGCCCTTGAGGTCGGTCGCGATGACGACGAACGTGCCGTCCTGCTTCCGCATGAGGAACGGGTCCCGCAGGCCGAGCGCGCCCGCGGTCGGAGTGACCACGGGGTCGTTCTGGTTCAGCGGCGTCCAGTTGAGCGAGTCCGTGCTGACGGCCAGGTGGAGGCCGTAGTCGGTGCCGAGCCCGAGGCTCGTCGACTCGGTGAAGTAGCACATCACGTACGCCGAGTCGGCCGCGTGGGCCGTGCCGGCGCCCAGGGTCATCACGCCGGACATGGCCAGGGGGGTAGTCGCTGCCATGCCGAGGAAGAGGCGGCGGGCCGGCTGGGGTCTTGCGCTCATCTTTGTCTCCAAGCGGGTGCGGGGACTTGAAGTACGCAGCCAGGATGGCTAATTGGCCGAAATTTCGAACGCGGTTCGGAAAGTCGATCAGAAGGTAGATCGCACCACCGTGCTCGTCAATCACTCCGGCGCGATGCTGTGGGGATTCCTTGCGCACAACTCTCTGTGCTCGTCGCGAGTCACCTGGGGCGTCTTGAACCCGCCTGCTCCTCATGAAGGTTGTGCAATGCCCTCTCGCTCAGTAAGTCGCAAAGTGCTCCGCGCGGCCTCGGCCCTGGCCCTGGCCGTCACCACCGGACTGACCGCCCTGGTCGCCCTGCCCGCCACCGCCGGCGCCGCGGAACCGGCGGCCACCGTGACGAGGGGCCCTGACGGCGTCTCCTTCGTCTACACAGCGGCGCCGGGTCAGACCAACAAGGTGAAGGTCGACGCGACGATGGACGGCGGCATGTCACTCTCCCTCTTCTTCACCATCGACGACGTGGTTCCGATCGATGCTCCCGGGGACTCCTGCCGCTACCCCGACCCCGCAGACCGCACCAAAGTCCGCTGCGACCTGTATGCCTATGCCAGTACCTCGGAGTATGTGGCGCTGACCATGAAACTCGGCGACGGCAACGACACCGTCACCGTCAACAGGTACCCCGATCAGGGCACATACGCAGTCGCGATCGACCTTGGCGCCGGAAACGACAGTTCGATCCAGACCGGTGGCAAAGACGGCAACCTGGTCTACGGCGGACCTGGCAACGACAACATCACCGTGCACGGCAAGGGGCGCGCCTGGGGCCAGGACGGCAAGGACACCATCTCCGCCGACAGCGAGGGAAGCCGAGTGGACGGGGGCAAGGGCAACGACCTCATCTACGGGGGCGCGGGCCGGCAGATCCTGACCGGGGGCGACGGCAACGACACCGTCCGCGGCGGCACCGGCAACGACCTGATCTACGGCAGCCCCGGCAACGACATCCTGTACGGCAACAGCGGCAACGACACGATCCAGGGCAACAGCGGCAACGACAAGCTGTACGGCGGCCCCGGCAAGGACACCCTCAGCGGCGGCCCCGGTCGCAACGTCGTCCACCAGGACTGACGCCCCCCCCATGACCCACTTCACGCCTGTCCCTGGCACCCTTCCGGCCGGGGACGGACCCCGCTTCGGAGTACGATGATCCGACCCCCGACGGAGTACCCGGCGGCGGGTTCCGTAGCTGAGGAGATGCGTGACCGTGGCTGCCCGACGGCTTCCCTCATCGGTCTGGGTCACCGGTCTGACCGTCGGCGCGGTCGCTGTCGTCGCCGTACTGGCCGTCAAGGCCGAACAGGGTCCGCAGCCCCATGCCACCGCCGCCGCCAGGCCCAGCGCGTCGGCCTCCGCGCAGCCCTCCGCCAAGCCCAGCCAGGCCGCCGCGCCGGCCGTGCCGGACGGGTCGGGGACCGGGCGGCGGGTCGTCTACTCGCTCGGGCAGAAGCGGGTCTGGCTCGTCGACGCGAGCGAGCAGACGCGGCGTACGTTCGTGGTGTGGCCTGGCTCGGTGAGCCCGGAGCCGGGGACGTACTCGGTCGGGCAGCGGGACGAGGCCCGTACCGGCTCCGACGGCGTCGCCATCGAGCACGTCATGTTCTTCGCCACCGGCTCCGGGCTCTCGATCGCCTTCTCCAACGCCGTCGACGGCGCCTCACCGCAGCCCGTGTCCGGCGTCCAGACGGGCGGTATCCGCATGTCCAAGGCGGACGGCACCGCCCTGTGGGCCTTCGGGGACACGGGGACCGCGGTGACGGTCGTCAAGTAGCCGACAGGCGGCGGCGCTTCCTACGACTCGTCGTCGGCAGGCGAGGTCGCCGCACCCACCGGCAGATGAATCACCAGCAGCACCAGCCCGCTCAGCAGGAACACCCGCGTCGCCGCGTCCAGCCCGTTCCAGTCGCCCGACTGCCACATCGCGAACCACTCACCGCCGATCGCGATGAAACCGGCGCCGAACAGCAGCATCAGCATCAGCAGGCCGTACGTCGAGACGCGCCGCGCCTGTTCGAGGTCGCGGCGGACCCACAGCCACGTACCGGCGATGAGGACGAGCGCCGCGACCGTCTCCCACGCGATGATCGCCACGTACGCCGTGTCCTGGAGGCCCTTGGACGTGATGGCTCTCCACATCAGGTCGTCGTCCTTGAACGTGGTGTCCATCGCGAGGACATGGCGCACGAACTGCTGGTTCGAGTCGAAGTCGGTGATGTTCCCGAGCGCGACCAGGGCTATGTAGAGGGCGACCGTCGCCGTCAGCAGGGTCGAGGCGAGGGTGAGCGCGGAGTGGGTGGGCCGGGCAGTACGGGTGGGGTGGGGGGTACCTGTTGTGGTCATGCGACCACTCTATGGATCGGCTCCGGCGCCGTCTCCCCGTTACCCGTCCGGGAGTTGGGCCAGACTGTGTACGTCCCACATGCGCCCCACATGCGCCCCACAAACGTCCCGCGCAGGCCCACGTACGCCCCACGAGACTCGCCCCGACATGAGGAGACCCACGGATGGCTCAGGCCGCGCGGCCGTCGATGCGGCAGCTGATCGAGCAGCGCAGACGCGCCGGTTTCGTCGGCCGGGGTGCCGAACGGGCCGCGTTCCGGGCCAACTTCGAGCTGCCGCCGGACGACGAACGCCACCGTTTCCGCTTCCATGTGCACGGCAACGCCGGAGTCGGAAAGACCTTCCTGGTACGGGAGTTGGAGCAGCAGGCCAAGGAACGCGGCGCGCTCACCGCGTACGTCGACGAGGGCGTCGGCAGTGTGCCGGAGGCGCTCGCGGTGATGTGCCGTCAGTTCGCGGCCCAGGGACGGCGGTTCAAGGAGTTGGAGCGGCTGCTCGCGGCCCACCGGGAGCGGCGGCACGAGGCCGAGTCCGCCGTCGCCAGCCTCGAAAGCCTTGAACCGCAGCCCCAGGGGCCCTCCGCCGGGAGTCTCACGGCCGCCCGGATGGGGCTCGTCGGCGCCGGACTCATCCCCGTCGTCGGACCGTTCGCCGGCGCTCTCGACGCCGACCGGATCGCCCAGGGCGCCGACCGGGTGCGCGCCGGGATCGCCGCCAGGCTGCGCAACCAGGACGACGTCCAGCTCGTCCTCGCACCCGAGCGCGTCCTCACCCCGGTGCTGCTCGCCGAGCTGGACGGCATCTGCACCGCCGTGCCGTGGATCGTCCTGTTCCTCGACACGTACGAGAGGACAGGTCCGTTCCTCGACGGGTGGCTGCACGACATCATGACGACCGACCGCTACGGCGACCTCTCCTTCCCCTCCAACCTCGTCCTCGTCACCGCAGGTCAGCGGCCCTTCGACACCGGACGCTGGGGCGGCTTCGCCGACTTCGTCACCGAGGTGCCGCTCGGGCCGTTCACGGAGGCCGAGGCGCGCGGACTGCTCGCCGACAAGGGCGTGACGGCCGAGCCGGTCGTCGAGGAGGTGCTGCGGCTCACCGGCGGGCTGCCGGTGCTGGTGTCGACCCTCGCCGAGGCCCGGCCCACAGATCCGGACGACGTCGGTGATCCCAGTGCGACCGCCGTGGGGCGGTTCCTGAAGTGGGAGCCCGACCCCGTGCGCCAGGCCGCCGCCCTCGCCTGCGCGCTGCCCCGCCGCCTGGACGCGGACATCTTCCGGGCCGCCCTCCCGGCCCCCGTGCAGCCGGGCGACGAGACCGAACTCGACCTGCTCTTCGGGTGGTTGAGGTCGCTGCCGTTCGTGAGCGACCGGGGGGACCGGATCCAGTACCACGATGTCGTCCGGGCGCCCATGCTCCGACTCCAGCGCCGCCGCTCCCCGCGCCGCTGGGCCGAGCAGCACACCGGCCTCGCCGACACCTTCGCCGGCTGGCGCGCCGAGGCCGAAGTGCCGCTCCCCGCCGACGAGTTGTGGGCTACGGAGGAGTGGCGGGAGCTGCGGCTGGCGGAGTCGTACCACCTGCTGTGCGCGTCCCCGCGCACCGCGCTGCCCGTCGTCCTGCGGGACGTCGTCGACGCCTGCGACCACGGGGAGGTGGTCGCCCGGCGATGGGCGCACGTACTGGTCGAGGCGGGCGACGACAACGAGACGCCGCACGTCGCCAGTTGGGGCCGTGATCTCACTGAGGCGCTCACAAGCAGCGGAGAGGACAGCGACGGCGGAGTGCTCGGCGCCCTCGCCCTGCTGCTCGGCAAGGGCGGCCTCGACGCGTCCGGGCAGGCCGTCGCACGCATGCTGCGCGGGCGCGAACTGCGCATGGGCCGAGAGTACGAGAAGGCCCTCGCCGAGTACGAACAGGCCGTCGCCCTCGATCCCGGGCTGGAGCGCGCCTACTACGGCCGGGGCGTCACCCACGCCGAACAGCGCGACTACGCCGCCGCCATCACCGACCTCGACCAGGCCGACGAACTGGCCCCCGACACCGCCCGCATCCTCTTCGTACGCGGCGACTACCACCGCATCCTCGGCCACCACGAGGAAGCCGTCCGCGATCTGGACCGGGCCGTCGTGCTCGGCCCCGATCTGGCCGGCGCCTGGGCCTCCCGCGGGGTCACCCGGCACGGCACCGGCGACACCGAGCACGCCCTCGCCGACCTCGACCGGGCGCTC
>Ga0307513_10010698_pt1 | contig 11480 bp, 16 predicted proteins | sample 15_EM_MG_FD_202174 | JGI IMG/M metagenome (GOLD analysis project Ga0307513, IMG submission 202174) | Populus trichocarpa ectomycorrhiza microbial communities from riparian zone in the Pacific Northwest, United States - 15_EM | ecosystem: Host-associated > Plants > Roots > Unclassified | place... | reverse complement strand
GCGTGTGATGCGAGGCGAAGATGCGTCAGGTTCAGGTCATGCAGGCGCCACGGACGGAGAAGAACGCCGTAGAGGGGGTCGACGACGCAGTGTTGTCGCAAAGGAGGAAGGAGTACGCCGGCTCAAGGCAATAGTAAGCACCTCTCTAACTCAACGGACCCCAGACCCCCTAGACTGAGTAGACCGGATAGCACGACACCTATGCTGATAGGATGGGAATTCTCTGCCTCATTTACTCCATTCAAGATCCTCTTGCCGAGAGCCCCCAACCCAGAGCGCCTAGCACTTCGCCTACTTCTACAACAGGTGCAAGCCTGTCTTCACAGGCATTCTCTAGTGCAATATCTGTAGCTTTGACGATAACCAGTCATGAACCATCTACTGGCACTCAAAACGGGTCAAGTATCATCTCCAGTCAACGGACACCCGATCAAGCATCGCCACCTGAAGAATCGCACACACCAGGCGCCAATCAGCGAACATCAGGGCGAAATAATGACTGGGAAATGGTGGATTCAGATTGGGAGCGCCTGGGACCGGATCAAGAGAGCGACCAGATAAGGGAGAGGAAACAACCCCTACAAGAAAGCACTACAGACAGGCTGCGAGAGACGTCCTTTGACGTGAATGAAGTTATTGACAATGTAATGTTGAGAGGAGCTGCATTGCAACCACCACAACAGCAACCACTGATACGACTTACCACCCGGAAATCTGCATCGAATACGTCTATTAAGTCGAGACAGGAAGCAAGAGCCCCACCCAACCCCTACGCCTCGCCATCGCACGTGGAACCACCAGTACCTGTTCCAGGTGTACGGGCGTCGATGCTGCCACCACCCCGACCTCCACCTAGCATGCCCTTACCAACCCGACCAGGGGCTCTAGTGGCGCCCTGGCTTTCCCCTCCCAGGTTCTTAATCAGCCACTTAGTAAAGTGGGTATGTTCCCATGGTGGAACGTCGTCAATACTAACATATATTAAACAGAATAATGCCCCCACTATCATGGAACCAACTCCGATTTCTGGACCACATTCGCCGTCTAATGTCTTCGTGTCTCCGACAACCTCAGGTTCTAGTTCGGGCTCTATTCTTCCTATCCAAATCTCTACGTCGGCCCCTCCCGTTCAACCTAGTATCACTGGGGCAGGGGCGGTCGAACTCGCGGTAATTCCAACGCGCATCGACGAACACCAAGTAATAGTGACCGACTGGGGGCTGTCAATGAGGAGCAAGAAGAGGAGAATTTGTCTGCCTCTGTACATGCTTCGGTTCTTCCTGCCCCGCCTCAAGGCCCCAGGGAAGGCAGCTATCGTTCGAGGAGCAGCAGTATGGTTAGCCTCAAGGAGCGAGAACGTGCAAAGGCTCAAGTGCAGGCTGCTGTACAACAGGCGCAACCACCTTTACCAGCTCCTCCACTAGCTCAGCTCCAGCAACGGGAGTTACCATCAACGCCCTCGTCGCCTACTATCACGACTTCAAATATGGCACTGCCAATACCGCCTATACCTCGTCAATCTTCGATGGATCATTATCAGCAGTTCACCGCAGGTCCAACACGCGGTCGGGGCAATTCGTTGGGCAGCAATGTCACACCTATCTTCACCGAGCGACTTCAAGCGGTATGTGCCCTGTTCAGATTTACGTCTAGGTACTGACTATTTCCAGTGAGGCATATTGGCCCTTGAAGTTCGTGGCGAAAATTACAGATGAGAACAATGTGTTATTCCTATGAACCTCGAAACGACTTTTTATTCTCTGTGGACCGTTGCCCGCGTATCAACATTGAAGTTTGTTCAGATCCAAGACACGAACGTGATCGCTATCGATTACTTCTCCAAGCTGGGCTCTTGGTCCGCACCATGAACACGATCAAACCCGAGGGCAGCTCGTTCATATCCATTGTGATCTACATCAGTAACCATCATTCTGCCGATTGGTACCTTGTATACCAACCAGACAGGGCCGATCCAAAGGTAGGAATCACAAATTCATTAAGTGCAGACCATTGGAACTCATTTCTTTGTAGATCGAGTATACCAAAAAGGACTTCAACCTTAAATTACCCCTTGACATGCTCGAATTCTTTCGCCAGCTCTACAATTTCCCCTCTACCTTTCCCCTCGATGAAAAGAATACCAACGTCGAAGGTCGTCTCACAAGACTAAAATCAGACGTTGACGCCCAAAAATTAGATGGATTCACCGCTCGAACAACGAAACGCCCCAAAACGGAGAAAACAGCTCCTACCAGTGAGGGCCACACGCACCACTTGAGTAATCCATCGACTTCCCAGATGCTATCCAGAGCAGGGTATCAACTCCTTCCAGAGATTCAGGTGGAAGGCTGGTCTCCGCTCAACCCTGTGCATTCGTCTTCTGTCCAGGTTTATACTGCGCTACTAAACAGTACAATGACAGCTACCATCGACTGTCTGCTGTGCAAGGGGACTAACCAACAAGAAAGGCAGAGTTGTCAAAAAAGTCATCTTCAAGTTTGTCGAGCAGGACGAGTTCGACATACATTTATTCCTCCTTGAATGCAAGTTATCCGGGGGCCACATAGTTCCTATCCTCGAAAGCTTCACATGCCATGCGGTCTAGGGAAGCTCATCGCCACGAAGGAAGATCTGGTGTTACACAATGCCTCCCCGTTTGTTGGAAACCGCAGGCCATAGCCTTGCATTCCAGTTCCTTGAAGGCGTTCGATTCATACACGGTAACCTGGTGGCCCCACCTTGATCTCAAACCCGCCAATATTGTCATCGGAGCAAAGAACAAACTTTGGATCATTGATTTCAACGTATCCGTCCGGGTCCCTCTACTGGAGTCGCGGATTAGAGGGTATCAAGGGACGAAAGGCTGGGTGGCGCCAGAAGTCGAGCAGAACCCGGATGCAGGGTATGAGCCGATTCGTGCAGACCTCTGGTCAACGGGGCAAGTGATGCGGCACCTCGCCGAGCACCAACCTGCAAATCGCAGTGAAATGATATTCCTCGCGGACCAACTTCAGAACTCTGAGTGAAGAGGTTGTGCGCCAGAACGAAAGGAGGTCCTGTGGAAGGTGGCGATTAAAGTACCAGGACATACGATCGGCCGAGTAGCATTGGACCTCTTTTTGCACCCCGAAGCACCACCGATGAAAATAAAATGTGTTCTATATTTTTGACCAGATCTGTAAGCCAGGAACAAAGGGTCAGTTAGTCAAAGAATGCCATAAAGTCATAATAATGGTTCGGACCTCACAATCTATGCACATATATGCAGATTGCTGACACGTCGCACCGGATTTGTTTGCGGCTTACCCTGATAGGGGGAGCAAAAAAGGTGAGGACGCGCTTTCAAACTCCGACCACCACTTGATCCCGTCCAGGTCCCGTTGTTTGTATTATGGATGAAGACCCAGTGTTCCAGTTCTTCCCAGACACGGACCACGTCGATCTCTACGCAGTTCTCGGCCTTACGCCTACTGCTGCGCCAGATGACATTAAGAAATCCTACCGTCGCCTCGCACTCATTTATCACCCTGATAAACACGCCAGCAGCTCCAAGGACAGGAAACAGGAATGCAGCACCAAATTCCAGCAAGTTGGCTACGCATACGCTGTTCTTGGTGACGAGAAGAGGCGAAAACGTTATGACGAGACTGGCCGAACAGATGAAGAAGGTCCTGGGTTTGGCCCCGGAGATGATGAAGGTGGATGGGAAGCCTACTTTGAGGGCATGTTCGAAGAAGTCACAAAGGCAAGGCTCGACGAGCTTAAAGCAGAATATGTTGGTGGGTCGCGCAAGGGCCAAGTCTTCGATTTCAGCCGACTAATCTATAGATTATACAGGCTCTCAGGAAGAGAGAGGTGACGTAAAAGGTGCATACGAAGACAGCCAAGGCGACATTGAACACATTATGGCTCACATCCCCTTTTCTACATACGAAGACGAGCCCCGCATCTTCTCTATCGTCCAATCCCTCATTAAAGCCAAAGAAATATCACCTACGCCTACCTGGCAAAAGCAAGCAAAGGATGAAAAGGCCAAGAAAGCGCGTAAGAAGCGAGGCGAAGCGGAAGCCGCCGAGGCGGAAGAGGCCGCAAAGGAAATCGGAGTATGGGACGAGTTTTATGGGTCAGGACAGAAGGGCAAACGGAAGGGCAAGGCGCCAACAAAGGACAAGGAGGGGGAGGATGGTCACCTGAAGGCGCTCATCCAGAAACGACACGCCACCCGTGGGAGCTTCTTGGACAACCTAGCAGCTAAGTACGGAGCTATGGAGGACGAGGAGATGGAGATGGACGATGGACGGAAGAAAAAGAAGGGTGCCGCGAAGGGAAAAGGCAAGAAACGCACGCGAGCCGAGGAAGGTGAAGATGATGTGGAAATGCCGTCCAGAAGCAAAAGAAGGAAGACGCCCAAGTTAGATGATGACGAGTTCGAGCGGATCCAGGCAAGGCTTGTCGCTCAACAGGAAGCAAATGGCACTGCCAAGTCGACTGTTCCAAATGTCGGTGGGAGATCAAGGCGCAAGTAGACTCGGCACACGGTGTCTGAGAGTTGACTTTTCTCTTGGGGCAGTTTATTTTCGAGTTGTATTTCCTGTATCTTCCGAACCCAAGACAAACGGTCTTTCCGATACCCCAATACCGTACCCACAGGACCCGCAGATTGCGATGGTGAAACCCGAGCCAGCAGCGGCCCACAGACTACGATGCCCAGACTGGGAGCAAAGACTAAAGCCGGTAACGCCACTGGATACATACTTTACTCGTTGAGGAGTCAAGGTTTTACCCTTCGACGGCAGGCATTAGGCGCAGTGTCAGTCATTCCTTTCCGGCGACAGCGACCTCGGTCCCGAAGCCAACTTGCACTTTGGACTCGCCCACTTGCGGCCGTTCCACCCACGGCCACCTCATCGTCTACGTGGCCTTGAAACAAAACCCCGTATTTCTACCTCTCATACCGAATCGCAAATGGACGCTGGAGAAATCGCCCAATGCGCACAGATGCGCGATGAAGAATGGGATGTCCTCTATGTAACTAGTATAGCCCTTCCTTTCTATAACAACAATTTCTTACTCATCCACTCTCGCCAGTCGATTTATCCAGAATGCCTTACGTCGTCTGAACGACCAAACCCGTCTTCACCACAAGAGGCCATCATCAAGCTCGATATACCTGTAGAAATGGGAGAGCATGACATTCAAATATACCGCGCAGTCTACAATCCTATGGCCATTTGCGAATCTGCAACCCCACCGTCAAATGAAGATGACTCAGCTGAAGTGCCAGAAGAACCTGCAATGGACCAATTAGCGAGTCTACCGCCCCTCCTTTTGACCCTCGTCCTTCCCATCGAATATCCAATGCGGCGACCGCCGATATTGAAAGCAGTTCATGCAACGAATGACTGGCTACCCGGCTCGGCAGTTGCATCCATGGTCAAACGCCTTCAAGAGATTTGGGACGCCGAGGGATCAGGGGTACTTTGGAGGACGTGTGATTGGATCCGAAGTGGAGAGTTCTTGACAGACATCGGTCTGCTGCAGGATGGTGTTATCAGGTACGAGTTCCTTGGGGCAACCCACGTGTAATTTTTTTGGCCTCCACCTACTACATTTCTCTCAGAATCCCTCATCCAGCCCCGGCCTTGCTTCTTCGACGGCTTGCCGCGCACAACTCGTCCGCTCTCGATAGGACCTTTGCCAGCACCACGTTTACGTGTGCTATATGCTTTTCGGAACGGAAGGGCTCCAAATGCGTCCGCCTCTCGGCTTGCTCGCACGTTTTCTGTCGTGAATGCCTCACTGATTTCTGGTCGTTGCACATACGAGAAGGAGATGTCGACAAGGTGACTTGCGCCGATCCGGGATGTGTTAAAGAGGAATCGAGGCAGCAGGGTACGAGCGAGGACACTGGCTGTGTGCGCGAAGAGGACGTGAGGCGGGTAGTATCGGACAAAGAAGTAGCGCGATGGAAGGCCCTGAAGAGGAAACGTGAGCTGGAACGAGATCCAACGCTCGTATACTGTCCCATCGCGGTCTGCCAAGCTCCCGTCCCCGCCACCGACGCTCAAAAGGCGAGTCTCCTCGCGGGTTCAGAACCGGCCCCGTACAGCTCACTACGAACATGCCCCTCATGTTCGTTTTCCTTTTGCGACCTTTGTCGGCGGTCCTGGCACGGCATCGCACACTGTCCCACATCCTCGACCTCGAGTCTCTTGCAGGAATATCTGGCCCACCCCGAGGCGAGTCCCAGACGAAGAGCTATGGAGCAGAGGTTTGGTAGTAAAGTCAATTTGGAGCGGATGGCGCGTATCTGGCAAGAAGAGGAAGAGAACCGTAAATGGCTCAAGGGCAATTCGATGAAGTGTCCCAACTGCGAGGTACCGACGGAGAAAAGCATGGGGTGTAACCATGTAAGTTTCAAGTTTCTGGTGCTCGCTATCCAATCCTCCAGATACGAGGCTTAGGACACACTCCCAGATGACATGTGCTCGCTGCCAGACTCATTTCTGCTATCTGTGTGGTCAGAAGCTACCTGCGGATAAACCCTACAAGCACTTTAACGACCGCGGTGATTGCTTTGGCCGACTATTTGAGGGGAATAACTGGGTGCCCGAAGATGATATCGAATGGATCGACGTGGGTTTTTGACCGGACCCGGAAACGCTCTGTTATCACCACGCGGATGGTTTAACCTTGCTCGCCGTCACTTGTCATGCTCCACCTGTGCAGTCGCGTATCCACGTAAATATCAATAGTTCTCTGCCCGCATCACACGTTGATCGTGACAGCAAGAGGTGGTGGATTGATTGGGGGATGTGGACAGTTCTAAGGATGACTACATATGATCATGATAGAAGTCCTGGTCCGTGTGCCGCCGGCGGATATCGGGCTGAGCGAGAAGAACGAACGTGTATATGGAGTTCCAGTTATGCAAATTGCATGAAGCAAGCGAACGCACCAAGGGACAATGTTCAAGGGTAGTACCGATCCAAGTGCAGAGTGAATGATAGTCGCTAATGGTACATGCACACAGACAGAGGAGAGAGAGAGGATACTAAATATGTAATGGTGAGAGAGCTGTAGTTGTGAATCGTGCGTGGTGGGTGACATTGATTGGGAGGGATAATGGGGGGCCATAGATTGGCGACAAACATGGAGAATGGAAGAATAGATGCACAACGAGATGTGGATACTTGAGGCGGGCCAGCGGTCATTGAATGAGGCACCCGCCACTATTACGAGAAGACTCTGACTCTCTGGGTGACTGCGGATCTTTCTGCCTTCGTAAGACTTTGCGACTGGCTTCGCCATGCTCGGTCGCTCTTGACACGGCAGATGCCCTGGATCTATGTCGGCGATTATTGCTGTCAACGCTGAGCCCTTGCTCAGGGTGACGGTGGTTGGTCTCTCTTTGAGATGAGGCGGTTTCCGGTGCTGTGTTCATACTGCTGCGAAGGCTATCTGTGTTGACTGTGCTGTTCATACTCACGCGTGACCAAGCACGCCCATCCGAGTTGGCGCCTCGAAAGAGGGGACGTGTCGTGGGGGTGGGGCTTTGCGTACCATTGGGTCGACTTGCTGGTATAGGTGTAGGCGCCAAGCTACGCGCGTTAGCATTCGGAGCCGTCATTTGCTCTGATGACCGTCTGTTCTTCCACCCAAGTATTCTGTTTAACCTAGGCGGGGACTCAGAGTGTTGGAGGTCGAAACTGTGACGTGGTGGGGACAATGGAATAGCGATTGGGTTCGACTGGGGCGTTCCTTCCCGAGTGGGCGAGTTGAGCTCTTGTGCTGTGCTGGCCTGGGAGTATTGAGCATATAGCATCAACTGATGCCGGATATCGCAGGTAGCCGGGGCGTCGGCTGCGCATCGTGCGTGAGCGATTAAGTTGCATTCTTCGCAGAAGACGGCGCTTCGTTTCACAGACTGCTTGCAAACGCGACAAGTGACAGCTATCAAGACAGTCAAACCGGAGCTACGGGAGAAGCAAGGGAGACAAAAGGCGAACCTTTGCCAAATGTGGTCTTGACAAACGAATGAGCCCGTGGAGGAAAGTCTTCAGAACTGGGAGAAGTGGGTGATGGGGAGAGCGACAGCGATCTCAATCCACTACCGTCTCGAGGAGATTCCGGCATCCGCGGCGATGAAGGCGCTACTCTCTCTCCATTTGAGTGGGATTGGCTCGCATCTGAACGCGCAATCACGCGGCGCAGAAAAGGGATACTGTCCATTGGGCGCAACTCCTGTGATAAGGCACGTTGTTTTGAGCGCGTCAGCCCATGTCTCACTAAGATAACACCCGCGACCCAAACGGGACACACTCACCCGGACCTCTCCCAGGGTCTGCTTGAGCCATGGGTGCTCGAATAGCATTTCAGCGCTGGGCCGGTCCGCTGGGTTCTTCTTGAAGCATTGCATCAGGAAGTCACGCATCTCCTCGCTGCACGCATCCGGGATCGGCGGCAATTTGTCCTCCACGATTCGGTACATGACTGGATAGACAGCCGCCCATGTCAGTTAAAGGTGGCTCCGTGGGGTAGGTAGTGAGGCTGCCCTCCAACTCGTGTCATGTCATGTCATGGAAGATACTCACCGGACATCCCGTTATGAATTTCGTGATAGGGTGGGTGACCTGTCAGGAGCTCAATCGCGGTGCAGGCCAATGACCAGATATCCGAAGCAGGAGAAGGTCCACTGAGTTTAATTACTTCCGGAGCCACTGCGTGAAGAATACAATTGTCAGATGCGCATCGATGGGGTCCATTAAGATCGACTAGTAGCAGGTAGAGAACACGTACTCCAATGGGGCGTCCCTGCGACTTCGCTCCTATCGCCTTGCATCTCTTGCATCGCTTTGGGGGCGACATTCATGGAAACACCGAAATCGGACAGCTTGACATTGCCGTTCTTTGTAGTAAGAATGTTCGCCGCCTTAAGATCACAGTGGATCACGTCCGAGTTGTGGAGATAGGCGAGACCCTCGAGAATCTTGGCCGTGTACGAAGAGACGAGTCGCTCATTTAGCTTGCCAAACGCTTTAAGGGTTTGTCCCAGGGAACCGTTCTCGACGTATCTGTGTGGATGTGTGGAAGGAAGGTGGAGGTTTAGTCAAAACACTCAGGCAAGCACGAGGCTAAGATAGAGCACATACTCGAGCGCAATGTTCAAGTTATCCCTCTTGCGCTGCATACCGAGGTATTTGACAATCCCAGGGTGATCGAGTCGCTTCAACACCTCGACCTCGCGCATGAGCTTCGAAATTTCGTCCTCTGAATGGCCTTCGAGAGAGATCCGTTTAATGGCGATCGTATGTCCATCAACCGTGTTGAGAGCCTTGTAAACCGAACCGAACTGTCCTCGCCCCAGGAGGTTGCCAATGCGCTAAAAAGAAAAAAATCCGTCAGAAACCACACACCAGTAATCATGAACAACACGCACGTAGTCGTGCTCCTTCCCATCCGCGAAAACGAGCGTAATGATCTCTCCGTGAACCGAACCCTCCCTGGTAAGTGCCTCACTTCCAGTACCGAGGTTGACCATACTCTCATACCGCGAACGACGAGGTTTGAACCCTCCGTCGTCGAAAGAGTTGGGACGGGTTCGTCTAGGGCGAGAGGTTCCCATTTCCGAGTTGTACCGGTCACGATACTGGTTCCTAGCATATAGAGTACCACTCCCGCTCATCTCGGCCGGAATGAGTGTCTCCAAAGAGGATGGCAACGCAGCCAGCCGCGAGCCAGGGCCGGAACTAGGAGGCTCTCCAGACACAGTACGCGGAAAAGGGACCCGGATAAGCGCTGGCACAGAGACGGCGGCCTCACTCTCCTGTCCAGTGGCGTATGGACCAGTGGCGTATGGACCTTCCAGCTCTAGTGATCCTACAGACATTGAAACTCCCGCTTTGGGCACGTAAGAACCCCTGGGCGAGGGGCGGGATGAGTTCCTCTTCATAAGCGCCGAGGACGAGACGGACGAGTTGGCGCCCGGGGATGGTGTGCTCGAGTCACGACCGCTCAAACTAGACGGGCTTGATCCCCTGTAGTTAAGGTCTTTGTTCTTAGTGGCCTGAGGCCCTGACGGGAAACGGGGTAAGAGCGGAAGCGGATGAGCCACCGTGTCAACACTATGCCGGTGTCCGTGCATGGGACGTCGATAAGGTAGGCCGGCAGGCTTGGAAGGCTTCGATGGGGGTGGCGTGGTCGACAGGTCGATCTCCACCTGCTTAGGAAGGGAAGAAGAACGCGGGGTAGTATCTTTGTCCTTGTCTTCCTGTTCGCTACTGTTGCCTACTTTTTGTTCAGAGCTACTGTTGGATTGTAGAGAATGACCGCGCTGATCGGTGGACGGTTGCCCCTTCGCTTGTGGGCGAACGGGGCCATGGGCCGGCGAATCTGTTCTCGGTGATACCTCCGCTCCACTCCCGCTTGAATAACCAGGCCGTCCACCCCGTCGTGTGCCCTCGTCCAACTCCTCGACGCCGGAAAGATCATTGTTGCATAACTCGCTCGACCTGCGCTCCCTCCGTCGACCGTTGAGTACGTCATATGTAGAGCCGTTCAAGCCAATAGCATAAAGGCGATCGGGGATGCGTTCGCGGTCGAACGACTGTCGGCGGCTGGTGCGGGGCAAGTCGGTGAAGGGTGTCTGGTACTCCTCCGGAGAGTGCGGGAAGAGATGGAGATTTGAGTCAGAACGCGTAAAGGGCGACTCGGCGGCAGGGTAGATTGAGGTGACGTTTGTGGTAGTCGTGCGTACGGTACTAAAAAACTGTGTAGACGCTTGATTGTCCAATAAAGAAGAGTTGGCATTCGTCGAATCTGTCTGGGTGCTCATAAACGATGTTCGTGAGGGGTTCGGGCGGAATGGTGACCGAGGTGGGATGGGTGATGGCGCGTTTTCTCGGAGGGTGCATTGCGAGTCTGTTACATCAAGGGACCTTCGTCCGACATAGGGTATTGTGGGCTCTCGAGACTTGTTCGAGTCTTCGCTGGGGTGACTTGGCAGCGGTAGGAATGGTGGTATCCCAGACTGTGAGGATCGCTTTCTGTGTTGCTGCAAAGGAGGGGATACGGTGCGTGAGTTGAGAAGATCTGGACTGGACATGCAGACATCCACGTTCGTGGTCAAGTATGGACACCGGGGTGGAGGCCGACCTGGGGGCTCTGCAAGCTTGCAAAGCGCAATGACCGTGTTGGCGACACGGCCGAGGGATTCACTAGAAGCTTCAAGGAGGTCGTCGCGTTGGAAGAGATCACGCTGAGGTAGCCCAAAGAGTTTTGCTCCGGCGAGGAAGCGGGTAACGTTGGACGTCTTGGCAAAGCCGTCCTCGCGTGGGTCGACACGGGTGATTGCACCCGGTTTGAATTTGTTGAGGAGCCTAGTGAGTGAGGGTGGACGGGGCGGGTGAGCGAACGGGGCGGGAGACAATGGAGAGCAAAGAGGTTCAGAGGCTTACATGCACAGAACGTAACCGTCACGG
>Ga0307513_10010697_pt1 | contig 11480 bp, 13 predicted proteins | sample 15_EM_MG_FD_202174 | JGI IMG/M metagenome (GOLD analysis project Ga0307513, IMG submission 202174) | Populus trichocarpa ectomycorrhiza microbial communities from riparian zone in the Pacific Northwest, United States - 15_EM | ecosystem: Host-associated > Plants > Roots > Unclassified | place... | reverse complement strand
TTTTTTTTTCAAATGTACCATGTGAATGATAGTTTTATGAAATTTTGATTAGTTTAATCATAACTTTTGCAATTATAAAGTATAATTATTAAATTCAACTTGGCTTTACACATAATTAAAAAACTCACGACTTGAAATCTTATTTGGGACAAGATTTTAATTTAAATTAAAAAATCATTTTATTCTATTAAACATAGTTGTTTCAAATAGTTAACCTGATGAAATCTAATTAAATTAACTCTAATTGTATTTTAAAAAAATTCATCAAATAATATTATTTTGATAAAAAATAATAATTGACTCATGAGCTCTAGGTTCCCAACAATTTAATAAAAGTAAGTTTGTTTTTAAGTTTAAAAAATGTTTTTAAAAAATTTTAAATTATTTTTGTTTCAAATTAATTTATTATTATTATTTTAGATTGTTTAGAAGTATTAATATCAAAATTAATTTTTTTTTTAAATAAATATATTTTTAAATAAAAAAATATTTTAAAAAATAATCAATAACACAATCTCAAATTTCTTTATAGATAAATTCAAGATTAGCTCGGACAATCGTGCCGTAGAGTCCGGGTGGCAACGATAGCGATTTTAATGTAAAGAAATTTTAGCATATGCATTACGTAAACTCGATATTTACTAAGAACAATTATGACCGTCATGTTATCAAAGAACTCGATATTTCAGCATATAAAAACTTTTGTGACCGTCAAGTTATCAAATAACAATTATCTTGATTGCCAGAGTTTCTTAAGCATAACTTAATCAATTTACTAGCTTGGATATCTAATCTCCGACTGTATATTTATCAGCAGTTTTTAATTACAACTCTCTTGGTTTACAACACACGAGTGGTGATTTATTAATGAATACAATATTGAATGTCCTGATGCCTCTGTTGTAAAACAGGAAGACAAGATCCGCATCCATGGCTTCAGTATCTCTTGCCACATTGTAACTTAACGATAAGATCGAGCTGCAGGTAGGGACTGACTAGCATTGCTGGATGATTCCACTTTCCCCCTAACAGAAAGACAGCCATTGAATTTTTCATTGCTTTCCATGCGAAGAAACTGGAGTCTACAATGTGAGTGCCTTTAAATTTCATATGGTGTTAAATGACTAGGGTCCCAAATTATATATCGGACGAACTTATTCATGAGTCTACCTTGTTAATTCTGCTGTAATTAATCTGGACCCGACCCTTCAATCTTTTGACAGCCTTGTATTTGCTAAATCTTTTTTTGTCCCCCGTCTCCAATTGTGAATTGCACTGTCATTTAACTGCTAAAGGAATAGAGGCTGTTGTAAATGCATAACAAGGTGAAATTAATCTGAAAAGATGACCAAAACAAAAGGTAAACTTGGAAAAACTTTTAGCAACTGAGTTATGATTTCATTGTCTTTGGAATATTACATGTATATTTCTACAACGTACAAACATGACTTTATCAAAATGGTTCAGGCTAATAATGGTTTAGGATGTTGAGAAGGGAGACTCTATTTTTGATCAAATTCCTGAAAAGGCACTCAAGACCACTTTCAAGATCTTGAATACACAGTTCTAAGCTCTCCAGGTGGCTTTGAACACCCTTGATTTTATCAGATCTGCTTGTGTTCTGATCTACCAAGGCTAGTAATGCTGCATCCACTTTAGAGAATTCATTTATATCAGTTTCTTCATCTGCATATGCTACCTTTTTGTGGTGCACCAGCTTGCAGACTAATGACCAACCAGTGGTCTTTGCCTTTGGTCCAGAGATGAAGGAGAGGAGAGAGTGTAATTCTTTTAGAGAAACTACTTCAACCTCTTTTATCATGTTAAAAATGGTTGTAGTTTCATGGTCTCCGTTAGAGGTAGAGAAGTTGGCTTTGTTTTGCATACCCTTCAAGGCCTTGCGAATTGCCTTGTTCACTGTGTTCCTCCGGGTTAAATATTTCTTAATCTCAGTTGCAAGACCAAATTCATAGCAACCTTTCCTGCGTAAAATCGATTGAAGTTCGTATACGCACTCTTTTGTTTGCAACAAGGCATCCTTCGCAGTATTACACAAATCAAGAAAAGTTCAGGTTGCTGTGGGGATGGAGAGAGAGAGAGAGAGAGAGAGAGAGGAAGAAAGAAGAAGAGAAAGGGGGGAGAAAAAGGCTCTCTGTGCTATCTGTGCGTATCGCATATAACAACTAATAAATAAGGTAGAATTATGCTGTATTTATAACTTGTAGAAATTATTATTTATAACTTGGGAAATTATGCTGTATTTCCAAATATTTTTTTCAGTGTATTCCTTTACTAATATTTTTTAACCGTGCTAAAAAAAACTCACTAATGACACAATTGCATATCTTGTCAATTCAATGTCAGCCACATTGTTTGGAATTTGGATATGAAAATTGAAAGGTTATACTTTCAAAACGTGGCAAAAATTAAAACACATTACGAAATTGTTCGGAATATGGTAGAATCCTAAACCTATCTAGTCAAGGCAAGGGTGAGCTACCCTCGCGGTATCACTTAAGGATATATAATATGTCCTTTCATCACGGATAGTTCAATATTTTTATCTGCAAAAAGACAAGTAAAGAGGGGGGCCTGGACAATTAATGATCGGAGAAGTTTCAGTTTATGATCAGCCCTCTTTTCCAAGTCCATCTTTTTGTGGCATGTCTCTTAATTTGTATCAGTATGCACAAATAACACACTGGAAGATTGATGAATCTGACCACAAACCGTTAATTTTCTCGGCGTAGTCCTCATCTCATTTGTGAACACATACGAGTTTTGTGAACACATTCCAGACAGAGATATAATACTGGCATACTGAGCTGGCCATTAATGGAGTAATAATATATAAGTAACAAACACAAGCCAAATGCCTTGGCCTTTTATTTATTTATTTATTGCTTGGATTATTTAGTTATATTTGGAACATAGACGTCCTTGCTAATTCCAAGCAATAGCCTTAGCATCAAACTACATGGTGCCCACCATTTTTAAGAGTCCATTATCCTCAAATGGTTCTTGGTTGTCGCAATCAATGTTTTCACCAGGGTCAACGTCTAACATGTCGCAGTACCTCAAATAGTACGCAATGCGATTCTGCTCCCATGTTTCCTTGTCTTTAGTACATTCACTGCCATTAGTGATAATGTTTGTTAACGTACCAAAGCCTGGTTTCCTGCCGGCCTTAATATCCTCTTCTGATGGAGACCATTCGCCGGTGATGACTTCATGGCACGACGGTGCACCTGCTGAATGTGAAGTCATCCAGAACCAGAGTGCTGCCTTGAATGAAAGCACTTGATCCGTTGCCACCTTTTCTGGCTGGTATAATAAGCTTCGATTTAATTCCTTTCCCAATCTCCCGTAGTTGTGGTTCCTGTACGACATAATATCGAATTAACTCAAATATTACTACAATAATAATTTAATATAATATAATATCCCGTTTCTAACCGGGAAAAGGATTAAAGGAACAAAGATTAATTTTAAGATATCTGTTCTTTTTTTCTTTTTTTTTTAAGTGAGACACTAATTTGAAAAGATCAAATTGAAGAAAGAGAATGAAGAGTATGCAGGGAAAACTAAATAAATGGTACCCAAGTATATTGGACTCACCACCTAAGTTGGAGAGGACCTCGGCCATAATAATGCTTGCCGGCTGCACATGGATAAGAAGAATTTGTATTTGGATCACAGTAATCAGATTTAGGGTTCAGCTCGTTAACAAGGCAATATCCCCATGTAAATGGAGCATCCTCTCCAATTATCGACCGTCCTATACATCGACCGTGTTAACCGCAAACAATTAGTCAACTGATCAAATCAAATGTGAGGTGATGTGATGCCATAAATTAATGAATATGCAGTTTCATTTATAGTATGCCATAAATTACCACTAGTTTCTTGAGAGGTTTGGCCGAAGAAAGCAGCAAGCTCTCTCTTTTTAATGACATCATCGCCAGTCATGCCAAAGCTAGGGTAGGCTTTAGTGGCATTAATAAAAGCATCATACGTATAGAATCCCTTTCCAGGACAGCGGTCATTGTTTCTATTCGGTAGCATGTTCTCAAACAATGATTCTGTGATGATGCAGCTATGGCATTGGCTTTGACAGCCTGCGCAACAGTAAGCATCTGTTGAACCGCAGAAACCAGCACTGCTACAGCACAGCTCGTTTGGGCATGTGACATTCTCAGCTTGCGATCCGCATTGTGGAGTCTGCGATGTGACTCCTAGTGATAGAGACAACAATAAAGATAAAACTGTAAGTGCCCAGAACCTCATTTCAGGAATATAGCTATTTCAGATTTGATGATGTTTAAGAAGGTTTCGGGATTGGTATTTATAGAGAAGGATGGAGATCATGAACAAGGAGTAAAGTTCTTAAATTATTTTATTCAATACATTATTTCTATTTAATCATTAAATCTGTAATAAAATATAGAAAATACTAAATAAGATATTAGAAATAATTTTACTGCCACTTCTCTATATTTTAGTGAGTAAAATTTATTTTTCCTCCCACTAATTATCTTGACACGTTTATCATTGATCAAAGGCCATACATACAATAATATATTGTTTTTAATATGGAAGAGGCCACATTACCACTTCTTCTCTATATATATTCTAATTCTAAAACAATGTTATTTTTTTTTAATAAGACTTTTACCTGATATGATTTTGATTGAGTGGATTAATAGTATTCTTCAAGCCAGTTTCGTATTTTACTAGTTAGGTAGCTTGTGCTACGCCGCGAGCTCACCTTTTATTTTAATTAAAAAATATTATAAAAATTTAAAATCCAAAAGTGTTTGGTCTAGTTGTAACGTTGGATCCAAGAGTGTTGAGTCTAGTTGCAACGCCAAACCCAACAATAATATTTGTAATATTAATCATAATATTTAACTTTTCTGCAAAAAATATTATGTTTTTTAATCTTTCAAAAAACATTATGAATTTTCTTCAATAGTAATAATAATTTTTTAATAATAATAATTATTATTATTTTTTTTTTTAATTTTACATTTAAAATCAAATCTATATTTGTTTTCAATATTGATAATACTTTTTTTTTTCAAATTTATTAACTACTGCACAATGAGAGCAACCATCCTTTGTATTTATACCTTTAGGGTTGTGTACAATATAGTGATGGAATGTATTACATGTGATAACTATTCCTATATAAGAGTATTTACATATATAAGGTTTCTTTCCTTAACACACCCCGTCAAGCTGAAGGTGGAGATTCCACCCGAAGCTTGGATTAAAAGTAAGCAAACGAAACTAGAGGAAAAGACTTGGTAAGGACATCAGCTAGTTGATCCTAGGAAGAGATGAACCGTACCTGAATTTCTCACTTAGTAACACGATCATGGACAAAGTGATAATCAACTTCAACATGTTTAGTACGAGCATGAAACATTGGATTGGCAAATAAGAAAGTGGCCCCTAAATTATCACACCATAACGTGGTCACAATCGAAGAAGGGACCCGAAGTTCTGACAATAATGAGCGAATCCACAAAATCTCAGCAATACCATCAGCTAACGCTTTGTATTCTACTTCAATAGAAGATCTTGCAACAGTCCGTTGTTTCCCGGATTTCCATGAAATAGGGGTAGAGTTAAGGTACACAAGGTAACCACTTGTGGATTTGCGATCGTCAATACTGTCAGCCCAATCAGTATTTGTGAAACCATGAAGAGACAAGAGAGAATCCCGAGTGATGTACAGACCATAGGTTGTTGTAGCCTGGAGGTAACGCAGGATACGTTTAACAGCAGACCAATGATCCTCAGTGGGGGCATGCATAACTTGACATACCTTGTTGACTGCATAACAAATATCAGGTCTAGTGAATGTAAGATATTGTAATGCCCCAACAATCTGGCAATACCATGTGGGATCAGAGTAAAGAGTACCAAGCACAAGTCCTAATTTGGAGGAGGCAAACATAGGAGTATCAACTGGTTTGCACGAAGCCATACCTGCTCGTTGGATGATATAGAGGGCATACTTGTGTTGGCTTAATAAGATACTCATAGTAGTAGATTTAACTTTAATGCCCAAGAAGAAATGAACAGAACCCAAATCCCGAAGCTTAAATTCTGATTGCAGCAACGTAATCAATCTATGAAGCACAACTGAGTTACTCCTGGTTAATAAAATATCATCAACATACACAAGCAGGTAAATCATGGCACCATCAAGAGAGAGAATAAACAGAGAAGTATCACTCTTGGATGCCTAAAATCCAATGGAGAGTAAAAACTCACTCAACCAGTTGTACCAAGCGCGAGGAGCTTGTTTCAAGCCATACAAAGATTTATAAAGATGACACACATGAGACGGGAGTGCAGGATCAACAAACCCAGGCGATTGCGCCATATATACCTCTTCCTGAAGAATGTCATTCAGGAAAGCATTATGAAAATCCAACTGATGAATGTTCCAACCATATGAGACAACAATAGTGAGCATAAGGCGAACCATTATAGGCTTAATCACTGGACTGAACGTCTCCAAATAATCAATCCCCTCTTGTTGAGTGAAGTTGTGGGTAACCAACTGTGCTTTATATCGGGCGACTTGACCATCAGCATGTCTTTTAATCTTGTAAACCCATCTACTGCCAATCACATTCATAGACAGACGGGGGCATCAACGACCAAGTCTGATTAGAGTGAAGTGCCCGAAATTCCTCCTACATGGCAGTGTGCCAAGTCACATACCTGTTGGCGTCCTTAAATGACAATGGCTCCTACTGAGGTAAGGACGCAACTCGTGAGGCAACCATAATGCTAACATTTGCATTTTTGGTTGGTCGTGGGCGAAGCACCATAGGATGGGTGCGAGCCAACTAAGGTGGAGAGGAGACAGAGGCCAGGATATGCTGAAGATTGAATTTAGACAAATCAACACATACGTTAATTCCATGAGGGGAAACAGAGGAAGAACATGTAGCTGAAAAACTCAATATAGGCACAAACCATGAGGGAGACCCTGCAGGAGAAATGGCCATAACAGGGGAGCTAGCAAGGGAAAGGCCAGGGGAGCTGGCAACAGCGATGGGCGACGCCTGCGAGTGTGAAGAATCTGAACCTGCACTTAAAGAATGATCATGATAATAACATACATATAATGGTAAGTGAGTCAAATGAGGGGTAGGGGGGTGTAGGGAGGAGTGGTGAAGGGATTGGGGAGGGTGGCATGAGAGGATGTAAAGTGACGGGTATAGGGGAAATAGAGGGTTGTATGGGTAGAGCTGCAATCTGTTCAGATTTATTCATGAGGAAAAACATTTTCATGAAACCGGACATGACGAGTAAGATAAATATGTTTAGACGACAAATCAAGACATCGATAACCTAGATAAGAGGTACTATATCCTAGAAAAACACAAGGGGGTGAATGAAAATCTAACTTGTGAGCATTGTATGGACGAAGAAAAGAAAATCAGGAGTCGATTTTAGAAGACATTCAAACGATGTCTTATGATTAAGAACTGGAGTAGGCATGTGATTAATCAAATAAACAGAACTTTCAAAAGCATAACTCCAATATTTATAGGGAGTGTGACATTGTCCAAGAAGAGTAAGCCCAGTTTCAATAATATGTCTATGACGGCGTTCAACCATGTTTTTGATATTCACTACCCCAATCGGTTTGAGCAGACTTAATTTTTAAGGAGAATTGGCGCTCCACAAACGCCTGAAATTGATGAAAAATTGTAAAAACATCAGACTTGGCAATGAAAGGATAAAACCATATAAACTTTGTATGGGCATCCACAAAAATAACAAAATAGCGAAACCCATCAGATGACAACATAGGGGATGAACCCCAAACATCACTAAAAATCAAGCCAAGATGAGCCCGAGTTTGATGACCCGTAGTTTTTAGAGTTAGATAAGACGACTTGCCTAAAGGGCACGTAGGACAATTAAAATTAAACTGAGTGGACGTATATGACACTTTTTTTATTTTTCACCAACAAATGCAGAATATATGGACTAGGATGCCCAAGGCAACGAGCCAGACATCAGCGGAAGTAGATAGACAGGTAGATGAGAAAACTTGAGGCAACGACGTCGCAGACGACTCGGACAAAATATATAGATCATCTTTACTCTGACCGGAAAGAAGTACTTCCTTTGTCATGAGATCCTTAACATAAAATAGAGAGGGATGAAATTAAAAAAAAAAACGTTATTCTCAAGAAAATTTTTTTGAACAGATAGCAGAGGTTTTTTAATGGCAGGAACATGTAAAATATTGGATAAAGTAAACATGTAGTTGGGTGAGCGAATTTTAGAGTGAGTAATATTTGAGATAACAAGGCTCTTCCCATCACCAATATGCAAATGATCATTTCCAAGGTCCGACATGACATGATGATTTGCACCTGTATCAGGAAACCAAGTGACAGGAGTAGTGGTAGAGACATTATTAAATGCGAGATTAGCATTAGCTTGCATAGGATGAGTAGCCAACTAAGAACACTGTTGAGTAGTATGCCCATATTCATAACACAGCTGACACTTTATATTGCAAGTATAACCACCAAAACAATTTCCTTGCTGCCTAAAGCTGCCTGTTGTCCGTGAGGAAGGACCAGAGGAGAACCAGTTTCCATGTTGGCCAGATTGTTGACCCGAAGCATAACTGTGAGTTGGGTCATTGCCACGATAATAGTTGTTGCGATTGTTAGGTCTCTAGGCCCCACGAAAACGACCCCGTCTGCCAGTATTAAAACCAGATTGATGCTGCACAAAAAACGCAGTTGGCTGCTGCGTTGGAGTTGGTAACAGAGGAGCTGTTACAGATGGTTGGAGAGAGGCTTTGTGAAGAAACTCATGTGTAAGAAGACTGCTATGGAGATTAGTGTAGGAGATGAGAGCATCCTTGGTGGACAAGCTGGTGACAAGATCCTTAAACTCACTGCGTAGCCCTCGAAATACATACAAGTTGAATTATACCAAGGAGATTGGTTTGCCAACGGCATCAAGTTCATCAAATAAGGCCTTTGCCTTCTGCAAGTAAATGCTGGCAGAATCATCATTATGTCGTAAATCTTGGAATGAGCCGTGGAGTTGCATAATCTTGGAGTTTGAGGGAGAGGCAAGAGATGTTTCCAGTGTTATCCAGATGGCATGAGAGGTGTTACAATCCACAACCAAGTGCAGATCTTCCACCGAGAGAGAAGATATAAGGGCACTCATGATTAAGTGATCTTGCTGCTTTTATGACAAATATGCAGGGTTGACAGAGAGTGCAGATGTCGGAGCAGGTGCCAGATGTGGAGGAGGACATGGTGATGTGCCATCAACAAAAGAATACACGCCTTGCCCAGGAGAAACGGTTTCATCTGCATCCTCCAATACAGGAAATTATGGTTGGAGAGTTTTAAAGAGACTACCTGGTGTGTGTTAGGAAGAGGTATGATGGAAGCAGTAGTGGATGCGCCATATATAACAGATTGCGCCACAGGGGAGAAAGAAGATTGAAGAGCTGATGCAGCGTTAATAGACTGTTGAAGTTCTTGATTGTCCATGTTGCTAGGGAGGAGAAGTTGCAGTTTTGATTTTAAAGAGGAAGAGCTTCAGATAATGCTGATGAGGAGTAACAGAGGGAGGAGATGAAGATCTCTGCTAAGAGGAACTACTGCTAGCGAATATAATAGATGAGAAGTAATAGAGGTAGGAGATGAATGAAGAACGACTGCTGGACGATTTTGCAGAAGAGTTTTTAAACCGTTGCGGAAGAAAGCTTCTGAATGATAACCGCAACTCTGATACCAAATTGAGTTAATTAAGAGATAGTTTTTGTATTAATTATGGTGGTGCACAAGGAGAGCAACCATCCTTTGTATTTATACCTTTAGGGTTGTGTACAATATAATGATGGAATGTATTACATGTGATAATTATTCCTATATAAGAGTATTTACATATATAGAGTCTCTTTTCTTAATACCAAGTTTCTTGGATCTCGGAAAGAATGTCTGACTCAAGTTAATAATAATAATAATAATTGATTTTATCTTTCAAATCAATTCTATGTTTTTTTTATAGTAATAATATTTTTTTTATAAATTTAATAATATTAATGAATATAATAATATTTACAATATTAATAATAATATTAAAATCGCCTTACCTAAGTTTTTATAATATTTATAACACAAATAATAATATTTATAATATAAATAATAATATTTTTAATATTAATAATAATAAAAATTAAAATATTGGTATGACTGCATAACTAGATCCAAGATCTATGGGTTTGGCTAGACCACCAGATCCAATCATTTTTGAAGTGTTTTGGACAATTATCAAAATAATTGTTTTTTCAATTAGATAATATTCTTAGGTTTTTTTAATTGCACTTGTTTGATGACTCATGGCATCCATCCGTGATTAAGGAACACTAACATTAACTCAATAAAATCCTATAAAATGAGGCCGGCCTATCTCATGTTACAGGGGTTGTTTTACATAGTATTAATTTGTTTTTAATAAAATTAATTTTTTTTAATTATTTTGATGGATTAATATTAAAAATAATATTTTTTAAAAATAATATTTTAATATATTTCTTAAAAAAAATACACTTTAAAAAATATGTATCATTGATTCTTAAATATCTTCTCACATTTAATCACTGGTGGTCTTCGTTGGTTTAACATTATCGAAAAATTTATACATGTTTAATAAATGAATATAAACATCACATCAAGACATGTACTCTGTGAGGTCGATGATTAAGCTGGAATTAATTAAAATATATTATCACTGCCAGCTTTTCTTGGGTGGGTATAAAGTTTAAAACTAATTAAATTAGAGAAGACAAAAGTGGGACACACGTGAAGAAAATGGAAATAAGTTTGAGTCTCTTCGACTCAATTTTTTTCATTTTCTATGTAAAAAAAGAACATTTTTACTGATCCTCCGAACCGTGATTTGGACTAAAAAAAGGGGTAATCTCTACAATCCATATATATATATATATATATATATATATATATATATATATATATATATATAGAGAGAGAGAGAGAGAGAGAGAGAGAGATAAGGAGATGGAAGAGATCTTAATATTCCTCAGAAATCATTTGAAGGAAGATAATAGCTAGTTTTTTCTTTTCTTTTTTTCCGGCGGTGTACTCAGAGGCAAGGTTGTCAATTGCGTTCCGTTTCGTCCGGAATGGCCGAAACATTTCAACCAATTCAAAAAACGGAACAAAACGGAACAAATTTCATCTTATTTTAAATCTCGGTTCGTTCCGGATTTTTCGGCTAAATTCCGTCCGGAACGTTCCGGTTTCATTCCACATGTTCCGTTCCGCTCTTGAAAAGCTTTTGAATCAAAGTGAACCTTGTTCAATTTAATTAATTAAACCACCCAATTATAAAAAGCTCTTTTTCATTACTATTTTCAATAACAATGATATTGATAATAATATTGA
>Ga0307513_10010695_pt1 | contig 11480 bp, 13 predicted proteins | sample 15_EM_MG_FD_202174 | JGI IMG/M metagenome (GOLD analysis project Ga0307513, IMG submission 202174) | Populus trichocarpa ectomycorrhiza microbial communities from riparian zone in the Pacific Northwest, United States - 15_EM | ecosystem: Host-associated > Plants > Roots > Unclassified | place... | reverse complement strand
ATGCTGGTCGACCATAAGTCGTGTACACATGCAGGAAACTGGTGAAACCTGCAGGATACGAATACATTGCACCCGCGCTGAGCGCCAAAGCCACGAGGTCAATCACCCATTATCGCACCACCATCTAAGTTATCGCACCGCCATCTACACTGATCCAACACCGACATGGAAGACATACGAGGTTCGCTCTCAAAAGTGAAGAAGAAGTTCAAACATCGGTTGACGGGGAGAAAACCAAAACCGGACGGAACAGAGGTTAACCTCGGTGAGGAGGGGGCTGGCCCGGCGAGTCCGCTTCCGCAACCAGAACCACACGTCATAACGGGCGCAAGTGACGACAGAGAAGGGGATAGGGTCAACGTAGCCGGACAGCGAGTTTCTTCGACGGACGGACCTCCTCGGCCAGCGGAGTCAGAATCTGTGCCCGCGCGTAGAACCGATAACGGTAAAGAAAGGGAAGAGGCAGACGTCGATGGAGGGGAAGCCGGCCAGAGTCATTCGCACCCACAGCCAAACATCGAGGTTGCGGTGGGGAGTGGACGCAGCGGAGAACTTGAGGGAGTCAGCCCCTCTCCATCCATTCCTTTGATCTCGCATAGTGGGAACCCCAACGGTATGTGAACCTAGTTATTCTAATCGCTCCCTCTGACCATTCTTCCGATGATATAGACACCTCTGCTCTTCCCGATGGACCAGGGGTTGTTCATCCCGACGAGACCCTCGAACCGGGCGCCACCGTGGATGAGGAGGAATCGAACTGCAGGTCTACCGCGTCTGCCACTGCCGAATTACTTCGTGGGGTGAGAGACTCCGCAGGTGCCTTCGGTCCGCTCAAATCTGTCGCGAGATCTCTCTGCTTTATTCTCGACAATTGTGAGGTATGGCCTCCTTCCCGCATATTCGATCCCGCAATGCTTACGGTCGTTTTAGCGAACGGAGGTGAATGAACACGCCATAGAATCATTGGCGCCTAGGGTTAAAACGCTTTCTGAATCGCTCTCCGAACCTATCTCGCCGAATGACGTCAATGAGGAGGAGAGAGCAAACAAGCTGGAACGGTGAGCTCACATTTTTTCAAGATTGGGAGCCGGGTCTGACACACTGGAGTTTCCAGGAAATTGGAAGAGATTGGCCAAACCATGGACTCGGCGACGGCCCAGGAGGATCTCGCGGTTTTCCTCAAAAACCCCGAGAATGCGCAGAAGCTTAACGGTCTTGTGGAAGATATTCGCTACGCCTTGATTGACTATCAGGTTCGCACTTCCAAAACATTCACTTCTATCGTATCTAACATCCGCTGCAGACGTCATTACGACTGGACATCTACGCCGAGGGTTGTCAGCAGATCGTGAGTCTTACTCCCTCATGGTCCCGTTTTTTGTAGTGACTTGCGAATAGGGAGATGCGGATCGCCGTCTTCTGGAAAACATGCGTCACACCGACGAGGCCGGGTATAGTTCCGGGGATAGGCAGGGGTGCCTCAGGGGAACCAGGGCGGATGTCCTCTTGCAACTCGAACGTTGGCTGAAGGACGAACAGGACCATCGCGTGTTCTGGCTGAATGGTCTTGCGGGGACTGGGAAGTCAACCATCGCCCAGACGTTTGCCGAGATAAGCTTCGCGGATGGAAAGCTCGGTGCGAGCTTCTTTTGCTCCCGAGATTTCGAGGATAGAAGCACTCTCCAAGCAATCTTTCCAACTCTTGCCTTTCAGCTTGCCTATCGGTACCTCCCGTTTCGGGAGAAGCTGTTCCGAGTCCTGAGGTCCAATCCTGGCGTTGGACGGGAGTCACTTTGTTCCCAAATGGAGAAGATTATTGTTGGCCCATTAAAAGCCACTCAGATTCGGACGCTTATCATTATTGATGCTCTCGACGAGTGTAAGGATGAAGAACCTGCCTCCGCCATTCTTTCCGTGCTCTCCCGTTCCGTGGACGAGATCCCCAATGTCAAGTTCTTTATCGCTGGTCGTCCGGAGCCGCGGATCCGCTCTGGGTTTCGCCTCAAGTCACTCCGACCCATCACAGAAGTCCTCAGGCTGCATGATGTTGAACGCTCCTCAGTGGATAGGGATATCAAGCTATTCTTCAAGACTCAGTTGGCCGACATTGCTAAAACCCGAAGTGACTGCAACTTCATACAAGATTGGCCAAACCCATCAGACATTAACATTCTCTGCAAAAAGGCAGCAGGGTTCTTCATCTATGCTTCAATGGTTGTAAAATTTGTTGCATTTAAGAACCGCACACCTGCTGAACAGCTGGACCGGATCATCTCTCTTCCACAAAGTACTTTTCATGAAGGACGATCTGGGATTGACCTCATTTACACCCAAGTTCTGGAGCAAGCTGTCGATTGTCAGGCGGACCTAACAGCACACCCTGAGCCGCTACTGGCGAGCGCTGAGGGGATCAGGTGACAAGTGATGAGAGGGACGGATAGAGAGGGGCAGAGTAAGGGGACAGGTAGGAGATGCTAAGAGGGAATCAGGCTACCAGGTTCAGCTGGTGAGGCCGCTAGGGAGACTCTGATGATATCAAATCTAAGGAATACAGCACTATACTACTAGTCCTTATATACTACTGAGATGCGCACAGACCATGCTGTGTAGCGCACAGACTATGGGCTGCGCATTGCGCACAGACCAGGTCTGACAAAGCGAATGACAAAGGTGCTGACTCATTAGATATGACAAATGAATGTGAGCCACCGGAGTCCCGGTGGGTCGTGAGAAGGAACTGTCCAAAATAGGAAAGGTCCAAAGGGAATGATGTGGGTCATGGGAAAGGAATGAATAATCACCAATATAGTTCTGACAAAGCGTAAGTCATCAAGGATGAGTCACCGGAGGCCGGGCTCGGGCCGAGGAAGGGATGGGAATGGGATATAAGTGAAGGAGGGACTGCCGGGGTTTTTCAGCAGTCCTTGACTAGCTTCTCTCACCATTCCCCGATATCTTGCTCTACCATGCCTCGCGTTCTCCACACCTACCCACACATATCTCGTGGTACCACTGCCACATTCTCCTCCTCCACTCCCTCTGCCGACTACCCGACCAGCGACGAGATCATCCGTCGTGCGAAGAGTGTGGGATCGTATTCGTCGGAGACCTTCAAGGACCTCCATTGGGGAGACTTCTGTTATGCCCTCGCCATCAGTACGGATGCTGACTCCGGAAGAGTTCCTCGCGTTGCAGGCGATCGATATAGGGTCCTTCTCCGACGTATCATCCGTGATGATGTTCCCGGAACGGACACGCGTTCTGTTTGGGAGAAGAGATGCCTCAGGGCGTCCGCTGGTCTCAACCACGAGCTCTTGAAGGTAGTGGATGAGCAGCAAAACGAGGTATGTCTCTGGGCGATGGTCTGAGGTTTATCAGACTAATCCAGATTCATAGATCGCCTTGTTGAAGGAGGACATCCACGACTTGATTGCGACGCAGAGGGCGTTCGCGACGAGGACGGAGAGTCGTCTCTTTGACATCGGTCTCTACTTGGAGATGAACGGCCACGGGGAGAAGTCGGAGTCCTTTGACTTCACTGAGGACCCGATCTTGGGCGCGTCTCCCGCTAGTCCAGGGTCAGGTAATCTGGGATCCGACGAGACCGGGAAGACTGTCTCCATCAAGAGCGTCCGGCAAGAACAGCCGCGACCGGCCACGCCTAGGCCCGCGACCAGTGGGCAGAGGGCGAGGCGTAGAGGGAAGAAGGGGCCGAAGAGGTTGACCGCGATTCAGCCCAGTTATGGTAGGTCGCCGAGTCCTTACGAGGTGCCGCCAGTTGCGGGGCCATCGAGCCAGAAGATAGAGTCGTTAGATAGGCGGATCGATAAGGCCTATCTGGGTAGGAGTGGGACGATGGATCGGATGTTGGATCGGGTGGTGGCGAGAGACATGAGGAAGAAGGCAGAGGCGGAGAAGAGAGCTTCGGTGTGGCCAGGGGAGGATGACGATCTCGTGGTTTATCCTGAGATCGACGAGGCTTGTAGGAGGAAGTTCTTGAGGGGTGTTTCTTGTGATTTGTAGATTGCCCCTGTAGATGACTTGAATGACACGTGTTTTGCCTTTGTCTTTGTTGTGGTGATGGAATAAGATAAGATAAGATAAGATAAGTCCTGAGAATGTTCAAAGAAAAAGAAAGGAAGAGGAAGGTAAATGTTCACGTGACTGAGGCACGTGCGAGCGTCTGTAACTTAGTCGTAGGAAAAGAAGGGAAAGAAGGGAAAAAGGCGAAAAGCGTGACATCGATGAAGCAGATGCTGATGCTGAAGAAATCCATTCTCGTTTCAGGACTGTGGTTGGGGCAGCATTACTTGTGTTTAACCCCCTTTCAATGACAGCACTTTCAGACTTACTAAGAGTGTCTAGCATCTCCACTGCCCTCTGTTCCCTCCATTCTCTCCTCCTTGTCCCTGAGAGCACAGAAGACCCCATCCACACCTTCCACAAGTCATTTACTGACTTTCTCACAGATCCCACCCGGTGTAAAGATAAAAGGTTTTTTGTGGAGCCTGCAAGTCATCATGTGGAAGTTCTACTTTCATGCTTCAGGCTTATGGAGGAAATGCTGAAGAGGAATATCTGCCACCTGGATGACCATGCTGTCCTCAGTGATGTCAAGGATCTTCCTATCTACCAGAAGGATCATATTGGGGATGCTTTGGAATATGCATGCAGATTCTGGACAAAACACCTTCTGAAGGTCCCTGGCAACAGTTCTCATATTGGAGAAGTGCAAAAAGCAATTGACAAATTCTTCAGAACACATTTGCTGTATTGGATTGAAGTCCTTGCACTTACAGGGAACCTTGATGTTGGGGTTTATGCCATGAATGATATTGAGCAGTGGTATGCTTCAGTAGGTGCTATGTAGACTATTCACTGAGGCTCATACTCACACCCCTTGTTCAGGCAGGTGTTTCCTGTGCATGGACACATGACAGTCAGAGAATGCTTTTGGAACATTTTGATGCAATCCTTAACTCCCCTTCCCACCTATACTGTCTTGCACTTCCATTTTCCCCTTCCCCATCTTGGCTCCATGAGTGCTACACTGCAGAACTCTTACAAGTGGTTAAGGTGGTCAAGGGTCTCCCAGCAGAATGGGGAGTATGTTCCCGCACAGTTCTGTTGAAGAATAATCCATGGACCTTCTCATACTGGAACAACACCATTGCAGTTGGATCTAATGGCAGAGACATCTTATCCTTGATGCAATCACAGGGAGCCAGACAACTGTCTTCCCTGGGCATACAGATGAAGTGAGATCTCTCACCTTCTCATCAGATGGGATATCACTTGTATCTGGAAGCTATGACATGACTGTTAAACTCTGGGATGTGCAAACTGGTGGTGTTGTAAAGACATTCTATGGCCATGCTGGTAGGGTTCACTTTGTTTCAACCCCAGCAGACCACACTACAATTGTTTCAGGGGCTGAGGACTGCACACTTCGTTTGTGGGACATTGGGGGGGGATGCTATTGTACTTTGCATCAACCAGGTCATGTGTATTGTGCCATGTTCTCTCCCATAGACCCTCAATGCTTCATATCTGTATCTGATATGACTGCTCAATGTTGGGATATTAGTGGTTGTGAGGTTGGGCCTGCATATTTTGGCTATCAGGTTGCTTTTTCCTCAGATGGCACCCAGTTTATTTCACATACAATGAATGATGTTACAGTTAGAGACATCAATTCTGGAGTAGTTGTTGCCCAATTTTCCATGAATGCTAGTCATTTTAGCCCCTGTTGCTTCTCCCATAATGGCAATCTTGTAGCTGTTGCTGCTGGTCACAATATTTGTGTTTGGGACATCACTGGGTCATGCCCTCATTTTGTTGAAACTTTTGTTGGCCATACCAGAGATATTACCTTCCTTGAATTTTCTTCCTCCTCTACCCTCATTTCAGCATCTCAAGACAAATCAGTCAAGTTCTGGCAGATTGGTGTTTCATCAACAGACCCAAAGTCCACACCTCTTACCTTGGCCCCAACCAAGCCTATTGCTCTGAAAACAAAAAACACTCTTATTATCCCAAGTGATTTAGATGCAGTGATGGAGGCCTGGGGTATCTCAACTAGCCTCTGTGATGAATCCCTCCAAATCCTAGCTGAAGATTCCCACAAGAGAAACATCCAGCTGACTGACAACAAATTGATCTTCATCTGGTGTACAGACCGGAAGATCAACATCTGGGATGCTGAGAAAGGGAAACTCTTGCAGACAATAAATGTGCCTGGGGGTAGTGTTAAAGACCTCAGGGTATCAGGGGATGGGTCAAAGGTTTTTTACCTGTATGAGGAATCAATTATGTCAGGGCCACTCTGCGCCGAGACCACTCCAGGAAACGACTCGTTAATGCGAGTCACTAACCAATTCTTGAGTAGCTTGCCCTTGCTAACAGAGACAACAATGAACCACTAAGTGGGTAGAGGTCTTCAAACCAGTAAGGGAGGTGAGGCAGGGCCTTGCACAACGCTAGACGATGGGTCAAGGAGGCAGTGGATGCGCGTGATAGATGAGAGGAGGGATAGAGTAGAAGAGAGCAGATCTGAGGTCTGATTTCTTACAGTAAGTCTCTGAGCTTGTCCAAAGAGCGTCTTCAGGCAGAGGAAATCCTGTAATAACAAAACTAAAGAATACAAGTGCTATCTGAAGTCCTTATATACTATCAGAGTGGCCTGTGACATGTGACCGTGACATGAGATCATAATCGAAGTAAGTGTGGGTCGTGGGAACATTATGATATCATGATCGGAGTGAAAGTGGGTCGTGGGAACATAAGAACAAAGGGAAATGAATCGTGAGAATATCCATGACAAAGAAGAACTGCGGAACGTGGGAACGTCCAATAGGAAAATAGAAAGGAAAGTGACACCATTGTGGTCAGGGGGACTGATGGGGGAACGTGGGAACAGCCAATAGGAAAATAGGGAGAGTGGGGCCATTGTGTCACCAAGGGGATTGATGGGAACAATGGGTGACGTGTGCTGGTTGGGAAGAGGTGGATAAAAGGGGGCATCCTAGGGCGACAACTCATCATCCGCTCGTCTTCCAAAACCACCAAACCTAGCTTCCTTTAGCTAACTCCTCATCTTCTCATTTCCTTCGCCATGCCTAGAATGACCCACAACACCTATCACATCCATGAGGTCTCAGTCTCTCGTACCGACCAGGGGAGGTACCCTCATTCCTGTGCCAACGTCATCGACCCTTATCCCAAGAACACTCGTATCGTTGACCATCTGGATGGGGACGGTAACGCGTATCTCGACAATCCCATGAATGACCTCTACAATGAGGATTTCTTGTGGGGGACGTCCATTCAGACTGCCCAACTTCAGAACGACCGTAGGATTGGCCATCTGAAGAGGGATAGGGTGCTGGACCGTCTGATCACCATGGGGGTTCAGGACATGTGTTCGAGTCGGGAGCCTGGTATGTCGACAAGGGGGAGGAACGTTCCAATGAGCTTGGAGATGCGTCATGCGTCTTCCATTGGGAGTCGGCTGCTCAGCCGGATTGACGTTCTCAAGAAAGAGGTAAGGGCGTCGAACGTCTTGTGACTTTGATGTCGACTAACCCTTTTCTTCAGGTGACTCGCGAACACAACGAACGTCGGGAGATGGAGAAAGCCTTTATTACACAGGCTTCAAAGGTGGAGGAAGTGTTCCAGCAGAACCGGGACCTTGCTCAACGCTTGGTGGATCTCGAGAAGCTCTGGGTAGAGGAGGAAAGGTTCACCGTGGAGTTGCGTGGGCGCGTTGAGGCTTTGCAGGTTCGTTCGCCTCTTTGGGGATCTTGTACTCTGATGATAATGAATGTTTCTAGGACCAGGTCTGCAAGTGTGGGTTGTCTGGAAGCAAGGAGGTTCCCATCGAGGTAACGCTGCCTTCATCTTGGAAAGCCCAAGTGTTGACATCATTTAGGTCCTAGATGATGAGTTGGAGTACACCTCCTATCCTGCCATGTCCGAAGAGCAACCAGTGTTGGGAACCGAGGAGAGAGACACCAAGGTAAGATGTTGTTGGGGCCTTCCTTGATGAAGTGGCACTTAATGAACATCTTCTAGGTTCTGGAGGTTGCTTGTTGTTCCGGGTGTACTGGGGAGTCTTCAAGTGCTCCGTCTCCAGCTCCCTTGCCTGTGATGGCCGAGGTGTTACCGGTTCGTATTGGTCAGCATGCTCGTCGTACTGGATGTAGGCAACCTCTGATGGGGTGTTCCTTTTTAGGCGAGTTGTCTTGGGAGCAGCGACAGGCGTCGTCGGAGGGTGGTCAACCAGGGACGTCTAGAGGATTGTCCACCAGTGACTCCTCCCAGGGTGGAGAGTCCGGGTCATCTGGGAGAGTTGCCAGAGCTTGGTCCACCTAGTCGGTACGAGGTAGAGAGGGTCTTGTTAGGATTTGATGTCCTTAGATGGTCCTCGTATGCTGAGTTCCGAGAGGCCGTACGTCTCAAGGCAGAGATGGAGTGGATGGTCGATACCCTTGTAGATACTCATCTTGTTCTCCCTAATCTTCCTGAATAGTCGACTGTGATCTTGGTGTCTTTTTCCGAAGTGTGAAGTGTGAAATAAAAGAGTGTGGGGGTTTTGAAGGTAAAAGAGTCCAAAAGATGTAGAGACATAAGAGAAAAGAAGTCCAAAAATCGTGCGCGATGACAAATTAGAGCATGGGATATTAGGACAGGAGAGGCTGTGGGTAAGGTAAAGTTACCAAATAAAGGGACAGAAATCCTTGCAGTGGATGGCTCAAAAGTCTGGATTAAAGCTAGGGATGGATTTCAACATGTTCAAGGGTGGGACTTTGGGATTCTAAGACCATCTCCTGATTATTTGTCCGACAACCCCCCAGACAGGCTCCAGCTCAGTGACACCAAGCTGTGGGAAGCTGACATGTCCATGATGCAGGATACAGTCACTGGGGAGGTAGTTTTTCAGCTACCTGGGGGATTCAGAACACCAGTTCATGTGCAATGGAATGGCAGGTATCTGGTTGCTTCCTTTAGGTCAAAAGAGGTATTCATTCTTGACTTCAATTATATGCCTCTCCAGTAGAAACCTATAGTATATGTATTCTCCCTGCTTACACTCCAAGTTCTATGTACCAAACTTTTCATTGCTCAATAAATGTGGTACTCAAACTTATGCTGCATGACCAGCCAACAGTTGTGGAGAAGCTGATTGTACAGTGTGTGTATACAACAAGTAGGGTATGTGATCATTAAGGTGACACCCCCATGGAAGGGATGCCTATATTGATGGTATAAAAAGACCTTGGGCAGAAAAACAAAAACAAAGAAAAGATGAAAGTTAGGTGGACACAAAGCAGCAAACAGAGACAGATGAGAAAGCATTAACTGGAAACACAATCAAAATGAGATAACAATTAACCCCTCTTGGGAGTGACCAAGGAAACCCTGACCTATTGAGGTTGTTGATCTTCATCCTGCATCAGGGAAACCTTCAATCACTTTCAAGTGCTGAAAGTGGTGGGAAGTGGCCCTAAGCACCCGAATTTGGTGGGAGGAATCACCGTGAAACATTTGGCGCTCATAAGTAGCTGTGACTTCTCCTGATGAGCCTGGATGGCGACGGGACCAGAGGTATAGGCTAGCATGGGAAGAACGTTCTGGATTGGCTCGCCTTGGCTTTAACCACCCCTGGTGGCCGAGTCAAATCGATGATCCAAGAACGCGAGGGTATATTGATGATCCTCGACCCACGGCAGGAGCTTATCCCACTTGTAGGCGCTGTGCATGGTCAGACGAAGGACTGCATGAAGGCATGGAACAGCTGGCGACTCTTGAGCCATCTCGTTCTCACGGAGGGGAACGATCAATTCCATGGCCTCCTGAACGTTATCGGTCTCGTCGGTGGTACGAGTGGAGCTCCCGAATGTTGCCGTGAGTTTTCCGTGGGTCCTGGCAATGGCTGCATTCGTGACTGTAGCAGGGCGATTGAGCCTCAAAGCGTAGAGAACGCGTGAAAGATCAACTCACCACTTGTCAGCAACCAACAGGTTATCGGCGTGCAACCTACTTCCAAGCAACAGGCCAACGATAATCAGATAGTCTGCCAAGATCGGCGCCGGAGGGGAAGGCTCCAATCGGAGGGAGCGAGGGATAAATTCCTTTGTACCATCAAGTAAAGCTTCGCCCCTCCCTGAGAACACCCGACGTGGTAGAGGAGAATGTGGTCCATCCAAGCATGATGGGGAACCGATGGGCTTGTGCTGAGGTAACCCTTGTTCTTGAGTTTGGGGTTCGACATCTCGAACACCCAGGCAACACAGTAGCTGTTTCCACCCGAGAGGTTTGGAACAGGCAGCCATAAGATAGAGTAACAGCGGAAACAATGAGGAAGTAGAATCGGAGACAGAATGTGGTAAAACCGATGACGACGCCGGTGACAGCTTTGTCGATCAAGAAGACGCAGCTGGAGAGCGCACAACCGAGGAGGAGAGCGGCTTGAAACATGAGAGGAAGATATTCCATGGCAGGACCGAAGTGCTAGGTGATCATTCCGTTCATCTTGCGTTGGTTGCCTGGCGTGTTTTGCCTCTGTACGTGGATGGTATCTCGACATTTCGACGCTCTGTCAGAGACGATTTTGTAGCATATATGCGCGTGTTTTTTTGTAGATGGACAGCTAGCCGTAAACGGAGGGTGAGACCGCCACATTTGGCAACGCGGTTTCTATCCTTGATATGCTTCCGAGGAAAACTCCGGAATAGCAGGGTCTCTCTCGAGTCTCTTTGACCCATAACTTCCAAGTTCCTGCCGTTCTCCGCCCGCCGTACTTGTCTGTGGTCTCCTTGCGCCGTACCATACCTACTGCTCTATCATCTGCTTTTGTCTCTCTCCGATGGGTAAAACTCCCGCATCGACTCGAGCCGGTCGCAAGCCCAAGCCCAAAAATCCGGAACGGAAGTGGTGTACCTGTCAGGAACGTTGTGGTGGCGGAAAAGAGGTCGCCGCCAGCACCTACAGGAGCCACAATCTGACTACTATGATGGCTACGGTCGTACGAGATGGGTTCGCTGAGGATGCCAGTTCTACTGTCGGCGTTGGAGGTAAGAGGAAGGCCGGGTCTGATACGAATACGTTGGGCTCGGAAGGTGGGATCAGAGAGACGAGGAGGATGCGTGCGAGACGTATTGCGCGAGACGGAGAGGCGATGTCGTTGAGGACCGCTGAGGACCCCACTGATACACCCGAACCGGGTCACCTCCGATCTCAGGAAACAAAAGCAGTGGGTCGGCTGGTCAATCGTTTCTTCGAGGGAGCTAACAAAGAATCCAAGCGCTCCCACCACGAGGCTCAAGCCCAAGAATGCGTCCAAAGTGGTGAAGAAGAAGACGAGGAACCGAGTTGGATTCCATCTGTGGAGGTCTACCCCATCGAGAGTGGAATCGATATCGACGACGATTACGAAGACGACGACCATCTCCGTGCTACACTCCGTTCTGTGAACAAGA
>Ga0307513_10010694_pt1 | contig 11481 bp, 15 predicted proteins | sample 15_EM_MG_FD_202174 | JGI IMG/M metagenome (GOLD analysis project Ga0307513, IMG submission 202174) | Populus trichocarpa ectomycorrhiza microbial communities from riparian zone in the Pacific Northwest, United States - 15_EM | ecosystem: Host-associated > Plants > Roots > Unclassified | place... | reverse complement strand
CCTCGGCGCGCCAGATCGCCCCAGTGGTCCGCCAGGCTCGAGGAGATCACCACATATACATGTCTATGCATAATTCACACGAGCCTCCAGAGTGTAAGACTGGCCGAAGTGGCACAGCGCGGGGCAACCGCCCAGCCGTTGCGCGTCCGCAGCCGCACCGGTCAAAGTCGCAACCTGGCAGTGTCCATCAGATCCTTGTGACTTTGATGAAGGAGGAGCATCACGCTCTGAGGGAATGGGCTAAGGGAAGAAAAGTGACTCAGGACCAGGGCCGCCGTAACACAACACGCAGACGATCAATGTCACGCCGGGCCGAGATCGGCGGCAGGTGGCGACCTGGCTCGCCACATTGTACTCTCGACCTCTTTTCTAGTTGCTAAACTCGGCCTATTGCCGAATGACACCGATAGGATGCGTTTTGATTCTCCGAAGGAGGATAACGATGGGTGACCGCCTCATAGATGACGCTTCGACCAACACACGGCCTCGCGTCATGTTCCTGTCTCACGATATGCTCTGGCCGACCGTGGGAGGTGGACGCCTTCGCTGCGAGAATCTCCTGAGGCGGGCACTCTCAAGATATGATATCGACCTCATCATCGTTGCCCCAGCAAGTGATGTCGAGCGGTATAGTTGCGACGTACCTGAAGTCGATGGCCTATCCGTCAGCATCTTCGCCGATGAATCGCGGAATACCTTCGGTCCGTCACGGGCCTCTGGTGGCGCCACGGACCGCATTCGGGAATTGATGGATAGGCATTCATACTTAGCTATACACGTCGAGGGTAGTTTCCTCATGCCAGTCATTCCGCTTGACATTCGACACCTCGCGGTTGTTGTCGAGCACAATGTCGAATCGGAACTCCTTCAGCAGTTCGTCCAACTCGGGCGAGAGGTACCGCACGAGGAAATCGAAAATAATTGCCGCGTGGAACAAGATGCTTGGCGATCAGCCCGGGCGGTGATAGCACTGTGTCCGGAGGACGCGGCAATCATAAAGAGTCGCGAACCGACAATCGTGCCGGTTGTAATCCCGAACGGCTGGGATCACCTTTCGACAAGAGATGTTCCAGCGGCGGATGACCAGGAGCAGCTCAGCCGGCCTCAGCTGCTGTTCTTAGCCGACTTCGAATATCCACCGAATCGCGACGCAACACGATGGCTAGTCCACGACATCTTACCCATGATCAGAGCGCATGTGCCAGAAGTACGGCTTAGCCTGGCCGGCATCAACTTTGATCGGCAGCTCCAAGACGTTGTCGTCGGCACTCCGAACGTTACGATTTCTGGCTATGTACCAGCCGTGCAAGACGAACTTGACCAAGCAGACATCGTCGTGTGCCCCCTTCGTGTTGGTGGCGGTGTTAAGACCAAGGTAATCGAGGCTTTACGCCGGGCCTGCTTGCTCGTGTCAACAACAACAGGCGGCGCAGGTATACCCGAAGTACTCCGATCAGGGATCTGCTTTGCCGATTCCGCAGAGGACTTTGCAGCTTTTGTCGTGCGACTCTGCAAAAATCCACCTGAACGTCGGTGGCGACGAATGCATCTGGTCGCGAACGAGGGCGCAGCTCCAACATGGGGGGATGCTGCCCAAGCGACGTTCGCCGTTTGGCTGAATGGGCTTCAGCCATGAGCCTTTGGCGTAGCGGATACCGGTCTCGTCCGGTCTGCCGGCCGGAGCGGCCCGATGAAGAAGAGGCACTCGCGAAGGGTTCCGTACGCGTCGCCATCGTCGGTGTCGGTAACTGCGCCTCGTCCCTGATTCAGGTACTACTGTCCGCGGTGACGGCCGAGTTGGGTGCGTTGTTCACGTCGGCACGTGGTCTACACGTGCCCGTCGAAGAAGGCCCCTGGCCTCGATCGTCGGCCGGGTCCGCAGGCTGACCAACAGTACATCCCATTCCGCGCTCGTGATCCTGCTGCGCCAGCCTGATCCACCGTGGATGACCTAAAGTGCCTGTCGGCATTGACTGCCCCGATCATCCAGCGAGGAACAGCTACATGTCATCCTGAGGGGCGTTTTCGGACTGTCTCGAAGTTGAAGGCTTTGTCGCGAATGGTGATTGTCCACGATACGCCCGCAGTGAGTATCAACACGATGTTCGGCATATGCCACTGGTACCTCATAAGCATGCCTTGGTCCGCATGGGTGTCCGAGCCGTCGTGCGCCGATACATTGCCGTAGTTGTTGACGGCACAGATTTTTGGCGTAGCACTCATCCATCGGATTCTGGCCTGGCCGGCTTCAATGAAGTCTTCGCGCAGCTCGACGCGAGACAGCAGGCCCATCTGCCGCTGCTCCTCGGCGCGGTAGTAATCACGGATCTGGATTCCCGAGCTTTGCGCGACTACGCTTCGCGGCACCGGCAGAAACTGAAGCGAGTTACCAAGGGCTAGCTTTGGCGAGTAAAGGCTGTTCTTTAGGACGAAAATGTTTTTGTAGTTGCGATCAAGGAAGTCGGCCCTCATTTTCTCCAAAAAAGCTCCGATCTTGACCGGTGAGGTACAGCTTTCGGCAAACTTGACTGAGAATTTTTTGTGTGCGCCGGAGGGCGATTTCTCAGCGGGCGGCAAGAGGTCCGCCAGCTCGTCAACTCGGACCCCCAGTTCTGCAAGGCCTTGGGCGATTTGGAAGCCGTCCTCCCGAGTCTTCAGGGTCTTCATCAGCGCCTGGTGAAATTGGAAAACCTTGTATCCGTCTTGCAGCGGAAACGGCATGCAGGTAAAGATTCCCTGCCGACACGGGTCGGAGCGGTAGGTCACGGAAGCGAGCAGAAAGTTGTCGTAGTAGCTTTCGTACCTTTCCGCGAGGAGCTCCTGGAAGGACGAGAGGGGGAAATCCTCAGGAGCGTCGAAAGTCAGCTCTACCAGGTGGCACTTGGAGAAGAGAGGATTCCCTCGGAAGAAATGCGCCACGGCCTGCTCGAACTCAGCGATGTCGAAAGCCCTCTCAACCTTGTAAGTTGAGAGCGCTGGAAAGAACTGTGACGCATTTACGACCGGGAACGTGGTCAGGGAGAGTCGAAGGACCTTGTCGGCAAGGGAGAGGGGCATCTGTTCACTTCTTCCATTGACTGATGTGCGCAATGGAGCGGTCGGCGATTTCTTGCCAAAACTCGCCACATCACTCCGGGGGGTGCACAATATGTTGTTGTCAGCGGTTAAAGTAAATACTAGACTTTCGAACGGCATTGGGCGAGGAACGACCTGAACACCCAGTCATCGCGGTTTTCGCCATCGTGAAGCGGGCGGAGGGCTGATGCGGAACCGCCGCCTGATGGGCCAGACGCGCGGACCTGGCCCCACTCGACAACAGGTCAGTGTGTTGCGGCCTCGGTGCGCAGCGGCTTCAGAGCACCGGACCACGCGATGAGCGAGTCCAGCATCTTGTGGAGAGTTGGCTCGTGGTGCGGGCCGGGGGTCACGGTGCCCGGGTCGAGAGGGTTGGTCGGGTCGGAGAACGTGAAGTCGGTGAAGATCTGCAGGCCGACTTCGGTTGCCACGTCGGCTACCTTCACCTCTGCCAGCGTGGTCCGCAGGTGCTCGACGGCGCGCTGGCCGTCCGGAGTGCCATAGCTGACGACCCGGCGACCTTATTCGACCACTCGTTGTAGAGGAAGTCGATCGCGTTCTTTAGCGAAGCTGGCACGGACCGGTTGTACTCCGGGGTCACGAAGACGAACGCATCGTAGGAAGCGATTGTCCGCGCCCACTTGTGGGTGTGCTTGTCGCGGTACTGGCCGAACAAGGCCGGCATGGTCTCGTCCAGCAGCGGAAGACCGAACGCTGCACGGATCTCATCGCGCACGATGACAAGCCTCGCTCTCATTCGGACGGGACCAACTTCGGGACCCGCTGGCAGGTGTACGACGTCCCACCGAGCCCAACTGGCCGCCGGGATTGCACGACGCTGTTCGGAGTTGCGCAGCCTTCGGGGGTCGTGGTGTGTGGCCGACGGCAACGGTGAGTCTGCCGGTCGTGCGCCGCGCGGCGTGGCGCCGCGACGGTGGCGGCTGGTTGAGCCGATGGGCCGGTGCGCCGCGCGGCGTGTCGCCCGCCACGCGGGTTTAGCCACGCTAAACCCGCCACGCGGGTTTAGCGTGGCGGGATGCCGACCTCGAACCGCCGGACCGCATCCCGCGCCGTGGCCCGCACACCGACCAAGCCCCACCCGCCGTCCAGCCTGGACCAGGCGACGACCGCCGACCATGACTTGGTCGACGAGGCCACCTACCGCCGGGTCGGGTTCCACGAGATCGAGCTGCCGGGCCGGGAGGCCGACTCGGTGGAGTTCGAGCAGTGCTCGTTCGAGCGGGCGGACCTGTCCGAGTCTAAGTTGACCGGGGTGATGCTGACCGACTGCCGGCTGGCGCACAGCAACCTGGCCAACCTGCGCACTGACAAGTCGGGCCTGGTACGGGTGGAACTCGTTTCGTGCCGGCTGACTGGGCTGCACTGGGCCGGCGGGTCGCTGCGCGACGTCACCGTGAAGGAGTGCCGTGCGGACCTGACCTCGTTTCGGTTCAGCGACTTCCGATACGTCACGTTCGTCGACTGCAACCTGACCCGGGCCGACTTTCAGAACGCCGACCTGAGCGGAGTGGTGTTCCGCAACTGTGACCTGACCGCGGCTCAGTTCTCCCAGGCCACCATGCCGGGCACCCGGTTCTCGCACTGCATCCTGGCCGGGATTGGTGGGGTGACCAGCTTCTCCGGCGCGATCGTGGACAGCACCGACCTCGCCATGCTGGCCTACTCCCTTGCTTCGGCGCTGGGTATCCACATTGACGGCGCCGACAGCGACTAATTTCGTCGGCGTGCAGATGCCACGAATCACGAGACCGGGCAACGATCAACGCCGCCAGCAGCGCCCCGGCGGCCGTGCAGGTCCCGACCAGCGTCGAGGAGCTGATCTCGGCCCCTTGCCGGGCCAGTCCGGCGATCAGGGAGTTCTGGCTACGCCGCGCCACATACCGCTCGACCAGCAGCATTCCGATGAACCCGTTGCTGAACCGGCCCTTACCGATCGCCTTCGGCGGGCCCGGCGCGGTCACCGTCCGCGGCCCCGCACACGAGCAGCGACGCCGATACCGGCGCCGGCGGTGCACCACCACCCGTACCGTCACCCGCCAATCAACCTGCTCCGCGGCGTGCTCGTCGAACGCCTCGAACGGTGACGAACACTGCGGGCAGCAGTACCCGCCCTCGGTGAAGTCCCAGAACACCTCCACCCGGGGCAAGTGCGAGTAGTGCCTGCGGCCTGCCCGGCGACCCGGCCCCCGAGGCGACGTCTTGTTCGGCTGCCGCTCGCCAGGTTCACCGCCATGCCCACCCTGACCGTCATCGTCGCCGGCCGTCGGCCGCGGCCGGACCCGCTCAGAGGACCGCCCGAACACCAGCCGCTGCAACACCGCCAACTGAGCCGACAACCGCTCCACATCGGCCCGCAATGTGGTGTTCTCGGCCCGCAACCGCTCGTTTCCGCCCGCAGCGCGGCGTTCTCCTCCCGCAACTGTGCCCAGTCTGCCGCTCCCACCGCTCGTTGGCCTGCACCACCCGAGCCAGCGCATTCCGCAGCTCGGCGTCAGCATCCGCCTCCACCACGACACCCGCCGAGACCGTCACAGCCGCAACCAACACCATCACGACCGCCGGACCACACACCAACTGTCCGAGTTACACACAGTCACCCACGTGAATTAGGGCTCTCCGGGAGTAGGTGTGGGGGTGGAGGGCCGGGAAAGTGTGAGTGGATGTTGTTGCTGGTCAAGGCGTTTCCGACACGCGGGGCCTGGTAACGAGGTGCGCACGGGGTGTCACGCTTAGTGGTCCAGGTCGTAAGTCCTTCGGGGGTTATGCGGCCAGGGCTAATGCGGCAGGCTGGTGATCGCGGCCGGCGGGTTGCTGGAGGTTCTGCTCTTTCTGTTCGTGTCGCTCGATCCGGGCCATGAGGTCCTCGAGGTCGGCCGGGGTGAACTTCCATCTGAAGGGCCGGGCGGTCGCGTTGTAGCGCTGCTCGAAGGCGGTGAGCCGGTCTTCGACCTGGTCAAGGCTGGTGAAGTCGTTGGGTGTGACGACCTTGCGCTGAACGATCGAGAAGTAGATCTCGACCTGGTTGACCCACGAGGCGTGGACCGGCGTGTGGACCATGATCGCGTTCGGGAACCGTTTCGCGAGGCGGTCGATCGCGGCTTGGCCGCGGTGCGAGGAGCCGTTGTCGACCACCCAGAACACCCGCTTGGCCGATGCGTAGGGTTCTTGGGTCATGACCTGTTCGACCAGGGTCATGAACGGCACGATCCCGGTCTTGGGTGAGCAGTGCGAGAACACCTGGGCGCGGTGGACGTCGTAGGCGGCCAGGTAGGCCAGGGCGCCACCGCGGTCGTATTCGTGGTTGACGCGCATCATCCGGGCGGCCCCTGGTGGCAGGGTGGGGTGGCAGCGGCAGCGGGCTTGGATGCTGGTCTTCTCGTCGCTGGAGATGACGTACTCGTCGTCGCTGAGCTCAATGCCCTGGTAGGTGCGCGCGTAGAGGTCGAGCACGCGGGCGGCCTTGACGGCGAAGTCGGGGTCGCGGATGAAGATCCAGGACTGGTACTGCCAGGGCTTGAGCGTGTCGGCGGCGAGGATCCGCCGCACGGTGGAAGCCGAGATCGCTGGGACGATGCCCCGGGCGACGAGTTCGGCGGCCAGGTCCGGGCAACACCATCTCGCCAGTGGCACCTCGGACTCTGCCGGTAGCTGGCAGGCCATCGCTTTGACCTCGGCGATCTGCACGGGGGTGAACCGGGCTGGCCTGCCGGACCGTTTCCGGTCGGCGAGTCCGGCCAGGCCGTGGTCGGCGTACCGGTTACGCCAGCGGCGCACGGTGTCGACGGTGAGACCCTGCCGGTCGGCGATCTTGTTGTTGGAGTAGCCGTGCGCGGCGTCGCGCACGATCCGGGCCCGGATGACCTGCTGGTATGCGGCGGTGTGGGAATAGGCCAGGGCTTTGAGCCGGTGCCGTTCGGCGGCGGTCAGGGTGATCGGGCGGGCACGGCAGACGGGCACAGGTGAGCCTTCACGAGATGATCATGGATCGGGGGCTCGGGCGAGACTGCCGTGCCGGTGCCGCCACCGGGCCCGGACACGCCGCAGGGCAGGATGTGATCCATGCCCGCCATCCCCGAATCCACCAAGATCTCCCTGGCGCAGCGGCTCCGGGAGCACGCCACGGCGAAGTGGCCGCAACTGGCCGCGGTGGACGTGCGCTACCGGAGCCAGTTCGCGTACGTCACCGGTGAACTAAGCGACGGGGACCAGGTGCCGCTGATGCGGCTGCGGTACGGCGGATCCGCGCATCGCTGGGACACCGCGATTTACGTGGCCAGCACGAACGGTTACGAGGACCAGATCTGGCTCAGCGGCAGCGTGGAGGAAGCCTTCGACTTCGTCTGCGACATCCACGTCAGCCCCTTCACACCCGAATCCTGACCCCACCCGTCACCCGTCACCCCCGACGGACTTCCGGCGCGGACCATTAAGGCAGGCGTTCACGGCCGAGCGGCAGCTCAGGGCGAATGGGTCGAGGAGAACCCGATCGGCCCGATGTCCTCTGAATGCAAGGCCGCAGCCCTCAACGGTCGGCGGGCCAGGTTCGTAACGAGCCGCCGGAGTTTGTCGATCTCGGCGGCTTGGTTCGTGACCGTCCTGGTGAGTTTCCTGACGGCCTCCTGGAGGCGTTTCTCGGTTTCCGGGATCGGATGGGTTTCGGTGCGGACCCGCGCGTAGAACTCGGTCTTCAAGTCGGCGTGCCGCTTGATGAGGGCCATGCGGTGAACGCCGGCTTCCAGCGCCAGGGCGACGATGGTGAGGCTGCCGTTGGAGACGGTGGGCTGCCCGGCAAGAAGCCGGTCCATGGCCGCGCGGATGCGGGCACGTTCGTCGTTGTGCTTGTCGGTCACTCGAAATCCTCGGCGGTGCGGGCGGTCGCATCGTGGGCGTCGGCGAGGGCGCGCAGCCGCGCACCCGTCGAGCCGCAAGCGGGCGCCCAGCGGGCCTGGCGAGTGATCGGCCTGTACGTCCCGATGGTCGGCCGCTTTCCGAAGTTCCCGGGCGTGGGTGTCGGTGCGCATCGCGTTGCCGCAGCCAGGTAGGCAGGCGTATTGGCGTGGGGCGTCGGGGTCGGGTGCGCAGAGCGCAATGTTCTGTTTGAAGACCCAGATGAGCAGGGAGTTCGGGTTATCGAACAGCACGGGGCCGTCCTTGGCGAGGTAGTTGGCGGCCTTCCGCGCGAACCCTTACCGCGGCGGTCCTAGCCGGAGTCCGCCTGGATGATAGGGGGACAAGGCGACGATGAGCCAGACACGGCACCGCCGCCCTCGTCCGACACCACGACGAGGCCCGACAGCGACTTCCTGCCTCGCGAGAACGGCACGCACGTTCCGAGCCGATCAGACCTGGACCGGCCGCGTGCGCTGCGCCGGGACAGTCTGGCGCTGCCTTACACAACGCCGCGTTGATTGATCCTCCACGTTCTGGACAGCGAACCGGCCTGCCAGCGCGGCGTAAGGCCTACTCGGTTTCTCGAACCGGCGAGGCGGCCGGTCCGGCCACACGCAGCCGCGATCGGCATTTCCTGAAGGCGCGAAGATCGTTCAGAACTGGCATCATGTACGTCACTCGCAATACTGTGGAGCTTGAAGGGACATCTCGTGACGGAGCCGGCAAACCTGAAGTTGGACGCCAGCACGCCGCACTCCGCGAGGTTGTGGAACTACTGGCTCGGTGGCAAGGACAACTTTCAGCCGGACCGGGAAGCCGGTGACGCGATCGCCGGGATGCTGCCGTCGATCGTCACGCTTGCGCAGGAAGACCGGAAGTTCCTGCGCCGCTCGGTGCAGCACATGGTCCGCGACGGCGGGGTCCGGCAGATCCTCGACATCGGCACCGGCCTGCCGACGGCCAACAACACGCACGAGGTAGCGCAGGCCGTAGCCCCGGAAACGAAAGTCGTCTACGTCGACAATGACCCGCTCGTCCTGGTGCACGCCCGAGCGCTGCTGGCCGGCACCCCCGAGGGCAAGACCGAGTACATCGAGGCTGACCTCAACGACCCCGAGACGATCCTGCGCGCCGCTGCCAACACCCTTGACTTCACCAAGCCGGTTGCGTTGACACTGCTCGGCATCGTGCACTTTATCCGTGATGACGAAGCCGCGCTGGACGCGGTGCGCGCGCTCGTCAACGCGGTGCCATCCGGCAGTTACCTGGTGATCGCGCACGGATGCTACGACATCAACACCGACGAGGCGAAGCGTATCGTCGACTTCTGGAACGAACGCGGCACTCCCAAGATCAAATACCGTAGCGCCGAGCAGATCACCCAGTTCTTCTCCGGGCTTCGCCTGCTGGAGCCCGGCGTTGTGCCGTGCAACCGCTGGCGGCCAGACGATGATGCCGGCGATGTCGACGTCAACCAGTTCTGCGGCGTGGCCATCAAGGAATAGGCCGCGGCAGGACCTCCGATCGCCGCAACCAAGGTCGAACGCGACCAGGGTGGGGTCCGGGGCAGTCGGAAACGCTGCCACGCCGCCCTGGACACCTTGTACCGCTCGAAACGCGATTCGGGCTACGCTGCCTGCGAATATTCGCTGATCAGTCCGTTGAGGATCCTTCTGCGACGGACCCGGGCCGAGGCAAGGTCGACGACGGCTGGAACAGCGTCCGCGGCATTGGGCGGGCGTTGGCGACGGTTTTGGTGCGGCCGGTGCTCGTTGTAGTGCCCGACGAACTCTGCCAGGACGGCCAGCAGATGCCGTGGGCTGTAGATCAGCATCCGGTCCAGACACTCCCGGCGCGCGGTCCGTACCCCACCGTTCCGCGTACGCGTTCGCCCGCGGCGCCTGCGGTGGACTGCGCAGGACATCGATGCCCTCGCTGGTGAACACCTCGTCAAACATGGTGGTGTACTTGGTGTCCCGGTCACGGATCAAGAACCGGAACTTCCCGGCCCGCTCCCCCAGATCCGCCATCAGGTTGCGGGCCTGCTGTGCCACCCATTCCCCGCTCGGGTGGGTCGTCACGCCGAGGATGTGCACGCGGCGGGTGGCGATCTCCATCAGGAACAGCACGTAGATGGTGTCAACCCGATCGTGTCGACGTACAGGAAATCGCAGGCCAGGATGCCTTTGGCTTGGGCGCTAAGTGGTCTTCGGCGTTAATTCGTCGGGGGTTGGAGCCAGGCGGTGGGGTCGTTGAGGTAGAGGCCGCAGGCGCAGTCGAGGGCTTCTTCAGGGCTGCCGGCGGGTAGTCCGCTGGGCAGGATGTTGTCCTCGTATCCGTCGCGGCTGGCCAGGTAGATCGCGAAGCCCCAGATGCTGGCGGAGCCGTTGTAGCGCAGTCGGCACAGCGGCAGGGTGCTGCCGTCGCTCAGGTTCCCGTCGATGTAGGCGAACACGCCGCGGTAACGCACGTTGACAGCGGGCAGAGCGGGCCAGCGGGTCTGGGCGTGTTGGGTCAGGCGTTGCCGCAGACTGATCTTGGTCGACTCGGGTGGTGGCTTGGGCACGACCTCGATCCTGCCCCACCGTGGCGCGGCGTGTCGCTGCCGAGGTTGGCGGCTGGTTCTGGCAGAACATGCCGATGCCCCCGTCCAGCCCGTACCAGATCAAGTTGTCCGTCGATGAACGTGCCGCGCTGCTTGCGGTGATCCGCCCTACCGGTCAGGCCAGGATGGTGCTGCGAGCCCGGATCGTCGTGGCCTGCGCGGGCGGCGCCAGCAACGCCGCCGTTGCCCGGGACCTGGGCGGGTGTGAGGACACCGTGCGTAAGTGGCGTCGCCGCTACGCGCAGCAGCGGTTGGCCGGGCTGGCCGACGCGCACCGTCCGGGCCGGCCACGACACTTCAGCGCCGTGCAACGCGCGCAGGTCACCGCGATCGCCTGCGAACTGCCCGCCACTCGAGGTATGCCCCTGTCGCGCTGGTCGAGCTTCGAACTGGCCTGCGAGGCCATCGCGGCCGGGATCGTGGTGGACATCTCGGCGTCCACCGTTGCCCGCTGGCTGGCCGCTGATGCGATCAAGCCCTGGCAGTACCGCTCCTGGATCGCGCCTCGAGCCTCGGACTTCGCCAGCAAGGCAGCCATAGTGCTCGATCTGTACGCCCGGCTCTTCGACGGTGCACCGCTGGGCCCGGGCGATTACCTGTTGTGCTCCGACGAAAAGACCTCGATCCAGGCCCGTTGCCGCTGCCATCCCACTCTGCCGCCCGGAAAAGCCCGGATGATGCGCGTCGAACATGAATATCAACGCGGCGGGTCACTGGCCTACCTGGCCGCGTGGGACGTACACCGCGGCAAAGTATTCGGCCGCTGCGAACCGACCACCGGTATCGCCCCGTTCGGCCGGCTCGCCGAGCAGGTCATGAACACCGAGCCGTACGCCAGCGCCGACCGGGTGTTCTGGATCGTGGACAACGGCTCGTCGCACCGCGGCCAG
>Ga0307513_10010693_pt1 | contig 11483 bp, 6 predicted proteins | sample 15_EM_MG_FD_202174 | JGI IMG/M metagenome (GOLD analysis project Ga0307513, IMG submission 202174) | Populus trichocarpa ectomycorrhiza microbial communities from riparian zone in the Pacific Northwest, United States - 15_EM | ecosystem: Host-associated > Plants > Roots > Unclassified | place... | reverse complement strand
AACCAAAAAAGAACATTAAAGGAGTCCAAAAAAAAGAGAACATTATGAGAGTTCTGTAACTAGAAAGAGAGAAGAAAAGGGTTCACAGAGTTCTTCCAAGGAATTTGGCATTCAAGTGGAAGGAAAGCCAAAAACCCTTCCATGCTGTCATAGGGATTGAACATTGCAATTCAAGTATATTTAGGCTATGAATATTGAGTACGATTCGTGCTTAAATAACATGTGATCATACTTAGACTAATGATACAAATTCCATGGGATATTTTGCATGAAATGGATTTTGATCCTGTATTAATTTTCCTATACATATTAAGAGGCTAAAAAGAAAGAAGCAAAAGGACTTGAAGCCTTGGGATAGGAGAAGAAAGTCTCAGGGAGAAATTATGAGACATCTGATAAATGGGGCAAAACCTCAACACATTTCGAAGGATATGAGCATGTGGGAACCATTTTACACAACTGAATTACATAAAAGAGTAATTGTTTTTCTGAACAAACAGGGTAGGACAGGTCTGGATTTCAGATCATTAGGAAAATAAAGTCTCACAAACAAAGGTCCAACTATCTTTGACAGAATCCACAACAGAAAAACAAAACCCTGGGCACCAGAAAACTTTACTGATTGCCTAAGGCCAAATCATGCCAAGCATCTGCATCAACATGTTGAGTATCCTGATCTGAAAACAAGAGCAAACTCGAATATGGGTTACAAACGGACTAGCAGCATTGATTGAAACATAACATGACAAAAAAAAATTGATCTACAGAAACACCAGTGCCCGCGTTTCTAAACAGTGAAGGATTGACTAGAACCACCCAACCAAACAGCTCTCATCATTTCTAAAAATAAACAAGCAAAAATATGTAAAGGGGAAAACTGTTCCAGAAACTCAGTCTGTGTTGAGCAAACCAACTAAATGGTCTTTGTAGACTGACTGACCATATATTAAAATTACTGAAAGATGCTATTAAAAAAAAAAAAGACAGACTGAGTTTCACCTCCAGTGACATGTGACATTACAGAAACAACAATTATAAAGATGGGCATCCAATTGAACAAGAAAAAGAGATAAATTTCCCCAAAGTTTAAAAAACACTAAAACAAAGTTTGTGAGGCATACTTGAATCTTCAGCATCATCAGTCCTCACAACCATCACTGGTGGTAATGCAAGATCTGCATTCAGTTAAAACAAGCATAATTCCAAACTTTGGGAAATTAAAGTTACTTTTAAAAAAAGAAAGCTGCATTGGATAATTAGCACATGAATAAAAATGACGATACCATCATCAGGCAAAGTGTCTCTCATCCATTCCTCGTCCACAATATCTATAAGAATACCCATGTTTAGTTCTGCCATATTTGCTTCTTACTTCAATCAAATTCCCTTTCAAAAATACACACCACAGACATTATACACAAAACAAAGGTTAAATAACATTCGATATCAGTGATCCTCGAAATAAAAAAGAGCACAAAAACTTCTCTTGAGTGCAAAAAATGAAGCCAAAATGAAGTAAAGTTTGGTTGAGGCATTTTATCGAGCAGGTTGAAGTCCTAAATTACACTAAAGCTAATATTAACACTATACCAGAAAATTGTCCAGAGCAGTGAAATTGAAGAAATAAAAGCAAAATCGAAGAAAGAAACTTAAGGATATATACCTTTGCCGACGGCGACGAAACGAGAAACAAGATCCGAACCCTTCAAAATCCAAGTCTCGAAACACGACAAGCAGTGTGTGTTCTGTCTGTATAATTGCCTCAAATCAAGATTTGGGCTTAGGGTCACAGATGATCGTGTTCAGATTTGAAGCAAGCCCATTGGCCATTGTTTTAGGCCTGGGCAAATTTTGTCGACGCCGTTAATCAGAAAAGAAAGGGACAAATTCAGTAATTAGCATACAGATTAAAAACAAATAGTGAATTAACATTACACAAAAATACTTTGGTGAAATAGAACACTTTTAAATATTTTAATTCAAAACCACAATATTAATTAAATATCAAGATTCTAAATCACAACATTAATTAAATTCTAGTAATTATTTCGGTCATTCCATGAAAACTCCAACAACAAAAATAAAATTATGATATTTATTATTTAGTTTGTTAATCTTACATTTAGTTAATGATTTTAGTGAATATAAAATTTTTCATTTTAATAACATTTGGGTAGAGTTTCTTATATTTAGAAACTATACCTAAAATTTTATCCCACTAAAAAATATCTGTAAAAAATCACAATAATCAAACACAATAAATTCTCACATTTCATAATCATAAATAGCCTTATGAATGCAAATAAATAAACATATATACACACAAAATAAATCTTAAATACTTAAATAATAAAACATTATTATAATTGAAATATCAAAATATGTCAATATAACTTATCTATCTATCTATGTCTATGTCATCTACTAGATGACCTGGACTCATCAATAACATTATTGCTTCTTACTCCTGCTCCTGCCTGAGTAGCCTCATTCTCTGTCATGACATAATCAAATGTTAACCTTTCTCTAATTATATCAAGTCCTTTACAGCAAACATTGAACTACCGAGACACATAGGTATATCCTTGGTTTTCTTCATCACTTTTACAAAGCAAGAATATGGCCTCTCGACCTCCTGTAGCAACAAGTCAATCTAATATTAATAAAACATTAATGTTAAACTTAAAGATAAATAAATAAAACCCAACATTTAAAATATATTGATTACTTATGATATTTTGAATCTGTTGTGCATGTTGTTTATGTTGCACATATATATACAGGTGGAGGAACTTGCTTAGGATCTGGTGTAATGATCTGACATGTGATACTTATGCACTAAATCAAATACTCCTCCTCTGTAATCACATGATACATTTTTATAAATATCTCATTCCTATATGCATCTCAATATAATACATAAGCTGCATGACGACTTAACCAATCATAACCATCATCTTTACCCCCAATAATTTATAACTTGTGACGCATCATTCACCTTAATGTCGACTAAAATGTGTTGTTTGTAGCTGAACTATTATATTACCCTATTTGGGCAATGTAGCTTAATCATCTCAAAAAAAAATATCAATGGGATCACTGATGTTCATATATTCATTCCAATAGTATAAATAGCTAGAGCAACTATCACTCTTTCATTCAAATAAGGTGTCCATATGACTTGTAGAAGATAAGTTTCTTAAGATTACACAATAAAAATTCAGTGAAGTTAAGTTATTCAAAAAATACATGGATAGCATGTTGTTTATCTAACTCGTTCCGATCAAATGATAACACGTGTTGGATTATTATAAAATACTCTACTAGCACACCACTTGACTTTACAAATATGTCAATTTAATTGTATTTTTAAAGTTACAGTTACACAATATAAATGCATATAACTGTAAAATAACATTGCAATACTTGCATCTTAGTAGGAGCTAAAATGTAACCCCCATAGTCTGGACAGTCATAAATTGTAATCTGGCCATTTAGGGTTGGCCTACATAAAAATGTTCCCAAGACCATAATTTTTATTAAATAAAAAACAAGTTATTTATTTCGTGTTAACAATAAACATTTATAATATAAATAGTTATTTTAAATTCTTTGATTCATACTTATAAGAGTAACAAACATCCCTCAACTTGTTCGGCCTCCTTCATGCATTCAAGACATAAATGTTTGTATAGGCATGCCAAGATAGCAGATCCCCAGCTATAAATGGGAGTACCATTAAAATCATTCAGGAGCATCAGATAAATTAATGGTACATGTTTCTCTGTGGGGTCTGTGAATAATACACTATCAAACAGAAACAATATATATGCTCTAGCATACCTAAATAACACATTAAAATTATCATACTAATTCATACCAACTTAACAAATAATCAACACTTTCAAATAATAATTTAATTGATACCTCTACAAGACCTCGTTGTTAGCATCATCTAGTGGTGTGGTAAATATCTCCTCATTCCATTTAAGATGTATGCTACCCCCCTTTTAATTCAGAATAAAGGGGTGTTAATCTAAATGCACACTTGCATAACATAATTTGATTATGCACGCCTGAAGATGTGACGTCTCATCTATTAATAGGAAGTCCAAAAAACATTACCACATCCTGTAGTGTCGGTGCATCTCCCTATACCTAAGGTGAAATGTGTGTGTCTCACATCTACATCGCTTAATTAATGCTGGATCAATCCATGGTCAAGCTTGATGTGCTTTAGATAAATGATGTATAATAAACTAGCCTAGAACACTTATGGTTGAATCTACTCATGTAGTTTCATCCATATATATGTCTGAAATTAAATTATGGTCTCATCCTACATAATAATTTAAAATATAATTACATAAATATATAAAACCTTTAATGTTAAGTAATGAAAAAATTATTGAAATTAAATATTCCTACAATCCCGGTGAAATATCCTTCGATCGATGTCTATCCTACAGTCGTATGACAAAGTGTCATCGGATTCGATAAACATGCACTGTGACTCAAACTCTCCATGAAAATAGTTATGCTCTTTGTGGATGTCATCGTCATGCTCTACGAGAATATCATTGTTATAATATAGCCACTCAACATGAGAAGAAGATTTGTTACCTCGTGTGTGTGGCATCCTATGTAAGAGTATCCATGTTTGGTGTGGTCATATTACCATACCGGTGGCCGTAATCATAACATAATACCTATTTTTCTTTTGGTTCCCTTTCAAGCCATTCTTGATATGTTGGGTCCAATTTACATATTTTTTCATATCACAAATTAAATTTGCACCTTAAAGGTTCATGACAAATCCTCATCAAATCTTTTTTTATAGATGGGTCTTTGAATTTATGATTGAAGTTGCTAATAAAATGTCGGGCACAATACCGATGGTATCCTATATGTTCACACCAAATTTATGCTACTTTGTTTTTTATGCTTGTATGTCTATCTAATAATATACATTTACATGTTTTATCACTGATAATGTATCTTTTTAAGTAAAGCAAAAACCATCTCTAATTAGAATTATTTTCTTCATCAACAATTGCACAAGCCAATATGAATACCTCATTATTTGCTTAAAAAAAACTCCAATCAATAACTTTCCATCATATTACCTATACAAATATGTCTCATCAACACTGATAGATGATCTACAATAATGAAACCTTCAATACAAGCTTCAAATGACCAAAAAAACTCTTCGAAAAACCATTATTCTATCATCAAGATTTTCTTTTTGTGTCCAATCAACAACTGTTTCAGGATTTAATTCTTTTATTACCAATAACAACTTTGGTAATGTTTTTAAAACACTCCTCATATGAACGAAAAAGATGTCCAAGCACTTCTGTTTTGTAACTCATGCTTTGCCATATGACATTTTATACTTATAATGCAATTTTATCTCATCTTGTATGCTTGTAACTATAATTCAAAGTTTATTCATACAAGGGTTGATATAGCATTAGCAATAAAATTTGCATCGAGCTGATGATGGTCTTTTTGGACAAAGGTCAAAACATATGTATATGGCTCTTTTAACTTGGTTATCTTAAATGAATCTAACTTTTTAAGATACCTCCTATTCAAATATCACTTACATTCAAATGTTTGCATACATTGTAATTAAAAAAAATATCAAGTTTGACCATTGAACTCAATATTCAACCGAAAGTGCATTGTGTCATTGCTTAGTTACATTAACCAATTTATTTGTACTTCTGAACAAGGTTGTCAATCAGGTTTTGTTTCACTTGGAATGGTTGGTATATCTTATTTCAGTTCAAGAAACGGAACAAACTAGAACATATTTCATCTCACTCAGAATCTTAGTTCGTTCCAAAAATTTTGCCCAAATTCCATCCGAAACGTTTCTGTTTTATTCCAACCAAATAATGTTTTTCTTTTTCTTTTTTAAAAAACAATTTATGTTTTTTCTCTAATTTCATCCTTCAACACTTGGTTTATTGGATATTAGACTTTATAATTTATTATGGTTTGCTTTTTTTATGACTATCTCAGTCTCATTATCTATGTCACGGGTTTAACAGGTTAACCCAGTTAACCCGAGTCTATAAAATTATCCTGGTCTCATAACTCAAGTCACGGGTTTCATGAATTAACCTAGTAAACTTAGGTTATTTTATTGTGTCTTTTTTATAGACTGAATTTTTTTCAATTTTATCATTCAACAATGGATTTATTAGAAATTGAGCTTTATAATTTATTCTTATTTGTTTGTTTGGGGTTATCATAGTCTCATGACTTAGGTCACGGATTTGAAAAGTTATCCTAGATTGATCCTAGTTGATCCAATATGTTGTTGTATCAATTGTTTTTTAAAAACGATGTTGTCTTGATTTTTTTTAAGTTAAACTATATTTTTACCAATCGTCCAGGTTGTCTTTGGACCCTTCGAGTCGATTGGGTCATATAAGTTCAACTTTTATTTTTTTACTTGTGTTTGAAATTTGAATTCCATAATTTCAAGGTGATTATCTTCAAATTTGAATTGAAATTTTGTTTGTTAAATTAATATTTTAAGTTATGTGTGTGTGTGTGTGTGTGTAAGAACAATACAACCCTGAAATGCTCCAAAACTAAAACATACAATTTCAATTAAAAAAAACAAAATGCCAACTGGAATGGAATTGACAATCATGCTTCTAAATGTTTGTTCAATCTCCAAATCAAACCCTCTTAACATACATTTATGATTAAGTGCCTAATTGTGAGAAACAACAAAACTATAACCAGATACATCTCTAAATTTAGAAACATAAGGTATTATTTTATCATCAACATTTACTTTCACATTTGGGTCGAGCATCTCATCATCTTTATTGTCACTAGGTTTAGAATAGTCAAATTTATATTGATTAACAAATGAATTGTCAAACATAATAGCATGAATTCTTTGTAGCAAATCATCTGATATTAAACTATTTTTACCTCTACTAATTGACTCTTAAAGACTGGTAGAATTTAGGATACACAAAGATTTAGGTTGACTATTCACATATAATACCATTATGTTCAATCCATTTTGGATAAAGAAATCAATCATTGTCTTAAAATTATCATCACATACAATTGGTGTAACATAATATTGATGTTTATTAATTTGACACCTAAGTTATTTCAACATGAATATCATTATAATTCCACAAAAATCCATTACAAATAGTTTTATTTTCTCATATGACATGCCTAAATTCTTATTTAACAAAAAGAACTACTCTCGCCATTACATGTGATACTATTATTTATATCAGAAATAATAGTGTCCTCATAATGACATAATATAAATATGTTATAAGAGATTTTATAAAAAAAATTAAATTCTAGTCAATTGGATGTAATTTTAACTAAATTGAATTATCTCAACCCTGATTGGTAAAATTCATAGCAAATTTAATCAAATTCCTAAAATTTAATTCAAAAGCATACTTGACCAAAATTAAACATAATTCATGATATCAAATCTAATTAATATTTTCATGCTCAATTGCATTAAATCAAACCTAAATTCATAGCAAGTTAAAACAATTCAAAGAAAATATCAAATTCAGCAACTTATGCACAATTCAATGTAACATGTGATTTCTCATAATTCTACTGCATTCATGCTTTATTGCATGAAATCATTAAGCATAGTTGATAACATTATTATTTGTTTCCAACAATCCACACAAAACCTCTAATTCAACACAATGCATAATTAATTGAAATAATTAATTTGTAATTAATTTAACTTATTTTCATGTTCATCTATACCAAATCAACTCTAATTGATGGTATTCATAGCTAATTTATCATTAATTCAAAAACCTTAAATTCAATCTAAACCCTAAACAATGATTTGATTTTAACTAAACCAAAGATAAATTCATAGCAATGTAATATGTTCACCTTACTTGTAGGACTAGAAATAGGGCTGGGGCATTAGGGGCAGAGGCTACAACGATGGATTTTAAAGAGAAAAACATCTTAGGATGCTTAAAGACTAAGATGGGTTTGATTTTTGGATGTTTTAAGGGCAACCAAACAAGAGTTTGGTGAGTGTTTTAGAGAGAGAGGAAGGATATGGACATCAGTTTTTTTTAGAGAAAAGGAGTTACATCTATCTATGCTCTTTAATCCGGGGAGGGGTTTAAATTTCACGATATGTTGCGTTTCTGAAATGCAACATGTTAAGTTATCGCTCTTATAAAGCGTGATAACTATCTTGTCACGCTTGAGAACAATGAAAATTACTAAATATCAGGCTTCAAAAGTACGACAAGGTGAAAGTGCTTTTAGGAGAGACTAGTGTGAAAATTACTAAATGTCAGGCTAGTGTTAAATTAAAAACTTTACATGAATTCTCTCTCTTTGTTGAATTTCTCTAAAATGTGCTTTTAGGAGAGACTTTGTTCCCTTTCACTCCTTGTTCTTCACTATGTAATAATTGCCTTACCTTTCCTTGTAAATTAACTTCTCCATGAATTCAATTGCATAACTTTCAAATATTATAGAAAAACCTTTACTAAAAATTATTGTCACACATAATCCAATGCTCATGAAAAATCAAAAGAAAGAAAATAAAATCCAAGAAAGATTTTGTTTTGAAATCAAGTATTAGAGTTTTAAAATAACACAAAAAAAGGAAACGAGTGGTTTTGATTATGTTTGTTTCATCCAAAATAAAACAGAATGTGAAAAAATATTGTATGGACCTTTAAAACCCTAATATCAATAAGAAAACACATTTTAATTGGTCTAGAAATTCAAAATAAAATATGAAATTATTATTTTTTGAATCCTAATATACTTATTTAATGACATTGAATGTGAAAACTAGATCCACTAAGTTTCTATTTATAGACACCAAAATAAAAGTTAAATGACCATTGAAAAAGAAAAAGAACAAATATATGTCATTTTGTTCTTTAAAGAGAAAATGTATTGTTTAAGGAGTAGTCATATATTATTTTTTATTCTAAGATTAAGGCAATAATAACACCTGGGGGTAAATTACATGTTACACTAATATTAACAAATAATACAATTTAATTCAATTAAACACAATAACCAACAATATAATTAAAATGCTAAAAATAAATAGGTAATGGAGAGAATTTGTAAACTCGATTTTTAACGTGATTCAACAAGCATACATCCATACGTCAAGTACCAAATTGATCTTGAGTATTGTATTTCTTCACTAGTCCAATTTCAAGAGTACAATTATCATTTGATGAATTTGCACCAAGCTTTTTACACCACTTGAAGATATTATCTCTTCAAAAATTTTCTCCTACTTAAAAGTATGTCCTCTTCAAGATTTTTCTCCTACATAAAAATATGCCCTCTTCAAGATTGATTTCCTCTTAGTGAAAACATCTAACCAATTTCAAGAGTTTTTACCTAACTATTAAATGTTTAAAAGAATAATTTTGTTATCACAATTAACTCTTTCAATAGAGTAGATAATACAATTCAAAGTTATGATATTTTTATATCTGACAAGATAGTAATTAAAGGATTTGAAGGTGTTTGAGTGTAGTGAGTATGTGATTAAATACTCTTGTGTTAGAATATAAAGGTTTAATAGCCTCAACTAAAGTATAACCAATGATCGATGAATTTGATGTGTTTTTGCACTTGAAATAGCTTGTATATCATATATGTTTATATTCTCTTCTTAATTTTACAATTAGACATGTGTGTGTGTGTATTGCAAAAACTAGTTGTTTATAACCGTTACAGTTCCACTAAAGTTAAAATGGTTGACCGGTTCAAATTGGTAAAACGAATCAATTGAATGGTTCCTGCAAAATTCTTAGGTGTTCATCATGGATGAACAGGCAGTATACTGGTTTATTTGGTCAAGTCAAACGGTCGATCGATTCATGCAGAATTTCAGATTTATCAGTTTTAACCTAGATGAATTCTTAGAAACGTTTTATCAATATTTTTAAATATATGCATAGTAAAGTGTCTGCATTCATTTTAATTTTGTGCTCTCAATATAAGATATAAGATTTTACTTAAAGTACTAAAATGAATACTTGTTTCCTAAGTCATTAATATGTTTCCTTCTTGGACTTCTTCTTGATTTCTTCGTGAAATCTTTCATGGTTGTTGATATAATGTTTGTATAAACCTATTTAAAATTTATTTTCAATCAAGCATATTATTAGTTCAATTTTTATATTATTGTTATCATTAAAATATATATAAAAAACATAAATGTATGACCAACAATATTGTGGTCATTAGGAACCCTAACTAGTCAATAAAGATCTATGATACGAGACTGGTTGCACTAAATATAAGATATTATCACCCCTAAAGTGTCTTACCTGAGGTATGATGCATTGTTAGTTTTGTCATAAATTACTAGGGGTATGTTGTGTTGTGTTTTTATGATCTACCTATAATATTCCTGACTCTCGCGTTAGTGAATACTCAACTAAAAATACTTCTAATTATAGTGTTAATAAGTATTGTATAAAGAAAGTCTGATTTTCATGGCTTTATTTTCAATGAATATTAGGCTAAGGTTATTTATAATTCTAGTATTGGTGGATATTGTTTGAAATTTAATATTCTTGACTCTGACATTTGTGAATATTGAAGATTAATATTCTTGACTCCAGAGTCAGTGAATATTAAAGATAATAGCTCGTGATTCCATTTACCTCGAATAATTTTAGTGAGAAATTAGGCAACGAAGTTTTGATTTGAGAGATATCTTTTTTATCCTTAGTTAAATAGTCTTTTTTTTATGTATTCTTGATGCTTTTTATTTTTATTAAATAAATGACATATAAAAAAATGTTATATTTTTTTATATATTAAGTGTTTGTTTAAGAGTGTGATAAAAATTACTTTTCAAAGTGTTTTTTTAATAAAAAATACGTTAAAATAATTTTTTTATTTTTTAAAATGTTTTTAACATTAGCACATCAAAACGACAACAAATATTAATAAAAAAATATTAATTTGAAGCTTTTTTAAAATATTAAAAAATTTAGAAAAGTAAAATCTAACCGCACTTCCAAACAACCTGTAAAAATATTAATGAAAAAAGAAAAACTTTTATTAATAAATTATTTTATTTCAATGAAATTTTAATTATTACTCTTCTTGTAAAATGATTACTACCATATAATTAAGTTAGTAAAATTAATAAGAATTCGTTCTATATTATTATCATTGCTCATGATTCTCAACTTATTTTATTTAATATACATATCATAATTAAAATTGATCTTGCTGTTTCATCCTCCACCTCGCGGCGGAGTCCTCGGCAATTATCTAAGTAATAGCCAGGTCAACATTTTTTAAATTTTGATACGTGGATTGTGGAGGTGGTGAACACCGATCACCGACATTAAGCTGACTTATCATCAACCTTATCATCATAGATAAAACCACAACACCATAAATCCCTCTCCTTGCCACGTACTCCATCCCTTGAAACC
>Ga0307513_10010692_pt1 | contig 11483 bp, 9 predicted proteins | sample 15_EM_MG_FD_202174 | JGI IMG/M metagenome (GOLD analysis project Ga0307513, IMG submission 202174) | Populus trichocarpa ectomycorrhiza microbial communities from riparian zone in the Pacific Northwest, United States - 15_EM | ecosystem: Host-associated > Plants > Roots > Unclassified | place... | reverse complement strand
AATTTTTCTGTAGACCAGAAAAAACTTATGAATCACTTTAATTTACGTTATGAATGTCTTGATGCCCAAGATGACTACTCTGCTAAAATGAAAGATAATGATAAAAAAAGTAATGAATTCTGGGACAGTTCTGATAAAAATATATTAAATGAAGAATATACTGGCTGGAGAGATGAAGATGAAGAGTTAAATGACAATATGTATCTTTCAGGGTCATGTAGACTAAATGATATAAAAGAAGAACAGATGAGACAGATTGAGCAGATTGTTGCTGGTGCAGGATGGCTTGATAATAGTCCAGATGGGATTGATAAAGTAGATCCAACAAATATCACTCCTACAATTGATAGCCAATGGAGTTCATTAATACAGCAAATTCGGAAAAGTATTATTGCAGAGTGCTCAAAAAATATACCAGCAGGTCCAATAAAGCCATTTGGTGAACTTCATGGAACAGATAAAGTTGTTATTGACACAATGAGTTCATATCTCTCACAAAAATTTATCCATGAGCAACCTGGAGCTATAAATATGTTAGAATCAGTCATACAAACATTTAAATTAAATTCTGAACAAGAGCGAGCCTTTAGAATTGTTGCAAATCATGCAACTATTTATAATCCAACTCAGCTCAAAATGTATTTAGGTGGTATGGGCAGAACAGGAAAGTCTCAAGTATTGAAGAACGAGGTGAATCACATCGTATTATAATATTAGCTCCAACAGGCTCTGCAGCTGCATTATTAAATGGTTCAACTTATCATTCAATACTAAATATTGGTTCTGATCATGCTAAAAATAGTCTTGCTTCACAAAGCAATGTTCGTGAGCGATTAGATGGTGTTGATTATATATTTATAGACGAAATATCAATGATAGCATGTCATGAATTATATCAAATTAGTGCATCACTTGCTAAAGCAAGAAATATGACTGAAACATCATTTGGAGATTTGAATATGATTTTTGCTGGAGATTTTGCACAGTTAAAACCTGTCTTTGGTTCTTCATTATATAGTCATACTGTTGGAACAAGTGTTGATGCTTCAATGATTGTGCAAAGTCAACAATCAGCAATTGGCAAAGCTTTATGGCATCAAGTAACTACTGTTGTTATATTAAGACACGTATTGCTGGTAAAGAATCATATCAACCTAATATTGCTAAAAAGCGTTACAGAAATGTATCAATTATTACTGAACTAAATTCCCAAAAGGATCAACTCAATAAACTTGGGTCATTACGTTTTGCTGCTGAAACTGGGCAAAGATTGACTGATTTTTATTCTGATGATGAACTTGGAGAGGATATTGATCCATCTACTTTATTATCTGTTAGGAAAAAAAATAAAAAATCCAAGGCAAGCTCAAAAAAAATATTAAGCTCTGATATGCAAGAAGCAATATGGAATCTTCAACATTCGGCATCTGATCATGTTCCTGGAAAATTGTCATTTTGTATAGGACTTCCTGTAATGATACAAAACAATGATGCAACTGAATTATGTATAACAAAAGGTCAAGAGGGTCATGTTGTTGGATGGACATCTGACATTGGTTTAAGAGGTCAAACAATACTTGACACATTGTTTGTTAAACTTGATCGTCCTGCAAAAGATATCCATATTGAAGGTTTGCCAAAAAATGTTGTTCCACTAATGAGAATTAAAAAATCTGTCAATTGCACTTTTGCTAATGGTGTTTCAGTTCCTATACGTCGATCTCAAGTACACATTTTACCAAATTTTGCAATGACAGTATATTCATCACAAGGCAAAACTCATCCAACAAATGTAATGATATTAAATAGTTGCCATGATCATTTTTCATATTATACAGCATTATCAAGAAGTTCAACTGCTGAAGGCACTGTAATCATCCAAGGTTTCAATCCAAGTAAAATAACTTGTGGTGCTCATGGATCTTTAAGACAGGAGTTTCATGAGCTTGAGCTTATGGATGAAATTACTTAGCTCAAATTTTATGATAAACTTCCACTTTCTATCAATGGTCATGTATGAAATGCCCTTATAAGACAATATCAGATTCTCAAAGGTGAATCTTATGTACCAAAAATAGTACCAGATCAATTAAAATGGTCAAAATCAGATCCAATGAATATTCTAAAAGTCCAAACTGATACACCTTGGCAATTAATTGAAAAATTGAAAGAAAAATCAAATAAATACACACCTGCATCAGGTACAGTGGCTCTTGACAATACAAATTTACTTAAATGAAAAGCAGATGATAATGATCAAATAAGTTCAACTAAAAATAAAAGACCAAAGACCAAGTTAGATGTAGAAACACAAAACGAAAATCCAGTTGGTTTGATATGGGATTCTAATAACTATAGTTGTGCATATGATTCAGTATTCACTGTGCTAGGTGACATCTGTGTTAGAATTGTGATATAACACTTATGGACACTTTACGTATAAATGGACATTTTTAGTAGTATTTCGCTTATATCTTTAGATAGAGTACGTTTTATGTAATTTGGTTTGATGATCCAGAATCTCCTCAATGAGACCTTTTTGGTGATATATAATATGTAGTGTAGTTATTTCATTTGTGTACCTTGTATTTTGGTTGCGTCCACATTTTGGTGTTTTGGCATGCCTCAGGGCGTCTGGGCACAGTAGCACCTTGTAGTATAGGTTTCCTACCTTGTCCGGGACACCTGGGACAATATGTTTGGGCATTGGGCCATAAACAAGCATTATACATTTGTTTTACTTGTGATTATCAGTTCTTGCTGAGTTAAACTCTATTGTGACTGATCAGTGTGCATACACTGATAGTAACCCTATTGCGCAACTTTAATAATCTGGGTTTATAATCCAACAATGTGGTCTCGTGAGTTTGGTTTAACCTCATCATTTGCAAGTAAACTTGCTTTAGGTTTTCAAAAAGTTTCAGCAAAGGAAAAAAATCTTGAAGATATTAGAAATATAGTCCGAAAAATTCTAAATAGAAAAGATCCTGCTGCATTTCCATATGGTACTTCTGGTGTTGACATATCTGACCTTCTCCTTTATATATTTGCTAGTAAAGGTATAGGTAAAATATTGTATAATTGTATGAACTGTGGTGCATCTACAATTTCTGCAATTAAAGTTACAACTCTGTTCACAATTTCTGTGAAAAAATATCCCTCGATACAAGAACATATTGATGCCATTGCTAGAAAGACCAAAAAATGTAGTCAATGTAGCCAGAATGTTTCCAAAACACATAAATATAATTCACCACCACGTTTACGTGTGATTAGTTTTTCACAGCAGTCACAAGATATCAAAATATCTAAATCAATAACATTGGAGTCAGAAAGTGGTCCAACAACACTGAATATTCATGGAGCAATATATTATGGAGGAGCACATTTTGTGTCTCGAATAATATCACCAACAGATGAAGTATGGTATCACGATGGCATTGAAACAAAACGACAATACTTCCGTGAAGGACATTTAATTGATTTTTCTGAAGAGTCTTTAATCTATCGAGGTAATAAAGTATGTGTAAGTGTAATTTATGCTGTTTAAATATTTAAATATTTAATAATGAATTAACAAGGTATAATTATTGAAATTGGACAAAGCATTTAGACTCGTAACTGCCATGCGCATGCAATGGCCCGTAAAAGTAAACAAATGCTGATTTTGTGGACTGGGAAGGAGTTGAGGGTTCCTTGGCACAGGCTTTCTTGGGGCTCGCATACTCAGAACTAAACGCAGATTGAAGGATGGACAGTAAATAGGCTAATAGGGAGACATACTTGGGCGTGTAATCGTCCTCGCCATCAGAATTGGCAATACTTTTCATTCCCCCACTGATTCCCCCCAGAATCCGGGGGGAATCCAGAGAATCCAGGTATTCTGGGGGGAATCCACAGGAATGAGCCGGAATTCCAGAATTCCGGCAGATTCCAGGGGAATCCGGGGGGGAATCCACCTTCAATTCACTATCAAAGACATAATTTAAAGTCTACATACTTTGTGTAATCACTTATATAAGGGCCTTGCCCTAGTACACATGTTTAAAGTATATATTTTATTTTATTTGTAATATATCAAATATTTAAATTAAATTAAATACATTCCCCCCAATGGGGGGGATAAAATAAGCAGCGGCGTGTGGAATACACGCCGTCCCCGTCATCGTTAACGACAGTGGAGAAAAAACCCCCCAACAAAGGGGGGGTAAACAAAGTTAAACAAGGGAGCGGCGTGTGGGTTATACACCGCCCCATCATTTTTAAAAGAATCCCCCCCATCGACAGGGGGGGTGAATAAGTGGGAATGGGGCGGTATGTGGGTTACACATGCCGCCCCCCGTCGCTGACGCCATGGAAGCGAGGGGTAGGAATGAGGAGGCGCGCATGCGCGCCATCCTCCACCCCCTGTCATCGTCGTCGTCGAACACTACGGAGGACAACGACGCGTGCATCGTTGTCCTCCTGCCCTCCACCCTCCCCCGTTATCAACGAACTCCGGGCGAACTCCAGGGAACGACGACAAGCGTCATCGTCGTCCCCCTGCCTCTCCTCCCCTGCTTGTATCCCCTGCCCCTGCCTCCATTCTGTCCCACTCTTCCTCTGTCGCCCTTTTGCTGGTTCTATCAGCGGTGACGTGGCACTGGGGGTCGTCGTCGGGGTCGTCGTCGTCGTCGTCGTTGGCCGGTGATGACGTGGCGGTCAGGATGTTGGCGGTGACACAGGAAGGTGGGCGGTGGTTGTCGTCGGGTGACGTGGCGGTGATTCGGGTGGTGCTGGGGGTCGAGAGGGGCGGTGACATGGCGGTAGTGGCAGTCGAGATGGGGCAGTGGTCGTGGCAGTGACGGCGGCGGGTTGTAGCCGGTGACATGGCGGTCTTGGGTTGTGTGGGTGTCGACGAGCTCGCCCTGGGTTGGCCCAAATGTGGGCGTTAACCGGGGCGCTTGACGACGACGGCGGCGGCATGTAGTGGTGGTAGTGGTGGTAGTGGTGGATGGTGGTGGTGGTAAGAAGAGAGATGGGATGGTCACGATGTGTGACGCTAGTGACGTTTCAACCATGGTTGCTCGATTTGGCAACACGTGGGCGCTTATTACTAATTAACTATAATTGTATTAAAATAATTACTATTAGTTATAAAAATTACTGATAAAATTAAAATTCATTACAAATGGACCCGGATTCCATTCCGGTCGATTCCGGGTGTGATTCCGTTCCGGGTATTCCTGTGACCGTTCCGGCCGAATTTGAATTCCAGTCTGAATTCCGCTGGAACGGAAATTACAATTTAGCAGGCACCTCTGCTAAATTTCCATTCCCCTGGAATTCCCGGAATCACCCGGATTCCGGGGGATTCCACCTGGAATACGTGGGGAGTGTAAAGAACTCAGAATTGGTAGCAGCGATGGCACATTTTTTAGTGCTATAATAAATAGCATCAGAAAATTAGTGGAATGGTCAACCACAAATAGACGAACATTGTCTTAGCAGGAATAGAGGAACCTTTAGCGCTGGCCTTCATTGGACTGTTTGGAGTAGGACTAAATAAAAGTTAATTCTTAACAAAAACAAAACAAAATAAATTCAAGTACGTACCTTGGGATGACGGTCATCTCCTCATCCCAATTCGCAGTGGCAGTAATACATTTTTTCCCACTGAAAATATAACATTTACTTAGTATAAAAGAATAAAAATAAAAAGAAGGCAAGATAAAATAATACAAATGAGCTTTTAACAGGGGAAGGGGTACTGGGCGGTCCAATTCTGCGCAAGCGAGAAGAGTGAGGAGGAGTAATCGCTAGCTCATCATTATGTTCGCCTTCCATTTCGTTGTCGCTGATCTCAATCACTTCCTTCTCGTCAACACTGAAGAAAATAAAACAACATAAATACCACAGAATATGGCACAGGAAATAATATTGAAATATACCTGTCCTCTGCTTCGACAATGAGATGTGCAAATTCATCGCCAGAGTCAGCCGTGATCTTGGCACTAGTCTTACGCTGACCTGTGCGACCTTGAGTGGCTGCACCAGAGCTTGCAACAGCTTTTTTGCGATTTTTTGGAGGCATAACAAAAGTGAGGATACAAAGCTGACAAGGAAATTGATCAAGCCAATCCTGAATTTATATAAAATGGCAGACTGTCCAAGTATGACTGCTGTCGACAACCCACGATTTTACGGCAAATTTCTATTATACTCTTCATTTTGACTTGTAATTTGTTTATTTTGGGTAACATGAAAGAGGCGAAGGTCCGACCACTGGACATTCTGAGACAACAGACCTAAATCCAATAGACAGTTTGATAAACAATCAAAGTATAACAATGTAATTATGTAGACTCAGAATTTGGAGGGCCAAACAACTAAGATATAACCAGATATCTAGTTACATAGCCTTTGTAAGTTTAACAAAGCAATAAAAAAGTAATATGTTTCTTTGTCTCAGCCTTCTGAGAGATTAAGACCAAGGGAAACACAAGAATGATTTCTGTGATTATGCTTCTCGAGCAGAAAACCGATAAAATGAACAATAAAAAATGAACATGTGAGCAAACTTATTGACGAGAATGGAACCAAATGAATACAAGGCAATGCAGTATGTGCCTAAGAGTAAGAAATATGGAGAAGTACATATGAGGTAAAGAATCATAGAATTAAAGATGATTGAATAGAAATGCATATGCAGCAAAGGACAAGCTTCCGATGCTCGGAGTTGAGGCTCTTGTGTTGCATTTACTAGGCTAAATCCAATATGAGGGACAATTTACATCCACAAATCCTGATGACCAGATACATTCTTTAATAAAGGTTTAAATTGCTCTGTAGCCTTCAATTGCATGCTAGCGCCAGTACTATAGAGCGCTTAAAAGCCTCATAGAGGGAGGTTACCCTATCATCAGAATTTGCTAGTACAAGTAATTTAGGAACGCACCCAATAATTTCACACAAAGCATGAAGCAAATATGAGGTTACATTGCAAACAATACATAGTATTGAATTTCATCGGCTGATAACCGCCAACGAGCTCAACCCACAGATCATATTTGGATAGCAGGTAATTTGTCCCTGGACTAATTCTCAAATCATCCATTGCATTCATTTCAGGTGCATTGGCTCAGATGGTCAAACGGTCGGATCTTCTTTTCTATTCCAAATTACCAAAAATAAACAAATGAAGAGAAAAGCGACATGAGGAATACCAACGGTTCTTGTCAAGGGATCCACATGGAAAAACAGAGAATCCAAATATCTATGAGACCAAGAACTTGACAAAACTCCTTATTCCCAATGCTAACTATTATTGCAGTTTTCAAACAATACATAGTGTTGAATTTCCTCAGCTGATAACTGCTGATGCCAAGCTTGGCCCATGCATCATATTTGAATAGCAGGTAATTTGTCCCTGGACTATTTCTCAAACCATTCATTGCGTTCATTTCAGGTTCATTGGCTCAGATGGTCAAACGGTCGGATCTTCTCTTCTCTTCCAAATTACCAAAAATAAACAAATGAAGAGCAAAGCGAGATGAGAAATACCGACGGTTCCCGTCAAGAGATCCACATGGCAAAACAGAGAATCCAAACATCTCTGATACCAAGAACCTTGACAAAACTTCTTATTCCCAATACTAACTGTTGTAGTTTTCATTCAAACTTCATATGGACCAATACTATGATTTCACTGATGCACGTGAGTGAACTCTTGTATAGCATTGAATGTATAATTTTGAACGAAAAACACAAGAGTCCAACTGGAGGGGTGGACAAATGCACGGAATTCCAAGAAACAGTACCACAATCAACTGCGCAATTTCTCAAAAGTATGCACATCAGAACGCTTAATTCAATCACTGACCAAAAAATCCAAGACTGATGGTATCAAGAATTTCTGCAGGCCAATGGCTATAGCAGGGAGCCAAAACTGGAAGTTCAGCATCCAAAAAGACGGTGATGTAGAAGCTGAAGAAGTTGTCCTTTGTATTCAAGGAATCATATGCAATCGAGAACTGCCTCCAATCCAGAAGCCATTCAAGGTGTAAGTCACGTGCTTATGATCTTCAGTATATGTGGCCTGAAATCAGTTAGTCAACTTAACAGATGACAATATATGTGGCAGTCTGCGATGCTGACAGGCCTTTCATCTCCCATGTTTGAAGAGGCCATAGAATCGGTATATGAAATCCAAGACATGTTCAGGCGATCAGTGGTAGATGGAGTCATGGAGGAGTGGATACCATTGGCTTTCCAAGAACACTTATCTATTGACATTGGGAACAGATACTTCACACCTTGCCAGTATGCGCTTCAGGATCGGCAGATAGCTTTTAGTGCAAGCATCGACCCTGACAACATTCTATCTGAGGCAATCATTCTATCCGAGGCAATGGGTGACCAATTTGTTCATGTCGAGGATAATCATGTGGAATACTACGAAGCGCGCAAAGAAAATGGTGGAACAAAGTAAGTACTAAATATTGATATACCATCAAAATTATCAGTTAATGAAGTTGACAACAGACATTACGACATAACGCCCAATGCATTCCACATGGGTGATGTAGTCAAAGCTCAAATATCATTTGAGGTTATATGACTCAAAGGCAAATGCCAAAAAATGATAGTCATATTAAGAGCATTGACATTATTGGATAAAGGAGCACTCGAGGCAAGTGTGAATGATTTATAGAAGATCATACACTGAATAATCTAACAGAACACAATCAATCTATGAACCAAAGAATGGGCCAACTATTTACAGCGCCCAACAACTTTGAAAAGAAAGATTGGTTATGCTGACCAAAGCAAAGATGAGGACATGCCCGAAATAGCGAGAATGAAAATTGACAACAAGATAGTATAAATCGTTTTTTATTATGCTCTAGCTTCATCGAAAGCCTAAAACATTGTAAATAATATGCATCTATATATGAGATATAAGGGAAATCATGTGCCATCCATCTGCAGTTTACAGACAATATACGCGATATCCAACCTATGTGATGTAAGCTCAATGTAGAGACACGTGATATAAACCCATCCACATATCATGCAAATTACAAATGTTAGATATAATTTAAGCTAGTATGGTATTGGCTCAGAATGATACTGCAGAAATTGTTGTTTCTTTGGTAGACATGGAAACAAAGTACTGCTTGTTAGAAATTTATAGCTCTATCAACCCGTACTTCGTTTCTATGCCTGCCAAAGAGATGAGAATTTTTTCCACACTCGCATCCTTGTTATCACCTTTGATGCCACTCATTGTACCTCTTAGGGCGTTTACTCACAGTTGCATGCAATTGGCGGGGGGTATCAAGTAGGGTAAACATATATTCAGCCTGTATCCTTATTTTGCCATTTATTTGTCTATCAAGGAGTGGGCAGCCTTAGATACTATTTTCTTGGTAGTTGCCTAACTTTATACATCCACAGCAGTAGTTGCCCACCGCCCCCCCCCCCAAAAAAAAGGGTTTTGCCATTGTGCTTGGATAGATCAGCTTACAAATATGGTGCTTGGGTGAGCAGGTGGGGTGGTTGATATGCCGAGGGTGCCAGATGGGAGGGCGGGGGTGCATAATAGAACAGGACTGTTGGGGACGCTACTAAATAACCATCAACAATGCAGGAAACAGCCATCCCAGGATGTCTGCTTACTGTTGGGCAGGTTGGGGGATGGTTAGCAGCGGGGAAATTTTTCTTTTTTAAGTAGCTACCATTTAATTACAATTATTACACCCATTTGTGCACCTCTGTGGGAGTGGGGTGGGATGGATTGCATCACGGTGGTTTGGATGTCGCAATCTATTAATAGATCACGTCATCAATTAGGCGCCTGCTCACGCTTGAATGTGCGGCTCGGCTTGCTGGGCTCAAATTTTCATCACAAAAAAAGTGTATTATAGTTGATAAAATGTATTTACATATAATATAATGTTTTATAAGGTCTGGCCAGCTGAGAATGGGTGGAAGATGTAGGATGGGTTTGGATGACGACTTCCCAATTAGGAAAGCGCTCCCAGCTGGGGCTCGGTTTTGGTGCTGGCCTCACTGGGCTCAGTTTTCCATAGAAAAAATTGCATATTATAATGAATTCTACCCCTTTCTATGTATGGCTCCAGAGAGGTGGGAATGGGTGGATGGCTTTGGATGAACTCAGATGTTCATTTTTTGGTCTCCTTAAACTTTTATTTGTTTCGCGGCTAAGAGGACATCGCATAGATTTTTTTAAGCAAGATATATATACTCAAGGGAGGAATTAGTCCTCCCTTGGGGTTGTGTCTAGGTACATGAAAGATAATTTGAGCAGAGCCACAAGCAGCTCTGCTCGATTGGTATTGGAGGCAGGGGGGCACCTGTCACGCCGTTCTGTGCGATGGGTGTTGTCCGGGTGTCGGGGTGTCAGGACATTTCACCCCTCATTGTTGTCATATCATCCCTCCTCCTGTTCGTTGTTTCCCCCCTTCTCCATGTCATTTTCCTCTCATCGTTTCCTCCTTCACATGGAGGTGCAGCTGCAGTCCATTCTATGCATGCCAGGATGTTGATGATTGAACCCACATCCCTTATGAGAGGGGAGGGGCTTGTCACCGGGTTGCCACGTGTCATTGGGAGGGTGAAGAGGTATTGAGGGTGAAGAGGAATGAGTGCAATATCAACCGTGATGGCAGTTGATGTCAAATTTAAACTCCGCTCGCCCTCGAAGATAATGTTCGATATGAACGTCTACAAGCCCAATAATAAAACAAAAAATTGAATTATTTTATAAACATAAAAGATGTTAGATCCAAATTTGTAGGCTAAAATCTTTTAAAATGAACATGTTCATTTTTATAGGTTTTAGCCTACAAAATTTAATCTAACTTCTTTTGAATGTCTATAAAATAATTCAATTTTTTTTTTTATTATCGGGCTCATAGACATATATATCGAACATTATCTTTGAGAGCGAGCAGAGTTTAAAATCAAAATCAAATGCCATCACGGTTGATATTGCACTCGTTCCTCCACCACCACCTTCACCCTCAACACCTCAACACCCTCCCAACGACGCACGGCAACCCAATGATGAGCCCCTCCCCTCTCATGAGGGATGTGGGCTCACTACCAACACCCCGGGATGTGCAGAACAAAAGGCAGCCACACCTGCCCCTCCCCTTTCTAAAGGGATGTGGGCTGGCTGATACTCAACCAGGGGGAATTGGGAAATTCGGCGAAAGAATAGGAGATGGAAAAATGAGGGGGGACCCAGGAATTGGGACGCCCATGCAGTGCGTCACGAAATGAATCACAATGGGAACGTTGTGGTTTATTTTACGAGTCTAAATTTATTTAGAACTCATTTATATTAACATTGATTTTTTCCCACAGCTAGATCTTATAGGCCTTTCATTAAATTAGTCAATGAATAATAGCTGTATTTGAAATATTTAAATTTTTCCTAAGAGCTGTAATATAGAGGATTCCAATGCATCCAAGAA
>Ga0307513_10010691_pt1 | contig 11484 bp, 8 predicted proteins | sample 15_EM_MG_FD_202174 | JGI IMG/M metagenome (GOLD analysis project Ga0307513, IMG submission 202174) | Populus trichocarpa ectomycorrhiza microbial communities from riparian zone in the Pacific Northwest, United States - 15_EM | ecosystem: Host-associated > Plants > Roots > Unclassified | place... | reverse complement strand
TACGTGTCCTGGTAGGCTTGTGTGTGTACCTTTATCTGATAAGATAATCCTTGTCTGATCTTATCTGGCTAGTCCTAATCTTATCTTATCTCATCTTATCTCATCTTATCTTATCTGGAGCAAACACGTGCAAGGTCCTGCTATTCCACTCGTTCTATACAAATATCCACTATGGCTACCTCTGTGTGCGACAGCGGGATGGGGAATCCGAGGGTATGTGGGTCACGCCATTTCAGCTACTGCCTCTGACAGATGGTGCAGAGAATCCGGCGGTTTCTGATCATGGCCATGGCGATGCCACCATACCCAAGAATGAATTGAGCAGGAATTCTACCGCGGCTTCCGCGGCCAAAGTATTCCTCCGCACGGTGGAAAAAACTTCAGAAGCCTTTCCCCCGCTCAAATCCGTTGCTGCAGGGCTCTGTGCTGTCCTCGACAATTGTGATGTATGGTCCACCTTCGTTAGCTCAATCCGTGATGCTCACACTTGTCCCAGCAAACAATGGTCAGCAAACAGGCGATACAGTCTTTGATGTCTCGGGTTGAACTGCTTGTTGGATCACTCTGCGCACCTGCTTCTGAGGACGATTTCGAAGAGGAAGTGAGGAGGAAGAAGCTGGCACGGTAGGCCCACTATCTCGAAGATCGGAAGCTGAGACTGACGGGTGGAGATCGCCAGGAAATTGGAAGATGTCCACAAAGCTCTAGACCCAGTGGCAACTCAAAGGGACATTGTGCAATTCTTGAAAAACACCGAGAACGCGCAGGGGTTCAGCGATCTGGTGGATGATATCAGTGAGGCCATGATGGAATATCAGGTTCGCGCTCCCAAACCACTCACTCTCATCGCATCTAACATCTGCCTCAGACCTCCTTGCAACAAAGCATCTACAACGATGCCCGTCAGTTAATCGTAAGTCCCTAACCCCAACCACCTAACTGTGTATAGTAATTGGCCAGCAGGATAGAGCGGACCTGACCCTTCTTGACCGCATGTATCACGTTGCTGACGCTGGGTACCTCTGCGGAGACAGACAAGGATGCATGAAGGGGACCAGGAGGGACGTCCTCTTCCAGCTCGAACAGTGGTTAAGGGATGAGCAGGATAGACAAGTGTTCTGGCTCAACGGTCTTGCTGGGACGGGAAAGTCAACAATCGCTCAAACATTCGCAGAGATGTGTTTTGCGGACGGGAAACTGGGGGCCAGTTTTTTCTGTTCACGGGATTTCGACGACAGGAGCAACCTTCAGTCCATTTTCCCTACCCTCGCCTTCCAGCTCGCTCACCTGTACCCGGAGTTCCGGAAGACACTGCTTCCTGTCTTGAAGACAAGCCCTGGTGTTGGACGGGAATCACTCTGTTCTCAGATGGAGAAACTCATTGTTGGCCCATTCGAAGTGATGCAAGCTCCAACGCTTATTATCATTGATGCCCTCGACGAGTGTCGAGACGAGGAACCCGCATCTGTGCTCCTTTCCATCCTCTCCCGTTATGTGGACAACATCCCACTTGTCAAGTTCCTCATCACTGGGAGGCCCGAACCTCGGATTCGCTCCGGGTTTCGTTTAGAGTCACTTTGGCCACACACAGAGGTGTTCAAGCTGCATGAGGTTGAACCCACTTCAGTTGACAGTGATATCAAGCTGTTTTTGAACATGCAGCTCACCAGTATCGCCAAAAATCGAAGTGATTGTGACCTTACAGAGGATTGGCCTGGCCCACACAATATCAATATTCTCTGCAAGAAAGCAGCCGGGTTTTTCATCTACGCTTCAACAGTTGTCAAGTTTGTCGCATCCCATCACTACTCACCCAGTGAGAGGCTTGCTCTCATCATTTCACTTCCACAAGACACTTCCCATGAAGGAAAGTTGGGTGTTGATCTCCTCTATACCAAAGTTCTGGAGGAGGCTTTCCATGATGTGGCTTCCTATGACCATGAACTCTACTCCCGTTTCAAGTCCATAGTGGGGACAGTAATTCTCACCTTCCATCCACTTTCTATCAAAGCCCTCTCAGATCTCCTCAGGAACTGTGGCACTCCATCCAGAATATCCAGTTCCCTGCGTACCCTCCATTCCCTCCTCCTTGTCCCAGAAGATAGTGATGGCCTAGTCCAAGTCTTCCATAGATCACTTTCTGATTTCCTCACAGATCCAGGGCAATGCACAGATACTCGGTTCTTTATAGATCCTCCAATTCATCACAATGAGATCCTGCTATCATGCCTCAATGTGATGGAGGAGAGGTTAAAGAGGAATATCTGTAACCTGGATGATGATGCTGTCCTCAGCAATGAGATCAAGGAGCTTTTGCAAAGGACATACATTGGGGATGCTCTGGAATATGCATGCAGCTTCTGGACAAAGCACCTTATGAAGGTTTCCAGTAGCAGTGGTGGGATTGTGGAAGTGTATAAAGCAATCAACAAGTTTTTTGAAACTGGTTTTCTTTTTTGGATTGAGGTCCTCATCCTCCTAGGAAGGTTCAACATTGGTATTTATGCTCTTAATGAAATCCAGCAATGGTATATGTTGGTGAGTTATGTATGGAATTTCAACTGAAACATGGATTCATGTCTACTCAGGTGGGGGTTCCTGATAAATGGACAAGTGATAGCAAGTGTTTCATCCTGGAAAATTTTGACACAATCTGCAACTCTCCCTCCCAAATATATGGCACTGCCCTTGCACTTTGCCCTTCCTCATCCTGGCTCTATGGGTGCTACAATATAAAGTTCCCCCTGAAGATCAAGGTGGTGGTGGGACCAGATGGTTGGGGAACAAGCACCCATACAGTTTCCTGTAACAATGATCATACAACTACCCTCACATGCCAGAACAACACCATTGCTACTGGTTTACACAATGAGATTGCTATATCTGATGCATTTACAGGCAGCCAGACTTCTGTTCTTTCTGGGCATACTGGATGGGTTCAGTCTCTTGCCTTCTCATCAGATGAGACATTACTTGCATCTGGGAGCAGGGATAAAACCATTAAGCTCTGGGATGTCCAGACCTATGGAGTTATAAAAACCTTCTATGGTCACACTGGTCCAGTTGATTCTGTTTGCATCTCAGCAGACAACACTATGATTGCTTCAGGATCTAGGGATGGGTCAATTAGATTATGGGACATCATGACAGGAGGGCACCATGTCATAGAGGGATATAGGGGTAGTGTTGGCACCATCAACTTCTCTCCCACAGATCCTCAGCTTCTCCTGTCTGTATCTGGTGATGGTACTGTGCAGAAGTGGAACATATATGGTCATCAGATTAGTTCCCCAATTGCTGGTTCCTATGTTGCATTCTCCCCAGATGGTACTCAGTTTGCTTTATGTAGAGAGACAGCTGTTGCCATTAAAAACACCAATTCTGGGGTGACTGTAGCAGAGTTCTGCCTAGCTCATGCTGAACCCAACTATTGTTGTTTCTCTCCTGATGGGAGGTTCATTGCTTGTGCTGCTCATCATACTATCTATCTTTGGGATATCACTGGGCCAAATCCTCACCTCATCAAGACCTTACTTGGACACACAGAAGATATCACCTCCCTAGTTTTTTCCTCCTCCCTCCTTACCCTTGTCTCAGCATCTCTTGACAATTCAATTAAGTTTTGGGAGATTGGTGCCTCATCAGCAAATCCAGTTACACTACATACAGAGTCCATGTCACTCACCCCAGCTCCAATTAGGGCTGTCAGTCTACAAGCAAAGGATGGGTTGGCTTTTTCAGTTGACTCAGTAGGGGTGGTGAGGGCTTGGAATATCATGACTGGCCTCTGCAAGGAAACTTTTGCAACTCAAGCCAAAGACATCTACACAGGAGACATGCAACTGATTGGTGGCAGATTGATCATTGTTGGGTGTAAATGGAGTCCTGGCCAGGGCCAGAAAATTCATATCTGGGATGCTGACAGAGGTGAACTCCAAATAATGGATGGAACTAGATTCCGACCCAGGGGTCTCAGGATGTCAGGGGATAGGTCCAGAGTTTTTTGTGTGGATGACTATAGCATTCAAGCCTGGTCTATACAGACAGGAGTGCCTGCAGGCAAAGCATCACTAGAGTCAAGATATCCATATCTCCTTGACCCCCTCTGGATAGATGGCTCAAAAGTCTTTATTCGCCATGGGAAGTCATCAACCCTGGGCTGGGACATTGGGACCCCAGGGTCAACCCTCAGTTGGGTACCTCTGATAGCCTCAGAAAGACCACATCTGGATTTTATTGGTGGTACAAGTAAGTCAAGTACTGGTTTGATTGGGGTTGAGGATAGGGCCACTGGAAAGGTGGTTTTCCAGTTGTACAGTACATATGCAAAACCTTCTGCCATACAGTGGGATGGTCATTATTTGATTGCTGGTTATGAATCAGGAGAAGTCTTAATTCTGGATTTCAGTTGTATGCTTCCTTAGTAGAGATCTGTAGTTTGTGTTGTATTCTGTAACTGTATTCACCAAAAAAAGTGCACAATACAAGGCCAGTTGTGAAAAAATGAGAGTTTGAGGATGTCACAAACACAATTGTAGGACTATGCTAATAGCCCCTTCCGTTCCATCACCAATCAGAGTGGAAACGGCACAATAACCCAGGGATAGTGAACAGAGTGAGGGAGAATGATGGGTTACCCAGTCATGTAATGAATCCCTAATTAGGGGATATGGAAGTTGATCAACAAGCAGAGTTGTGTGTTCAGGGAAGGGGCAGAGAGTATCCCAGACATACAACTATAGACACAGGAGGGGAACTGCACACATAAACATTGAGTGGGGTTTTATACCTGTCTATAGAAGTTAGCAGACAGAAAAGGATAGTCATTCTGAGAGGCTCACAAATCAGCATTTCAGTTGCTTCCATGTCTACCTCCAGCAACACCTTCCAGAGTATTCCATATTGATCCTTCCTCTGCTGGATACCATCCTCATTAATCTCTGGATCATGCTGCCTCAGGTGCTCTAAACCCAGATTCAACTGGGCCAGAACATGATCCAGATGATTGAGATCTTTCCGGTGGTGCCACATCTCAATTTCACTGAGGTCATCCCGAATTGAGCTGTATGTCTCTTCAAGGCCTTCAAAGTAGAGTCCATTCCACTCTGACCAGACAAGGAGCAGGAATGACTTGAGAGTTTCAATGTCTCTGAGGGCCCGAACAATTTGAAGGGTATTTGAAAGACCTGCCAAGTAGCGTCCTCGGCACACAGGGGGGAGAGGAGGATGCGTGTTCAGCCATGACCACATGTCCAAGGGTATATATGGTCGCAGGGAGTGATCAGATGCAATCTGCAATAGTGTGTCAACCACACTCATGCCGACTTCATTTGTGTATGGGATTGCCGAGGCTGCTGCTGCCAATGGTTGGATCAAGTGTTTGCTGGTTGGGAGGCTCCACCATCGTAAATGAGGTGACACAAGTACACTTTCCCACTTTAGAGAAATATGGCTTTCTTTGTTGAGCAGCATAGGAAGAAGTGGTCCGACGTGGTTCCACATAAATCCAAACCACTTTGAGGCTCCAACAACACACAGGAAGGCATTGAGCGTCTCGTGTTTTCCATCCCGCTCTTGCCAGACCGCATATGGGAAGAGCGCTGTGATAGCCTTACGCTCGGAGCGGATTTGACCCAAGTCGGTGACCTTAACCAGTGCTTTGAGTTTCTCGGATACCATACTCAAAACCTCCACTAGTTGTGCACTACTTTCACGGTTAGAGAGATCCACAGTTGTCAGAGATCAACATACCTCCCGCCCAAACCCAAAGCTCTGGCACGCGAAACATCACACTCCAGGTCAATCGCGATGATTGTCAGGCAATCGGTTATGACTGAGATCGGAGGTTGGGGGTCGTGGGACATGGAATGGATCACGAAGCGGAGAATCCAACGAGGCACCTTCCCATACTGTTTCTCCTTGTGTGCGATCCGGGCCAGAGTATTTGCGAAGAAGACATGCTCCTGGGTGCGGGGCTCATAGTCCGTCCATTCGAAGAACCGTCTTCGCTGGCTGCCCACAAGTGTAGCGTGGATTGCATTGATCGCATGGTAGCATTGGAGACCATCGAAATTGGCCATGCGTGGAATGATCGCAACGTAGGACTCGCGTATGCCTTCAAGCACCGTTGACGTCGAATCCACGCTTGAGAGTGCACGCAGTAGACAAATGGAGGCCGCTCTCGCACCCTGCTCCGATCCTGGTCGTTCCGTCACCCAACTGTTATCCACATCGAGGTAGCTGAGGAGCGCATCCAAGTAAATTGCAGCCGGCGCGGGGTTGGCCAGGTGGATCCGGTCCCAGAGTTCAAGAAATCGATCTTGAGTGATTTCCGATCGCCGCTGTGACTCGTCGAGAACATCAATCCAAGCCACCCACAAGAAGAACATGGCAATGGGCTTCCGGTTGAGCTGAATGGCATCAGAGTTTCTACCGAGTTGTTCAAGCTGCAGGTATATCATAGACACGATATTCTCGATACGGACGCTAAACAAGGGTCAGGGCGACAAACAATGCAGTTGAAACAGGGGCGCATACCTCTCATCCAGGTTCCTGGCATCATCCTCTGATATGTCACATCCTAGGTCGATCGCGATGATCGTTAGGCAATTAATGACGACTGAGATCGAAGATGGAGGGTCCTGGGACATGGAACGAACCACGAAGCGGAGAATCCGACGGGGCACCTTCCCATTGTGTCTCTCCTTGTGTGCGACCTGGACTAACGCATTTGCAAAGAAGACATGCTCCTGAGCACAGGGGTTATAGTCCATCCATGAGAAGGACCATCCTTTCCGTCTGGTGACGAGTACAGTGTGGATTGCATTAATTGCGTGGTAACAGAGGAGACCCTCGAAATTGGCGTCGGGCGGAACAACCGCAGCATAGCGTTTACGTATGTCTTCAAGGACCGATGATATCGGATCGACACCAGAGAGCGCACGCAGTAGACAAAGGGAGGCCGCTCTTACGCCTTGCTTTAATCCTGGATTTTCCGTCACCCGACTGTGATCTACATCAACGTAGCCGAGCAGCACGTCCAAGTAAATTGCAGCTGGTGCGGGGTTGGCCTGGTGGATCTGGTCCCAGAGTTCAAGAAATCAACAGCTCCAGCTCACTTTTTACATTAATCACTGTCAGTTAGCATAGCCCTTTATGCTAAAGTGGTTGTCAAAGTGCCACTAATGTAAATGTGGCTTTCCTCATGACGTACCCCCCCAAACCATCAGACGTATGCCTGCCTAATGGGGAAACCTTGGAAATACCCATTGATGGGATACTCCCAATATGGTCAGTGACCCTTGGGGTGATCGGGCTTGGATCTGGGTGCCACAGCTGTGGGGATTACCCATCACACATCATTCCCATGCTTCTCTGGCTTCCTTCCCCCATCAAAATATTCCTGGGAGGATGATCAAGCGTGGGAAACACTTCCCCTGGCCTCCCACCCATCCGGGTACCCATTTGGGTGGCCACACTAACCTCATTTGGTCAATATATTTTGATTGGCTTACCTAAGCATTATTTCATTGGCTGATCTGAAAAGTGTGCACACAAAAATCTTCGAAATTAAATATGAGAAAAATACCAGACCCTGTAGAACGTCAAACGCGCGTGATCCCGCTAAACGCGACCTCAAACGGATGAGAATTGAGCGAGATATGCTCGGTTTTCGTAGGGGCACCGAGCGAGCATTGCCAGCTCACCGCGCGGATTGATGGGATTGATCGCGACTTCCTTTTTGGGAATGCGCGTGGTACCCGGGCTCGCCCCGGGTTGCAGCCCCTTCCCCTCACGATTGGGGGCCACACAGGTGAGTCGGGCCTTAGCCCTTCAGTGTGCTAACTATTATAATATATATCTAGGGTTTGACACCACTTTCGTGTCATCCGGCGCGAATCCGGTTACCCTCACCCCGAGGGGTGGGGGTAGAAATCCCCCCGCGGCGGCTGCATTAGGTGAGCGTTCGCTTAGCCCTTCTAGGCGTTTGTTGTATTCACAAACGCCAAGGGATTCCGCTACTTTCGGCGCGATTTGGTGAGGGTTTCCTCACCTCGCCTCCCGGGTGGGTGGGGGCGAAATTCGCTCGCCGCGCCCCCCACAGGTAGGTGTTTGCTTATTTCTTTTAGACGTCTATTCTACTGATATAAACGAAGGGAATCGAGCCCATTTTGGGCTTGTTTCGTGCGATTTATGACCCCCGATTCCAGGGGGGTCAAAATCGCAAAAATCGCAATTTCGTTTGAACGCGGCGCGCGATTGTTTCGCCCTCTTGGGAGGTTCTTCTGGTATGTATTTACGAGGGAATTACCACTCTCCCGTGTGACCGCATTCACGTTTCCTCTCTTGGGAGATGTGAATGCATCGGGGAGGAAATCCAAAATATCGATTCAATGCGGTAAGCTCACGTTTCGTCGTTGTATTCTCTCATTGTACTAACATGGACCTCCAAGCCCCTATGACCTTTATCTTGATATGTTAAGGTTAGCTCTCCCTACACTCGAATCAAGATTATGAGGTAGATCTACATCTGGGTGAGGGTCTCTTGGAAATCCCGCTTATTCCTGCTCTGCACTTAGGCCCTAGTATGTCTATTTCATGTGCGTGAAAGGTCTAAGTACCGCATTTAATACCTCCTGTGTAATTCGCATTTTTTGGTTTCAGGGTTCCCCCATCTACTGTGGGGTATATACTGTTTCCCATGCCCCAGAATTTTGTTAGATTATATTCATGTATAGTTATTTGCTGTATGTACATTATTTGCAGCTATGTAATACACGAATGGACGACTTTTTGAGTTTTTATTACATGTGTCCGAGTTCCGATCACTTTAGCGCCCGAAATTCCGAGATGTGGTAGCGATCGTGGGAACATTTCTGACCAGGTCCCGGGTCACTGATCCCCAGACTCACTTCCCACTGGGCTCGAAGTACTTCCCCAGGTGCCCTATAATTGTAGGTATAGGGTGGTATCTATGTAAGTAGAGTATATACAAAAATCTGGAATAAATTGATCAGTATTTATGCTGATATTTCCGGCCACCCCTCTGATGAGGTTTACACATCCCAAGAGTGTATCTTAAGAACCGGTGAGGGGACCACCTTTGGGTCTTTTGTCATTCAAAAATGTTATAATGGGTAAGGTAATTGCACATGCTTTTAGAGTGCAATGTTGTAGATAAAATTCTCAGCATGCGAAACTCATCTGTTTTTGAGCACATCTTCCTCCCTTGCATGGGGTCATAAATATCATTATATGTACATAGCTACAGTGGTAGAAATAATACATGACATGTATTAAACATAATACAAACATCCTCAATACCAATAACAACCATTAATGCGACAGAAACAATGAAACCTTCTAGGGTGTGTTGAGGGTGAGGATGAAACATAAAAATCGAAATAACATACTGATAATTAGGCCCCATTACAAACGGTTTCGGGAGCATATACTAGACATATATACCACCCAGGAACCGGTCCATACAAGCCGGGATTCCGGTAGAAAAGGCTGGAGAGAGAGAGAGTTTTAACAAGAAGGATCAATAGAGCGATGAGTACTCACCTCAGACGCGTAAAATTATGCGGAATCCCTTGGAAATAAGTGGGAATATAATCCCCAATGCTGCTCACACATATGTGAAGCAGCTGAGGCACTCCAGAGGCAGATCTGAACTCCTAGCAGAGAAGGATGTGCACAGACATCCCCTGAGGCGCAAACAGCATGCAGGGGATATCATTCAACTCTAATTAATGTCTGAGACGTGTGAGTTCCGTGCCAAATGACGGGAGACAACGTACCCAGTGCAGGAACGAAAGTGGCCCCAAAACACATCCATATCTGCCACGATGGCAAACCTGGATGCGGTCGGGCGGGACGGGCGTAATATTATCGCCAATACATACCAGAACAATAGTCCAAAAGGGCGAAACGAACGCACGCCGCGTTCAGGCGCAATCGCAATTTTTGTGATTTTGACCCCCCTGGGGCGGGGGTCAGAAACCGCATGAAACGAGCCCGAAATGGGCTCAGTTCCCTTCGTTTCAATTAGAAAAATGGACGTCTGAAAGGAATAAATAAATGCTTACCTGTGTGGCTCGTAACGAGCGAATTTGTCCCCACCCACCCGGGGGGCGAGGTGAGTAAACCCTCACCAAATCGCGCCGGAAGTAGCGGAATCCCTTGGCGTTTGTTGGTACAACAAACACCTAGAAGGACTAAGCAAACGCTTACCTGATGCGGCCGCCGCGGGGGGATTTATACCCCCACCCCTCGGGGTGAGGGTAACCGGACCTGGACCGGGTGACCCCGGAACGGTCTCAAAACCTAGGTACACATTATAATAGTTAGCACATTAAAGGGCTAAGGCCCGACTCACCTGTGTGGCCCCCAATCGTGAGGGGAAGGGGCTGCAGCCCGGGGCAAGCCCAGGTACCGCGCGCGTTCCCAAAAAGGAAGTCGCGATCAATCCCATCAATCCGCGCGGTGAGCTGGCAATGCTCGCTCAGTGCCCCTACGAAAACCGAGCATATCTCGCTCAATTCTCATCCGTTTGAGGTCGCGTTTAGCGGGATCACGCGCGTTTGACGTTCTACAGGGTCTGGTATTTTTCTCATATTTAATTTCGAAGATTTTTGTGTGCACACTTTTCAGATCAGCCAATGAAATAATGCTTAGGTAAGCCAATCAAAATATATTGACCAAATGAGGTTAGTGTGGCCACCCAAATGGGTACCCGGATGGGTGGGAGGCCAGGGGAAGTGTTTCCCACGCTTGATCATCCTCCCAGGAATATTTTGATGGGGGAAGGAAGCCAGAGAAGCATGGGAATGATGTGTGATGGGTAATCCCCACAGCTGTGGCACCCAGATCCAAGCCCGATCACCCCAAGGGTCACTGACCATATTGGGAATATCCCATCAATGGGTATTTCCAAGGTTTCCCCATTAGGCAGGCATATGTCTGATGGTTTGGGGGGGTACGTCATGAGGAAAGCCACATTTACATTAGTGGCACTTTGACAACCACTTTAGCATAAGGGGTTATGCTAACTGGCCTAACTTTTACAAAAAGTGAGCCATAGCTGCTGAAGAAATCGATGCTGGGAACTGTCTGATTGCCGACCAAACCACCGGGATTCGTTGAGAATCTCAATCCTCGTCACCCATAAGAAGATCGTTGCAATGGATTTCCGGTTGCGCTGAACAGCGTCAGGATCCCCACCGATCTCTCTAAGCCGCAGGTATATCGCGGACACAATATCCTTGAGACTGGTGCTAACGAAGGATCAGTTTGATAAGCTGTGCAGTTGTGCCAGACGTTCATACCTCCCGTCCAGGTTCCTGACATCACTCACACTGGGGACAAGGGGTCACTTACCTGGTAGGCAAATGGTGGGTTTGGGCTGAGTTTGTGTTATAATTGCCCAACTGTTACCCACCAGGTAAGTGCTGGGCAAATTTTAAATTTGCCCACCTCCTT
>Ga0307513_10010690_pt1 | contig 11484 bp, 9 predicted proteins | sample 15_EM_MG_FD_202174 | JGI IMG/M metagenome (GOLD analysis project Ga0307513, IMG submission 202174) | Populus trichocarpa ectomycorrhiza microbial communities from riparian zone in the Pacific Northwest, United States - 15_EM | ecosystem: Host-associated > Plants > Roots > Unclassified | place... | reverse complement strand
CCGGCCTTGGGTCACAAATGTGACGGAAGGTCATTTGCAGCCCGTCTGGCTATATTTAGTAACTCGGACATTCGGACTGTCCGCCGGACACTCGGACGTTCGGACTTTCCATAACTCAGATGTCCTCCAAATTGTTGCCATTTTGGGATCCCATCGATCCTACTTACGAATCCACAAACGTTGAACGTTGGAGCTTTCAAGGTTGCCAAAATTTCAAGCATGATAATCTATCTAATGCAACTTTCATACATGAAAAATGAGAGTATGAGATATTGAATTACTGTAATCTATTGGAATTGAATGATAACAGCGGTGGTGGTTAAACCCACAAGACGATCATTCATTCGTAGCATGACGTCTGATCGATTCCTGGAGCAGATCATCTCCCGTATTGTAGTCTCTGAGCGCTAGGACGATTCCACTTTAAGTGGCCCGAATGAGACGCGGGAGGACCTCCTTATTAATACATGGGACTCCATCATATAGATTTTCACCAATGGTGTCGACACAGACTTCCTGGAGCGGCCGTCCATTGTCCTGGCTGTCCATCGCGACGGGCGCCAGGTTCGACTCCGCATCAATGTTTAGGACCTGCGCCAGGGTTTCAGAATCATCCGCATAGAATATTTTTGCGAGGTCGCCCCAGGAAAATGTCCTTCGGCGCAATTTTAAAATTGAGCAGACGACCCAGCAGATGATCGGTGCTGCTTTCGGGGCGCCAGGAAAATGTACCATTGACCTGTAATGATAAGCGAGGAACTGTGTATAAGTTCGAAAGTAAATCAATCAAATTTTGATCCATGAGAAAGCCCTCGTGTTGCACGTTTGTAATCGTGAGGTCCGTAACGCGGCATTGGAAACGGTTGAAAGCCGAGATGATTTGTTCGGTTGGAATTTTGTAGCCGCTGGATAATGTCGTGGATTAAGTGAAAGCTCCTAACTCAGGGAGTGTGATATGATCGAATAATGGATAGACATCCAGATCTTTTGAGAAGGGTGAGAGAAGTAGATCTTTGATGGCACGATGGACGATCGGTGTCGTTGGCAAAGGAAAGAGATCTTCAACTTCGCCAAATTCCCGAATCCCAAATTGAGATAAAATAGGAGCTCGCCGTAGGATAATTTCATCCATGGGAAAAAACCTTTTGTGGTGATCCTCGTTAGAGAATGCCACTGGATCCCCACACCTGTAAAACAAACGCCAGCTAGCTGGACATCGCGAAGCCGTGGTGTATTGCACAATCTGAAGGATGGATAGTGTTCCCCTCCGAATGACTATGGATATGGAGTTTCTCCAGATGAGGGGACTCAATGACGCCATTAAAAAGTGTAGCGTAGTGAGTTTGATCCATGATTAACTTTAGAACACCCCAGCGTGGTGCCAGTTCTTTGACGAAGTCGATGACCTCGAATCGTCTAAATGAATATGGAGTTCGGCAGTAAAAGCTAATGGCCAAAGGGAGCTGTCCGGATCGCCTCAACCGTTGCCGGACTTTATCTAGAGGTGTTGTGTAATAGTGATCCGCGTGGATGTGGCCGACGCCCATAGCTGAGGCGTCGAATGGACTATCTGTTGCCATTTCTTGCACACCCCACTGAGTAGAAGTAGCCCAAGTGGTGCTTTTCTAGATTCCAAGGGGAAATGAACCAGAGAATGAATCCGTTCAAGATAGAAAGCAAAGATATGAGACGCAATTTCGGGCGGAACGCCATGGATAAGACGGTCATGGCGATGGTTGATCGTTGTCTTCAGGGAGACAGTTTCTGAAGGAGGTTGGCGAGTTGGTGTTGTACGTGAGAGATTTCGGTGTTCAAGTCCACGAGTTGAGAGCAGGGATCACAGGGATTCCCTCCGGAAAGGAGCAGGAAAGAGCAAGGAAAGAGGGTTGTAATCGTCCAACGATTCGTGAGAGTTTTTCATTTTTGCCTCTAGTCGATAGAGTTATATGGTATGCTGTGAGTTACGAATGATAGGAAACACACCTATTCAAACGTTGTGCAACGAATGTGTGCCAGAGATGGCGGTCACGGCCAGGTGTGACGAATGTGATCTTTCTAATCTTATCTCCCTGTTAGTAATATTGTATCAGTTGGTATCACAATGGTATCAGCAACCATTTTCTGTACCGTCGACTTCCCATTACAGCGCTTCCTTTTATAATATCGCACAACCTCTGAAACGTATAAATAACGGTCCTTTTATAGTTCGAATCCCAGTGATCATGTGAATTCCTGAAGTACGTTTGTACCTGTTTGCCTGCGCGATCCATTTTAGGAAGCAGTCGGGCCTTAAGGCCTTAAAGCTTAAGCGCTTACACGATCAAACGGTGAATAAACCACAGCAAAAGTAGAGAGTCCAAAAGTCATGAACAAGGGCAAGGGTATATCATGCCACATCATTTTGACTTGAACAGCGCTCATGTTTCGCATTGATTTAAGTATTTATGTCTAGTTTTTATCCTCCCTCTCTGTGAGCGGCCCGATACCGACCTTTCAGACCTTTTTGCAAACCACTGTAAGCCGCCACAAGTTGGGTACATAACCATCTCGATCACTCAGTTTAAATTTCAGAGACACAATAACTTTTCACATTTGACACGAAATATAAGTACATTTATTTTCAAAAGAAGCCACTGGCACACGTAATGGCGAGCACTTTCGAAGCGGTTCCAATAGTGTTAGCGAACCCTCACTTGGTCGTGCTGTAGTATGGGTGTTAACCTAGGCTTTATAATGGCCGCTTGAATAAAACTTACTAGTTCACGGCAACACCGACAACGGTATCGTGGTAGTCGGAATCGCCGCCATCCTCAGCGTTAACCTGTGTTGATATTTTAGCTTGCCTCCGAGTAAAAAATTCAACGCAGTACTCACCATGGTGAACGAGATGGCATTTTTGCTGCCAATCTTGAACTCATTCTAAACGATTACGAATAAATCAGACTCGTGGTCAAGATGCGCAGAGTTGCGAGGGGCGTACGTAGCTGTGGTGCGGGTCGCTCTGAGTGTAGCTGCTGTCACCGTCTATCTTGTGAGAGCAGTAAACCGCGATATTGCGGTCTTCGTCGAACGGACCGACGCTGAGGACAGCGGGGTCCTGGATTGTAGTATCTGGGGGAATGACTTGGGTAATCAAGAATCGGCTGTTGTCAGACGGGGCATCCCAAACGGCCTGAGGGTTGAGAACAACATTGTTGGTGTCGAGGATATAAGTGTTGTAGCGCTGGAGATATTGCGCAGTGCGTTGCTAAAGACCCCAGTGATGAGACGGTCATCAGTGAGGAGTATAGTGACCTAAAGATAAGCGAACCCACCCCGAAGATGATGCCAACAGTCTTCTTGGGGAGTGGGACAACAACAACGGTAGCGTTGGTGGGCCCATCCAGCGTGGAGAGATCGATGGTGCGGAGAGCAGGTTGCGTTGCAAGAGGCGGCATGTTGAGAATTAGAGAAAGGACTTAGAGGCAATGAAGTAGGATATTTTATACAACAAGGGCTCCAAGAGTATTTACTGCCCCACTTTTGTTTGTTCACGAGATAAATTCCAAAGTTCCCTTGAAGCCACTGAATGACTAGGGCCACAAATAAGCCGCCTTCAATTCATACTGAATGGTTTTCCCTGTTTCTACTTGAGATTTGATATTTGGGGTGCAACGTCAGGTGTCTCCATTGACGAAGAAATTTGGCTATCTTCGAGGCACGGTCCTTTCAGATTTAGTATAGCCACTAGACTACCATTACGCATTACTCTTGCCAATACATAACATTACCACCTCCTGAATAGTATATACCTAGTTGGCACGACCAGCCTGCCTAAATTGCTCTTCCAAATGTAGTTTAATGATATAACATATGACCAATATGAAGAGATGCGGATTTATGAGGGTAACTAGAGGCGCCTTTTTTACGACAGCACTAAAGTCTAAAAGATCCGTTACAAACCTTGATCGGCGCTGGTGGTCTTTTATATACCTTTGTCCGTCGTTTGCCCAAATCAATAGGGATTTTTTGTATCAGAAACGGCGACCACAGACATCTGTTTTCCCCGCACACCGGTATGTCAACTTCTTTTTTAACTTCAGTTCACGTTCGGCCCGGGGGGTTGCATGATCTACTTACTTGTGAACGAATGGCATCATTTGTGATTTCTTTGAGCCTAATTTCTCCACGTTTCTTAGATCGCTGTAATTTATGACGAAGACGTGGAGCGTGTGGGATTACCAAGGAGAATCTTCTATGTCATACGTTGGGAGCTGTTGGGAGTAACACACTTAATTTTAGATTGAAAGAGACGTGATTGAAAGAGACGTGTGTGGATCAAGCTCGCTCACGGGACGGATTCACTCCAACCGCTGACCTTTGGAGCTACTGTCAGTAAACACTGCATTGCCCTTTTTAACTTGAAATTTGGGGTACAACTTCAGACATGGTTCCATCAATAGCATTTCAGTTTGGAAGACATAGGAGCTGGCACCGTTACGCAATTCCCCACGATAAGGGACGCTGTTCTTGATCGAAAGGGTTCAGACAAGATCATCGGTACTGACGAGAGATAAACTTCACAACAGAATATTACGACTCCCCACAGGTCATATGTCTCGCGATCTTCAAATAGGTGAGCTCAACCTTACGCCCTCAATCATGATTTGTGCTTCTCGCTGGTTGAAAATACTAGAGTTAAGGCGAAACCATTAGTATTGTCGAACCAGGCATAACAGAGGACTGGAACACGGCGGCGAACCTGATAACGTAGTAGAACAGGCAAGTACCTCGTCCAGTTCCGATAATAATCATCTCTGATGACCACTCGAGGAAACGCATATATAGGTCTGCTGCTTCGTGATCACTCCGGCGAGAGTGTGAAAGTAGATGCGAGTTAGCGTCGGTGTTGCCCCCGAGACCCACGGCTCTGGTGACGTCAAATTTTGTATGAAAGTTTTCGCCGATCAGGCCAAAAAGTTAAAGGCAAAGACAAAAATGGGTATATAACTTCAATGTTACCTGTGGAGTACGGGAAGAAGATAAGCCGTTGTCGAAGTCCCAGTATACTGGCGGCTTGTCCCTGGACCTCTGCTGACCCAACATCTTGAGGAACGTGCACAGATTAAGTGTAACGATTTGGGACAAGGACGACCCTGCGAGGAATGCTTCGCCAAGGAAAATATCTGTCAACCCTATTTATTCTCGAGGAGCGATACAAGTTCAAGTCGTGAGCTGGAAGAGTGAGATGTACAGAAAAGGACCATAAATGAGTTAACAAAAACAGCATAACATATGGCCAATCTCACGGATGGAAAGAATTCCTTGAACACACCACCTCCATCGCGATCGATACAAACTCTACAACAAAACAAAAAGGCCAAAGGTCAGAAAATCCAAAAAGGAAAAAAGGCAAAAGAAAAAAGGCAAAAAAAAAGTAAAGTGAGATAGATTAAAGACAATACACACCTCCTGCCCAAACCCGGCAATAAATCTCAATTGGCACTTGCTTTCGCAAGCCTATCATAGCACACGACTATCCCTCCTCACCTTCACCTTCACCTTCCTACCCCAAAACGTGAGGGAACTCCAAGTAAGGACCGCTGATGCATGAAATATGGTGCATAATACTTTATCGTGTTCTCTCCGAATCTAGATCAAACTCAGATTACAACGACGGGAATTCGCTACGGAGTTGAATTCGGGGTAATCTCGTACCGCTCGCTTCCAGCGACGAAACTGAACATGTGCGAGGAATTACGATTGCTTCGGAACGTTCCCGAAAAAAATTTGCTTAGCGTGACTCTTTACGCCCTTCAGCCCATTCCAAAATTCGTTCGCCCAACGATCCGGTTTCCCCTCTGGCTTGACCTTCATGACACCCAAGACCGTCCCTCCAGCGCACCGAATCGCAATTACTTTCCCTGACGTGTCGAGAGTCGCCCACCCGGGCTCTGGACGGAGTGACCCACCATCGAAAAGAGTGGGATTGACGACTTTGACCTTGCGGAGATGGAGGGGTTTGCCATCTGGGGTATGGGCTACGAGTGGTCTCTGCGTAAATAGCGATGAGATTACTTACGATGTTGGAGAATGGAGTTGAAAAACATACTTGGTGGTTCAAGGCCCGAAATCGCCCATGAATCTCAGCCGAGCTCATGGTTTGGAAATCCACAAGTGTGTCACTTGCTGTTATGAGTGGTGCCCGAGGGGCATTATCCGCAGGAGCTTGCGGAAGGGAAACGACCTGATCATGTGAGTGTAGTTCACATTGTCAACGGTTGGATTGCCTCACCTTGCCGTTCATCATATCTCTCAAGACGGAGACGAGTACCTTGCCTCCAGCAGGACCGAGTTCACTCCTCAAGCTTTCAAAGGTTGCATCTTTGGTCACCGCCTAGGTCATATTTTCATCCACAAATGCGGTGATCAAGGAAAGAATATGATACCATTTTTTGCTTCCCAAAAATTGTGCCCGCATCGATACCCTCACTCATTTTTAGCATCTGAATAACGCATACGCCCGTCTTTTGTTCGCCATTGATAATGGTGTGTTGTATCGGAGCTGCACCGCGATACGCAGGGAGCAACGACGGATGGACGTTGAGCCTGTGAGGCGGCTGAAACGAGCTGAGCATCTTCCCCGTTAGTATACGCCCGAATGACGCAGTGACGAGTACATGGTTGGCAGGTGGTTGTTGGTCCGTTCCGTTAGGTGAAAATGCAAATGAATCAGGCAGCTGGAGAAACCATGGAATAAGTATACAAATATCAATGCAAGTACGAGCGACGTACTGTCCAGTTTTTGAACGCCCCTCTCTCTTTGGGAATGTTGTGCACCGGGAGACCGAGTTTTTGCCCAAGGATTCTGAGGGGAGCTGAACGGAATAATGAGCCGGGTTATACAAGCGAACGTCTTGGAGACATACAAGCCTCTACAACAGGCTTTAAAGCAAAGATGGAAACTCACAAACTGACAGCACCGAGCCCCGACGCCCGACGTATGTATCTGGCTGGGTTGCGATTACAATCTCATTCCAGACATCTAGAACGCTGAAAGGTGAGGCTTTATACGGTATACAGATATATGAGAAGATAATAACTCACCTTTTGCTCGAAATAATTCCTGCAAGACCAGACAAGAGAACTCATCGCGGCCCATGAAGAGAATTCGAAATCGTTCTGACAAACTATCAGCGGTTTGCGTCTGGAATGACCGCCAGGGCGTCCATGGCCTTTGACGCGTTAACCGAGAGTTTCTAGTCCAGAGACAACGGGTGTGGTGTGATTTGAGTGTGGCGATCAACATTGCCACACTGTCAGTCGTCGCGTCGCATCACTCGACAAAAAGAAGAAGGCGTAGCACAACAGGTACATACAAGAATCCCAAATCTTGCACGTTAGGGTGGCGGGAAATAGCCCGCCAACCTGGTTCGCCGGGGAATTTTGCTGGAGTGTGGTGGAAGGTCGAATTCGCCGTTGCAAATTAGGGCTGGTTTGCAGCAGGGCTTCAGGGGCTGCGCCCCCGGGAGCTCAGGCTAATTTGCGCAAATTAGCCGTGCGAAATAGCCAAAATTAGCTAATTTGCAGGCGAATTATGTAGGCTCGGACATTGCTCGGACAGTGGAAACCTCTCAGGGTAGTCATGTTTTAACCGCGCCCCCTCCGAACTGATGATGGTGTACTGTTGTTGGAATAAGAGGCGGTGCATCAACGTGCGCACGAAATGTGAAATGGAAGTAGTGGGGAAGGGCGCCCGGCATGGCGCCATCCGAACCCACACAGGAATGCACGTGACCAAGAACGCGTATTAAGGTTGGCGGGAAGTCCACGGCAGGTTTGCATTCCCGACTTTGATGGCCGCTGCTTGCCATCAGCTGCCATCAGTTCGGCAACCTCTTTGAGCAACTTCAGTCTTCAATGAACTCAATGGGGCCCCAATGTACCTCATCGGATATGGAATTTTGTCCAAAAAGAAAGATTTAAGGTCGATTATGTGCCTCAAATTTGTACGACAGACAATTTGCGGAGGATTGTGATGTATAGGCGTTTATTTTGAGATACTTACTGTAGCTAACTTCGCTTAGCTAGAGCTTCTTTTTGCCTAAAAGTTAATTTCATCCCATGTTTACTCTAAAATCGTAGAAGAAAATATAGACATAACTTGGTCTGTATCACAAGCTAGGTTTGAAGCGACTTCGGAGACTGAAGACCACGCACAATGCCAACGTGCTTTTGATGCCATCAATCGTTCAATGGATGATCTCTCGCACAATTTCATACATTTTTGTGTCAGGTTTGCAGTGGAATTCAGAGATATACAATGAATGGAATCTTATTTTGCTCTAAAACTTTCCTGAGCTGCAAATAAAGCCGGGCCTCAATGATTCGCAAAGGTGGCCAGCGCAAGCCGAGTCTGCCGAGAACGGAAATCAAATGGCAGGTAATGGCAGCCAAGTGCGGAAGTCCAAATCCTGCCGTGGACTTCCCGCCAACGCTACGCGTATGTACTTCGTGCCCTTGCGTCCACTCCGCATGTACTTAGTCCGCTTGGCCTCGCTCTACAATCATTAGGTTCGTGACGATCCTTAAGTGAGAATTTCGCAGAATTTCCTTCTTATGCAGTCAGTTACCGGTCTATACAACCACTGCTTGCTTCGCTATCGTACTTCTCCGCCCATACTGCGAGTAAGTGTCAATGGGTATGTTATTATTTTTCTGAGGAACATATAAGTATTATAATAAACGAGTTTATTAATCCAGTTCCTCCAACGACAACTCGCGTTTGATCCCCATCTTCTTCAGCACACCCTGGTGCTCCTTCTGCACGCTCACACCGCTGACCCCGTGCTAGAATTGTTCGTTAAGCTCTGCCCTCTGGATGCAAAAGGAAAATATCTCGGACTTACCTTCTTCAAAACGTCATCGACCTTCTTCGCTGTGCTCTTACCCGCAGTCGAAGTTTGCTTCATGTAATCCTTCACATGGCCACTAGCATTGGGGGTTTTCCCTGAAAGCGCAGACTTGTGCGCTTGTCCCTTCTACAAGGACAGTTTGTGAGAGTTTCGCTGAACCCATACAGATTTTTACTTACTGCCCGGTTAACATCAGAGTCAACGAATGCCATGTTACTATGATGGTTCAAGGTATCTTTAACCGCCTGATGACCTTTAGCACCAAGGCTCCTAAAGATTCGTTACTATCAGCGGCAATCTGAATAGGTCACAGAGTTGGACGTACGCTGTTGTCTTGTGGCCACCCTTATGTAACGCCTTGGCAACCGTCTGAGCCTCAAGGATATGGTCTGAAAACACGACTATCAATATGAGATGGAGAAGTCGTTCGGGTCACCTACCAGCATCTTTTTTCTTGGGCGGAGATTTAGGAGTCTTCGTCTTGACAATTTTTCCTCCACTCTTAGTGAAGGTGTTACCCTGCAGAGCAGCCTTTCGATAAGTGGAACTACTCTTCTTCAGGGATCCAGCGGTGAGTTTCTTGGCTTTGACGCTCGGCGTCTTCACTCGCCCCCTGGTCTCGAGGATGACATCAAGGGGGGCGGCGAAGACCCCCTCGAAGATGGACGTGACAGCAAGTACGGTGAAGATGGAAACAAGGGGCGACCAGCGCATTGTGAGGTTAGAAATAGAAGGCTGGGTATGAAGTGGGTTGAATGGGACCGGCCGAAGAAACGACACCCATTCGAACGAAGCTTATATACTCACCTAACACGGCCGCCGAATGACGACTCTTAAACCTTGTCTATTTAGAAACTGACCTGAGTAGGTTGATAGAACGACAGTTGATTAATTGAGAATAGCCTTGTTTCATATTGACATGCATAGCATATAAAGTTCTTGGTTTTTTGGCGTGTCATACTATTCATAGCCCTCACCGATGGTCGGAGGTCAGGGGATGGTCCATGCAAATATGTTTCGCACATGCACAGAAGCACTGTGTACGTCGAAATTTTAGTCTTTCCACTGCGATAACCAGGTGTTTCGGAGGCAGAGGAGGCGGAATATCAAGGGCGACGACATAGCGCCAATATGACAATTTCGTTGTCAATCTTTTCGTTCGGTCATGCAATTAATAGTATCTTGCGAAAAGACGCTTGTTCAAGATGCTCTGCATGACTTGAGGGAAATATAATACAAGTACACTCAGCGATGCGCAATCCATAAAATACATTCGTATAATTAAATACCGATTTACTCTTCCGCCGATTGAATCTCCAACGCACGTTTCTAAAGTACATCTCTTTATCAGTGGCCGTGGTGACAAGACAAAAACCAATAATACCTGTAGGTGGATGGACGTCGGGATAATCGTGAGGTTTTCAGGAGCGTTGATCGCCTCTTTGAGTTCCTGCAAGGCTTCCGCAGGGAGTTGCCTGAAATAAATAAGTCAATCGACGAGTCAGCCGAGAGGGTTTGGCGTGGATACGAGATATCCTCACTCTACCGTAGTGATCTCTTGTTTTTTGAGCGAAGCCACGATAGTCGATGGATCGAGAACAAAATCTGATACGTAGCATTAGTAAAGGACGGTGAGCGTAGCACCTTGGAAAACTAACCAACGCTGTAGCCATCAGGAATAGCGCCGGTCTCCCTCACGCTCGCGGGAACGGGAACTTCTTCGACGCCTTCACCATCTCCTGTAGCCTTAAACATGGTTGATTGAGTCGCGGCGATCTTGACATAGTCAGATGAGATAAACGTCTCCCGAGTGAGCAATGTGGCCATTGACGAAGATGATTTTGTGAGGCGAAGAGATCTAACGGTTGGATAGGAAGTGATGGAGAGTCTAAGAGCCTGGTGACGTATTATTTGGAGCTTAAAGGCTTGTTGATACAGTTCGAGTCTGTACAACCCGTGTGCAGAGCGATAACCTATCGGTAGTAATCGGGAGGTAAGCGCGCGTGCGGTGATGAGTGGACATCGACGTATGGAACTCACTTTATTGTGTTCAGGACGAGAGTGGGCAGATGAGCTGGGAAAGGTGGAGACAGAATCTGTTTATTCTAGGCCGCTTAAAGCCATACCAAGATTAGAACGAGGCTGTGGTCCTGGTGTCAAGACGGCCCGATGATGTTATTTAATCAACACAAATATGTCAAGGATCTTGACGGCATGACCGTTGGAAGGGTGCGAAACTTCGGGGGATTGTTTCATATTCTTTTCACCGTCAGAAAATTGCTATGTATAATAAGTCAGATAAGGCCGCTTGGAACGCCCGCTCCCTTTATTTTTCTTCATGCATACAACTTTATCGAAATCATATTCTTAGTAGGTCATCGAAGGCGACATTGAAAGTGATATATCTTGAAGTACAAGGGGACGGTAAGGTGTTGTTCACAAAGAAGAAAAGAGGGCATAAATCTGTCAAAGGGATGTATGAGTTGAGACATAAGTAATGGGTAGCAGAACATTATGAAGGACAGTTTTGGGACAGTTGTTGCCGACATGAAGATACCAAGATTTGCAAACAAGGAACCAGAAATATACG
>Ga0307513_10010689_pt1 | contig 11485 bp, 16 predicted proteins | sample 15_EM_MG_FD_202174 | JGI IMG/M metagenome (GOLD analysis project Ga0307513, IMG submission 202174) | Populus trichocarpa ectomycorrhiza microbial communities from riparian zone in the Pacific Northwest, United States - 15_EM | ecosystem: Host-associated > Plants > Roots > Unclassified | place... | reverse complement strand
GGAGACGACGATGACGAGCTTCCACACACCAACCTCCAGGACGAGGATACAAATTACACGATGTTCGACCTTAATATTGATTCCGTGGACGTTACTCTTTCTTTGAAGAGGTGGTTAGATGGGAAAGGTCTGATAGAAGATGCCGTCGTGCGAGGTGTCAGAGGCGTTGTCGGTGCGTAGTTTTTCTAATCTTTCAAACATGTATCTTTAACATGTCGTACACACCAGACCGGCGAAATGTCTTTTGGGATCCAGAAAATCCTCTCGATCCAGCACTGTTTCGACACGTAGCACAAGCCGGCGACTTTGAACTGGAGAGCCTCCAACTCGAAGATGTCCTTGTCACCGTATACCAACCAGGCGATTTTAGGCCTTACACTTCATCGATCTTCCGAGCTGATATTCGCACATTCCGCAAGCGTTGGTTGTTTTACGATTTCTTATGTGCTGAGAATGTGGTCGGCCAATTTGACAACTGCTTGTTCAGCTTGCACAAGCCTCAGAGCATCGGACGGACAAACGAGAAAGACCTCAAGGATGGTGATTGGGCAAGAATGGTGACTTATTTGTTTCTTGTTTCCATTGTCCATGCAGCAGCTTACCATTCTCGCTAGTCACGCTTCCGTATTGATGGAGTGAACATTGATCACCTGCAAAACTCAACCACGATGGAAGGACCCATATCATGGATCACCTCCGGCAAGGTTGACGCTGTTCTCGACATCAAGTTCCCCCGTGATCCTCAGGCGGAGTTGCCTTTCAACGCCATTCTTGAGGAAATTGCAGATGCCATATCTACCTCACTAAATCCCGATACGGCGCGCATTCCTGGCCAGAGGGAACTGGCGAAACCTGCGTTGTCCGTACCCCTGGACCAAGACGAAGAGGAGAGGGAGGAGGATTTCAAACCCAAGGTTGTTATTGACCTTGATTTGCGGTTTAGGGATTTGAAGGCGGCTGTCCCAATTTTCCCTTCAGACCTATCATATGTGAATTATGCACTTGTTAGGCCGATCGTCGCGTTCATGAAGTAAGTGTTACCGAGTCAATGATTATCTATCTCTGACCACGAATGTAGTGCGAATCGGACATTGGTTCCCATACACTGTCGAATTGTGAAAGAGCTCAGCGACTTTGATGGTGCTTGGACGGTATGCTCCTCTTCCTCGTTTCGGGGTACATGTCATTGACCCTTTCCCACTTGCAGATGTGGGAAAGTAAGTAAACAAGTTGAACAACTCACTTGGAATAACTAACAAATGATAATTCAGCTGGACTTCTTGATGAGATATCACTCAAGGCAAGTTGTATTATTTTCTCTACACTCTCTGTCTAGAATATTTCCATTCCAGACATACGATGCCATGGCGTACCATGTCTCTCAATCCCACATGAACCGACAACGGATGAAGGCAGTAAGTTTGTGGAGTCTGCAGAGAACTGCGAGTGTGGTGATGTCTGCACTCCGGACTGTGACGGACCCGATGTCGTCGCACTTGAAGGAAGCGTATGTGAATGGGCAGGCGCAGGTTGGGTTGTACGAAGCCATTCCCCTCATTCCCGATGTATAGTTCATTCTTACCCGCGACCGTCAGTAACACCGGCCGCAAACACATCTCGTCGTCGCCGGAGAAAAGAAGCCAAGGTGAACATTTGTAGAGAAGAAGAGCCGAAAGGGAAGAAAAGTAAAGTCGATACCAGGGACAAAGGAAAGGTGACTACCGTGCGATTTTCCTGCTAATTTTCCTTTATCTATATGGAATTTACGAACAATTCTCAAACACAATTACTTGTATCCGATTATCCTCAACAAAGAAGTGATCACAGTTGTATATTCAGCTTTGGCTGATTCTATGAAGAAGGGACAAAAATTCATAACCACTGTAAATCCTAGCCAGCCCTTCAACTAGCCGCTCGAAAGGAAAGGCTCGCTTCTCTGCCCAAAGAGAAGCGTAAAACCATTGAAACAAAAGAGAAATGGTCTAAAGCTGAGGCCAAACTAGAAGGTGCCAAAGTGCATCGAGGCTGAAGAAAGCCGCCAAGAGAAATGAAAAAGAGAAGAACAAGTCAAAGAAAGACTGGTTAGTGATCAGATTTGCGATTTTCGCAATTATCTCTTGCTCTCTTTTCTCTCTTTTCCGTTCACAGGGAAGATAAAAGAGAAGCAGCGGATCTCACCAGATGCGTGCGCTCATTTCTGCCTGTTTGACCCTCGTCGTTATTCCAGGCGCGTATGATCTGTCTGGGTATGGGTGCGCCACGCCGTAGCTGTAGGACGCGGGAAGGGACGTGCCTCTGCTGACGAGCCGCAGAATGGACGCAGCGTAACCGTAGGGCGAGGGCGGTGCGGCTTTACCTATAGAAGCGCCATGGGTTGGGGCATACATATGCATCTCAGGGTCAACGATAGGTCTTTGGTTCCCTATTAGTTGGGATTGTACACTTAAGGGGAACCCTCCCAATGATCTGCATAATTTACTGTAATTTCTGAGTCAAGCAAGGTGTTAAGACTAACGAACGACATAATGGAAACAGTGGTACTGAACCTTGCTATACAAATGAAGCTCCCCAATAAATGGTTGGTGTATTCGGCCTGTTCTCCTGGACTTGGAAATGGTCCCCGTAACCAGGAAGGCCCTCCCGTACGTTCCCCGCTGTCTGAAGTGCATACACACGCATATATGCTAATGTTCGGCGTTTGCTAGAGACGTACACCGGCAAGGACGTCCGAAAGACTGTCATCCTTGGTTATTTGCGGGCCGAACAAGCAAAAGCCGCTCAAAAAAACTTCGAATCCAAGTAAGCTCACAGTCCAAACCATCGAAAGAATTTTTTCATAAATCCCGACAGCGTTTCGAAAACATGGAGCATGCGCTTCCTAAGGCTCATGCCAGTGGCGGTGTCAGGCCACTGCCTCATATGGTCGTCGATGCCACAGTGCCACACAAACCCCCGGGCTTGGAGTTCCAGCTTCCCAACACTCACCGCCCAGCCAAGGTCGGCCCTGCTCGAGCCATCGTTCAACAAAACACCCGGGCCATTGGTCATTACAGCTTTGAAGGTGTCGTCGCTCACGATCAGTCGAGAATTGATCCCATGGCATGAGGCGTTCCTAGCGGCCCTCCACTGGGCTTTGCGGGATATCAAGTTGGCGATGTGCACAGGCTGAAAACCAAAGAGTAAGCCCCATCGGTTAGCGTCTGGACTCTGGGGATAATTCAGCTTTGAAATGAGAATTACTCTTTTTTTGTAGAATACGGAGACCTTTTAGCACAAAAAGCAGAAAAACCCATAAAAGAGCCAACAGATAGACGACGGCGGTGCCACTCCATTTCAAAATTCGATACATGGTGGTGCTGGTGAGGCCAGAGTTCCGTTCTGAACTATGATTTGAGCCTGAAAATTTCAGAATTGAATAGAAGTCCAGTTCAAAGTTCAGCGGCTAGGTAGAACCGGACGCAAAGTTTGATCCAGCGTCGGCGACAGCATCTCTTGTTCGAACTTGGTTTGGAGGTCCTTCTGCCAGTGCCATCAAATAAAGCCTGTCGCTGTTGCGCTCAGCATCGGAACTGTCAGGCGACGGCCAAGCACCGGTAGAGCTGCCTCGGCGAGGGTAGGCAGGTTCCCATCGCCTATGATGCCGGGAGATATTATTTAGGGTATGTCAAGGTTGAATGTCAAACAGCAAAATCTGTTTGAAGAATTCGCTGTTTGGAAAGAGCCCCCTTCTGGAACCAATGGGGACGCTTCTTTGTCCCCCCCGTTGTCATTTCTAAAGGTAGAGATGAGTTAGGTGCAAAAAACCAGTCTTTGGCCTGGGCCGCCTGACAGGTTGGTCGATCGCGAAGATCATCTGATAAGTTTGTGATAAGTACCAGTTCCCATCCCTAATCAAGCAGTGTTGGCGTAGTTCGTTTCAATTCGTTTCCGCCTTTCTAACCAGCTCGCTGTGTGTAACTAAACGTGACCACAAACCGAGTGCGTAAATTGGTTTCCCCATCAATAGCCTGGGTGTTGTGGAAGAAAAAATTTGGAAAAAATAATCAAATCTCGCGCATTCTGATGTTGGTTCTGTCAAGATTTTGACTTTTCGTACTCAATTCTTTCTCATAAATGCTAAATTATAGTAATCACTCTCTTTAATATTATATTTATTGTCTCAAATATTTTCAGATTTCTTCCCCAATGGTGGAAGCCGCAACGAAGGCAACAAAGACGGAGAAATGGGCATAGCCAAATCACGTGGCTGCATAACCACAAGCTATTTGACATTGATAATATTGCTGAATTGTAACACAGCAGCTTTTCTCAAGATAATTAAAAACAAATATTTAGGAGTGATTCCTTGATATATGCTGTCCAAATTGCAGAGACCGAACATAGGCTCCATAAATATGGTAACCAATAACTTATCTTCCTAGAGCTTGCCGAAGATTCAAAATATTAATGACAAATATCACAACCAAACTGTTCGTCTGGTAAAGCTGAACTTCAGCAAGTGTGGGTCCCTTCCAGTGGTGAGTTGTGTGAAAAATTTAAATAATACAGTCTTCCACCGGCTAATGATACACTAAAAACTCAAATGTCAAATTTAAATGTAAGGGGGCATTGCCTCACCACAATAAATACAGAATAAATGTTTATCATATCATTAGTTTATTCCCTCTGAATTTCAGGAAATTTGGAGCTGTTCCTGTTGAGAAATTCCCAAAACACAGGTGTATGATTGGGTGGTGGGAGAGTTCTCGGCTAATTCCGTAAAAAATCCTACTTTTGAACGAGATGCAGCATGCCTGGAACTTGTCCAATCTTTCTCATATTTTAGATACTGATAGAAAAGAAGTCAAGGTATTAAGGAAATTTTGTTTCATAAAAAGATATGTATTTTTGAGGAAGTTATTGATGTAACAAAAGTGTATCATTAGGGGGTGGTGTATCATTAGCCAGTGGATGACTGTAATTATTGGCTGTGGGAAAGGTCGCACGTGACTCTCACAATATTTGAAACAGCAATGTAAAGGTCTCGACAGAAACGATCTTCCCGAAACTTTCACCCACAAGTCGTTCGAGCAATGCAGTTTGAAGAACTCGAGGACGCCTTCGACAATGCAGAAACACTGTTTCGCAGCGCTTTTTCCCTCTCCGATCCCGCACCAGAGCTCTTGAATCTGATCAAGGCTCATCCCACGGAGGCCGCCGTGATTGATCTTTTGGTCTACTACACAGACGCCGTGGAAGAGAATCCCTCTCGCGCAAATGCATTGGCTTCTGCCTTAGTCACTCTCCGCAGCTCCCCCGACGCACCCATGCTCGATGATGGAAGTTCCAGCCTCACGGAGGTGTTCTCTTGCAAACTCGCTGACCTTCACTCTCGAGGGTTGATGTTCGATGAGGACAACACAACTTTCGGGCCCTCCAACACATACCTAATTAACTGCCTCCTCTCCGGTTTATCATTCAAATATGAGTTCACTGCGTGCTCCGCTCAATACGGAAATATCATGAAGGGCCTCAATGCCCGTGACAACTCATCGACCTCCGAACTCCTAGTCATCGGGGCCTCCATCCAGCTTCTCATAAATGGCTCGTATATAATTCAAACCGCCAAGTCGTACATAAAATCTGCAAACGAAGTGGCGACTAAGCTTCGCTTTCAAAAATCTGCGGGCACGGTAAAGGTTTCGAATGGGCTCAAGCTCCTGGATGTCTGTCAACTATCTGTGCAATCTAAAACTCGAGCTCATCGTCATTTAACAGCGTACTATCTGGCACGCCGAAAATGGATTTCTGAAAGAAAATGACGTTGATAATGTCTGGGAGCTACTCTTTCCGGTGAAAGGGGGGATGAAGAACAAGCTGATGCGTCTATTCTCCTCGTAGATTCACACATCGTAAGATATCATCCAGGGATCGAGGGTTGTCCTAAGAGTAGTGAGCGGCGGCCTGGAGCGAACCTTCTGCCGATGTCGAAGGGCGATACGCAAAGTTCAAACCCAGGAGCATAAAATAATGAAGGTGGAAGGGTTTATTGGCGTAACGCAGACCAGAGCACCTTTTTCATATCCTGCCTGAGTGAACGAGGGGAGGAAATGGGGCTGGATGTATAAGGGGGTCATTGACCGCGACGGTCCATGCCCAGAGGGAACTGGTGAAGCCTGCGTTGTCCGTACCCCTGGATCAAGACTAAAATTAATAGTAATCAATTAATTAATTTGTCTCCAAATAATAAATCTTTATTAATTAATAAACCTTTACTTCTATTCTCTTCCTCTTCTAGAGAGAATAACCTTTTAAACAAAAGTAATTCTAGGAGAGGGAGGAAGATTTCAAACCCAAGGTTGTTATTGACCTTGATTTGCGGTTTAGGGATTTGAAGGCGGCTGTCCCAATTTTCCCTTCAGACCTAAGTATCATATGCACTTGTTAGGCCGATCGTCGCGTTCATGAAGTAAGTGTTACCGAATCAATGGTTATCCATTTCTGACCACGAATGTAGTGCGAATAGAACATTCACATACACTGTCGAATTGTGAAAGAGCTCAGTGACTTTGATGGTGCTTGGACGGTATGCTCCTCTTCCTCGTTTCGGGGTACATGTTAGTACATGTCATTGACCCTTTCCCACTTGCAGATATGGGAAAGTAAGTAAACGAGTTGAACAACTCACTTGGAATAACTAACAAATGATATTCAGCTGCACCTTCTTGATGAGATATCACTCAAGGCAAGTTGTATTATTTTCTCTACACTCTCTGTCTAGAATATTTCCATTCCAGACATACGATGCCATGTCTCTCAACCCCACATGAACCGACAACGGATGAAGGCAGTAATTTTGTGGACTCTGCAGAGAACTGCGAGAGGAAGCGTATGTGAATGGGCAGACGCAGGTTGGGTTGTACGAAGCCATTCCCCTCATTCCCGGTGTATATTTCATTCTTACCCGCGACTGTCAGTAACACTGGCCGCAAACACATCTCGTCGTCGCCGGAGAAAAGAAGCCAAGGTGAACATTTGTAGAGAAGTGTTAGTAACACCGACCGCAAACACATCTCGTCGTCGTCGCCGGGTGATCGGCGATCAACACTTTGGTAACTGACTTCGAAGTATCTTACAGCATCTCCAGTATATATATGTAAGTAATACATCTTTACCCTTGAACTTGCCGTAAGCGAATTCCGAGCACCACCTTTGATTCTGCCCTCCATGTCTTTCACAGATTCGATACTTGATGTTGGTTATGACCTCCTCGATCGGGTAAGTATACGCTTTATGAATCCTCGAAGCCCCTACCTACTGACTCTAAAATTTCTGGATTGACTAGGGTCTCGTCCCAGACTTTGTCCTACGCATAGCTATCCGACTACTGCTGCGTCAACGTCTGCGCGAAATCGACGCCGGGTCGTTCGAGGCAAACCATGCTGCCAAAATGAAATGGATCGAAGAGGTTCGGAATCGCACCGCCATCGCCGACGTACCCGAGAAGGCTAACGAACAGCACTACGAGGTGCGCACTATTCTCTATGTGTTTGTTATCCGTCTCCAGGCGACTCACTGGCACGAGGTTAGGTTTCGACAGAGTTTATCCTTTCCACTCTTGGACCCTATGGGAAATACTCGTCCTGCCTGTATCCAACTGGACGAGAAACACTTGCAGAGGCGGAGAAACTCATGCTTGAGAGCTATTGTGTGAAGGCTCAGCTTCGCGACGGGCTCGACATTTTAGACCTTGGCTGTGGTACGTTCAGTTCAAATCTCCTTGAGTAATGATATCCGAATTGATTTCGACTTGGGTTGCGAAGGCTGGGGAAGCTTGTCGTTATTCCTTGCAGAGGTGTGCAATGAATCCCAAACTCATTCCTTGGTTTATTGATGAATTACCTGATAGAAATACCCTAATTCTCGGATTACGGGCTTATCAAATTCTGCAACGCAAAAGCAGTATATTGATGCTACAGCTAAGGCAAAAGGACTCGAGAATGTTGAGGTGCATCTTCAAAGCGTGACAGTCGCCTTTAATCCTGCTCATTCACTGCTATACTAGATAATCACGGCAGACGTGAACACGCATGATTTCAACGACTCAAAACAGTGAATTGGCTTTCTTCTCTGCGCATTATTTGACAATAACTGAGAGCGATCTCTTTTTTTCTTTCAGATTCGACAGAATTTTAACCATAGAAGTATAGACAGGAGCATCACTTTGAATGTTGGAGGATATGCTGCTTATGTCCTCGCGCAGATGTTTGAGCACATGAAGAACTATCAAGCGCTTTTCAAGAAAGTCTCCACTTGGCTTCGTCCGACGTCAAGAACAGAAACTGCGAATGAATCAGACGAATCTCTTTTGTTCATCCATATTTTCTGCCATAAGACTACGCCATACCACTTTGTGGAAGATGATGGGTGGATGGCGAAGAACTTCTTTTCAGGTATCAGTTTACTTTGTCCAACAAAACCGAATACTCTTAACTTGGTGACGTGTAGGCGGAACAATGCCCTCCCATGACCTCTTTGTGTGTCCTGTCTTCGGGTAAATTGGTGGCACTAAATGCTAACTTCGTGCCTATAATAGAATTATTTCCAATCGGATCTAACGCTCATCCGAAGCTGGTTCCTCCCTGGAACCCATTACTCGCGGACACTCGAAGACTGGCTTCGCCTACAGGGCAAAAATGGGAAGAGTGCGTCTTGAACATTGTTTCTTGGTTATATGTCCCTCAAATTCCAGAATCACAAACACCTAGAAGGACTTAAAGACCTGGAGAAAGATGCAGAGCGAAAAGGCTACGCAGCCATCGAAGGGGAGAAAACATATCACCGGTATGTGGATGGGCTATTTACTTTCTTTCAACGAAATCTTGAATGCAATTAGATTCCGCGTCTTCTACATGGCTTGCTCTGAATTGTTTGGGATGGATGGAGGAGAACAGTGAGTTTTCAATTCTGATGGGCACTTATACCAGCAATTTGTTAATGTGACCTAGGTGGGGTGTTGGTCATTATCTCTTTAGGGCAAAGTAGATGTGAAGGGAAGATCAAGTAGCCATACCCGGGATTTAAAGAATACGATACTTAGTTCCAGAGAGATATTCCACAAAGGGAACCGTATTAGACATAAGTACAAAGTTTCAACCAACAGTCACATAACATGATCAAATAGAAGAGATGATAGCCTCAACGCCGCAGTAAAACCAGGCCAACTTGTACTTGATATTATTCAACGTTCTTGGACGTTGTTGAGGAGACGGAGGATGCTGAGGACTGCGTTAGGCAAACAAGTCAGAATGTGGCCGCGCATGGTAACAGTTTGTTTGACTTACAAAGGTTGATGAAGCTGTAAAAGGGAGAAAGGAGGGCGATTAGCTCTGGAGAGGAATACAGTAGCACGGAATATAGAACTCACTCGAGGTAAAGACTGATAGAGCCCATAATGTATTCGTCAGGCGACAGGCGCTTGTTGATGATATATGTGTCATAGACAATGTAGCCGCTGAAGATGAGGCAACCACCAATCGCGAAGATGAGGTCAATGGTGCGATTGAAGGGGATGAAAACTCCAACAAAGCCAGTCATACCTGTTTAGGGCGGTTAATTAGCATGGGGTTCTATAGATGGTAAGGCGGGTATAAATAGGACGCACAAAGAGCGATAAGGCTTCCAAACAAGAAGGGCCCCATTCCTTCGAAGTCATACTGGAAATAGGGAGCCATGTTAAACCCATCCTTGAAAGAAATAATTGAGACACACCTTGGATTGGAAGGTAAATAAGGTCAAGCCGAGAAAGACGCCGATTGTAATGAGCCTGGAAAAGGGTCAGCAACAACGATCACATGTCGGAACAAGTTCCCTACAGAGCCTGGAGGACGATGACATTTGGATAGAAAGAAACCGATATGCCGAGCGTGAAGGCCTCCATCAGAGTGAATGTGGAGAGAAGCACCAGGTTCCATGGGTGGGAGTGTCGCTTCCAGTAGAGAAGACCAAGAACAATCAGAGTACCGAAAAGGGGAAGGTAGAAGGACCATATACTATTGGCATCATGTAAAGGGCTTTATATTTCATAAAGAAAGGATACATACTGTGTTTGAACCCAAGATATGGCTGATGGCGATTGAGAGATGAAACCGGCCACTATAGTGGTGGCGCTCTAAGTTTGTGGTTCAATGCAATTCGGGTAAGACTTTATGGGCGCTTACAATCTGGCATACTTTACGCAACGAATTAGATGTCAAGCGATGAGAGCAGCTGCGGAGTTGACTCACGAAGGATGGTGTAGACTTTGCGAATGAACGCATTCCGAATCTCCATCGAACTCTCAGCAACTGAGACTCCATACTGACATCGACAAGCAGGTCAAAAACCATCAACAATGGACAGCAAGTGGTAAAACTCGCACCTTGAAGTCGTCAGGGAGGTCCCCCGGGTTGGGTTGATCATAAATTCCCTGACCGCTGCTAGAGCCTGCTAACAAAGGCGCACGACTTTCATCGAAAGAATTGTAATTTGGTTTCTGGGTCGAGCCCGCAGGCTTGTAAGTTGGAGGAGAAACGGGATAGTTGCTCATGGTGGTACGATTACAAGTGGATTGAAAGCGGACTTGTCTTAGGTGACAGTAACAGTTGACTACATATGTACATTAAGCGTGAGTAAATTCCTCCTAGGTATCTCCTCGCCGTTTAGAAACCAGGTTCCATCAAGTTCTAAGCAATCCTCCTAACAGATCCGAATACGTACCCTGTCCAGATCCTCAAATGCAGCCAATGGATGACTTTCCTTAACGATCTGGAGCTCTAAACATTTTTGTAGTTATATTTTTGGATGAGGTGGGCAACTCCGAGGAGCCTGAAACCAGTCTGGAGAGTATTCTAGAGGCAACCTTAAGTCTGGAAGGGGGGGAGGAGGCCCTTTCCGGAGAATTCGAGCACTCTAGAATATCCTTTATGGGCGTCCCTGACATTCGGCATCACGAGTCTGGAAATATAATTTAGGTCTGGAACGCGTTCTCAATGTTAAGGAAAGTCACCCAATGTTCCATATTTCAATCCCGCCTGGAATATTATGTGTCAGCCTCGCCAGAATTTCTATAAATTCCAGTCGCGGGTTTCGAGCTTATCATATATATTTCCATTCCTTCCATGGCGTATCTCTCTGCGTCAATCTCCTCCGCTGACTTGGTGTCGCTTGCCTCCTCCGGAAACGAGTCCCGTTTCCCTCAATCTCTCTCTATGCCAGGTGTTGACGAACTCGCCATGAACGAGGTCCTCGGTACTATCGTTGCCTCTTGGGGTCCCAACATCCTCTCCCGTTGCCTCGTCTCCCAGAACAAGATCCACAGGGCAAAACCCACTCCTTTTATGCTCGCCTTCAAGGTCCTCAAGTCTCAGGTCCTCAAGCTCAAGTGTCGTGTTCGTGCTCTGGAAGCCGAAGTCGACGACCTCAAGCATGCGTGTAATCTCGCTCATTCAGACGCCCTCGAGTATCG
>Ga0307513_10010688_pt1 | contig 11485 bp, 7 predicted proteins | sample 15_EM_MG_FD_202174 | JGI IMG/M metagenome (GOLD analysis project Ga0307513, IMG submission 202174) | Populus trichocarpa ectomycorrhiza microbial communities from riparian zone in the Pacific Northwest, United States - 15_EM | ecosystem: Host-associated > Plants > Roots > Unclassified | place... | reverse complement strand
GCCACAACCGACAAACGGGCCATAGCAAGGGCTTTTGGGACGACGACGAGACCGGGACGAGACCGTGATGTTACTAACCGAGGCTTTCCCCATCAGAGGTACAAGCCCAGCAAGCCGGGGCCTACTTCGACCGAGAGTCCGACACCGTAACGCCGACCGTGAGCGTAGCGAGAAGCTTTCCGACCGTGCAAAATCCTAAGCGAGGTGCAAAGGAAGTGCGGGGTAAGGGGGAGAACCGAACTTCATGAGCGGGTGTCAACGATGAACGGGAACAAGAACCCCAAGGAGGGGAGGCATGCGTGCCCCAGGAGAGGAGGGGAGATGGCTTAACGTCAACCCCTAGGCAGTAGCCATGATGGGGGAAGAGAGGTGGGTGGGGGAGGATGACGATGATTTCCCGTGGTGTTGAGATTTCAATCGCCGGAGGTGGAGGAGAGATGGTTCGTGCCTATCTCTTGGTCGGAACCAAGTTCCTTTTATAGGCCACTTCCCACAACCCAAACCCTGGTTACTCATCACCTCGCATAACATAACCTCTATGACTCATAATGAGTCATAGTGCGAAATCCATCAGCTGACTCAGATGAGTCAACTGCGCACATTCCTTTTCATCGATCCAAACCCATTAACCCGATCATCCGCTCAAATGAGTCGCATGCGTGAAACCCATGACTCTTAATGTGAATCATTTGCCAAAGTCATTACATCATATGACGTCACAATCGTGAGTCATGAAACCATTAACCAATCATAATCAAACGATGACTCGCAAGTGCGCAGTCCTGTGAAAGCTCTGAGTCAAAGCGACGTCATAGTGCAAAACCCACATACCTTATGACTAATAAGTATTAGTCATGTGAAATCCACCTTGCTTAGTCACGATTTGTGACATTAGCTCCCGTCTCCCCCTAGCATCGGTCCCTCGATACTAATTGCCCAAGTCGAGCAACTTCCACCCAGCTTTTCTTAGCTCCTTTTTGAGTTTGTTGTTCCGATGCTCTAGCTCCTGGTTCCCTTTTCTTCCTTCGTCCACCTCTTTCTTCAACCTTGATAGGCTGAATCCTGTTCCTGCGACCGTCCTGCGAAGCCTTTGGACGTCTTCCCGAAGTCTTGCCATCGCAGTCTGTTTGTCCGTTATTTTGTGCCGGTATTTGTTCCCGTTTTTTGACACCCGTTCCCTCTGTTCCAGCAGCTCTTGAATTTGCCTTTGTAGGGCATCGACGTCTGGTTGGGTTTTTTCGCTCCCCTCCCTCTCCTGTTGTGTCCCCACAACTCCTTTCCTTCCCACTCGGAACTTCGGGTCTCGGTGGTATCGGTGCCAGTGTGAAAGGTCCTTTTTTGTCCCTTCCTTCTGCGGGTAGTACCCTGCGTCCACTTTGTATTGGACGTGTGCTGGGCACTTGTCGTTGTAGCATTCCTTCCACTTTCTGGTGGAATGCCTTGCCTTTCGTTGCTGGTTTTTGGATATTTGGACCCCTTGGGCCTCTTCCGGTACTGGTTCCTTTGTTTCGTATGGCTGGTTCCAGCCGGATTGCGTAGCTTTGGATTTCTTTGAGTACCACCCTCGTGCCACTTTCTCGCTGTCGTGTACCCAGCAGTTGTCGTTGTAGCACCCCTTCCAGTGTAGTGCATCGTGTTCCTTTTGCTTTCGTTCCGCTTCTTCCCTGGCTGAGGGTGAGCGGTATGGCGGGCTTGTCGGGGTCATCTCCGGCAAGCCTATCGTGGTTCCCCAATTTTCTTGGGGGGTTGTTGTCTTTGGTGGGCGTGGAGGGGCTTCTTCCTGGTTCTGTGTCTGCGATACTGAGACGAGCACGTCTTCGTTCTCCTGTTCCTCGAGTTTGATCGAGGTGCGGCTTGTTTGTGTAGCGGGAGTGGAAGTTCCGCTTTGAGAGGTCTGCATTTTCGAAGTTCTCAGCGGGGTACCAAGTTTTGTCGTGTTCTGGAGAGTCTCCTATCCACTTAGCTCTGTATTGGACCTTGTTGTAGTGTAGACATGAGTCGACGATTTCTTCGAGTTCGTATTCTGGTTCTCCTTCAATGAGGATAGGAGGAGGAGGTTCCGATCGTTGTGAAGGAAGCTTGTTGTTGTTATAAAGCTCGAGAAGAGAGATGTGGAATGTGTTGTGTATTCTCATCGAGGTCGGGAGGTCCAGTTTATAAGCACTGCTTCCTATTCTTGCCAAGATGTTGAATGGTCCAATTTTCTTGTAGTCGAGCTTCCTGCATGGTCTGGTGGTCCTGATATTCTTTTGTAGTAACCACACCATATCCCTTTGCTGTAAGTTGGGATCTGGTTTTCGCTGTGCATCGTAGTATTCCTTGTGTCGCATTTGGGCTTCCGTCATTTCTGCTTGTAGTGTGTCATGTAATTGACTCATATCTTCCGGTGATGTCATCCTGCCTTGGATCAGGTGTCCGATGGCCTGATATTCGGGGTTTGTTCCGTAATTCGCAAAGAATGGTGTGTGCTTAGTGCTTTCTTGGTATCCATTGTTGTAGGCGAATTCGGCCATGGGTAGGAGTTCTTTCCAATCGTCCTGCTGATAGTTGCCGTAGGCTCGGAGGTATTGTTCCAAAGTGGAATTTGGCCGTTCCGTTTGCCCGTCGGTTTGTAGGTGAAAGGCGGTACTAAGCCTTCTTTCTATTCCCAATTTCTGCGTAGTTTCCTTCCATAGGTCCGATGTGAATATCGAGCCTCGATCTGTGATGATGTCTCGTGGTAGTGCATATAGTCGGAATATTTCCCTCAGGAACATTTCCTGAAATTGCTTTGCATCCATGTCCTTCGTGCATGGTATCAGGTGAGCCATTTTTGTAAGCCTATCGATAACGATTAGGATGGCATTCGCTTCTTCCGATAGTGGCAAGTCTGTGATGAAGTCCATTGATATTGACTTCCACGGCCGATCGGGGGCCTCGTTAGGCTTCATCAGCCCCTAAGGTGCGTGTCGTACGACTTTTGTTCGTTGACAAATATCGCAGTTCTTGACGTATTGCTTGATTGTTTCTCGCATCTTTGGCCAATGGTATTTTCTTTGGACGAGTTCCGTGGTTTTGGCCGTTCCTCCATGTCTGGCCTGAAGAATGTCGTGGTGTCGTCTTATAAGATTGGTTCTTATTTCTTCGTTATTAGGAATCCAAATCTTTCCCTGGTGCCAGAGGTATCCATCCTTCCACTGGCACAATCCTAAGGCTACCACTTTCATTTCCTTGTTTCCTTTGTTCAGCTCTTCCTTTATCGGTTGGATCTCGTTATCCTTGGCTGATTCGTTGCTGATTTCTTCTTCCTCGTCCGTCCTGAATGTTATCATTTCCATTTCTTCAATGCTGGTGCTGAAGTATTTCTCTATTGGCAAGAGAATTCTTTCTTTTTGTGTGAGCCTTTCATCTCCTTCCTGAGGCATGTCTGCCTTTCGTCTGGTTAAGGCGTCCGGCTTGCCTCCTTCTTTTCCTGGTCGGAATTCGATTTTGAAGTCGAAACCGCTTAAGACTTCGCTCCATGGTATTTGTCGGTCGGTCAGTTCCTTTGTTGTTGTAAACCTGATTAGGTTTTTGTGGTCTGTTAGGACTTTGAAGTGCTGCCCACTTCCCCTGAGGTATCGTCTCCATTCCTTGAGTGCCTAAACTATGGCTAATAGTTCTTTGTCGTGCACATCTTAGTTGCATTCGGCAGGTGCCATGGCTTTCGACTGATATGCTGTTGGCCTCCATTTTCCGTCTTCAACATGTTGGGATAATATGCCGGAGCATATATATTTCGAGGGGTCAGTTTCGACAAGGAGTGGTCTCCCTTGTTTGAAGTATGTCAACACTGGGGTTGAGCATAGCTTCTGTCGCGATTTATCGAACGCGATTTGCTTCTTGTCTCCCCATTCCCATTTGACATCTTTCTTGGTTCTGTCGTATAGAGGTTTGGCTGTCCTGCTGAATCCTTCGATAAATCGTCGATAGAAGTTGCAGAATCCCATGAATTCCCGAATTCCTTTTTTGTTGGTAGGTGGCTTCCAGTCCCATATAGCTGCCGTCTTGATTGGGTTGACTTTGACTCCTTCTTTGTTGATAATGAGTCCTAGGTATTCCGTTTCTCTTTGGTGAAACTCGCATTTCGACGGTTTGAGTTTCATTCCTTGCTTTCTGATGGCGCGGATAATGGCGGCCACATCCTTTTAGTGTTGTTCCAAACTGTCTGAATATATGAGGATATCGTCCAAATATACTATGCAGCATATGTCGATATATGATTGCAAAGTCCTGTTGATCCATCTCTGGAAAGCCGCTGGTGCATTGGTTAGCCCGAAAGGCATGACCAAATATTGGTATGTGCCGTATTTCGTGGTGAAGGTTGTTTTCCATTCATCTCCTTCCTTGATTCTGACGTTGTGATAGGCATCCTTAATGTCCAACTTTGTGTAATATTTGGCCGTTCGTAGCCTGTCTAAGGCTTCTCCTATCAGTGGCAAAGGGTATCGGTCTTTCTTGGTGACGTAGTTGAGTGCTTGATAGTCGACACATAGTCGGAGTTTTCCATCCTTCTTTTTTACGAACATGATTGAAGATCCTCCGTCAGAGTAGGTTTCTGTTATCCATCCTCGTTCTTCGTTTTGCCTGATGTAGTTCCAGAGTTCTTCCAGTTCGTCCTGGGAGAGCGCGTAAATCTTTTTGACTGGCAGTCCTTGTCCTTCCTCAAGTTTGATGTCCAGGTCTACTCCTGGTCGGTGAGGTGGTAGCCTTGTTTTTTCTTCTTCCTCGAATACGTCCAAGTATCCGTGATATTCTTGAGCCACACTTTCCTCCAGCTTTCTTTCTTTCTGGTATTTTCCGCTTTTGATGGCTAGCTCAGTGCTAATGTTAACCGATTCCAGGCTTATTCGTCCTTCCTTCTTGTTGTATTTGAGGATTGCTGTGGTTGTGTCGGGTCTTTTGTTGAACTTTCCAAAAGCTCTCGCGCTGATCTCGCAGATTTGTGTTGTGGCCTTTCCTGTGCTTCCAAATCTTTGTTGTCCTCTTTTGGTCTCTTCCAGCCTAGGGACTTGGTAACAGTCGCTTTCGAGTATTTTCTCCGTGATGAGTTGTGTGATTCGATCGCCTTTTTGGATTTGGTAATCCTGGTTGCTCATATTGGCTAGTACCACCTTGACTTCGCCAGTATAGTCGGAGTCGATCACACCTGCATTGACAGCAATCTGATGTTTAACTGCCATGCCGCTTCGTGGTGCTATACGTCCATAGGTTCCTTGGGGTGGTGTAATTGCAATTCCTGTTGCGACAACTTCTTGTCCTCGAGCAGGAATAGTTCTTTCTTCGTTTGCGTACAGGTCGTGTCCTGCCGCCTTTGCCGATCCTCTAGTCGGTAACTTTGCCTGAGGGTCAAGTAACCTAACTTGTATCCTCTGATCTTTCTTGCTTTGGGTTGCGCCGAACTCAATTTTCAAGTGCTCTTCTCGCGCCTCGTCTTCTGGTATTGCGTATACCGTTGGTGATTCCTTTAAACACCATGTCATACACCGTTCGCTTTCGAAGGTGATCTTTCCTTGGCCCTAGTCGATTCGGGCACTATGTTGCTTTAACCATGGCATCCCGAGGATGACCTCATGGTTGGGTAGTTTAGCCACTTGGAAGGTTGCCAATTCCCTATGCCTACCAATGTCCATAGGTACTTTCGCTGTATGGGTAATAGTTCCCATAGCGCTGGGTTGACCGTTCGCGAGGTAAACTTCTCTTGTCGTTTTTGCTTACGTGGTTCTGATATTGTATTTGCTGCAGAACCCTTTGTCGATGAAGTCCTCGGTTGCGCCCGAGTCTATCATCGCGTTGATCGTGACTTGTCTTTTCCTGCCTTGTAATCGTATCTGGACCATAATATGGTCGTTCTCGTTGTTCAATGTTTCCGTGTTGTTCAGTGCCGCGTATAGGTTCCTCATCTCAATGGGCTTTGGTTTGGTCTTGTCCCTCAGACCATTGCTTACTGGGGACTTTCATCGTTTCCCGACTCTTCTTCTGCTCCTCTTTCGACCTCCATTTCTCAGGCTTTGGCTGGTGGCCTCCATTGCTTCTTGTTGTCTGTTTTTGGTTCCCAGGTTGTTCCTTCTTTATTGTTCGCTTGGCCTCAGCATGCCGTGGCTCTGTGTCCTGGCTTGGCACATTTGAGGCATAGATTTGCCCTCATTCTTCTTTGGTATTCCTTTGCTGAGATATTGAATCCTGGTCTGCTTCGGGTAGAGTCCAATTCCATTGGATCGCCACGATTTTCGCTAACCGGCGTGGGTCTGAACGTTCCATTGACGTTTCGTGGTGTTGTGTCAAATTTCCCCATTGGTCTTCCTTTTCTGATGTGGTCCATCATGCTGTGCTCGTTCTCCCTTGCATTTGCCCATCTAGTGATGGCCAGTATTGTGTTGAGGTTGTCTGTTTCTCCTGCTTCCCAGGCGTCTTGCAGTTTCTTTGACAGTCCTTCTAATAGGAGTCTGGTCAAGGTTCCTTCGTTGTATTCGATCTCGGCTGCTATCATTCTGAATTCGTTCGCGTATTCCGTCATCGTTCTTCCGCTTTGCGTAATGCCCGTGATCTTGTTGCGGGCTGTTTCCTTGGCGTCCATGTCTCCGAAGTGTAGCTTGAGGGTTTCCACGAATTGTCCCCATGTTTCCCAGTTTTCTTCGAGTCTCCCTTCGACGTAGGGAACCAGCCATTGGCCGGCTGCTCCCCTTAGGAGTGATTTGGCGTAGGTTATCTTTTTGTGGTGCTGATCTTCGTTCCATCCTAAGGCATCAAAGTAGATTCCTAGTTGGACCAGGAATATCCTCAATTTCGTTCTCTCTCCCTCGAAGTGGGATGGTTGTTGGACTCGAGGGCGTTGTTCTGTTCGGGTAGCTATCTGAGCTACTAATTCCGCAAGTTGGTTCCCTGTTAACCCCACTAGCAGGCTTGTCGCTGGCGCCGGTGCTGGTCCTGGAAAAGTACTCATTCTTCTGGCTCTTGGGGTAGTTGGCGAGAGTGTTGCTCCTGGCGATTCCTCTTCCGGTATAACCGGACTTGCTGTTCTTTGAGATCCCTCGTGGGAAAGTGCGGTATTAAGTGCTTCTTCTAGTGCCGATCCTAGGTCAAGTGATACTTCGTCCGGGGGGTCAAGTTCGATTGGTGAAGCTCATCCTGGAGTTGGTGATTCGTCCTCTATAGGGTCGATATCCGTGATGTCGTTGGGTGTTGCAAAAAGAGGCAACCAAATGTAACAATCCTAGTGTTGAGCGTGTGTGCAACAGGCAACGACAGTCATCTCCTGCGAATGCGAGTCTCGTTTTCTTGCACGAACTGGTGGGGAAGTACTATCTCTCCAGATAGTACGGAACTGGCTTGCTTGTCTTGGGTAGTTCGTGATAGGTACTATCTCTTCAGATAGTAAGATGGGTGGATTGTCGTGCTTGATAGAACTATCACAATAGTCCTATGTTCGGGCAGCCCGTCGAGACTATCACAATAGTGTCCGAGTTCTTAGAGCGTAGGCTCTGGCAGAGGAGGAGTGTATGTAAAGAGAGTAGAGCGTAATCGTATTGCAATATCTTGAGTATAGAAAAGTACTTAGATGGTTGCGTGAAGATCCTATCTCTTGGTCGGTTTTTCTTTTTTTATTTTTTCTTTTTTTTTTATATCAAGTATTCATTGTTAAAGTACAAGAACTCGCATGCAGCACTAGCCATAGCGTAAAGAAAACCTTAATCTCAATCAACCAAAAAACAAACGAAACTTATAAAATGATCTCCAAGTCGTGTCAAGTACTCGACACATCGCCAACTCACCGCTAACTAATAACAGGATAATCATGAGAAATCATAACAACAGCCCACTTAGGTACGGAAAACTAAGCCCATCACAGGAGAAAACCTTAAACGGGGCGAGGGGGGGACGAGGAGAACAGCCCTTGCGAGATGCTGGGTGGGGAGGAGGGGAAGACCATTGAGGCCGGCGACGGGGGGAGGGAGGGGAACATATCGAGCGGGTAGTTGGTGCCCGTGGCTCGTATGAAGGCGGCCTGGGCTAGGAGGAGTTGTTTGTCGGACTAGAGGGGGGAGTTAGGGCCCACATTAGAGAGGGCTTCGAGGAGGCGTTCCCTATGGGAGGAGGTTGACTGGCAGCGGAGTATGGCATGGCTGAAGGTTTCTTCCTCTTCACCGCATCTAGGGCAGTGTCTGGGCTCGTCTGTTCTTGACCATTAGGGGTGCGCGGCGCGATAGCTCTTCTGGGCTCTCATCTGGTGGATACGACCGGCCATGAACTTGCCCAGTCCCATGAACGGGTGGGGGGTCAAGGAAAATGGAAAAGTGTAGTATGGGGGGGGTGGCGCAAGCCGCCTCCATTCTTGTAGGAGTAGGAGTCTCGTTCGTCCTTTGAGGGCTCTGCACGCATTCGTCATGGTGTCGTGCGGCGGGAGTGAGGGGGCCTCCGGGAGGAGGTCAGCCCTCGCTAGGGCGGCAAAGGACAGGGTCCCAAGTATAGGACGCGCTGGGTTGGCAAGCTCGTCCACTGGGAGGTGGGATCTGACTTTCGAGTGCGGGCGGTTGGTCTTCCACGAGAGGGGCATCACATTGGGGGGGAGATGGGTGCAGAGACCCCTGTGAGAGTCTGGGGCCCTATACTTGAGCAGGGAGGGGAAAGTTGGGCAAAGTCAGCCAGCTGCAGGGTTGACTGTGGGGGCGGCGCAGACTAGTCTGAGGGCGGCCATAAGTCGCTTGTGCGGGACAATGGCCGACAGAGGAGGAATGCATGACTCTGCTGCTAGGATAGGTATTGGGGTTGATCTGAAGCAGTTCGAAACCCAGCGTTAGACTTGGCGCCAATAGACGTCCATCTTCGTGAGCATTCCCATGCTAGGGACCATAAGGTCCGCACCGTACAGGAGGGTGGGAAGGAGCAGTGATATCGCTAGGCGATGTGCGAGGTGGGGGGAGAGGCCCGAGCCAGGCGGAGAGAGCCTTTTGACAGTGGCAAAGGCCCCTTGGGCCAGTCCAAGTCTCTTGGAGAAGTGTGCCGATGATGCCAGGTTGGGTGTGAACCAGTACCCAAGCCACCTGACGCAGGGGAGAGGGGGGAATACCTGTCCATCCAGGCATATCGGGGGAGGGGCTGGGGACTCGGGGGGGTCCCTCTGGAGGGGGGTCCTCCAATGAATGAGCTCGGTTTTGGGGACACTAAAACCTACCTCACGAGCACTTGCTCGGGCTCTTATTCGCCCGAACGCCCTTTGTAGTGTTCTGACGTTTGTCCTATAGGATGTGGACGCCGCCGACAGAGCAAAGTCATAGACGTATGATAGGGACAGGCCTCTTAGGATCTGAATGTGTAGAGACGCCACATATATGACGAATAGTAGAGGAGAAATAGGGGAGCCTTGCGGAGTGCCCACTTGGACGGGGGAGAAGGTTTTAGGGGATCCTTGGAACAGCAGGTGGCAGGTCCTCTGAGAGAGGAAAGAGCCGATCCAGGATACCATGTAGTGGGGAACCCGTGCTTTTTTGAGGGATGAGCACAGGGTGGAGGCATTAACGTTATCAAACCCGCCTTTAATGTCCAGGAAGAGAGTAGAGACTCTGAGTCCGGGGCGCTGAAGGGTCCTGACTGTGTCTACCAAGGAGATTGCTGCGTCAAATGACGAAAGGGCGGCGAGGGAGCCACACTGGTTGCTGTGAACAAGCTTCAGCGTCCTGGCAGTCAGGGAGAGGCGGGAGGCGACAACTCTCTCAAGAATCTTGGAGACAGTCTGTAGTAGGACGATGACCCTAAACGAAGCAGGTGAGTCATAGGAGGGTTTGCCAGGTTTGTCCAGCACTATACCATTGGCCTTCTTCATCGAGACCGGGTGATAGCCGAACTTCAGGAGGGGACCTAAGAGGTCCGTGAGTAGCCGTGGGGCTATGAGGTGGACTGTTTTCCAGACGGAGTAGGGGATCGTGTCTGGCCCAGGCGCGGAGGAGGAGGAGCACTTTCGGAGGGCGGCCGTTATCTCCCCAGGGGGGAGGGGGTCACAACCTTTATAGGGTCTTAGGATGGACGGAAAGATAGGGAGTGGGTTCGGAGGAAAGAAGTGACGGACCAGGGCTTGGTTGACCTCTTCCGGGGAGGTAGCGTCAGGCAAGTTAGGGAATCTAGGAGCGACCCTCCCCACAGCGACCTTTTTTGCAGTCCATATGGTACGTGGCGTGGCATCCGCCAGGAAGGATTTCCAGTGATGGGCCTTCGCAGCCTTTATTGCCTTGAAGTATCCTTGTTTGGAGAGCTTGGCTATTACCCTGTCTTGAGGGTCGTCCGCGGTGCGGGCCTTCCCAGAGGATGAATGGAACTCTTTCCGCAGGGTCGACAGTAGCGGGGACCACCACGGTTTGGCTCTGACGGACGGGCGGCAGGAGGGAGTGTGTGTTTTGAGGAGTTCTATCAGCGTCCGTAGATGGAGATCAAACCATTCTTCGAAGGCGTGCTTAGTGGGGAGGGCCGGAGGCGGGGGGATATTGGTTTCTTTAAGGTGAGGCTGGAGGTTGGGCCAGTCCGTCCTTACCCAGTTCGGGGCCGGCGGCGGCGGGCAGGTAATTGGGTGCGCCAATCTTATCGAGATAGGGACATGGTCAGACCCAGTGGAGGGGAGGTCAGTTGCCCATTCTTGAAAGAACGGCACCAGAGCAGGGGAAGCGAATGCGAGGTCTAGGACTGAGGACCTGGAGGATCCTTGAAGCGGGAAGCGTGTATGTACCCCCGGGATGTTTAGAAGAGTATATCCATACTCGGCGGCCCTTGAGAAGTAGGGGAAGGAAGCCTTGAGTTCAGAGGAGTTGTGTTTTCTAATGGGGTCAGCGGACGGGTGGTGAATGTTGAAATCCCCTACTACTAGTGTAGGGAAGGAAGATAAAGGAAGGGCCAGCGTGGGTGCGATTGTTCTTTCCGTAATGGTCTTTCCCCACACACTGTAGCAGTTGATGATATGAAACCTCTCCATAGTCGTGCCGAAGAGGGAAGGAGCGGTAATTTCGAGGGTAGCTATATCTGATCTGCCCGTAAAAATAGGGGTGATGGTAGTCATATCGATGAGTGACTTGAAAACATAAAAGGCCACCAGAGGGCGGCGCCAGGTGGCTGATGAGGCAAAAGAAGTGAAGCCTGGATGAGAGGGCAGTCGGTTCCTCCAGACCGGAGGGTCTTGAAGGCAAACAATCAAAGGAGGGTTTTTGGCCGAGGCAAATGAATTAAATAAGGAGAGAAACACATCCCATCTCCCGAGGCTGTTGGGTTGTACAATGGAGAGAGTGTGTCCAGGGCCCAGTCCTGGCGGCAGAGATTTGCTGGTGTACGACATCTTACCAGGCTAAGCCTGCTGAGTGGCGTGTGTCAGGTGAGGGGCTAGCCTCTCCCTCGGGGGGGGGGGGGCCGCCCTTGGAGGCTGATCTTGTCATGGCTGGGGGGGCTGTCATTGTAGTACAGGTGGCTCTTGGGATTTCTTCCTGAAATG
>Ga0307513_10010687_pt1 | contig 11486 bp, 13 predicted proteins | sample 15_EM_MG_FD_202174 | JGI IMG/M metagenome (GOLD analysis project Ga0307513, IMG submission 202174) | Populus trichocarpa ectomycorrhiza microbial communities from riparian zone in the Pacific Northwest, United States - 15_EM | ecosystem: Host-associated > Plants > Roots > Unclassified | place... | reverse complement strand
ACACGATTCTTTGGGTGCGTTGTAAACTTATATCATTCGTCAATCTCTGTTACTATCCCGAAGTGTTGGCAGGGTTCTGGCAGAGATTTGTAATGGTGAGGGGTGCGGTTTAGCTTCTGAATGATGGTTTTTTTTCCTACAACTGCCGGAGGGCAGGGCGCAGGGCGCTTTCAGCTCGTTTGTCTCTCCTAATCAGGTGCTATTTCTCCAAAAATGTGCTTGAATCTTCCGATGTGGTTGATATATGTGAGTGTGTGAGATATTATGTCCTCATTGGTGAAGAGTTTGGGCATGGTGAACGATTTTCTGCCGATGGTGCGTGAGAGGATGTATCTTGCATGTAAGTGCTTCGGTAAGGTGAAGAATAGGTGGTGGATATCCTCGATTGCATCCGTGCAAGAGTTTTGTGGACAGTATGGTGTGTCTATCTTTCGTATTCTGTGTAAATGACTGTTGACCGGAGCGTGTCCTGTACGTATTTGGGTCAGTAAACTATTTTGTCTGCGATTAAGTTAACTGGTTATTTTTGAGTATTTTTCCCAGGGGAATGAGGGGTCGATGCATTTCGTTCGCTTGAATCTCGGCGATCGTTTCCACCATATCGCGGTCACTTTTTTGGTATTCTCTGTGACCATTTACTTGACTGCTGAGGTGCTGGTGGGTAGTCGGTTCTGTAGGAATGCCGGTAGTTTGTTCTTCTGGCTGGAGCCGTGTTCCGAAGCTGCCTTGGCTAGGACGTCAGCTCTTTAATTACCAGTTGAATCTCTATGTCCAGCTATCCAGGTGAATGATATCGGTGAGTTCAAATTGGCGTCGTCGTCTTCGTCGTGAGCCTGATTTCTTGGTGTCGTTCATCGTCTATCTGTCGTTCAAGCTTTAATATCGGCATCGAAATGCCCTCTCTCGAGCTAGTGGGAGCCTTTTGGCAACGGGTATGGAGAAACTAGGCTATCCACACCCGTTGAAAACCGGACCTACCTTGACACCAGCCAGGCGCTTGTAGATTGGCAATATGTAGTTGGCCAATGAGCTCGATGCATCCTACACACGCATGTCATCCACATTATTAACAACATTATTAACAGTGGCGGACGACCCCCCAATCCTTTGGCTCCCAGCGATTTTGTCCGCTGGCCGAGGTCAACGAAGCCGCCTCAAAGTCCTACGCTTCATGGATTCTGTATTTGGGCGGGTGGCTGAGCATCAAACGGGACCCTCGGCATGCAGTGCCTCACAACGCCCGGAGTCCGGAGACTCGCTCACCCCTTGCGTCCTGCCATTGGGTGGGTATATATAGTCAAGGGTACAAGCCACGGTGGTGTCGCTCGGCCCCATCTCTCCCTTCGCTCCTTTGAATGGCCTCAGCACTAAATTCCTCAGCCCCAGTACCCGTTCCTTCGGCTACTCCACAACCAAACTTTGGAAACCTTCTCATCATTGTGTGTTGAACGAGAGATCGTCGTTGATGGATGGCGCACTGACAGACTACGCAGGACGATGTGCTGTACCCTAAGGGGTCGAGGCCCTTCACCCCTCTTGAGCTGCAAACTCGTGTGGCTCTCTTTGTGGTAGGTCTCTTGGCGCCCAATATCTGCACTCAAGGGTTTAATGCCTCCCACTCCCAGATCGCACAAGTCATCCCGACCATCACCTCGGTCCTTATTACCTTTTCGAGGAAAGGGTGGTGGCGAAGGAAGTCGTGAGTGCCCCTCCTTCACTTCCAGAATAGAGTTTGCCTAAGAGGGTCTCAATCCAGCTTCTGGACCATGAACCGGCTTAGTCAGTTGCACAGTTGGAACCCTCACACGAGTATCAGACTAATCAGGGATTCGTCGGTGCAGTGGTCCTCTGGTTGATCAGCATTCAAGTCTTTGGTGCTATCGTCCACTTCCAGAATGGGACCACCAACCGTGTCCTCTTCATCACAGCCACCATCCATCTGTAAGACCCTATTAACGAGCCGAATTGCATGGCTTCTGACCAACTCCATAGTCAAATTGAGTACATGATCCTCGCGCTGCTGCTCAAATACTCCGGGCTGCAAGCGTTGATCATTGCTTACATTGGAGGAACGATTCTTTTCAGCATTCAGCTATTCGTACCTGATTGTCAGTACAGTTCATAGAACCGTCGAGCGCCACTCATTATTCCCCCTTTAGTCTCTATCGTTTACATGCTCAGTACGGTCTCCGGGTTCACCGACTTCGCATTCCCTCTACTTGCACTCTACGGCAAACAGTACTTCTACGCCATGGCAGGTTTTGCTCACTTCGTGCGTTTAATTCCCTAGTCAATTTGAAGTAATCTCACCACTTGAAAATAGATCCAAGCTCTCGCCGTCTTCGCCCTCGTTGTTAAGAACTTCGGGTACTTCTGGTGGGACTTCATCACTTTCTGGAGCACCTGGATGTACGCCTCGTCTTTATTTTAGTTTCGTGCTGGCTCATTGACCCTACACCCTTTCCAGTCAAAATGGTGCAATTGCAGCAGCCGTCTTCCAAGCCTGGTCTAAGTCCGGTTCTAATGGCGGTCGGCGTTTTGCCCTCCCCGCCCTTGATGACGAAAGCGAGACCGATAGGCTTCCGGGCGGGGAGGCTCCCGATAACCCACTTGCCAGCGTCGACGTTCCTAAGCACATTGTCATCGGAATCTTTGCAGCGTCGATCGGTGGCTCGATCGCCTTCGCCTTCATCTTAGTGGTAAGCATTGTTCTCTCACACCTGACTTTGACGACGAACCATGTGCTGAGATCACTATTAGTTTGTGATTGCCAAGAATTAGATTCAGGGGCTGTCTAGCGCTTCAGGGGAAATGACCGTTATGCTGTTTCATAGTTCAACGACCTTGTAAATACTACTACCAGTGTTAGTCGAGATATTTTTTATGAAGGTATTCCACACGCGTATCTTGACCTTCCGTTGCTCCGGGTCAAATGCTGTGAGCACGCGACATGATAGACGGATCGGTTACAGAGAGAGGTGATTTAGTAGGTATCGTGAGGCCTCTGGAATACCGTAGTAAGTGCCAGGAAAGCGCCATGCCGTCAAATGACGGGCATGCAAAAATCTCACTAGGTAGTTGAGACACTTCCTCTGCAAGAGACGCTCATGGATTTGCAACGTATGACTGGTATTAAACAGATTTGACGCTCACATGGGTGTCTAACGGCACTTCCTTCATCCCGGCACATGCATATTGGCAACAGAGCCTGTTCCAAAACCAAATTATTCACTAGAAAACCCTGGAGACTTTGACCTCGACGGCACACCGAGAGTTAGATTCTCTCAAGAAGCAGGTATGGCTGCCAGCATTCGATGCAAATCTGTGCAGAACGCCAGGCCCGACCTGGAACTCAAAGCCACGAGAGAGTGCACGGCCTGATCCAATGGCACATAATCAGCAGCAGCTCGACTCATCTCGTCGGATCATCGCACCATTGGGCGGCAGGGCATGCCTCCTTGCCTTGAGTGGACCTGTCTGAGCATGACTATCCAACGGTTCCTAGTGAACTGCAGAAAGATGTATTTGACGGCCATAGGTCGCAGTCTAAGAACGCAATGTATGTGCTATCCTCTGCCTCGCCTGCTCGTATTCCCAGGATTCACGATCTGACTATCCCTGAGCAGTGCGATTGTCCTTTCCTTGTGTTTCTAAGCACCCGAGGGGACCTTGGTTAAGTGAAGCAAGATTCTAGTCAGTGCAGTGGCCAAACAGAGGTTCTCCTGAACCACTTTGAGCTCCGCCTATAATCGCACATTCCTTGAAAGGCTCCTACTTGACGACCCAAGCCACTTAACCTCTCATACTACATATATTATATACCATGGCACCACTCTCGAGCCAAAATATCTCGCCCAACGCCGCTGAGGATGCTTCCCCTGCGACCAAGCACGGGTTCATGCGCACACTGCGCAAATCTCTCTCTTCAATCAGTCTCTCGAGTCGAAATAATACGGAAACTGCGAGTCCCAACGCGAGCAGTCGCCGGAAGCAGCCACAGGGGCGCTGTTTCTTGGACTAGGAGATCGCTCATAGGGCTAACCTGTTGGTGTAGGGTGCATCGAATATCTACGACGACTGCTTCGATATCTCTCAGGTGCCAAAGGACGCGTTTACATTTGTTCTCAGGGTCGCCTTGGTGAGTCGCATGTCAGGTGTTGGGTGGCGCACCAGGCCGATTCTCACTCCTCTCCAGGCCTCCCCAGGACAAGATTGTACCTCACCGTATCTCAACGATGGCCTTGAACACATCCGCCGCAGCCATTCGATGTGCGATCTCTCCCATATGGCCCTCACCGCGGAAACTACCGACCCCGCTGACCAACTGTCACCACACCCGCCGCAACGACCCAATGTAGTTGATGTGGTGCCCCCCAACAACGAGCCCGTCGTGCCACTGTCCCCTCGCACGCCTCACTGTCGCGAAGCCAGGGTTCCACATTCGTCTTCGGCTGCTAACATGCAAATCGACTCGTGCGAGGACCCCTATTCGCCCTCCGAGTCCCGCCATTACCGAATCTCCACGAGCTATGAATGGCTCTTCAACTCGCCCTTGGGGCAGCACCCGAAAGCCTTCCAGGCAGAGGCGTTGGACCTAATCGTATCTGAACCATTCCGTTGGATCTCGACGCGTGCGCAGGTCTCTGAGTTACAGAAGGGCCTCCAAGTTCCACAATCGACGGCATCTGGCGCGCTTGTGTTAACGACCTCCACCTCACATGAGCAGATGCACTCGATCTCGGAGATGACGCACAATAAGCCTCACGACAAAGGGCGCCAGGAGGTCGTACCTCGTCCGCCTACGTTCACTGAAGACCACACCTCTGGAGACGAAAGAAAGGGGAAGGTGCAGCCTCTACAGACGGACATTGTACAATGTCCTGAGATCCGCCTCTGATCCCTCGCCGCTTCTTACGTGACACCGCCCATTGAATCATGGGTTGCACACTCGATGCATCTGCATATATCCATGGCCTCCAAGTTCCCCTCCACTACTATTGTTTAGGTGCATATTTCGTATCCATCTCCTGCAATATTGTATTGCCGCACATATCATTCCCCTTCTCCGTCACCTTAGGGTTGGGATTTATCCTGTGTATGTATGTACTGTATGCATTTGTCCGTATTTAGAAAATATTACTTTCCGCATGTTGGAATTTTCCCGCGGGCAAGTTTACCGCGATTACACGGCCATGCCTTGCACTCTCGCTTTCGGACGTTCCCATGGCGTTTTCCAGCGTGAGCGCCGTGATTAGCTCGCTGACATTGCGGTGGTGGAAGCGCAGTCGACTGTGATGCCCGGGGGGATTGCGGCCGGCCCGACGATGTGGGACAGTGCAAAGGAATCAATGGGGGATGTCTGGGACTCGCTCAATGAGAGTGTAAGAGGACGAAAGGGGGGCGCTGCTGAGGGGTACAGCCAGGTTCCGTTGGAGATGGACGAACAGACGGTGTGATGCTTGGATTGACGGGACGTAATCAGTCTTATTTTTTTATTTGGATGTGATCTCTTGTTTTAGCAGGTCCCTGTACTCTCCGTTAATGTGCTGAGAACATCTGTGGATCCTAAGGTCAAGTGAAAAATCCCGCTTCGATTCGTCTGAGAGACACCTTTGGAGGCCTTGAGACTTTAGAAATCAAGCTTTGATATGGGCGTCGCAATGCCCTCTCTTGAGTAAGTGGGATTAGTAGGAGCTTTTTGGCAACGGGTATGGAGAAAAGTAGGGTATCGACACTCATTTCATCTTGTTGAAACCTGGACCTGTCAGCGTACGTATTTTGTTTGGTAATTGGCTTGACCTTGACTCCAGGCGCTTAAACGGCCAATCAGCTTGATACAGCCCACACACGCATGTCATCCACATAATTAACAGTGACGGACAACCCTCCAACCCTGCGGCTCCCAATGATTCGGAGGTCAACGAAGTGGGGTTCAACGAAGCCGCCCCAAAGTCCTACGTTTCATGAATTCTGTATTTGGGCGCTTGCTAACCTCTTCTGCTCTTCTGTCGCACCTGTCAGTGGCCCCAGCAGCCCCGGGTGCGGGTGTGGCTCGTCGTTGGTGTTCCATAGTCAATTCCGCTGCTGCCAGAAGATCCTCGCCACAGTCCGGGTGACAGAGTGTGGCGTCTGACTAGCAAAAGGCCTCTTGCTGGGCATCGAACAGGATGCTAGGCATGAGATCTAGCCCTTGTATTCACAGTGCCTCACAGCGCTCCGGAGACTCAGTCTCCCCGTTCGTCAACTGCACATTACCCCTTACGCCCTGTCACCTCCGAAGCGCTCATTGGGTGGGTGGGTATATATAGTCAAGGGATACAAGCCACGGCGCTATCGCTTGGCCCCATCTCTCCCTTCGATCCTTCGAATGGCCACAGCACTAAATTCCACATTCCCAGTACCCGTTCCTACGGCTACTCCACAACCAAACTTTGGACACCTCCTCATCATCGTGTGTCGAACGAGGGATCGCCTTTTATGGGTGGCGCACTGACAGACTACGCAGGACGATGTGCTGTACCCTAAGGGTTCGAGGCCCTACACTCCTCTCGAGCTGCACGTTCGTGTGGCTCTCTTTGTGGTAGGTCTCTTGGCGCCCAATATCACTTCAAGAGTTTAATGCCTCCCACTCCCAGATCTCACAAGTCGTCCCGGTCATCACCTCGGTCCTTATTACCTTGTCGAGGAAAGGATGGTGGCGAAGGAAGTTGTGAGTACCCCTTCACTTCCAGATAGAGTTTGTCTAAGACGGTCTCAATCCAGCTTCTGGACCATGAACCGGCTTAGTCAGTTGCACAGTTGGAACCCTCACACGAGTATCAGACTAACCAGGGATCTGTCGGTGCAGTGGTCCTCTGGTTGATCAGCATCCAAGTCTTCGGTGCCATCGTCTACTTCCAGAATGGGGCCACCACCCGCATCCTCTTCATCACGGCCACCATCCATCTGTAAGACCCTATCAACGAGCCGAATTGCATGGCTTCTGACCAACTCCATAGTCAAATCGAGTACATGATCCTCGCACTTCTGCTCAAATGCTCTGGTCTGAAAGCGTTGATCATTGCTTACATTGGAGGAACGATTCTTTTCAGCATTCAGCTATTCGTACCTGATTGTCAGTACAGCTCATAGAACCGTCGAGCGCCACTCATTATTCCCCCTTTAGTCTCTATCGTTTACATGCTTAGCACGATCTCCGGGTTCACCGATTTTGCATTCCCTCTGTTTGCACTCTACGGCAAGCAGTACTTCTACGCCACGGCAGGCTTTGCTCACTTCGTGCGTTTAATTCCCTGGTCAACTTGGGAGTAATCTCACCACTTAAAATAGGCCCAAGCTGTCGCCGTCTTCAGCATCGTTATTAAGAACTACGGGTACTTCTGGTGGCACTTCATCACCTTCTGGAGCACCTGGATGTACGCCGTCGTCTTTGTTTTAGTCTTGTGCCGGCTCATTGACCCTACGTCCTTTGCAGTCAAAATGGTGCAATTGCAGCAGCCGTCTTCCAAGCCTGGCTTAGGTCTGGTCCTAATGGCGGCCAGCCTATCGCCCTCCCCGCCCATGATGACGAAAGCGAGACCGATAGGATTCCGGGCGGGGAGGCTCCCGATAACCCACTTGCCAATGTCGACATTCCTAAGCCCATCGTCATCGGAATCTTTGCAGCGTCGATCGGTGGCTCGGTCGTCTTCGCCTTCATCTTCGTGGTAAGCATTGTTCTCTCACACCTGCCTTTGACGACGAACCACGTGCTGAGATCACTATTAGTTTGTCATTGGTAGGGGTTAGATTCAGGGACTGCCCAGTGCTTCAGAAGGAATGACTGCTACGCCGTTTCATAGTTCAACGACCTTGTAAATGCTACTACCAGTGTTAGTCGAGAATTTCTTTTTTGTGAAGGTATCCCACGATTATAACACGCGTATCTTGACCTTCCGTTGCTCCGGGTCAAATGCTTTGAGCACGCGACACGATGGACGGATCGATTACAAAGAGAGGTGACTTAATAGGTGTTCGTGAGGTCCCTGGAAGGCCTCAGTAAGGCCCAGGACAGCGCCATGCCATCAAGCAACAAGGTTGGAGGCAAAACAGGGCGTGCGAAAGCTCCAACTAGGTGGTTTGAACACTTCCTCTGCGAGAGACGCTCATGGATTCGCGACGTATGACTGGTATTAAACAACTTCGGTGCTTAGATGGGTGTCTAACGGCGCTTCCTTCATCCCGGCACATGCATATTAGCAAGAGAGCCTGTTCCAAAACCAAATTATTTACTAGAAAACCTGGAGTCTTTCATCCCCGACGGCACAGCGAGAGTTAGATTCTCTAACGAAGCAAGATGGCTGCCGGCATTCGATGCAAGTCTGTGTAGAACGCCAGGCCCGACGTGGAACCCAGAGACACGAGAGGGTGCATGGCCTGATCACATAGGCGCATAATACGCAGCAGCTTGACTCATCTCGTCCGATCACCGCATCATTGGGCGGTGGAGCATGCCTCCTTGCCTTGGGTGCGTCTGTCTGGGCATGACTATCCAACGGTTCAGTGAACTGCAGAAAGGTGTATTTGATGGCCATAGGCCGCAGTCTAATAACCCAATGTATGTGCTATCCTCTGCCTCGTCTGCTCGTATCCCCAGGATTCACGATCTGACTGTCCCTGAGCAGTGTGATTGTCCTTCCCTTGTGTTTCTAAGCACCCGAGGGGACCTTGGTTAAGTGAAGCAAGATTCTGGTCAGCACAGTGGCCAAACAGAAGTTCTCCTGAACCACTTTGAGCTCCGCGTAGAATCGCACATTCCTTGAAAGGCTCCCATTTGACGATACAAACAACCTCACCTCTTATATTACAAATGGTATATACCATGGCACCACGCTCGAGCCAAAATCTCTCGCCCAACGCCGCTGAGGACATTTCCCCTGCGACCAAGCTCGGGTTCATGCGCACACTGCGCAAATCTTTTTCGTCGATTAGTCTCTCGAGTCGAAAGAATACAGAAACTGCGAGCTCCAACGCGAGCAGTCGCCGAAAGCAGCCACAGGTGCGCTATTTCTCGGACGACTAGGAGATCGCTCATAGGGCTGTCCTGTTGACGTAGGGTGCATCGAATATCTACGACGATTCCTTCGATATCTCGCAGGTGCCAAAGGACGCGTTTACATTTGTTCTCAGGGTCGCCTTGGTGAGTTGAATGTCAGGTGTTGGGTGGCGCACCAGGCCGATTCTCACACCTCTCCAGGCCTCCCCAGGACAAGATTATACCTCACCGTATTTCAATGGTGGCCTTGAACACGTCCGCCGCAGCCACTCGATGTGCGATCTCTCCCATATGGCCCTCACCGCGGAAACCACCGACCCCGCTGACCAACTATCACCACACCCGCCGCAACAACCCAATTTAGTTGATGTGGTGCTCCCCAACGACGAGCCCGTCGTGCCTCTATCCCCTCGCACGCCTCACTGTCGTGAAGCCAGGGTTCCACATTCGTCTTCGGCTGCGAACATGCGAATCGACTCGTGCGAGGATATCTATGAGCCCTCTGAGTCTCGCGATTGCCGAATCTCCACGAGTTACGACTGGCTCTTCAACTCGCCCTTGGGGCAGCGGCCGAAAGCCTTCCGGGCAGAGGCGTTGGACCTAATCGGATCTGATCCGTTCCGTTGGATCTCGACGCGTGCGCATATCTCTGAGTTACAGAAGGGCCTCCAAGTTCCACAATCGACAGCATCTGGCGCGCTTGCGTTAACGACCTCCGCCTCACATGAGCAGATGCACTCGATCTTGGAGATGACGCACAATAAGTCTCACGACAAAGGGCGCCAGGAGGTCGTACCTCGTCAGCCTACGTTCATTGAAGACCGCACTTCTGGAGGCGAAAGAAAAAGGGAGGTGCAGCCTCTACAGATGGACATTGTGTAATGTCCTGAGATCCGCCTCTGATCCCTCGCCTCGTCTTGCATGACACCGCCCCTTTAATTATTGATTGCATACTCTACGCATCTGCATATATCCATGGCCTCCGAGTTCCCCTCCACTGCTACTGTTTAGGTACATATTTCGTATCCATATCCTGCAATATTGTATTGCCGCACATATCACTCCCCTTCTCCGTCACCTTACGGTTGGGATTTACCCTGTATGTATGCACTGTATGCACTTGTCTGTATTTAGAAGATATTACTTTCCGCATGTTGGAATTTCCCTCTGGAGTGTCGATTCCCTGAAGTGGCAGAGCTCGCTTGCGCCCTTCCTCGACTCTTCAACAAATGGCGACTCTCCTTCCTCCACCAAAACGAAGAAAACTATATCATGGCGTCCCAGAACCAGTACAAGAGCCTGAACCACCGGCTCCTAGCATTGTCGTGCAGTTTGTAAATGAAGAAGACGGAAAAGCACTGGCGCCTGCCGTGAACCTTCCAGCCGATTTGTCTAGGGAGGCATTGGAAAGCCTATTGAACAAGCTATCTCGACAGGTAAGAGCGTCAACCATTCTCGATACCTGACTGTCGCAATTTGACTTTTCCTTGAAGGAGGAGGATCCAGTACCGTTCGCATTTTATGTCACTGTACCGGGAGCAGAAGAGGGATCGAGTGCTCCTACTCGAGTAGCCGTAGCAAGTTCTTTGAAGCAGGACGTTCTGGATAACCCTAAGCATCCTGCAACCCGGGAAGATGTTTTCGTCGTCCACTGTTCGCCTCAAGCTGTTTTCCGCGTCCGACCTGCAACGAGATGCTCCTCTACCTTATCTGGTGTGCTCCCTCCTCGCGTTCCTGTGTACTAGACACCTATTCAACGCGTTTTGCAGGCCACAGCTCCCCCATCCTCTGTGCGGCGTTTTCCCCGACCGGGAACATGTTGGCCACGGGATCCGGCGATACGAACGCCCGAATGTGGGACCTTGACACCGAAACCCCGTCGCATGTGCTCTCGGGGCACAAAGGGTGGGTCCTTTGCGTCGAGTGGGAGGCACGAGAGCGGAAACTCGCCACGGGTGGACACGACGGACACGTTCGGGTATGGGACCCGAAGACGGGAAAGCCCATCGGCGATGCCATGAAAGGCCATATCCAGTGGATCACAAGTTTGTCCTGGGAGCCAATCCATATGTGCGCACTCTCACTACTCTCGTGTGTCCCCATAACTGAGGTTCTCCCTAGAAACCCCACCATGCCGCGACTAGCCTCTTCGGCGAAAGATGGGACCGTCCGGGTTTGGTCTATGGCCAACCGACGAACAGAGTACACCCTAGGGGGCCACACCGCGAGCGTTAACGTTGTAAGATGGGGTGGAGCTCTCCCTCAGGGCGTCCTGTATACCGCGAGCAGTGATCGGACGATTCGGATCTGGGATTCTGAGCAGGTACGCCCAGACAGGTCCGTTGCAGGCTCTCAGTTCACTGACTTCTACTCAGGGAAAGTGTTTGCATATATTAAAAGATCACGCCCACTGGGTCACTACTCTGGCTCTGAATACGGATTTTGTCCTCCG
>Ga0307513_10010686_pt1 | contig 11487 bp, 12 predicted proteins | sample 15_EM_MG_FD_202174 | JGI IMG/M metagenome (GOLD analysis project Ga0307513, IMG submission 202174) | Populus trichocarpa ectomycorrhiza microbial communities from riparian zone in the Pacific Northwest, United States - 15_EM | ecosystem: Host-associated > Plants > Roots > Unclassified | place... | reverse complement strand
ATTGATCATCTTGTTGAAGACTAGCACGTAATGAGCAAGGGCGAAATTATGAGGAATTGCCCTTGGTCCCTGCGTAGTAGATGTGCGTCATCGTCCAGCAGGACGGCCAAATAAGGAAATACCCAAACACAAACAATAAACGACACGAATACACAAACGCTACCAGGATACCTTGCAAAAGCCTCACTGAGAATCCTAACAAATGAGTCAGATTGGACTTTAGTCCAAATTTTGAGTTCACCAACACCAATATGCTGTTGTAATCAGCTTTGTATTGGGATCGCACCAGCAGCGCTTGAAAATTGAAATTCGGCGAATCTGGGGAAATAACCTCTGTAAGAGCAATACACAGGACATGTAGAAAGGGTTCATTGCGTGTATCAATCTGCATGACTATTGAATCCTGGAGCTTATGAATAGCCAATACAAGGAGTGGTTTCCAGAGTTGGCCCGTATTCTATGAGGCAGTCCAGGTTCCCACTCAGACTTCCACGATATGAAACGAAGTAGATTCGAATGACATACTGATACCATTCACTAGTTTTCAATATGAGGGCACCGACGATTATGATGCTGTAATTTGTTGGAATTTCCGAATGTCGCATACTGCCTTTCGTAAGGATATGGCCATTGCGTGCACATCCGTGTGTAGAACTATCGAAGGTGTTATGGGAGCAAGTCCCTCAGAACGATTCAAACATTTCAAATCTGAATATCAACTGACCCGTACATGCTTCTAGATACGGCACTGGATATCAGAGAGTGCAGAATGAAAATAGTATAGGTTTCTTGAGGATGAGCCAAATTAGCAAGTAGAAGTAGTCGGCTAAAAGGTGTTGCAACCGATGGACAGGAAAGCCGAGAACTGTAGCTTAATCGGAGTGGACTATGACGTGTCAATGGCCTTTCTGCACTATTTATTGACAGCCTTCAGGTAAAGTGATACCCTCACTGTTGGTGGGCGCGTGGACATATAAATGACCAAACGTCGATTAGTGGCAATTATCAAGGCGGAAATTTACTCAGGGTCACTTAAGCCTCTACTACTGGTCGATTGTACCTTGATCTAGCTCCTGTTCCCGGATATCCATCATACCGCTGGGTGGTGACGGGCGTTTGAGAAACTAGAACAAATACCAACGGTAGTCGTTTAGACTATTGGGGCAATACCAGCAGTCCTTGCTACAATTTGGAACGGAATGTGAATATATTGACAGATCGGACTAATTCCACGCCATCGTATTTTGTGTGGAATGCTCGATTAAATGCAATCAGTCAGCCCAATGACAAAATTACGTATCAACTGGAACTGAGCTGCAATGCTGGCTGGCCCTAAGCGAGGAAATCGTAGATTAAAGAGATGCAGGTCGATCTGCCTGGGAGAGGAACTAAAAAGTGCATCCATTCTCGGCCCTAAACGGTGAAACCAAAATTGCATATCCAGGTTCCACTAGTATTGAGACCTCATAAGCCAATGCAGAAGCTTTGTGGGCATTAAACCGGCGCGGACATTTGAATGAAGGGTGGGGTGTCAAATCTGTGACAGTTCACCCTTCCTCGACCGGCGCCTACCCCAGTCACACCTTGATGCCTCGGCCCGACTCCACCACCCCCGTCCCCACGTCGGGGGCGCCGAGGAGGGCATCGTCTAAGTCCACGGTTCAGGCGGTAAGTCTCTAAGAACTATAATGGGGCTAAGGGTAGAGGGAACTAAGCTAGAGAAGTGAAAGGGATATTTTCAAAACACCGAACTAGGTACAAAGCCGTGATTAATGGCTGTGTTTCGGAGTAATTCTGAAGTTTCTGATCATTAATTACAGCAGGGGTTGACTAGTGCTCAGCTCTCTTGAATCATATTTCAGTCCGCAAAACCGAAGGTGTCAAGGTGTATTCTCCATTGAGGGGCGAAGAGAGGACATTGCAAGAATTTGACGTGCATACTGCTCACTACTGTACATTTTACTTGCCCACTTGAACCGTTAGTGAAGAAACCCCAGCGAATGTTGGAAGTATTCTGGGATGAGTGAGAGTACAAGATGATAGTCCTCATCCACTTGAGGAATGTCCCACAGGCTTTGGAGGAGTCTCGTTTAACAAAGTTGATGAAGCCGTTTGGATTTGATCCACCTCCGAGAATCCATAGAAATTGCTGAAAAGTCAGAATCGTCCTGGAAGCTTCGTGCTTCGGGTCTTCCATGGTGTTCCTGTAATTATACCTAGACAGCGTTTTCGTTTTGAGAAAGAATAAAGCAACTTGTTCGTTCTTCGTGTGCTTCGCCCTCCGCAGGCACAAATTCCACGAACAGATCCAGCAAGCGGGTATAAAATCACCGCAATGCATTCTTCGCGACAGTGTCAAGCACCAGATCATGGTAGTGGCTTCATGGCTGGAGGTGTAACCATTGATGGCTCGTGCGGGGCGTTCCTGGCCTATCCAACCAGGAACTATGCCCTCCAGTCGGAGTGGTATGAAACACAGCACCGCAATATGGTAGCACCAGTCGTAGAGCCGAATGGCGAAGGTTTGGAGGCACTGCCCTTGATTCGCGCCGCGTGCTGACGCTATCGTATAGCAATGATGAACGCGTTGGCGTCAGAAAATAGCTGCACCTGGAGTAGAGGTTCAGAGACATTCATTTTGTCGCAAGCGGCCCCGGTTCCTGTGCAGCTATTGCCCGAAATGCCTTCTCCTTTTCCGCAAGGCGGTCCGGTCCCTGTTAGTCCTTGCGGGAGTACTAGTACATCATATCAAGGCGATAACAGTCCGCACGTACATGTGTCGTACCCCCCCGGGTTTGCTCCCGCAAATCACGTAGGAAACCAAGGTCCCACCACGGCAACGCGTCCCGAATATCCTCCAGCCATTGTTAATAATCTAGGTGGCATGCTTGAGGCGGTTGACAACTTCCCGAATCCCGCAAACGCGGCGCCAGCACCTGATAACTTCGGCGCTTGGGCCATTGTCCCACGTTTCGAGAGTAACAGGGCACCGCATCTAGGAGTGACAAGTATGGTGGATATTTATGCAAACTATGGGATGAGGTTTAATGTTCCGTATATCCGACGAACGAAGACTGGACGAAGAGCACCAGTCAGCGCACCTCCGCAGGCTTTTGAAGGCGATCCAGACGCGCTGGCATCTCGGTTGATCAGCGAAGGGGCAGACCCCGACGTGGTTGATATCATACGTCGCTGGATTTTTGTGGTTACCGTGACAGAGCAAGCACTGAAGGCGCCTATCGAGTCGCGCGAATTATCTTTGAGGCATGGTGGAGTCAGGGTGAATTGGCAGTTGTTACTTCAGGTGACAGGGGCGATCCCAGGCGAGCAGAGTTACTGTTGCCGTCTGTGTCCGCTGGAGCGTCGTCCGGAATACAAGAATGAGCCCGATGTTCTTCGACATCTCAAGAGGGACCACTTTGGACTTTCGGCTACATGCCAGTACTGGTGAGTCCTTTAGCCGAAGGCCGTCGCTTTTTGGGACGACCGTGATCAAAGTACAAGACGCTGATTTTCTGAACAGTGGGAATAAGTTCTTTAGAACAACGGAGATGAATAGACATACACGAGGGTGCAAGATGCAGCTCGCAGGGGGGCCCTGACCCGTGGGTGGGTAGAAAGAAGGGGTTATATCCATGTATCCATGCACTCCCTGTCTATGTTATTCCGAGACATCGACAAAGTAAAGAGCATGGAAGCGCAGCGACAATGCGGAGAGGAGCACTAACGCGAAAATGCCAATGTAACTACGTGCACGCCTGCGGAAGGCCAACATCAATAAGGTCAACATTGGTTTAGAAGGTCGAATGACCGATCCCATTCCAGATGCATGAGTTAGGAAATGAGCCAAGGGGCGTTCAAGTGCAAGTGACGATCGCGCCCATGTTGGCCTCGAAGTAGGCGAGGTTGTCGTTTACGAGTGGGAGGCCAAACTGAGAACTGAGAGGTCGCGAAAGTTCTGGAGAGGTAAAAGGTGCATGGTCAACGAGAGGAGAGCACATTCCTCAGTGGACAATTCAATCCGGTTCCCGGGTGACATCGAAGCCTTGAAGTTTGTAAATTGACAGAAGGTGACAGAAGGTGACAGAAGGGCAACCCAGTATGGCTTCATGGACCCAGGAATTTGGTACCGCCCGTGATCGTCGTTGACGGCTGTCGGACGCGTCTGCTTTATTGGTTGGGTGCAGGTAAATGGGCAGAAGGGGTCGCAGCCACCAAATATCCATCGATCCATTATGTGTCTCGTGATTCTCAGACCCACGGCGGGGTTGAGACCATGTTGCGGCATAACCCGGACGGCGTAGAGCACCGGGTGTATCTATGCGATTCGATGTAAAGCTTTATTGGATAGCAGACAAATAGGCTGTATACGCTACAGACATAGCGTGAGGCTTTCAAGGGAGACTTTGTTCTTCACTAAAATTCCGTTCGATCATATCCAGGTTATGTCGGCTGACTGGTTATTGATAAATGACCCAAGCACCGTTTCAATGAAAAATGAATGTATATAGTTCATTCGAAAGATGGCTCACACCCTTTGGAACAACACCTTCGTCTTACTTCAACTCGCCAGTTCATGGTGGCAATACAGAGCACCAGAATGTGCTGAGTGAGACATCGTGTGGGTGCCTCGTTGCAATATACCTTAGCCAAATGCATTCCCGACTCGCACAGTGGCATGAAATGGGTCAGATGCGGCTAGGTACGACTGGTATGACAATAAATGCGATTTCCAAAGCGAGATATGCTAGCCGATTGAAGCGACCAGAGCCAGGGCCAGAGACGTTGACCTTTGCTGGTTTGTGCGGTCTCTGACGTGTCCGCAATCTTCTCATACCAGTAGTGAGAGTTTTCAGGTCAAGAAATTGGCGTGACGCGTGAACAAATAAAATGGTCAAACACCACATGTATCGCGCCAAGGTAATGGCTTGGGCCTCTACCATTGGTTGGGTTTGCCCTTTTATATTTACTATACAGAATGGGGACCCTAGACATAACAAATGCCAACAGTAGTTGTTCAGACCGTTGGACCCAGCTCCAGAACGGAAATACGAGCAAGTAACTACCACTTTTTTCGGGTCGATATCCCTATGAAGCGCAACTAGTCAACCAGCTGATAAAGTCACACATAAACTGTCACTGAGGGGAGGCGGGCTCTGAACGAGAAAAGCGTAGATATCAGAGAGGCGCCGATTCCAAGACAGGAGAGAGTAATGGGTCCATCTTCGGCCCCAAAGGGTGAAGCAGAAAGTTGCCTATTCAGCTGCTTCTCGATTGCCCTCTCACGGGCCAACGCATGCACTGAGACTGACTCCAGATCACGAGGGACTTCCTTTTGCTCACATGCTGGACGTTTGAACGGAAGGTGTGTTGTTAATTGGTGACACTTCACCCTTCTTCGACCTCCGCCCACCTCATTCACACCCTGATGCATCGGCCGTTCTCGGCCATTCCTAATGGGCGCCGTGGATCGGGCATAACCTGTGTATACGGATCATGTGGTGAGTCCCCAACGTGGTATGAAGTCGATTACTGAGGATAGAGGAAACCAACTAGAGACGCGGTAGGGGGATATTCGAAGAACGGAACTACATATAAGCCACTATTAATGGCTATATTTCAGAACCAATCCTGGTGGTGACTCAGAGAGAGGCGTCAGTGGTCAAAGCTCTTGAATCATAGTTCCGTTCGCACAACGGGGGTGTCAAAGGGTCGATATTTACCGGAGATAGAAAGTAAACAGCCCAACGCGCCAATGTATGGATTTCTCAACGCTGTACATTCTACTTGCTAACTTGAACCTTGGTGAATAGGCTGGGCGAAGGCTACAGCTTTCGCTACGATGAATGAAAGTACCGGGGGATCGTTCGCTTCCCAATCAGTGAGCGTCCTCAGGTCACTGGAGGAGCCTCATTCACCAGAGTTGGTCGAGGCATTTGGATATTGAGCCATGTACGATAATTCATAGAAATTGTTGAAAGGACACAAATCGTTCTGGAGGGTCCATGCTTTGTGTTTCCTATAGTGCCCCTATAATACCAGGTAAACAGCACTCTCGTTCTCAAACACAATAAAGCAACTTTCCGTTCGGTGCGCGCACCTCACCGTCCGCGGGCGCAAATTCCTCAGAGAAGTGCAGCAAGCGATTGTAACGCCATATATATGCATTTTTCAGGTCAATACCAAAGCCCAGAAGAAGCCTGCGGGTCGGTGGATTGGGGCGCGACCATTAGTGGCTCGAGCGAGGCGTCCCTGGCCTATCCACAAAGGAATGACGATGTCCAGCCGGAGTTGCGTGACCAACAGTACCATAGGATGATCGCACAGACAGATAGCGAAGGTTTGGGGTCAGGCTGTCCTTGATACGCGCCGCGTGCTAACTATACCCCATAGCGATGACGTACCCGTTTGTTCCAGGAAGTAGCTACACCTGGGATAGGGTCCCAGAGGCATGTGGTTGGCCGCGGGCCCACCTATCTCCCGCTCAGCTACTTCGTGAAGTACCGCCTTCTCTTCCGCCAAAGATCCCGGTCCCTGTTGAGCCTTATAGGGTCACCAATTTACAAAATCAGGGAGATATGCACATTCAACACGTACAAATGCCATACTCCCTTTGCCTTCCTTCCCCGACGAACGCTGGATACCACCATGCGGTGACAGCAACAGATCCAGAGCGGCACGCATGCTTGACAACCTTCAGAAATGATCTTGGGAGTGTGCCAGGAACAGCCGACGGGTTCATGAACCCCGCAAACCTGGCAGCCGCAGTTGATCTCGTCAGACCTTGGGCCATTGACACGCGTTTAGGGTGTAACGTGGCACCATATTTTAGAGTACCAAAGATGGGAGATATGCCTATCTCTGCGAATTATTGGATAGGGCTCAGTATTCCATACATCCGGCGAACTAGGACTGGACGACGCGCACCCGTCTCCGGACCTCCGCAAACATTCGAAGGTCGTCCAGATGTGCTTGCAACTCGTTTGGCCGACGAAGGAGCAGATCCTGATGCGGTGGATCTCATCCGTCGTGTCATTTTTGTGACGGGGGTGACGGAGGATGCGCTTACAGCTCCTATCAAATCGCACGAATTATCATTGAGACACGGAGGAGTGAGGAAAAAGTGGCAGCTGCTACTCCAGGTGACAGACATGGCGCGAGGCGCGAAGAGTTACTGCTGCCGTCTTTGTCCGGAGGAGCGGCGCCCAGAATACAAGAAATCCGCTGATGGTCTTCGACACCTGAAGAGAGATCATTTTGGAATTTCCGTCGCATGCCAGTACTGGTAAGTCCCCCGTCACAACTGACGATTTCGGGACGTTAGCCATGCTGGGTACCAATGACTGATCCTCCTGAACAGCGGGCATGAGTTCTTCAGAACAACAGAAATGAATAGGCATGTACGAGGGTGCACGAAAAGGTATCTGAACGGACCGAAAGATAGCGAGGGAAATATGTAGTTCAGGGGATGCGTCCACTCACTTTCTAATGTCTATAAAACAAAGAGAATAGATAATGAGGCGCCGAAAGAGAGACGATGGGACTGGCACGTAGATGGAAACCCACCGCCCTAATGATCATAATTAGTGCAGAAGGTAAAAGAGGTGTCCATTTACCGGGGTATCGCGGCGCCAGTGATGAACATATTTCACGGTTGGAGGCGGCCGACTGTTGAACTGATGTCACTTGCAGAACGGATAAAGCGATACCTATGCTTCTGCGGAGTAAAGCTCAGCAAAGGGTATGTGGGGATGTGGTAGATGTCCAGTGAAGGGGTTAAGCTCTGGTTGCTCAAAACAGGAGGCGGCGGCCGTCACCTGGTGACTAACGTTGTTGCATTATGACCCAGGAGTTTGGTAACGAGAGATCAACAAGCAATACACCGCGTGGTCAACTCTATTCTGTTCCTGGCATTCCTGGTCCTGAAACGAATGAGGAATTGCTGCACGACGCGGATCTGACGTCAAACCGCAACTTCCCAGCAATGGAGATGTCGTAATTAAACCAGATCCGGCTAACCTTACCTGTCAGTATCAAGATGCCCACAATAATGGCCGAGTCTTTACACGCGTCGCTCGACGAAGAGATACCAGGGTAAATCGAGAATTGAGCTGCTTCTCACCCACCGCGAGAATGGATGTAGGCACCTCCAAGCAAGGGATGAAGAAACGTAGGCGTTGTTGACAGACAGTCAACGAGCAACGCCTCGCATGAGAGAGAGGCCTGGTGCTAAAGTATTGAAAAGTATTGAAAGATACAAATCCCGTGGATAGTATCAGAAAACGCGGTAACCTCTAAGCCTTACAGCGAGATAGCAATGATTTTGACAGCTATTTTGGACAAGACTTCAGGCGCTACCCAATTCCACACGTCCTTGCATAGGAACGACTCTGGGTGTACACTGCAGCGATAAACCTCTTCTCCCACCACGGGAGCCGAATGTTTCCTGACACTTGTGTTTTCCTATCTTTACCTCAAACATTTCACGAAGCGTCCCATCAAGCCTCTCGATCTACCCTGCCACGTGGGCTGTGTACTACATAATGTAGAATGGTCTCGTCCTTGCTTCATCCAACGTTCACGTACAAACTTGATAATCAGGCGTCGTACGTGGGAGTCTCAAATACCTCGTCCTATATGGGTTTCTTTCCCTCCTTAGATACAAAGTTCCTCATGGCTCTTGGTCTCGCCAGCTTCCGACACGTCTACTGCACCCATAAGTGTCTGTGACAGGTATAGAGACGGAAGTGGCCAGTAAACGGCCCTGCTGAAAATGGATGGGATATACTGAGCCATTTTTGTACTCACGAGGACTGACCTCACATACACATTTCGACCCTATCCAGCTGTGGATGGAGCTCACAGCTCTGGCCGGAAACCTCCCAAATGGAAGCTGTGTCATTACGATTTAAACCCGCACAACCCTCCTGAGAATCCGCGATCTGGGCGTAAAGGTCTCAATGAAAGGATCCAGTCTCATAGCGTTGCTTCCTTGCATCTCCTGGCCTTCAAAATCTCGACCGCAGCATTGCATCGAAAATGCAGCGTCGGCGCTGCACTAGGTCAAATGGCCCGACTCCAAGCGGAGTGATACAGGGTTTGAGCCAATGAGCAATATAAGGAGTACTCGCGATCATTATTCCTTCCCTTGCAGTGATCGATGGACCTTCATGCTCAACTTATACGTTCGTATTGGTTAACGTTTGGGCCCCGAGTACAGTTCTCCCATCACCTTCTTCACTACAATCACCTACTGAATGCTTAATAGGAGTATATACAACTTTGGGAAGAATCCGACGTGCACATCCCCCTGGCAAACCACGCTCAGCTAATAAGCGATGGGCGCCATTTCAAAGAAGTCTACTGGTACCTTCAGCCACAACGCGTACAAGCAGAGCTTGTAATACCTAGTACATCCTCGCATACCTGTCAACCTAGTGCCGTCTTCCAGAAGGTTGAGCCCTCTGTGGAGCTAGCAGTGCCTACGCAAGAGAACCGAGAGGCATCTCTTCCACCAATACCTTCCCTTACATATTCTCGTCAACCTTCCCGTGCGTCATCCTGTCAACCTTCGACATTCGCTCACCGTTTGCCCCATATGTCGCGTTGATTCGAACATCGACCCCATCCCTCTCCGATGAGCAAGCCAGGCAAGTCATGAATACTTGGATCCAGCACTCACAATGGCTTCGCGAGGACGAGAAGGGGCCTATAGTTGGCGCACCTGGCGTTCCCATTTGCGCTCTTCAACCGGCAGAGAAGGGCCAGTCGATTTATTGCTGCTTCCTCGTTCCAGAAGAAGATCGAAAGGGCAAGATCTTGGGATATAAGTGCGCGTCGGACCCGAACAGCACTTGTGACCGCCTCCACAGAGCGAGTGGAAGAGAGCGCGTTAAGTACGGTCATCGTCCTTTCAAATATCCCAAAAATCACGACCCAAATTGGTCAGGCATTCATTCGTGTATAGCGGCAATCTGCCCGCAATATCTGACCAGTTTGTCCAGTGACTTTCAAGGCTATTCCCAGGAGAATACCGGCGACCACCTTGCTAATAGGAACAACCCTGCCAAATGTCATATCTGCTGCGTGCGTTCCGATCTCAACTGCTAACTTGCACTCATTCTCTCATCTTTCACTAGCTCCAAATCCATTGCTGCCAAGAATATGCAGCGACATTATCAGGATATGCACCAGCGATGGTAGCACTACCCTTTTATACTGAGGAGCAGTTGGTTATACAAGTTATCTATTCCATACATAATTCTTTCTCGTCCCGCGCCTGGATTGTCCGCCCTACGCGTGTATCCTATGCAGTCCATCGGCATTAATAACATATATACCATATTCCTAGCCATACCCCTAAAGTCCACTTATTACCGGGTTCATAATGGGAGAGCCAGGTTGGATAGGCGAGACACCATGTTGCCATGACGTCATGTACCGTTCAGTCGTTGCCTCTTCAAACGAGGTTGTACCTCGCAGCCCATTTTGTGGGCTTCTTGATTTCGAACATGCGGAGAACCAGCCGCTTCGCAGCCAGAGTCGAGAAAAGAGTCGGACTCTCGGATATGCGGCTCGTCTCCGGTCTCCTGTCGTCCTCCATTTCCTCTGCGGAGCGTTTTCTCCCCTTTGCCATCGCTAGGACTTTTCGCTCGAACCAACTCATTATACGTCCCACAAGACGATGGATCCACCCCCAGCGATTTTATCTTATGGAAAGAGTTCGCACGTGTGAGGGATTAAACGAGCGTTGAAGATCTGCTAGGGGACAAAATTTGATCATCCTCAACGGGCAAAGGATTAGAGGAGAGCAATAGACCGTGGTCCAAAGGAATAGGAGAGTTGAGCCTGGTGACCTGGGTTAACCTGGTGACCTTCTTTACGAGATCGCCGTTCTTGTTTCTTTGATGACAAGCGACGCGCGAAGTCAGCAGCTTCTGCTTGTATATCCTCTTCATCTGCGCTGTCGAGAGCAGCCATGATGCGTTGCAACCTAGAAGAGAAGAGTCAGCAACTATTCAAAGCAGGGTTGGCGATTGACTTGTACTAACGCATCAAACTTCTTGGCACTGAGGTACCGGAATCGCTGTTGTTGTTCACATAAAACCATGTCTCCATCTCGAGAAACAATCGAGACTGCTACGGTTCCTATGGTGTCCGACCGTGGGACGATGCAAGTCAAAATATTTGAAGCTCGGTAGAACGCCTGAATTGGGTGTACTGCACCAAACTTGGCGAAGTACTCCGCCTCCCTATTGAATCCAGCCCCAGTGAGCTGGACCTCATCACCAGCCCTTCCCTCCTCTCTCCACACTCCAAGAAAGTCAGGTCGGGGTGGCACTGTCTTGATGACCGATTCCGAGAGCGGAGGCACCATGATTCTCGGACCAAGTACACTACGCGAGGCAGAGCGTCCAGGAGATTCTGGAGAAGGACTGCGCAATTGTGGCGAAGGGGATCCTACATAGATAGCGACGTGAGGCTTAG
>Ga0307513_10010685_pt1 | contig 11487 bp, 15 predicted proteins | sample 15_EM_MG_FD_202174 | JGI IMG/M metagenome (GOLD analysis project Ga0307513, IMG submission 202174) | Populus trichocarpa ectomycorrhiza microbial communities from riparian zone in the Pacific Northwest, United States - 15_EM | ecosystem: Host-associated > Plants > Roots > Unclassified | place... | reverse complement strand
CCCATGTTCAACCAGCAGATACCAGAATCATTTTGCAATGAAACCAACCCTCACCACCATTTTTTCCATTCATTTTGATACCAAATTCACCTTCCTTTGTTAACACATGACTCCAGCCTCACTGTCATCATGTACCAGCCTCACTACTGTACCTTGTGCCTGTGCCTGGTGCCTGTGCCTGACACCTGGTCAACCCTGCCCCTTGCCCCTTACTTCTCATTCCCACTCCATGTCACACTCTTCACTGCTCTACTCAAACCTTTAACCTTTACTCCCACTCCACAACCCACTCTCTTTAGTCAGCCACCATTCCCACTCTGCACCTTACTCTTTGCTTCCCTACACATTACTGTTAGTCAGCTTTCCCACTCCATGCCATTCTCTTTACTTCCCTATACACTTCCTTTAGTCAGCATTCCCACTCCACAACATACTCCTTACTTCTCTACACACTCACCTTAGTCAGCATTCTCACTCCACAACACACTCTTTACTTCTCTATACATTACCTTAGTCAGACAATTCATTACCTTTGCCAATCATGTCATTAGTAGCCAGGCTCTACATATACTGGCCTCTAGATGATGAAGAACCTCACTTTGTCATCTCTGGTTATTACCCATTTACTTGCTCTTACCTAAGCCACCTCCAGTTACTTACCTAGGAGCCACTTTTGCCACATATTTGAGATGTGAAGGCAAAGTATGGAAAACTGAGGTTTCTTTGTTTGTTGGATAGAGAAGAAGCTGGGGAGGAGGATATTTTTGCAATTGACTTGCTCCAGGTGGGGCACTTGCTTGCTGAAGCCTGGGATGCTGTCAAATCAGAGACCATTCAAGCATGTTGGCACCATACAGGGGTTCTACTGTGATGAAACTCACTTTCACTCTTTTTTTCTCTCTTTTTTCCTTACACATTGGTACCCATATCAATGTTTTCTTTGTCACCAAATGACTTGAGCCTGACCTGAGCCTGATGTTGTCACTTCCTTTGTCACAGTCTGTGACCATTACCATGATGTCAACTATGATGACAGGGCTGGCTTCCTCCCAGCCCTTCTCTGCACTTCCTTATACAGTGTGGCCTTCTGTGGCCAGCCTTACTAAGCTTCTCAGAGCTTCTCTATACAACTGTGATCTCATGATTGCCACTCTCTGAGCTTCTTACACTGTGCTAGCTGTGCATCTCTATTCATGTGCATTACCAAGTGGATCATGTGTGTGCCTTACTCTACAATGTCACTAGCTTCTCTCCTCATTACCTGTGGTTCTCCATTACAATAGTCTTTCCTGTAAGCACTCCAGTGCTGTGCTTCATTATCTTTAACATTAGCATTACCCCTATGTAGTAACTAACACAATCTTGATGAACTGCAATCCAACAATGTGAGGACTTGGTTATAAGTCACTATCACACAATAGCAGGCAGAAGGTTCTGACTAGGCTCAAACAGGGTAAGGTGTTAATTGGCAGAGTGAGGAGCCTCTAGGGTCTGAACTCTGACTACTTATATATGTACAAGGGGACTCTCTGAGTCAGCAAAGTGGTCAGCATCTTAATAAGGTATGAATAAGTGATGAGTAAGGCAGTGGCATCATGAGTGATGTAGGGGTCTGACTAAGGGGATTACTAAGGGGATGACACAACAGTACAGTAGGCAAAGTAGTAAGCTGCTGGCAAGCAGCTGAGTAATGAGTGGTGAGGTCATCCCATGTGACAACCAAGGGTTGTCAGGCTCAGAGCCTGGAGGGGCCCAGCCTCAAGGACTAGGGTTCAACAGCCTCAAAGGCTGGGGAACAAAGAGAGGACTTACATCACAAACAAGGTCAGGAATGAAATCAGTATATCAATACTTGGGAGTAAGTGTCAGAGAACTTAGCCAAGTTGGAAGTAAATAGCAGAGATTGGATTTATTGGATTTGTTAGATGACTATTGGAAGTGATGGATGAGTGTCAGAATTGTTGGGAACACACTTGCAGCATGTCATTGACCTAGGTTATATGTTCAGAATACAGAGCACAGATCATTCAGGGGCAACATGGGCAAGGTCACATGACAATAAAGATCCAAGGCTGGAGAACAAAGCTAGTAGGAACAAAGGAAAGACCCAAAAAGAGAAGAGAAGAAGGTCAGGTTCATTACCCAACAGAACATTTCAGAATACATGTGGTGTTAGGTTTATATGTGAGGTGGATGTCATGTGTTGTAATGTTCAGTATGTTCCAGATAAGCTCAGAAATGATCCTATTTACCTCAACTTTGAAGATAACACTGAACATGATGAATCTGGACTATAGTTCTCAACTCCCTTTGAGAGTATGTCACCAAGGTTGTCCTCAGTGGTGGCATGCACAGCACGTATAGCACATTTGTCTATCAAGAACTCATAGACCTCAATGCTCCTCTCAAATGATCACCGTATCTAAATTGGGGGCAACGGCAAGGCCAATCTGTGGATACCAGGTTTCAGAGTAAGGGACACAGTAGGGTTCGTGGAGTACCAAGCACATAGAGAACAAGCCGGACTATAGGGATAGCCAGGGTTGTAACAAGCAAACAGGTAACTATGCAGAGGAGCGGAGTTCCTTGAACTCGCTTGCCCATTTGCCCTGCTCCAGCCTTGAGACAAATACGTCAAATGCAGGAGCATTGCCAGATGCACGAATTTTACTCAAACCCGCGATGGCTCGCAGACAGCTTCGTTGTAATTCTGCTGCACGTTCGAGGTCTTGCTTGACTGTATCCTTGGTGACTGCAACATCCTTCATCGTCTTCTCCAACTCGGGAACAGCTTCATCGAGGCGCTGTGCCATAACGGTCGGGGCAACCTGGGCGAGTCTGAAGAGCATCATATATCCAAGCACCCTGACGTCGTTGGCATCATCACCAATACCACGGAGGACCTGGTTGAGAAATTCGTTGAGGTCAATCTTGCCGAGACATGTCTCCAGCTAAATGGAAGTAAGACGCAGGCCACAGCAGCAAATAAAGTGAAGTGCTACGTGCCAGGGTATACATAGTCTCGTAAGCCGTCTTTCGTGCTTCTAGACCGTCGTCAACACGATGTTTCCAAGGTCCCATTTCGACAATGCGGATCAACTCGGGTTTCAGGATTGTTTCTGCATAGAGAAGAGGGAGGAGGCGAGAGAGGTGCTCTTGGACCAGATGTGGTTTATTCCGTGCAGCGGCGTTAAGGGTAGAGAGGGATAGACGACGAACAGTCTGCAAAGTGTCAAGAATGGTTCAAAACCAGGGGTAGGACACACCAGATCAGTGTCAAGCATCAATGTAAGGAAGTCAACGATGAGCGGTGAGAGGAGTTCATCGTATTGCGAATCGGTGTCTGCAAAGGTATATCGAATCGCTGACAGCACGGTGGCGCGAACGGCAGGAGATCGATCATTTAGTCTGCCGCGGAGCTGGACGAGGTACCTTGAGGGGTTGGTCGCAGTAACTTTGCCTAAGCATGCCGCGGCAACGTTACGGGTGGCCTCGTCCGCATCTTCTGAGCGCCCGAAGAGTGGAGCCCATATCGAGTCAGCCACACCTTCCAATTGTGCATGCGAGCAGTTGCTAACAACTTCTTTAAGGGCGTGAAGGGCGAGAAGCCGCTTGCCTGCATCCTTCTGGACGATAGACACGATAACCGGAAGGAACACATGGAGGTTTCCAATGGCAATATTTCCTGATAGAGTATAAGTACTGAAATGTGATAAAGACATTTATGTATTACCTGCAGCGAAAGCGGCCGATGACCTAATACTTTCCACGTCTGCCGCGAAGAATCTAAGCGCATCATCGAAGACGTTTGTCTGCGTGCTCATGTCACTGGAAAAAAGCGGGTAAGAGACGATTGGTGTATAGAACGAAGCCATGTCTTACACAAATCGTCCAATTTCGCCAATAGTCAACAAACTCAGCACGATCCTCTGCTCCTTTGCCTTTGTACCGGGCTATGACAGGACGTCAGTCAAATTTCTCGTCCAGAAGAAGGTGAGCCCCACCTTAATATACTTTGTGAACTCGGCAATTGTTCCTGCGGCAATTCCCATCTGAACGCTGACAATTTTAGCCAAGCACTTGCTAATGTTGGATGGTGACGCGTCGCTTCCGAGCTCATCCATACTCTTTATCAAGCCGGGGATAACGTGGTTTGCTATTTGGCCATCAGCCTCGACCAGGGTCCCGAAGAACTGCAGGATTGATTCGAGAGCAGGGCCGGTAACAAGAGGGGAACATGCCAGTTGATAAGTCGCAAGAAGAACCTGATTCTCGACGAGAGGGTATGAAACTTTGGGGTAGTACTTGAGCAGCGCCGACAGAGTGAGCAGTGCTTCTGAGAGCACCGTGATATCAGTGATGACCAAGTATTGTTTGAGTTGCTGAATAATGTTGCGAACCAGATCCGAGGAAACCTCTCCACTAAGACGGACGTCATATGACTGGTCCGTGGAATTTGCCGGATGGCTCACCTAGAAATCAGGACGTCAAGGCATCTGAAAGCTTCAACTCTCCCGCCTCTTCCACTCTTGCGTATAACTGCAAGAACCCATTCAATCGATTGGGTTGACCAAGCAGTGCCCATTGGTATCTTGGCGGCCGCAACTCTTGTAACGACCTGAACTGCACCTTCTGGTCGGCCACTCTTGCGCAATGAGTCCCATTCGTTGCCTGGGTGAGCGCTCACGATAGGTGTCGCACAAATCCAAAGGTCTCCGATAACTGTCTCTGCAGCAGCTCGCACCTCTGCATCTGTATCATTTCGGCCCAACCTATTATTTGCCTCCTTGTATGTTTGCAGCGTCCAGTCTCCTCCTTTATCAGCATGAAGGGGTTTCAAGGCTTGAAGGAGGGCAGAGAATACCTTGAAGGCTTCAGCTGCAATTCGAGGGTGTTTTTGAGTCACAGCATTGAGCATAGTTGGCGTGATTGCTGAGGAATTGGCACCAAAGGAGGCGGGGGTGTGTGTGCTGAAGAAGAGGACGAGGAAGGTGAGGACGGTAGTGTGGAGTGTTGCCGTGTTGGTCGTCACTGGGAGAGCGAGAATTTCCTTGCTAGCGGCTAAAATGGGAGACGCCTGATTGGCGAGCGATCCTGGCAAGACGGTAAGGAGCTCAGTGAAGAGCTGGAAGCCTGCTTGAAGACTGGCCGCCGATGACTTAGGTTGCAGTTGCTTGAGGAGAACTTTCGACAATGCGGCCACCTGAGTCCTTAGCAAGACCATCGGTGCGTCTTCTACTTCCATGCTCTCATCCCCCCACTTTCGCTTTGAACCCGTGGAAACCTCCAAATCTCGACTTTCGGAACCACGGCCATAAACTCCTGTTTGTTTGAGGAGTACAACGTAAGTAGCCCAGACTTCAATCTTGACACTCTCTTCACGATCACCGAATCGGGAAATAAGCACGGGGGAGACGTTCTGGTAGATTTTTGAAAGGAGCTCGGGTCGGGTACCGATCACTGCGGCGAGCACCTTTGTGGCTGATCTTCGAGTTTTGTAAGAAGTGTCTTCATCATCGGAATATTCATCGCCTCCTTCGCCCTCATCATCGTCATCGTCCCCATCACCCATTTCTTCATCCTCGTCATCCTCATCACCTGCGTAGTTCTGCGGTACGTATATCAGCACTTGTCAGTTAAATTTGACAAGCAATTCCGTTCACACACCGGATCATATTTGATGTATTCGAGAGCCGTCGCTACAACTTTGCTCAAGGACGGTGTCACTTCCGTGGGGCAGCGTAACACAAGGGTCTCCATAGCCTAATTTGGGGGTCATTCGTGAAAGATCCACGGTTTAGTGGTGGTCCTACCTGCAAACATCCTTCTTTCAACTCCGGGTCATCCTTGGAGACTGCCTCAAACATGCCATTGAGGACTTCTTGAAGAATCGGCCCAAGTTTTTGCGGAGACTGCCTCGCGATAGTGGCCACTAACTGCACGGTTGTAACTTTGCGCTCAACTGGAACCGAAGGGCCCCACGAAGGGGAAATCCAGTCTCGCTGGACCGATGTGAAGACAGAGTCAGACGAAGTTGGAACAAAGTTCGCTGCGTCGGAGTCAGTTTGATTGCGGCTATAGGTATGGCGATTGGCTACCTATGGTTGAAATAGCTCGTTTTCGGACCGCGGCTCGAGGGTGCTTAAGGAGTTGAGTAAAGACTACGATCGGTTGAGGATCGAGCTTCGCAATGTCGTCAGAGGACCGAGAGTTAAGAATTGAAAGAATTACGAGGCCTTCAAGGATTGCTTCGGGTGGTGTGCCGGGCTAACGGAAACGGTCAAATCGTTTAATAGATTTTTTTTGGAGGGGCGTACGTTTTGGAGTTGTTTCAACAACCTAGGCCCGAGCTTTGCACAGGCTTTTGGAACGATTTTATCAGGGATGGTTTGGGCAACAGTCTTCAGTGCTAGTCGTGGGTTTAAGTCAGTGCTGGGTCTTGGGTGTTGGATACAAAGCCGACCTGCTCCTGCGACATCACGGAGTTCGTCCTCTTGCCCACTGAAGAAGCCGATGAGCTTGTCCATGACGTAGTCTTGATGAGAGTCGCGTAAGATCTTGGAGAGTTGCCCGAGACTGCGATCCGATGAGGTTGTAGCGGGTGATCGTCGAGTGGCAAACGTGCTCACCATTGAACGGCGATATTTTTGACTTCAGAAATAGTGTCTTCTATGAGCTTCATAACGTGTTCGAGGGTTTTAAGTTCAACACTTTCGTCGCCTTGGAAAGTGGACGGATCGCGCGAGATCTCGTTCATAAGGTCGTTGAGAGCCATGAACCTGAACAGGGTACATGAGTACGGCCCTACGAGTGCTCAGTCGTGACCAAGTATACCGCAGATCTTGGTCCGGAGAAGTCATCTCGAGCGATCTGTGAGTGGGCGTCCAAACGAGCGAGGCAGGATAACTTACCTTCTCGCATAGCGCTTGGAGGAGGTAAGCCTGGAAGAGGGGTGGTCAGTAAATGCCAGCAGATCGCTCTCATGAGCGGTGCTCGCCTTGGTCATGGTCAGTTCGCGAAGAGGCGACGTCCAAGCCTTGGACCGCAGGCTGGCTCACCACTCGGCGTCTACCACGCCCAATTTCAGCCCAATTTCAATAGATCATTCAAGATGGGCGTTATGAATTCTCATGGGCTTTCGATGCAAGGGTGACAACTTTGCTGCAGACATCGCGCTCAAATAAATGTTCAGCAGGCTAAGTGCTCGATTACACGATTGTATGCTTCGATCCGCCATCAATCCTATCAACGGTCAACGGCCGTCACCAATCAGTCGGGCAGGCTGCTCAACCCACGTCCGCCAACTTTCTACGAAAGCGGCGATCTCTGCTCCTTCAACAACGCGATGATCTGCGGACCAACTGACCCCAATCTCAAATCTAGAAAGTATTCAGTCACGGGTCATCGTGTTATTGGTAGCGTCTGTACCTTCTCTGGCCGCCCCTCTCCACCCATTTGGCGCGTCCCAATGCGACTATGGCAACACCACCACCAGGCACTAGCAGTGGCGCAGCGAACTCACCCTTACCTATTGCTCCAACATTGGAAACAGTGACAGTTGCCCCACGCTTGGGTAACTCAGTGGGCGTATATCCACATGGCACGCGACGTCCTAGCTCTTGTAGTCGCCGCAACTCCCCCATGATTTCGTAGGGGTTCCTTTGATCCACGGCCTGCAACACTGGTGTATACTATAATCCACCCTTCTTAGTAATGTGTTTAAGTACGAATCTATAAAGCACCTACCAAGCCAGTAGGTGTCGAAACAGCAACCGCGATACTGCAAAGTAATAGGGTCGAATTTCGGTCGATAGGGACAAGTATGGACTCACTCTGAATGAGGCCGGACAGTCAACGATGGTATTTCACCGCTAGACCGTATGGTGATAGAGGCTCGGAATATCGGCCATTCTTGCATTGCCCGAGAGAGGGTTTTTAGGAGCAGCGGTAGCATCGTGAGTTTCGTGTAGTGGGTTGATGGGTCGGATTTCGGCTTTTCGGGAGTCCCTTGGCCATATATAGCGTCAGGGGAAATAGAGGGGGGGTATTCCAAAGGGGGGAGTGGGCGGTATAGTGGCGGGATATGATCATTTATGCTAGGAAGCAAGCCGACGAGAGCGGTTAGGTCCAGGATAGTCGAGTAGCCGAAATGAGGGCTAAAAACACAAGGGTATTAGTCAATAAAAGCGAAATGGACCCCTACTGACATTTCCAAACTCTTCGTCATATTCTTCCACATAGCGTAACGTGTGCGCCCCAGTTCGACTACCTGCTCCGAACCTGGAGTACCAGGGGCTTCAAAAACGCGAGCAGATCGCGGGATTGAAGCCTGACTGGTCGTGCCTGCGAGATATGCCTCAATATCTTGTCGTTCCAATCGGCCATACCGCCCCGAACCAGGGGATAGTGGCGACAAGTCTGTGATTCCCTTCTGACGAGCAAAGTGACGGATTGAAGGAGTAGCCAGGACATGTGAATCGTCGCTTGGAGCACGGCTGGCGTTTGAAGGGTCGAGTGGGTGTTTCCGTTTCTCTTCCTTTTGTGGGGGCGCTGGAGAGGGGGTTGTCTTCGGTGCTGGGGGTGGCACTTCATTTTGGGGTGATGATTCCGCTTCAGTCGTTGCCGCGGTGTCTAATTCTTCGACCTCGATGAGGCACAGGCGTTCGCCAACTTTAGCAATATCGCCTTCCTTCACCAGAAGCTCCTTGACGATCCCATCAAATGGAGAAGTAATCTCGACGCTTGCCTTGTCACTCTGGACTTCCAATAATGGGTCGAAGGCTTGGATGGATGCCGAGGGCTTGACATTCCTGTACAAGAGCGGGCTCAATGATCACTCCTGTCTCCAGATTTTGCATACCATTTGACAACCTCGCATTCCGTGATTCCCTCACCGACGTCTGCTAATAAAAAGGGACGGACGGAACGGCGAGGGACGCTGAGGTGGTAGGAAATGTGGAAACGCCGAACCGAGAAGCATCGCAGCAAGATTGCTGTTCGCCGTAGTGCCATTGCGTCGTTTCGTTCAACACGATGGGCTCAGCTTCAACGTTGCACGTTGCTTTATGGCGCCGCATGACACAACATTATCAATCAAGGTCCGTCCGAGGTCGTGAAATTTCATGTGGAAAAATGAAGGTGGTTTAACTACGCAGCCAACTATGTTCGTGCTGAGAAATCCCAGCTGGTTCGAAAGGGTGACAGAATTTTAGCGAATCGCGATTTCGCCCAAATGGTTGGAAGCACTGCGTCCTCCCCTTCCTCGCCGCGACTGTAGGCCGCTGTAGTTAACTCTTTAGAAAAAACCACCATTTAATGTCATGTACCAATGATATCTGTCCCCTCGAGGCCAGCGTGTATAAGATGTGCCCACCGAATCACGTGCACATTTATGGAAATCGCCCTCCGTGAATGCGAATCCTTGTACATAGCAACACTGGCCTTGCCTTTTAACTTAAAATCGTTCAAATCCGACCAAATCAACGAATTTTCAATCAAGGCTTTTGGTGAAAGACGAAGGAAGCCTCTTGGTGCGTAATGACGTTGGACGGGGGTGATGAGGGTTTGAAGGTCTTAAAGGAACTGTGTGCTCTTGGTATGAGCGATGGAGCTGGGTTGGGGCCGTTGGAACGGGGGGACCCTTCGGAGAACATTGACGAGGCGGCATCTCGTCGAAGGGAGGAAGCAGCAGGCGGATGAGCCCATTGCATTGAAACTTCGTCATCGTGCAGCTATTCTCCGAATCGTAAACAGTCACTTCCAACGCCGCCATGTATTTCTGAAAGAGTGGTCATTGAACAGCTCGTTTCAGAGGTGTAATGGCCTCCAACCTATCTTAGGGATGTTCTATTCTTTAGTTCGTGCGTTGCAGGGCATTTTCAAGGCTCTCGCTCATGCCGGTCTTCCGAATTCTGGCATGAAAAGCATCTCAGGCTCGCTGATAAACTGGCCAGTGTTGTCGCATGGGATAACACCGACTATACATTTGCTATCGGTCAGACTACATTAACATATCAGATGCTCGCTCTATGTAACCTCAGTGGCTCTGCCCCCGTATCCATCTCACAACACACGAGAGGACTCTCGGTGTGCAGAAGAGCTCTGGGGGCTGAGCCCTTACTCCACTCCGTCTCACATCGACCTAATGCCACCTTCACTGTTCCATCCAGGGTAAAGTCGAATCGTATTTCAATACATATTATGGGGTAGCATACCAGTTTTGATGAATAACCATCCAGGTTTCCGAGTTTCGAAATGGGTGGCGACGCACCACGGGAGGTCCACAGGGCAACAGAAGAACTGCGGTGCCACTTCGATAGCTGGAGACGCAAATGGCTTGATGAGTATTTGCTAGTCATCGAGTCCTTGCTTCTGAGGTGCTCAGGCTAGATGAGGTACGGTAACCCTCGATGTCCTGGCACGCCACGACCGAGCGAATTTAATAGTGCAAGTTGCACACGACGTATCTTGGGTATTATAAGCAAATGGTTCGGTGCTGTTCTCCCCATCCTCCCATGCACTCCACCTCGTCCTTTCCGTTGGTCCAAGATATCCTAGAAGCACCATCACAGGCACAAAGGGCAACAATATCTCAAGCAAAAGACCATCAAAGGCTCCTCGAAGGCCTCATGCGAATGAAATGTCGCGCTTGCCAAGCACTTGGTCACCGAAGTAGGTTTTGATCCCCTAGGAATGTGGTTAGAGTTGAACACATGTACAGGTACTAGTCATCAGTATCTCAAATATTACGAGACCCAGGTAGCATGGGGCGAAGGCAATGCTCAATATAGAGAATCACACCCACAGTACGAATACGCCACTGGAATCAATGAAACCATCAACAAAATACCGTCCACTACGTCCTTCGCCCCACGGACTCCACTGAAACTGCGGGTCGCATTTGGTTTATTGACTTTCCAGAGCTAACGATCGAGTAATCCTCGTCGAGTGCCACTCTGAGTAGTAGTGTCCGCGGGTTCACTGCCCAGGCGTCTCCAACCTCCTTCGCCATCCCCTCAGAGTCTTCGACGTGTCTCTCACACCACTCCACATGGTCGTCCACCATCGCACTCAGCGTTATTTTATCCATTCACACCTCAAGATGTGCGAAGTCCCGCGGCCACATTTGTAACATCTTGCAACGTCACCTGGCCTCCCCCTCCAATACCGGCCTTTGAGCGGCCAACAACCATATTACCATATAATCACTCTAACTAATACTGTGAAGGTTATATATACCACATTATCATAACCAGCTCCAGCTATTTACAGCGGCAGAGACCCTCTTGTTCACTACCACCGTCACATCCCGAAATTCAGCAGAACTACCAATAAGGCGACTTGAATCACTCCTTAGTTACCTTTGCACCCCGGTCCTCTGCGCGATATCCTCCGCAAACACTCCAATATTGCCCGGTGCCCACTGCTACCTGACTGCAGGTGTAGAAGTGCATAAAATGACCGGGCCAGGATTCGAACCCGGGAATC
>Ga0307513_10010684_pt1 | contig 11487 bp, 9 predicted proteins | sample 15_EM_MG_FD_202174 | JGI IMG/M metagenome (GOLD analysis project Ga0307513, IMG submission 202174) | Populus trichocarpa ectomycorrhiza microbial communities from riparian zone in the Pacific Northwest, United States - 15_EM | ecosystem: Host-associated > Plants > Roots > Unclassified | place... | reverse complement strand
TACGGGGACTTGAAAATATTTCCGCGCAGCACATAAGTTTCCGCGCACAGTAAATAAATTTCCGCGCATGGTGAGTAAGTTTCCGCGCAAGGTGAATATATTTCCGCGGCTAGACTTAATATTTCCGCGCAAGCTAAAATGTTTGCGCACTCATATAAATGTTTTGGGGCATAAATAATATATGTATGAGGGGATTACAACTTTTCCGCGCACTGTACAAATATTTCCGCGCATAATATATATTTCCGGGAATATTTCCTAGAATGGACAGCCATACTGCCATGTCCCTCCGCCCACGGAGATGCGTACCACTACCTATGTGCGAAGAGCCGCCTCTCGTAAGTAACACTGCGCAGTCCGCCCAAAGATTACAAAGATTGCGAAAAGGAGAGGCTGCACATGCAGAACGCGCATATTCCAGTGGTTCCGTTACTGGAATCTAACCACCAGGGGACAAACTGGTTTCTGAAATCGGCCTAATCGTTTTTGGTAAAACAATGGACGGCGTCGGCAATCAAGAAACCTTCGATCGGTGGCACGGCCCAGCGGTTGACTTGTTATCATCTACATCTGCTTTAAATATAAACCATTCGACTCTTCGCCCCCCCCACCATACACACAAACATCTCATTCCCGCTGGTTTCGCCATCCTATCAGTATCACTTGCACGCAGTATGGCTGAAATGGACGCTTTTTCGAGCTTGAGCAATGTACCTCCGCCGATGACGCTTTACGGTGTTGTCATCGATGTCCCATCCTAGAGGATGTGTGAATAACGCTCCTATGGAGACCCTATTTTTTGATGTTTCGGCCAAATCGTACATTTAATTCCTCGTGTTGTCGTGGTCCTTTAAAGCATCCTCGCATCTACAGTGACCTACTAGGTATCAGGGAGTGAGGATACTCCCGAAAGAGGAAATGCGGGAATGGTTTCTGCGAGCGGTAGGTTTTCTTGTCCCTGTAATAGTATTCCTAAAATTTAAGCCGTCCCCATCCACCTAGAGCATTTCTGCGACTCTTGGTGCACCCGTTTCAAGATGCTTCTTGTATCCTTAGACGAAGCGAGAGGTGGTGCTCGATCACCATAATCAGGGCTGAGCCGAGAAATACTGCGTCATCCTGGCGAATTGAATGTCTTCCGGGAACGTATCCTGCCTCTCTTCAAGTTTTTCCATCCGGTGCGCTGCCAGGCCCCAATTCACCCCATTTGGGAGTGCCGTAGCCGCGAGGATGAAAAATGAGTTGTCGTTGAGTGCGCGTTTGCCTTTATCGCTAATAGTAATACTTATGTCGTAGAATTTAGGCCCGATCAGGGCATCGGCTTAGCTAACGCAGCCAGTTCAGGCAAATCCGTGATCGCGTCGTCTGCTCCCATCTCGATCCGCCTTGCTCGGCTGGCCACGTCCGTTTACGGATAAATCTCTGCTTTTGGGTGGCCTCGGTGAGAACCCGTCCGGGCCTGTGCCTTTTCCGTCCCTATCGACGGCATCGTTGCGGGCTCGGCTCCACACTGATTATCTTCTTCTCACGCTACATCCACCATCCCCAGCTCGCTCCCCTCCTTTTCCTCTTCGCTCTCATACCATGGAGCCCCTACCGATGAAGTAGTCAAGGAAAAAACAACAGGGTTTTAAGTCAGAGAAGCAGGGTGAGTCCATCTTAAGCTTAAAAGAAATGAGAATGTAGCAGCTCACCAATTGTTCTCGACAGCCAGCCTGTTCATAGGCATTTGCAGACATTGTATGGTGCCGGTCACCTATAGGCCGCTACTTTGGGACAGTGGCTGTGCAGTGGCCAAATTGGGGAGAAATTTTCAAAAGTTAACCTCACTAAAAATGTCTCACTGCTGCAACTTTAGATGCTTGGAATTCTCATAAATATGTTAAAGATGATAATTCTTGCAAATATACCTCTCACAGATGTTTACCTGAGACTCTAGCCAGGCCAACTTGATTCTTAAAGATTATGATTAGATTGGATTAGGACCCTGAATTGCCTTTTTAGGACGGTGGCCAAGTTGAGCAGATGGTCACAATTAATAACTCGGTCAGTTTTGATCGGATCGCTTATCCCTCTAACAATTTTGTTCCTACTGTGAAAAGGAAGCGTTTTGTTAGAGGGATAAGAAAAATACCTTTTTTTTGGCAAGTTATTTCGGCTGTACAAAAGTAGCGGCCTATAGGTGACCGGCACCATAACGGGGGTATGCAACTGGGAGGACGTACACCAGGTACGCAAATCAACAAAAATACAAGGTCCCCTTGATGAACATCCCCAATAGCTTCGTCAATAACAGTTGCAGCTTTTTTTGCAACAATTTCTCTCGCTGGCACGACGTGGATATGCCGACATCAGGTGCGCAACTCCTTCGTTGATTGGATGAATGTTAACTGTCCTCAACCAGCTTCGTTTCTCTTGCTGGCACGACGTGGATATGCCGACATCGGGTACGCAATGTGCCTCGTCAATTGGATGAATGCTAACCATTCAACCAGCTTCGTTTCTCTTGCTGGCGCGACGTGGATATGCCGACATCAGGTATGGAACTCCTTTGTTGATTGGATGAATGTTAACCGTCCTCAACCAGTTTCGTTTCTTTCGCTGGCGCGACGTGGATATGCCGACATCAGGTACGCAATGCCCCTCGTCAATTGGATGAATGCTAACCATTCAACCAGCTTCGTTTCTAAATTCTCTTGCTGGCGCGACGTGGATATGCCGACATCAGGTACGCAATGCCCCTCGTCAATTGGATGAATGCTAACCATTCAACCAGCTTCGTTTCTAAATTCTCTTGCTGGCGCGACGTGGATATGCCGACATCAGGTATGCAACTCCTTTGTTGATTGGATGAATGTTAACCGTCCTCAACCAGCTTCGTTTCTTTCGCTGGCACGACGTGGATATGCCGACATCAGGTACGCAAGACCCTCGTCAATTGGATGAATGTTAACCGTCCTCAACCAGCTTGAAGCTTCGTTTCTCTCGCTGGCGCGACGTGGATATGCTGACATCAGGTACGCAATGCCCCTCGTCAATTGGATGAATGCTAACCGTCCTCGACCAGCTTCGTTTCTCTCGCTGGCGCGACGTGGATATGCCGACATCAGGTACGCAACTCCTTTGTTGAATGCATGAATGTTAACCAATCCTCAATGGCTTCATTTCTCTCGCTGGCGCGACGTGGATATGCCGACATCAGTCAGGTAGGCAATGCCCTCATCAATTGGATGTCAACGGCTTCGTTTCCCTCGCTGGTGCGACGTGGATATGCCAACATCAGGTATGCAATACCCCTCATCAATTGGATGAATGCTAACCATCCTCAACAGTCTCATTTCTTTTGCTGGCATGACGTGGATATGCCGACATCAGGTATGCAGCGCCCTCGTCAATTGGATGAATACTAACCATCCTCAACAGCTTCGTTTGTCTCACTGGCACGACGTGGATATGCCGACATTCAGGCAGGCAATGCCCCTCGTCAATTGAAGGAATCACCTCTGAGAACAGCTTCGTCAAAGAAGCTTCTCTTGCTGGTGTGACGTGGATATGCCAACATCAGGTAGGCAATGCCAATATTTGTTTTCTGGCCATACTATTTCAATCGTCTTTAGCTCTCAGGAAGGTGTTCAAGTACGCCAAAGTAGAGATTTCCCGACAACATTTTAATCTCATGAATGCATTCTGTTGCCTTTCGAAAGGGTTTTTCATATGTACCAAAGGGCTCGCTTGTCAGAATAATAAATTCTTAACTTACTTGCACTGTTTCTGAGTCCCTCTTGCACTCGACTACATATTTAATCATTGAACACAAGTCCACAAAGTCGACACTCTCGACACCTTTGTGTCGATGACATTTTCGAATGCATGGCAATGACACTTTCTCAATGGCACTGTCAACGACATTCAATTCAAGCACATTCTTTTCTCATTCGGCTGAGAGAACAGACATTATTCAATATATTCAATGATTCAGTCAACAAGGCGTTTAATGTAAAGACTAAGGAGGTTACTTGTAAATGTAGCATGATAGATAATGAGAAAGGGAGAGTATTGATTAACCAGCCCTTTTGCGACAAAGCTGGCATTCACCATTTGCTTGTCGTCGGGCCCGAACGGCTCTGAGAAGTGCGCTAAAGCTCACATTAGCTTCAGGGTAAGCTCGAAGAAAGTGATCTCTGTCACGATTGTACCTGGAGTAAGAGACGTCAAGGGACTGCGAGTTTCCAACATTCGAAAAATGAACGCACACATCAATAAACTCAAGAGCGATTACTTGACGCTGCCCGAACTTGACCTCCTCTGCCTTTGACTTGAAGAATGTCGAATCCCAGTTTTTCATAGCAACAAAAAGCGAGCGCGATGGGTCAGGCTGTTCCCAATCTTTCACAATCTGTTCCCATGCACGCTTTCTAAGGTTTCGGCCCAATTCGGGGACAGTATGCTTGACTGGTTGACCACCCAGCCCTTGTAGCTGTGGATGACTCGGCTCCAATTGACAATTGCGGCTTGGTGGACTGACTTGCGTAGGTGTAAGAAAAGTTGTCCGAGGTGAATGTGGAATAGATAGCCGTAGGATTGAGGGATTGAGGTGATGGAAGCTGCTGAGTTGGTCATCGCCGCAATAAGCTGGAGCTGTCGAAGAGGTGTTGTAGCATGGGCAACCATCGAGAAGGTGTTCATGAGGGGGCTAAATTAGGCCAGGTCAGCCGAAGGGTTGGCAGTGATTCTGAGAAAAAAACATACAACCCCAGGTCCTGTCAGTACTCGAGGATATGGATGGTGCCGGTGAGGTGGCTGAGCTGGCCACAGTGAAAAATGATGTGAATGACTTGGATGCGAGAGGGAGTGGTCACCTTGAAGAGAATGTAATAGCTCATTGACATGGCGTACAAGATTGTCGTGCTGGATATGCTGCTGAACATGGTATGCCTGATACTTTGCCTCTATCCGCCTTTGATTCGCCTCATTTTGTAGCCGCAACTCATCCAAGCGGTTTCGAAGCTCCAAAGAGCACATTGGATTGACTTCTCCCTGCTCTCCACCTTGTCGGGCAACAGAATCAAGAGAGTCAAACGGGTTCAAGGCATCGCAATGGTCCCCTTCATATGTGTATAATTCATCCAAAAGATATTTGATGAGCGTATCACGCTTAACAAGGCCTGTAAGGATTCACCTAGAAATGTAGAAGGTGACAACGTACATGTTCTCCTTGTGCCCATCCTCCCCACCATCGAATCCGAGCAAGGGTCCACCTTTTGCCAATTGGAGCGAACATAAAGCGGTATTGTGCACTGCCTCGCCGAAAGCAGTGTGTCGTAAAATACTCGGCACCACAAATGCCACCTTCCTTCGCCATGGCTGTGATTTGTTTCTGTGCGATATCGGATGACATTGGCCTCTCTGGGTGAAGTACACCACTGGATCCAATGGCTGGGAAAATGTAGTCGTCTGGCTGTAATGGGCAACCGATCAAAACTTCATAAAAGTCAAGCCAGTCTAAGAGGTGTGTGTACGCGTCGATTGAAGGTTCACTTTGTGGATAAATATTGTATGTATGGCCTAGTATGGTTTATAAGTCTCATTTTCATCACCAGGTAAAATCGGCTTTTACTCACCATTCAGCTGCTGGTCACCATTCTTGACCCTCCTCTGCCAATTCTTTCGATTCCGAAGGTTTACCTTGAAAAAGTGCTTCTGGGGATTTTCAGCAAACATTCCTCTTTTTCGTCGGCCATGCAGGAATTCCAAATGCTTGTACTGGAGTGTTGTCGCTTCGGTTATACTGAAAGTGCAGAATTCTGAGGCAAGTTCAATTAAAAATTCATCGAAGAACACACTCACCGCATCCAAATTATGAAGGCCAAGGTCGACAGTGCAATAAAGAGAAGGTATGTTGCTCGCTTCTTGAATTTGATGTCTTTTCCTTCAAGTTGCTCCTCCAAATTCAGATGATCGTATGAGGCGTCAATAACTGGACAATTCTTGAGGTAATTATTGTGCAGCTTCTGCATGTCTTCGATAGACATCGCCCTCGAGTGCCTCCGTTCGCCTTCACCATCTTTGTTTTTACATGCATCGAGCATATCTTCAACTGCCGCAGACTTCGCCGGGTTTCCTACCCACTCTTTTTTCACATCGTCATACCTCCATCGACCTCTGTACTTGTCACCTTGCCTAAATATGTGCATGGTGAGTTAAATAAGGTTATTCATAGTAAACGGCAGAAACTCACATTTGCGCATAGTGATCAAGAAATGCGGCATGCACTGCTGAGGCTGTTGACTTGCCGCGTTCCTCCGTAAAACATTTATGGGCCAGAAACATCACAATCGCTGTAGGGGTGCACCTAATTGGAGGGCCGGTGAATGCAACATGAAAATTTGGGTCCATTTGGGCCTCAACATCTGTCGGTATTTCATTTTCGTTGTCTGCTGATAGGTTGTTTGACCCATCTTCGGAATTTAGCCAATTTTCTTCAGCTTCTTGTTCCTCCTTCGCGAAGTTGGCAAGGAACTCGATTCCACGGCGAATGTGCCCGCTATAATTATTTCGCGTTTGTTCAGCTTTTCTGTGTTTCTGTTTTCCTTCAGCCGCAACTTTGAATGTTGATTGGTAGTCGGCCTTTGCTTTGTCAGGTGTGAGCTTCGTAGAAGTGCGTTTTCTCTTCGGCCATGCTTTGGAAGGTGAGTTGCGTGCACCAGGCATGGAATAGATGACCAGCGTTAGGAGAGGAGCGGGTTTGTCGGGATTGGAGCCAAATTTTACATTCCTGAAACACGGCGCTAGATGTTGGTGTGCCGATGCGACTAGTGTTGCCCAAGTCAATTTGATAATACATTCAATAGTACATTCAATGATAAACTTCTGTTTAAAAAAGCGACGCAGTTACATAGGTTAGTTGTTAGTAGTTGCAGACCTCCGAGTCTATTCTTCAGTCAAGTCAATAATATCCTTCGATTCTGAACCTCCAGCAACAGTGTTGTTAATTTGACCAGACAAAGCGCCTCCTGAATAGCTGACTTGAATAGCGGACAAGATCTGATAGATGACATCAGCATTGTCCCTGAAGCCACAAAATAAAGAAACGCGCACAGGGTCATAAGCTGGCCTTGTCCGATCAAGAAAGGTTTTCTTGATGATCTGGGGGTGAGCACCACAGTAATCTGCAACCAACCCTGGGGTTATAGCCTGGAGAATTGGCTCTGGTACAAGAGCAATCATTGAAACAATACCTCCATGAATTGTTGCAGGTGGGTAGCGGTCTCGAATAGAGATGAAGGCCTTTTCTGCAACAGACGAAACCCAAATTTGGACCTTGTAGTAGCCGAAGCACATTTCCGTTTTAATTTTGATGCATGCCCCTGAAATATATCGAATAGCAGGAGAGCCAAGGGTTGGGCTTAGCCTCGTGCCAATGGGCACCTTTTCAAATCGTTCCTAATTGATGGAACAATATGAACTGGCCTCTCATCTCATCCTATGAAAAAACATACATACCCGCACGAGTTGTCGAACAAACTGGCCTTCCCATACATGGTTTGCCATCTGTTTGAGGATGTCAGGGCCCCAACCGAAGAAGGTGTCGCACAGAGGAGCCAATTCCTCGGTACTGGGAATGCTGGGTACAAGCCAAGCCGAACTATTGGGCGTAAACGATAGATCGGTCTGTGATGTAAGGGGGCAACAATAAAGTTTCAGTGCCCTTGGTTCCGGGAATTTGTCAAGAATTTGTCCAGCAAGGGACGGATATGTTCTTCCGAGTCTTCCTTGAGGGTCGTTGAGAAGTTGATCTCGAAATTCATCACGCCAGCTGACCAGGAAGAGGTCTAGAGCTGATGATGAAAGATTTTGTACGGCATCGTAAAGAGATGTTGCAAGCTGACTAAATCCCAACCTTGATGCAACTTGAAGTCCACACCCGCGAAGACCATCCTAAGATTAAACAGGTGAGAATGAAAACTGGTCACAGATATGGTAAACCGTAAACATACTGGAGTGTAGTCTCCTCCGTTTGTAAGAGCCATGAAGACACATGCAGAAGGGGGGGGGAATTGCTCATTGGACTCCGGGCCGCAGAAAGGAGCATACACTTCGACGAGATCAAGATCTCGGGAATTTTTAGGCCTGCAAAATGTCATAAATTAGTCCTACCTGAAATAAGCGCAAAGAATACTGACCGTCGCATGATGTGTGTTGCTCCGAACAAGAATATGTCGCTGTCGCTGGTGAGAACTAGATCGATTGCATGGATCTGGTTTAAGTAGGCTAGCTCGGCTTCAGCTTCACCTGGAGCCTAGACATTATGAGTAAGCTTCATGTAGAACAGGTATTTCGACATACTGTATGGCAGTGGAAGCCAAATGCCTTGACTAGTTGTTCAAAACGCGAAGTAAGCCAATGAGGAAGAGTGCGAACTGCCTTTTTACGCTTGATCTTTGGGCGTTTAGGGCCATCAAATACGAAGACAGCCTGAACGGTTGATCTAGACAGTTCTGCAAGGCGGAAAAAAAGCACCCGAAGTTCAGGATTTAGGCCAGCGTGAGAGTGGACACGGCCACGGCCACTAAAAGCAGCCTGGGACTCATAAAACCAAGTACTATTATCAAGGTCAATAAGTAGTGTTTAAGCAAGAATGTGTTCACCTTGCATCAACACCAATGACAACTATTCCTGTCCCATGTCGTAAACCTTCAAAGCCCTCTCGAATAGCTAATTCCCGGAGAGACTTGATTTCTGAAAGTGGTTGGACAACCTGCATATTGAAAATTAGCATGATGAGCAAGTAGATAATCTTGTGTCCGTTACCTTCCATAATTGATGAACTCCCATGACAGTGAGGATGAAGGGAGGAGGAGTGAGACAGATGGGGTTTCATTCTCTTTCGAAGTACTCTGAATGTGAAGCCGTGGGAATTTGGACTCTACAAGGTCATGTTAGGCCTTGGTTAGGCCAGGAGTCATTTACGAAGCAGGACTTGGATAGGACTGTGTACACTGAAGAGACACGGAATAAACTAAATTTGGTTTGTAATTAATAGATTGCATAAACGCCAGCTGTCCAGACTCTTCCGTTGTTATATTATAGTGAGTTTTCCATGTTCCGTTCATATGATTTAAGAAAACCAGAGAAAAGCGGCGATATTGCAGGACATAAGTTAAATCAATTTAATCAATTTAACGGAACAATCACGGAACAGTACACGGAACAGGAGACTTGGGTAGTGGTTTGCTCGGTGCTGAGTACCCTGCACTATAACCCTGAGCTCCGTGATTTACTGCATCAGAATTTTCCGGTGGCAGGCTGCTGAGTACAATTCATTGCCCCTCGCCTTGCACAATTAGGTTTAATGTTTCTAATATTTGACCAGAGATAAATAGTATATTTTCATCATATTTACACACTGTCTACTATTCATATTTTGAAGAAAGAGACAAATGAAGAAGGTGGCGGCCATGCTCGAAGGACATAACGGACTAACGGTACCTAAGTAACTAGAATAAAGCAAAGAATAAAACCTATCTTACCTTTTGGATGCTCTTCGGAGTGGAATGGGTGCAGTCGAACTGAGGGTGGTTGAGCATAGGATGTTGTTGATCGCTTATCTGGTGTTTGGCGTGGAAAAAGCTGGACAGTGTGTCCGTCTTTGCCCATGCCTAATCTTGATTGGGTAATTTATCCTGACATGTCGAACGGTTGTCTGTCAAAGAATTCCGAATGACAATGAATAGTGAGGGTCGACTGGGACGAGAGTGTGCTAAAAGAAAGAGAAGAGTGATGAAGCCTTGAAGGTGATGAAGATATTTTAAGCCTGCGGGAAAGGACCCCATATGGTCGGTATCCTGTGCAAGCAAATAATATACAGACTGAAATGGTAGGAAGTTAATCCATCAACCTCAATACTGGTATCCTAGATGACTTACCTACGTTTTCTGACTGCCTGTCGTTCAGAAGCACAATCCGGTTGCTCCCCGGGCCGTGCCAGCACCAGCCAAGTCGCCCTTCCGCTCCTCACCGCCTGCTCGGTTCTTGTTCAGGGTACGCTAAGATCTGGCATCTAAAATTTATCACGATTTAACCCGATCACTAAATTCTAGCGATTCTAAGGACTTACGCACTGTGCGACATCGCATTCTTCTCCTTTTCCGTTCCATTGTAGATGTGCACTTGATCTTGGCGTCGCCGCTCTCGCATCACCCAGGGCGAGTTCAACTCTATGAATATACGATCATTGAAGTGGAGGCTGCTCACGATCTACTCTAAAAGCAGCTCTTCCGCGCCAGATTGCCAACTTCAGGTATATGCGCCTAGAAAAATGAATCTGGGGAAATGGGTGTAGATATCCATTCGTTTCGTCATCCTGACATTTTTGTCCTCCTGACATTTTTGTCCTCCTATTATCGCCTTTCAAGATCCTGATGGGTTCATCTCTCGTACCACCAAACACGAGTTCTGTCTACTTGAAAGTGAGATACGAGTTGCAATGGTACCTTTCACCGTCTGTTTCGGGCGACTTCAACTTGGTATGTTATTCGGTTATGTTCGCGACCTTGTTTCTCCCCTTCCCCCTGACCCCATTTAATCGCGTTAAGGAAACCCTCATCGGACTCAGCACAATTCGGTATGTTGTAAGTCGCCTTTTATTTTCCACATTTTTTTTTTCTTCTATGTAATGAGACTCCCGGAATAAACTCTCTAGTCACGACCGACATGAACATCACCAAGCATGCACAGGGAATTCAGCGTCCTCGGCACGATGAACATCTGGTCTGGTCGACCCAACCGCGCATAATCTCACTCTAGAAGTTGGATATCTATATCTTCCCGTCGGCACCTCTTGACGCTTTGCGAGTATGCCTCATACGTTGTGCCCGGACCTCTAGGAATGTGGTCCTATGCTTCTGTCCGCTGCACATCGACTCTCATTAGTAACTTCCCCTCGGGTCTGCCAACTTCTGCGCTACATCGTACCTGCCATTTCTTAGACTCTGCCATGATATTGTCGCTACCTCTTCCGCGCTTTCAGGCTCTGGTTTTGTACGTACATCATCATTGGTTTTCGCAATGTCGTTGGGCGCGGTCACTGGGATTAGAAGTTAAAGTTACCTCGACATAGCGCCCGCCTCTGATGTAAAGCCTTCGAACGTGTTTTTGTATTTGAATATTACCATCAATAGCGTGTCTTCTAATCGTCTCGGTGGTTACATACCTCATTCGTTGATGGAATGAAGATTTCCCCTTGTTGGAATTAAATCCGTTGTTACAACTACGTACATGGAAGAACTAAGGTAGACTAAAAAGAATACCCCGACAGACCATTGAGGTAAATGACTGATGACTGGAGTGTGGACGCGAAATAACACTCAGTAGGAGAGGCTGGAGGGAGCACAAGGGCAAAAACCTTTGGTGATACTGTTGAAATAAAAACGCTAATGCTTCCGGATTATGCCAGGTCTGCGTTTTTTGAAGTGAGCAATGTAGAGC
>Ga0307513_10010683_pt1 | contig 11488 bp, 18 predicted proteins | sample 15_EM_MG_FD_202174 | JGI IMG/M metagenome (GOLD analysis project Ga0307513, IMG submission 202174) | Populus trichocarpa ectomycorrhiza microbial communities from riparian zone in the Pacific Northwest, United States - 15_EM | ecosystem: Host-associated > Plants > Roots > Unclassified | place... | reverse complement strand
ATATTTTGGGAACTAATAACTGATTTATCAAAGCCTTAGAATTGGGCTAAAATTTTATTTTTAAAAACACATCAAGTCCACGAAGCAGCTTACCTCAGGTAGGGTGCGTTAGGGGTGCTAATACCTTTCCTAACCACAACCAGTCCCTTTCCCGTGAATCTCTGACAAGACCAGTACATCAGGTTTCCTAGTAGCCCTCAATAAATTACTAGGTGGCGACTCCAACGAACCAATCAAACACAAACAATGATAAAATCGCCAGCCGATGCCGCGCGGATTTTTTTGACGTGCGACACTTGGCAAGACCAAAAGATTGATATCTTCAAGTGCAGGAGTGTCGAAGTAATAAATAACTTGGCAAGACCGGGATCTAACCATAGAGAGGTTAATTACATAAATTATAAACAACAACAACACAACAACAACAACAACAATGATGATGATGATGATGATGATGATGATGATGATGATAAAGAAGAAGAAGAATAAGAAGAAGAAGAAGAAGAAGAAGAAGAAGAAAAAGAAGAAGAAGTTGATGAGAACTTTGAGTTGGAAGATCAATGTGAGGATCAAACAATGATAAAAACAAATGTCAAGGTTAGATGATCCACTAATGGTATTTCAAACAAGTATAGTATAAACTTTTATTATTCAACTGGAAACCACACACAAAGAAGGTTCCATTCGGATTATAAATTGTTAACATGATTACATTAGTTATCTTATTCGAATAATGCTAATACTTGTAAATATTGTCAGGCATTCATGATTATAACTTATGTTAACAACAAATCAAGTTTCTTTCATAGCACAGGTGTCAGTTATACCATACAGTTTGGTCTATGAAAGTGTCAAGTATTTGTTGTATGATTAGTACTTAGAAAGCTAAGACTCAGGGCTACAAGTCCCTTGAAGGAAGGAGAACCCAGTTCTCTCCTTAAGACAGTCAAAATTGCTCATTAACAAATCAAACCTACTACCCTACAGGGTCTGTCATGACCCAGTCTCGGTTGGTGACCCATAACTAGAGTTCTATAGCTCCAAATTGAGCAAGACTAATTTTTTTAATTAGTCAACATCCAAAACTACAATTTCTATGCAGGAACTGGATCCTAATTCTTTCATCCTCTTACCCGAAATCTCATCAAAAGTCAAGAGATGAGCCTGTCTAGATTTGTCACCCCTTCCATTCACAAATTACATTCACAAACTATTTTTTCTAGGTAAATTATCATGGTTTCATGCCCCTAATCATATACAACACATGAATTAACTTCATTTTAACATCTATTACATTTTCCCCAATTCAAGTCCAAGAACCCTAATCTCTTATTCAACATCTAGGTAAGGTTGTTAAAATCGTAATTTGACTTATAAAATCATATGATTTTAGGAGTCAATATATGCTTAACGTGTGAAATTGTTCTAAAAACTTGAAAATGGGTGAAATCGGGTTGAAATTGGGTGAAATCGTTAAAATCGGGTGAAATCGTGTAAAAACACGATTTCAGGACCGATTTAACGATTTCATCATAAAACATAAATTGTCATTGCGGTTTCCTCCAACTCTAGGTGTCCAATGACTATTGGCTATTGGCTATTATAGAACAAAAGCAAAATCACGTTCAGTTTCACACACACAAAGAACAAAATTGAAATCCCTAAAATTCTAAATCCTTAGTCTCTTTCTCTCAGCTGTCCAACAATCAACCACCACCAACAACCATCTTCTTTTTTATTTTTCCATCATTGACGATGTCCTTTTCACCAGCCACTATGAGATCCAGAGTCCAGAGTCTAGACAACAAAAACGGTGTCTCTCCACCAACCATCGTAAGTTATTATCTTTATCTTTTTTCACTTCTTGCAAAAAGCATCATGATCTAGACTCTAGAGTAATTTATTTGTCAAAATTACAGACATGTCACCTATGTCATGAGTCTCTCACTGAATCCTAGGCAACTCCTAACATAAATCGACGAGAGGTGGTCTTAATAAAAATTTCACTATAATAATTCGAATGGTTCTCTCTTTTCTGTTGCTAACTACCAGGTGTGCTATTTTTTTCCTTGTCCATTTCTCCTTGTCGATGCACACAAATAAACTAAAATAACATTAATTATTTTTTACTATGTTTTTAAGGTTTTTAATATTAGTTTGATTGGATTCGCAGGCTCTAAGTTTTGTTCGCGAAGATTTATGATTGATTTTCTCTGGTTGCAATATTGATCTGCACAGATCAGAGGTAAGAACCTATATTTGTTTTTTTATTCATGATTTAAAGTTGTCTAATTTGGTACTTTAATCTTTGTGTGATTGTTGTTTAGGTAGTTTTGTTGGTCTTAATTAAGTTCATTCGAAGTGGGTTTACTCTAATAATGTTAAAGATTGAGATTTTGATTCAAAGTTTCTATCTTTGCTTGTCTGATTGTATTACATTTGTCTCTTTTTTTCTAATTAGTTAGTTAGGGACTAGGGCTCAGTCGAGTTTGGATTTTCTTAAGGTAAGGAAGAATATAGAGGTTAGATTGAAGTAAGTAATCTTGTTGTTTTTGATACGTTATGGATGTTACTTGTTTCAATGGTGTTGGAACTTTGAGGTTGGCATGGTGGTCTTAAATGAGATAAGCTAATGTGAGATTTGAATAGTAATGTTAAAGATTGAGACTTTGATCTATGATGTGCGGTTTGAATAGTAATGTTAAAGATTGATATTTTGATCTTTGATCTAAAGTTTGCAACTTTACGTGTGTTGTTGCCCATATAAAATTGTGTTTATTTTCATTTAATTAAGAATCTAACTTAATATAAAATAGTTGTTGCCTGTATAAAATCGTCTATGATCAAACCCCTAACGTTGTATCTGACACTTTTGCTTAATTAATTAATTAGTTTTTGAAAACAGTATTATGGTACTTCTTTTTAGATAGCTCAGATGAGATGTTTAAAATCTAGATGCATTATTGTTCTAACACATGTATTATGGTACTTCTTTTTTAACAAAAAAATTAATTACAATCATAAAATGTTTGGATTGATTACAAGGCTGATTTGAGTTGATTCTTGAATTGTTGAACTTATGGCATCTAGAAAAAAATATTTTGGTAATAGGCTTGATATGGGATGGCAACATGGTATAGATATTGATAAGAATTCTAGAAAAGTTCAGCGCAAGTATAGTCAAAAAATTATTAGTGGAGGTATTTTTCGTTTAAAACAATATTTGGCTTGCACTCGTAAGGATGTTGAGCCATGTTAGCAAGTACTAAAAAATGTTAAGCAGATGATTTTGGGTGTTTTGGTGAAAAATCTAAAAGCAACTGATAATAAAAGAAAGGCTCATCAATATAGTGGAAATGATGATGATTATGAAATAAAAGAAATTAGCTCCAAGGACAAAGGAAAGAGAGCGGCTAGTGGGAGTGGAAGTACACAAACAACCCTAAATCAATTGCTAAAAAAGGATATTAGAGAAGAGGCATGTCGACAAATTGCAAGGTTTTTCTACACTAGAGCAATTCCATTTAATTGTGTAAAAAACCTTGAGTTTTTTAAGGCACTTGAATTGGTTGCAAAGCAGGGGTCAGGTTTCAAGCCTCGATCCTACCATGATATTAGAGAGAAGTATTTAAAGCAAGAAGTGGATCAAACAATGAAATTTCTTGAGGAGTACAAGTTAGAATGGAAAAAAACAGGTTGTTCAATAATGTCTAATGGATGGACAAATAAAAAAAGACATATTTGTAACTTTTTGGTTAATAGTCCTAAAGGGACAGTTTTTTTTTTTTTTTGTCATTGGTGGATACTTCTAATATGTCTAAGACTGCTGATAAGGTATTTGAGATGTTAGATGCCATTGTAGAGAGGATTGGGGAGGAAAATGTTGTCCAAGTAATCACCGATAATGCTGCAAATTATAAGGTAGCGGGACAGTTATTGATGAAAAAAAGAAAGAGTTTGTTTTGGACACCATGTGCTGCCTATTGTATTGACTTGATATTGGAAGATTTTGAGAAGAAGTTAGAGGTTCATCAAGTAACTATTGCTAAGGGGAGGAGAATCACTTCATATATTTATTCAAGAACTTTTCTTCTTTCCATGCTAAGGCACTTTACAAAAGGAAGGAATTTGATTAGGCCTGCTGTCTCTTGGTTTGCTACTGCATATTTGACTCTAGGATGTTTGAATGATCATATAATGCAGCTGATGACTATGTTTACTTTCAAACAGTGGAGTTCATGTAGGGTTGCAAGAATAGAAGAAGGGAAACAAATTCAAAATTGTGTTTTGGACAATAGGTTTTGGCATGATGTCACTATATATATTAAGGCAACGTATCTTCTAATTAAAATTCTTTGATTAGTTGATTCAGATGAGAAACCAGCTATGAGTTTTATATATAAAGCAATAGATGAAGCAAAAGAGAAGATACAAGTGAATTTTGGTTCTGTGAAAAAAAGGTATAAATCTTGCTAATTGTTTTTCAAATGTTATCATCTATTAATATGAATGTCTTTAGAGAGATACTTCCAATTGAGATATTCCTAGATTGTAATGATATTTTTATTGTTTTTTTTATAGTTATATACCTATATGGAATATTGTTGATGTTGGATGGGAACTTCAACTCCATAAACCCTTATATGCAACAACTTATTATAATCCCAATTTTAAGGTTAATGCCAACATTAAAATTGGATTATATCAATGCTTAGAAAGGATGGTGCCTAATGCAAGTGAATGGTGCAAAATTGACTTACAACTTGAATCATTCAAGGATGCAAAAGGGTTGTTTGGTATTGAGGCTGCCAAGACAGCAAGAGATAAAAAAAAACTCCAGCTCAATGGTGGGATTCTTATTGAGATGAATGTCCAGAATTACAAAATTTTGCAATCCAAGTTCTAAGCTTGACTTGTACTTCATTTGGATGTGAGTGTAACTGTAGTGCATTTGAAATGATGAGTTTTTTTATTTTTTTATTTTAAATGTTGAAATATTTGATAAAAATCTTATAAATTTGAATTGTTTATTTAGTTCATACAAAACGAAGAAATCGTTTGCACCAGAGAAAAATGAATAACTTGGTATTTGTAATGTGCAATCTGAAGTTGAATGAGAACCAAGTCAAAAGCAAGATGATGATTTTGGTATGATAGATGATCTTTCATCTGATGATGATTGGATAAACGAGGAAGAAAAACATTCAAACTTTTTTTTTGGATCAAAATATAAGTGTATAAATAGATAAAAAAAATATATTGCTAGTAAACCAGCAAGCTTAGATACAAGGATTAACATAAAGGGCACAAAACTCCCTAATAGAACTAAATAGCAACCACAACAGCAAAATAACACACAATGGTTATGAGAGGAATCGAATATTACAAGGTTCCAACCTAACACAAAGTAAAAGACAGGACAAAAGAATATGGTGAGAAACAATACAACTGAGAAAATTGACCAGATAACGCAGGCTGAAATGAAGATCAAGCCACAATAGCAAGCTATAAGCCGAAATAGGAATAGAATCAGCTGCAGCAGCATCCATTACAGCAAACCAAAACAAAAATACCACAACTTAACACAACAAGTGGGAAAGGACCAGCTAAGAGAGCCTCCAAAGCCACCAGAAGCAGCCACTTGTAGGAAATAGGGCCCACCAGATTAACTAGAGAAACCAGCCAACCCGAGAAACACATGCCCAGCCGAAATAAATGCATACGTAGAATCACATACAATCCCATGCGAGGCAAAGCAGAAAGCCCAAGAACCAAAAGAAACCCAAGATGAGTGATGAAAAAACACATCCAATCCCAAGCAATCCCACGGAGAACATAGAGGGACAACAAACTAGCTAAAGTAACCACCGCCATCAACTGCTCATCTAGGAAGAAACCCACCTACTAAGCCATCAGCATGGACGACAGATGGGATCAGAAACAAACAACTAGCACACCCAATGCAAAGAGAGACAGGACAGCAAAGACAGATCAGCGGCCAGCATGGAGAGAAAAATGATCACTCTCATGAAAATTGAAAACAATGAAAAACAAAGTCTGGAATTTACAAAAGAGAGAAGCGATAGAAGTGCATTTACTGTCAAATATCCTTTTATTCCTCTCCTCCAGATTATATAAACAAGGATACCAAGAGAGACACGCCTCATACGACCATCAGCATTGTTTCCACCCTAACACAGCCCCCGAATAGCACGGGTTAAGGTTGACATGCGCCTTGTTATACGCAGCCAATTTCTAATCATATGCTTAGAATTTCTAATCATATGCTAGAAGAGGGAGGTCCAATGGCAACTAAAAAACAGGTGGTTGTGTGACTCCTCATCAACCTGGCAGAAGACGCAGGAAGTTGAGAATAATTAGGAGGCTTAACCTAATGGTTAGCCAACCCTTTCTATATATATATGTAGGGCAATATACAATAGTAATGGTGGAGGTTACCACACAAGAGTATGTCTACAATATTTCCTATATACAATATTTCCTATATAAGTATATTCTATAATATGCCCCCTCAAGCTGAGGGTGAAGGATCAACCCAAAGCTTGAAACGAAAAGCAGTAAATGAAGAAGTAGGAAGTGGCTTAGTGAAGACATCGGCAAGTTGATCCTGAGAGGAAATAAAACGAATCTGAATCTCCTTCTTTGCAACTCTATCTCAGACAAAATGATAATCGACCTCAACATGTTTTGTGCGAGCATGAAAAACAGGATTCGCAGAAAAATAAGTGGCACCAAGGTTGTCACACCAGATAATAGGAGCAGAAGCAGATGGAATCTGGAGATCTGTTAATAAGTACTGAAGCCAGATAACCTCAGCAGTGCCATCGGCTAAGGCTTTGTACTCAACTTCAGTGGAAGAGCGAGCAACTGTGCGTTGCTTACTGGATTTCCATGAAATCAGCGTCTGACCAAAAAACACAAGGCAACCACCCGTAGATTTTCTATCCTCAACACTGCCTGCCCAATCTGCATCTGTAAAACCATGTAAGGCAAAAGAAGAACTGCGAGTAATATGTAAGCCATGTGATGCCGTACCCTAAAGATAACGCAAGATGCGTTTCACGGAAGCCAAATGAGAATCTGTAGGAGCATGCATAAACTGACAGACTCTGTTAACAGCAAAGCAAATATCCGGGCGCATAAAAGTGAGATATTGAAGAGCACCCACAATTTAACGAAAGCGGGTAGCATCAGAAAATAATGGATCGGGCAGAATGGTAGCTTTGGATGTAGAGATAAGAGTATCAACAGGTTTGCAAGATAACATACCAGCCCGAGTGAGGATGTCAAGTATATATTTATGCTGGCGGAGTATAAGACCTATACTAGTAGACTGAACCTCAATACCCAAAAAATAATGAACAGAACCCAAGTTGCGAAGCTTAAATTCTGAGCTCAGTAGCTGAATGAGGCGTTGGAGCAGAAGAGAGTTACTACCCGTAAGCAGAATATCATCAATGTAGACCAGAAGATAACAAATATCAGCACCAACAGAGAAGATAAACAATGAGGTATCCACTTTAGAGGCATGGAAACCAATAGATAATAGGAAATCATTCAGACGAGTGTACCAAGCCCGCGAAGCCTGTTTTAAACCATATAGAGATTTATGCAATTGGCACATATGAGAGGGGAGAGCAGAATCAACAAAACCTAGAGGTTGTTTCATGTAGACCTCCTCGTCAAGAACACCATTGAGGAAGGCATTATGGATGTCAAGCTGATGAATTTTCCAACCACACGAAACTGCAATGGAGAAGACTAATCTGACGGTCGCCTGTTTGATGACAGGACTAACGGTTTCAGAGTAATCAATACCTTCTTACTGAGTGAAACATCTAGCAACCAGACACGCCTTATACCTCTCGATGCTTCCATTAGATCTTCATTTAATCTTGTATACCCACCGACTACCAACAACATTTATGGAGGCGTGAAACGACACTAAGGTCCAAGTTCTGTTAGTGCATAAGGCCTGAATTTCCTCACGCATAGCACTATGCCACACCTCATACCTGTTAGCATCATTAAAAACAAATGGCTCATGAGAGGGAGGAGAAACTGCCCGACTGAAGGAGTCAGCAGAGGCTGTGGCAGTGGCTGTGGACAGCGCTGTCTTGGGCTGCCTTGGATGAAGAACCATGGGATGTTGGCGAGCAGCTGGGCATGGAGAAGTGTGACTTGTACTTGGAAGGTGCTGAAGAGGATATGAGGAGAGGTCTACACAGAGCTACAGACCAGCTGGAGAAGCAGTGGAGGGACTGGTCGGCACTGCAGACGCTGGTGAGGCTGCTGCAGAACCAGGATTATCTGCTGCAGAACCGGGCTGCTCTGTTGCAACAGACCTGAGAACATGCGCATCCGGTGATGGAGAACCTGTTCCTGCACAATGATCATTGGAAAGACAAGCATATGGTGACAATATGGCAGTGTGGGATGGTGATGAAGGGGTGGTAGAATCTATGGGCAAAGGGGTAGTTTGGTGGGGTGCGGCAGAGGGCAGAATTGGGTTGTGGTTGCGGCCGGTTTGGTAAGTAGTAGGCTGAAAGGATGGAGGAGGGTTCAAGGATGGAAGATAGGTAGGTGGGGTGGGAGGTACCGGTGAGGATGTTACCTGTTCAGACTTCGTAAAAGGAAAGATATTTTCATGAAAACAAACATGACGGGAGACATAAATACGATGAGATTCTAAATCAAGACAACGATAAACAAGATGGGATGAGCTATAGCCTAAAAACACACAAGAATAAGACCAGAAATCTAATTTATGAGTATGATATGGACGCAAAAAAGGGAAACAAAGACACCCAAAAGTACGGAGGAAGTTATAATCAGGAGTGCGACGAAACAGACACTCAAACGGAGATGTATTTTGGAGAACAAAAGTAGGCATGCGATTAATAAGGTATACCGATGATTCAAAAGCATAGTTCCAAAATTGCAATGGGGCACTACACTGGCCTAAAAGGGTTAGGCCAGTTTCGACTATATGTCGATGACGACGTTCAATAATGCCATTTTGTTCATGAGTATGAGGACAAATTAACCGATGATGAATACCAATGGTCTGAAAAAAATTATTTAATTTACGATATTCACCACCCCAATCAGTTTGAACAGATTTAATTTTAAGTGAAAACTGACGCTCAACAGGTGTTTGAAAACATTGAAAAGTGGAAAAGACATCAGATTTCGCAACAAGCGGATAATACCATATATGTTTGGTATGCGCATCGATAAAAATCACAAAATAGAGGAAGCCATCAGAAGAAAGCATAGGAGCAGGACCCCAAACATCACTAAAAATTAAATCAAGTGGGGCAAAAGTTTTGTGACCCGTAGGTCGCAATGACAAACGGGACGACTTGCCTAAAGGACAAGCTTGACACTGGGTAAAAGAACGTCTAGAAGTACATACGATTTTATTTTCGGAAACTAAAAAATTTAAAATGCGAGGGGTTGGATGACCCAAAAGACTATGCCACAGGTCGGCAATCGCGGAGATGCAAGGAGACCAAAAAGCTTGAGGAACTGACGTGGCAGAAGACTCGGAGAGGACATAAAGACCATTATGACTCTGACCGAAAAGGAGAAATTCTTTGGTGATGAGATCCTTCACATAAAATATAGAAGTGTGAAATTCAAAATAAATGTGATTATCACGGTAGAATTTTTGAACAGATAACAACAGTTTGGTAATGTGAGGCACATGGAGAACATTAGATAATGTAAACATGCGTTTTGGGGAATGTAATGTAGTATATCCAACATGGGATATGTCAAGGCCCTTACCGTCACCAACATGCAAATAATCATTACCAAGATAGGGTGCAGAATCGGTCAGAGATCCAAGATCAGGTGTGACGTGTTTATTTGCGCCGGTGTCGGGGAACCAAGTCACAGCAAAAACATTCCCAACAGCAAGGTGAGCAGAGGGCTGCTGCGAAGCTGGGAACAATGGGGAGCTGTGTGACTGAAACTGGAGCACAATTGGCAGCGGACATGCTGCTGTCCAGACCACTACCCAGCGCCGGAGTTGCGCCTGGTCTGCTGCTAGTGGTTTGGCCACCAATCTGCAGCAGATTGGCCACTGTTCTGGGGAGTGTAACAGTTGCTGTTGGGACGCCAATTACCTCTAGAGCGACCCCTGTTGCGGCTGAAGTTGGGGTTGTGATGAGACATAGCATGGTGGGTGTCGCACATCGCCCGCGCGGCGTCGGCTGGCGATTTTTTTATTATTTGTGTTTTACTTGGTTCTTTGGAGTCGCCACCTAGTATTATGGTCACTAGGAACCTATGGTCTGCGAGAGTCTGAGTAAGGAACTGGTTGTGCAAGGGGAAGACGCATCACCCCCAGTGCACCCTACCTAAGGTAAGCTGCATTGTTGTTTGATTGTTTTTCTAGGTCGAGTTTCTATTCGTTGGTCTTTTCTAAGGTTCGAGGCAGATCTCCCTTCATGAGGGAGTCTCTACCTTATTGGGTTAAATCCTAACCGTTCTAAAGTTTGAATTTTAGGATTGCATTTATTTACACCTTGTATCTTTAATACCTGAGGGTGTACTTTATCGTATAATTTTACACCCCACAAATATTAAAGTCTACATCTGGATCCTAGAAAAAAAAAAGGTTGGAAAAAGGTTTTTTGATATTTTGGCCAAACCCTAATGAATGATCATAAACTAGTTATGATATCCATTTTTTGGATTTTCAAAACGTGAGAAAGATGCATTTTTTTTTTGAAAACATGCTTGGAAAATTTTTAGGACTTGGCCGTATGCGATAAAATATTTTTTCTTTTTGAATTTTTTTTTTAAATATTTCAGAGAAAACCGGGTATTTTAATACCGGACTTGTATCTTACAATGTAAATATACAACCCAATATTAAGCAAACTTGGTAGAAAAATATTTAAGAAAATCACAAATTTTTTTGAAATGCTTTTTGAATTTTTTTTTGGAATTTTTTTTGTTTTTGTTTTTTTTAAATATTATATTATATAATATATCAATTAAATATTATTAAGGTATGTGGGCCGGTCCGGCCCAAACAACTGGTCCGGACCCAGGAACTTTGGGTTGGGCTGATCTCGGCCCAACAGATCCCTTTTTTTTTTTTGGGCCGGGCTGGGCCTAGCCATTTGGGCTGGGCCCGAACTGGCCCGACCCAAACAATTGGCTAATTAATTAGCCGCTGCATGCAGAAATGAATTCTGCATGCAGCTATGAGGAAGAAGAAAGATGCGAAGCAGGGAGGGGAGAGTTACTGGCGTGGAGGGAGTTGGCGGCCTGGCTGGTGGTGCACGGTGCAACTGGAGGTGGTGAGGCCGGCGGTTTGCATTGGTCACGGCTGGAAGAAGAAGGAGCAGAGTCCTGCAAAGGAGAAGGAAAGCTCACGGCTGGAGCTGTTGGTGTGGCTGAGGAGAGAGCTGCTACCCCGGCTGCCTAAGAGCTTCTGGGCAAGGTGGTG
>Ga0307513_10010681_pt1 | contig 11489 bp, 13 predicted proteins | sample 15_EM_MG_FD_202174 | JGI IMG/M metagenome (GOLD analysis project Ga0307513, IMG submission 202174) | Populus trichocarpa ectomycorrhiza microbial communities from riparian zone in the Pacific Northwest, United States - 15_EM | ecosystem: Host-associated > Plants > Roots > Unclassified | place... | reverse complement strand
ACCTACGGAAGGCTGAGTTCAAATACGCATGGCAACGTGATAACGGTACCTCATTCCATGTGAACAACTCGGCAATCCCTTGAGTGGGTACTGTGGGCGGGGCGGCCATCAACATCAAACCTCAGTGCTGTGGTGGGGGGGCTATAGTCAAGGGAACACGTTCGCAAGCTAGCCAAGACAAGCCCTGGCCAGGTTTACTATCCTATATAATTAAAGCAAGAGCATTGTATGGTTTGTCACAAAAGTTGCAGGGCGATATATTTCGTTACACCCCTCGCGGACTATATGACAGATTGCAAGATACCGTAATTATTGCGAAAGTGGTAGATCTACCTATTTGATTATAATGCGTTATAAGCCTCCGTGGCAATTGCAAAGCTGATGAGTGATTATAGCTCTTTTATCGACATGTTGTGGGATCGGCTAAACAGCCCTTCGACTATCTCGGACTAAGCCCAAGCTTCTTCGGAGCAGGGGCCCCGTATTTCGTGGTTCATGTCTCCCCACCACGCTATACGCACACACCAGATAGCAGGTCGCCAGAAATTCGATGAATTCGCCGCCCTACACTTCTCGAAAATAGTAGAGAAGAACCCTCGGACGAACGGTGAGTGAACATCTGAGCTGGGGTGTACAGAACATTGGTACCATCAAATCCTCACGTCGTGGGAGACGACGACGAAGGAATTTCCTACAAGAAAGGGAGGGCGGTGGTGGATTGCTCCAAGATGAAGCAGTAGCAGGGAGCCATGACCGTGGGCTCTTGGCGAGGAAGAGGCACAAGCCGATTTCACCCTATTGAAGCTAGAACGGTGCATATGAATTCATCGGTGCGCGTCCTTTTTTCTTCATTTGCCAGTCCTGCCACCTTCCAGTGCCAACCCCGGCAGAACCCGCTGGAACTGCCACCTACCTGGCAGATCCCTCGTCGATCAGTCCTGTGCCGGTACCTTTACCTTACAGCCCTATGTTGTGCCCGTCAGAAAAAAGTAGCGTGGTCTGGTCAGTACTGTTCAGAGACACAGGTAGATTTTCAGCATTGGTCGGTACTAACCAGCACCGAACAGTACCGAAATGCATAATGACCCCTGAAATTCCCTGGCACCAAATCGGCACCCACCAGCACTGGCCGGTGTTGGTCAGTGCTGATATAAATTGACGTTCCCGCGTCAGCACCCAACGATGACCTCATATTTTCCTGATGCCCTTACCCTGGCGAGGGAAAGGAGGATCCGAAAGTGGTTTATGTACGTACGTTTGGAACGGAAACGACGGTAGGATGGCTCGTGAATCGATGAAACTTCGGGCTTACAATAGGGGGAGATGATGGCAGAGGACTCTGACTATGGGGAGTACATGTGAGTTACAAACGCGAATTATGGTGATGTCGGGGCACAAGGGCGGGTAGGAGGAAAGCAATCGGTAGCGACAAGCGAGCGATACGCATGTAAATGATAGAGGAATGCCTGGAGAGCTAAAGGAGGAGGGGGGACGAATTAAGGGAGAGGATGTTGTCACGACTATCGAGCTCATCCCATCGTGTGCCCAGTGCACGCCCAATTCGGTCCCGCTGGGCCGATGAGTGAGCCAGTACACGCCAAGAAAATACAAATACAAGATTCAGAATGGTCATCGCATGGCTTGACTGACATTCGACTACCTAGTGAGGGTGAAAACCGGTCAGCCAGTCACTCTTCCCCCCCCCCCCACCCCCGTCTTCCTCCACTCTTTCTACCCAACAACTGCCCGGACCAACCTTCGCCCACGAGAGAATACAAACGTAGGGAATGTGTGAGAAACCAATCTTCTTGACACCAAGTAGCGTAAGGCAAAGAAAACAAATTAGACCGAAACACCCCTTAGGGCCGAACCAGAGGGAGGGCTCTGGACCAAGGAACCTACTGAGTGCAGCACAGGTTACAAGCGCGGATTGTAATGCTACGAGAGACGAGGGCGGGATAGAAGGAAAGCAATCGATAGCGACGGACGAACGATACACATGTAAAGTAGGGAGGGACGCGTGAAGAAGGGGGAAGGGGAGGTGCGTGCTAAAGGAGGGGGGGGGAGATATAGTCGCAGGTTTTGTTTTCTGTCGGGATTTGTTAGTGCGAGGTTTGCTCGCTCAGGTTGTTCAAGAGGGTGGTGAGGCATCTCTTTGTGACCATATCTCCCTGAAGAGCGCGAGATGAGAACCTTCAGTGAAAAACTTCCGTAACAACCAACCTTGAGTAATCCACTGAACGTATTATCTCTCAACGGTTCTGGTAAACAAGCTCTCAACGCTTCGCGAGCTCTAACGAGAGGGGAAGGAAAGAGGTGGACACACCGTCAACCTCCGGGCATAGAGATCCAAGAAGCTACTCACCTTGGGTTATCGCTCAATCTCAGGTAACACCTCACGACGTGCTTCAACAGCCTAACCGCCTGGGTCTCCACCAACTGATTCACCATATTGCTCAACACGGTCCCCACGGCATAGAACCTCTCATACGTATGACAGATATACGTCAAACCCGTCTCGTCCAACAAGATCTTCTGAACGATAAAAATCGCCACGGTCTTGGAGAGCTCTGAGCCAGTCTCCATGATCCGCAGGCAGAGCGGGATTATCTCCGTCGAGAGCAGGAAGTGGATCACAGTCGAGTTGTCATTTTGCTGTGGAGCGAGACGATACGGTAAGCCGGGCGCGCACACGAACTGAACCTCTGATCTGAGGATGGAAAATTTGAATTGGATGACGTACCTTGACTAAAGCGCCGATGACGCCGAGGGACGTAAGCCTCAGGTACTCGAACGGTCTCGTTTTAGAAGTCGTGTTCAGGAACGGGTACAAGAACAGCGGGATGTGGGCTGTATGGTTGGGCATAATACCAGACGTACAACTGGTTAGGAGGGTTGGAGGCGCATATGGTGTGCGAGGACGCACCGTTGAGGAATAACTGTCTCGTCTCGGAATGAGACGCAACACATTGCAATAGCGCGAGAGCGTTGCAGACGCGGTTAGATACATGAGCGGTCAAATTGGGGGGCGAAAGCAGAGGGTAGACAGAGACGATCTCTTGAAGCAACGCGGGCATGATTCCTGTTCACAGATCCGCGATTAATCTCCCCCACTAGAAAAAAAGGGAGGAAAAAAACGTACCGAATGAATGCCACAGAATCATCGCGAGGTCATCATACTGCTCTCTCTTCTTACTCAACTCCAACAACGCCGTCTCCCTCGCACTCGGATCCATGAGATCAATGACAAGGGAGAACAACTTCCCTTCCTCGTGGCCGGGGCTTACGCCGCCCATACCCCCAACACCAACACCTCCAACCCCGACGCCGACCGGTAAACCAAGCCCTCCTTGCAACGCGTTCATATACTGGTTGACTTGCTGTTGAGAGAGATGCGCCGAGAGAGGTGGGGTGTCCGAATACGACAAACCAACGCCGACGCCGCCGCCAGCTCCTCCAATACCCCCTCCGAGTCCTCCTCCAAGTCCGAGCGTCCCAGCGGCCCGCTGCTGGTGTTGTTGATAAGCCTGAGGTAAAACTTGACTCACGCCCACGTTCATGTTGTACTGCTGTTGCTGTTGCTGAGAGGCCCCGCCGCCGCCTCCCCCGCCCTGCAGGAATGAGACAGGTGATGGTGAGATGAGACCGGCCATCGCGTCCGATGTGGACGTCGAACTACGAGGCCGGTGGAGTCCGAGCGAAGACGATGTTCGAGAGATGGTGGAAAGCGAGGAACGGACACGCTACGCGAAGCGAGCCGGAGAGTAAGAAAAGGTTTGCGCGGGAAGGGACGAGTTGGTAGATCGAGAGTGAGATCGGTAACGCATTTGATCATCTTCTCCCCGCAGGATGACCGCGTCAGTGCACACCCCCGGAGAAACAATTAATGACCCTCAGCTTCAGTATTCAATGCGTCACTGCCCTTTAACAGTGTGTGCCACTAGGATTCCCACGATTACTACCACCCATCAAAATATCGCAGGGTACACAACCCCAGACCAGGTAAGCCAGGGATGTCCTTCAATACAACATCGAAATAATCCCAGAAAAAGAGTCCAGAAAGCAGCGAGAGGAGATAATTCAGGATAATTACAACCGTCCGTATCCGTATGCATATGTGCCAAGGAGTAACTAGTAGATCAGTGTGTGTATTCGAATCCGAATGCCAAATATACTTCCCTTGCAGAGGTGAAACCCAACAAGAAACACGCGAAAAGTAGAGCAGGGAACATGGGGGAATCAAATAGATAAACAAAGACGAGAGAGAACACGAAAGGAGATTACAGCATCACCGTGTTCTTCCCGCCCTCTTCCACCTGAATTGTCAGTTCATCCAAACCCCGTATCCGACTCCTTAGTAGGTGGTCCACTTTTTCCACTACCCGATCCATATTTGCATAAGTTCGCTTTGTAGTAGAGTGGGGTCCATGTGGGTCGTACGACGAAGCTGAAGGGGCGAGTTGGAGGTGGATCGAACCGATCATACTAGACGCATCCTTCGGCCAGAACCTGGGGTACGTAAACGAGGCAAGACCCTCAACTGTTCCTAACTGTAGGAAAGTAATCATGAGTGAGTGAGTGCGAGAACTTATAGAAATATACCCTACCTCTTTCAACGCAGACTCGATGGTAGCATCCTTCTCAGACACGTCCAGCGCAAGGATCCTCCCGGTGTCAATAACCAGAGGCACGACACTCGCAGCAATAAGGATGGCAATGAACAAAGAAGCAATTGGATCGAATCCTGTCCATCCGTAGAATTGAATCAGGATCGTTGAGATAATCACACCCACAGATCCTAGGGTATCCTGTCAGGTACGAGTCAATAAAATCAACTCAGGAGGATCATATTCTGATAACCTACAGCCATAACGTGAAGGAACACTCCTCGCATGTTATGACTATGTCCTTCATGCGAATCATGGGCATGCGAATGGTCATGCAAATTCGGGCTCTTCTCAGAGTGGTGGAACTGATCGAAGTGGTCATCTTGACCAAACCGATAATTCGGTGTTATCGGAGATGGGATCGTATCGTGCTCCGAACCTCTGCGAACTCGATTCATTACTGGGTTATATGGGTGATGATTGCGTCCCATGTCCTCTCCTTCGGGAGGTGGAATATTTATCGGAGATATACTTGTGGGTCGTTTCCGTGATGGGGAGGTTGGCCGTGAGTGTGAATGTTCGGCCGTCAGCCCATTTGACGTTGTTTGATATGTGTGCGCGTGAGAATGTGAATGGGGATGCTCCCCATCTGCAGTGGAATGCTCGGAAGAATGAGAGTGAGTAGGTGAAGAGAGTTGAGAATGGGGATGATTATGAGAGGGTGATACATGAAGATATCCCTTCGAAGAAGATGCCTCAATCGAAGGAGGAGGGGTATGTGAGTGTGAGTGTGAATGGGAATGCGAGTGGTTAGAATGGGAGTGACTATGATCGTGGTGATCATGCGAGTGTCCATGTCCGTGGTGGTCATCGTCATCGTCGCAGGTAAGCGCGCTATCCTTTCCAGAGAGCTTGGGTGAAGGAGGTGCATGAGAATGCCCATGTCCATGTCCATGACTGTGGCCGCCGTGCGAGTGCGAATGTCCCTGAAATGAAGGTCAGGAGGTTCCAACGAGTGGGGTATGGGATTACATACATGATGATGGTGCCCCCCCATAGCGAACATACCGAACAAGTTCACACCCAAACCGAGGGAGCTGACGAGCAGCAGTTGACTGGTATTCATTTCAGGAGGATCGAGGCTGGGAGCCACTGTCAATACCATAGAGAAATTGACTCAAAGGGAGGGAGTTACGCACATTCGTTGGATCGCCTCAAATATGATAAATATCGAAATCAGGATGAGGAAAATCCCGTTTGCGAACCCAGACAATGTTTCGATCCTCCCGTATCCATAGGTAAACCGTTCATTAGCGGGCCAAGTTGCCATCACCGATGCTATCAGTCCAACCGCGATGGCCATACAATCGAACGCCATGTGTATCGCTAATCACGCCCCCGTCAGCGGTAGAAAAGGTGACAAGGCAGGTGTCGCACCATCTGAAATCAATCCAAGACTATTCGTCCAAACACCATACAACATCTGAACGACCATGAACCACATGTTCAAAATCAGGAAATAGAATATCTTGCGTGACTCTGGATTTGCGAGGATGGTCTTCAGGTACGACCTAAGGAGGCTCCCAGTTGAGCCTTTCGTGAGCGGTGTCTTTTCCTGAATGTTTTTCGGGTTAAGGGCTGCGAAAAGCCCTCAACGTGAGCATTCGAACAGGTTTCGATAGGTAAAACATACCTATGTAAAGAAGAAGACCAAAAACCAGGTCCATCCATGTAGGGTGCTCAGAAAAGGCCAGGAATCCAAACAGCATAATGAATCCCGAAAGGGTCAAGAACGATAGAACATGGACTTGCGAAGGAGCAGAGACGGCCTTCATCGCACTATTCGCCGTCGGCGTAAAATATGTCAGGGAAGTGGCCAACAATGGGATAACAACGAGCGACGATAGAGGCAGTGACGGAGTTTCGACGCTCTCAAGCTAAAGGTCACCAGGTTAGATCCACGAAAGGTCGTCTACTGTGCCTGCAGACCTACCATGAACGTCCGAAACGCATACAACGGCACGGCAAGGAAGCAAGACCCGAGCGCACTGGCGGCTGTAATCATCTGAGGCGTCACGGACGGCGGGAACACCCCTTGCGTTTGTTCCAAAGCGATAGAAGCCATCGCATGAAACGCAAGAGCAGTATAGCCAGGTAACACCGTCCAAAGGTTTCCATACGAATAATTTGCATCCGATGCGAGGGAGAGCAGCAGCGCCACCATGATGTAAAATGAATTCTTCGCCTACACCAGTTCATCAACATCTGGTTCCCCACGGTACCGCAAGCCGAACGTACTGAAGATCCCCCTGTGAGGACTTTCGGCCAGACCGTTGAACATTGCGTGAGCACGATCACCCTACAACGAAGACGTAAGCCACGACCACGATGACCCCGCACCTCCGATAAACCGACTTCGGGAAGAAAACACAGAACCGTACCTTGTAGGTGACAGGACAGCCAAAGCAGCAAACAATGACGCATGCTGTAAAAGCACAAATAACGATGCCATCCCAACGACAGACCACTACGCCCCCAAAGTTCAAGAGCTGAATACCCAAACACCGGAGAAAGAGAGAGAGAGAAAGGCCCGCACCTCAATAGCCCTACTCGTAAACAACCTCCCATATATCACCTCCCAAACCACAAACCCCAACCCTCCAAGTGCAAGAACCCTGATCAACAACCACGGCACGCCAACGTCCAACGCAAGCACCCACTCCTTCCCAGCATACAACCCGACGGCATACAACGAATGAGCGACCAACAGCTGCGGCAACACCTTGTTCGTCAACCTAGAAAAACCAACAAATCCACAAAAGTCAAAGGCGGTGGGCCCCGGGATGAGATACGCTCAAGTCAATGCCAGATCACAAAACAGGCCACGGAGAACGGGGGGATAACGTACGACCTGGACAAGACTCTACTCGGGTTCAGGGTCACTTTCTGTCTCGTCCGAGAGTCTGTTTCGCCCATGACGCCGCGTGACGGGGGTCCGAAGACGAAGGTGGCGGAAGGGGAGGATATGGGTCACAAGTCAAATTGCAATTACATCTCCAACACTGATCGCGTCAACGTCCACAGTGTACACCGTAAGCCTAGCGTCTATCCGAGTTGCCTCCCAGCTCGCTGATAGTTACGCGTTACGAATAACTATCAATCATTTTACCCATGAACCGCGTGAACGCTTGATATCTAGCCGGTCCCAGATACCGCATCTCAGAATTGATCTCCACTCGCGCTCGGACGCGAGTACTTCCGGTAGCTACGCGCCTGTATTATACGTAGAGAACCTGCTAGACGCTTTCAAACAGTTCTAGGTACCCCGCGTGTTTACCTCTTTCTCGACCTAGACCTCACGAGACTCTCGGACAGATCCGGGGTCGCGGATATCCCACTAGTCTCCTCAAGCAGATCGCGTATAACCACTGATGATTACCAATGAGGGATGTCTTTCACATTTTATTCGGCACACAGAACACAGGGTAAAGCACGGGGTACAACACGGAAACTCGGAAATATATAAGTAAGTAGTGGCAGAGACAGACAACTCAAATGGAGTCACATAACTTCGGGGGGTTTAAAGGGAGCACAACAAAACATACCGGAAAATACTGTACGGTATAGGAGAGAACAAGATCTAAAATCCAAACAGAAAAGGTGGGTCGTTAAGGATAACTGGCACCCATCTCCACGAACAAATTCTGCCAATGCGCGTGGGCGTTGTTCTGGGGCGGTTGCGGTTGTTGCGGTGAATAATTGTACGTTGACATCGCCCCGCTCAGCGTCGAGGGGGTGTGTCCAAACGACTGGAAGGTGTTCCCCATCGTAACATCCACACTTAAATACTGTTGGTGGTGTGGGTGATGCTGGTGTGCTACTGGTGTGGGGCTGGGATCGTGGAACTGGATCGGGTGAGCGTTGTACCAATTCGCCGCGCTCGCATCCATCGCACTCGACCATTGTTGGTTTGCAGGGTTCGTGGGATACATCGGATATGAGTACCCCACGCTCTGCGGAACCTGGCCCCAGGTATTTTGCCACTCCGTGCGGGGGCTCTCCATCGGCGACAAGGGGGGACCAAGGGTTGAAGTAGGGCTGTTCATAATATGTTGCGGGGGAGGGCTATTGCCCATCCTTCTCGGGCCCGGGGAGCTGGGGTCACGTGGGCTGGAAGGCGGTAACGAATCCGATTCCGAAGTTCCACAACGAGAGCCTGCATTCGACCCTTGTCTACGTGAGACCAACCGTGTGGTTCCACCAAGAGCGCTCGACAAGGCTTCTTCATCTTCCTCCGAAACCACGTTCTCGGAAGTCAATCTGGGGAGGAGAGATTTCTTGGACTGGTATTCTTCCATCGATGCAACAGCCCGCTTGACGAGCCTCCCCAAAACCGGCTATATCAGGGAATTGGTGAGAACCTTCCCGGTCAAATTGAGAAGAAATGCATACGAGTACTCTCGCAACTCTCGGGTTGTGCGAAACGCTCTCGAAAAGCGCGTAGGATGACTCCAAATTGGACAACGCCGACCGGGATAATGCCATACTAGGACACTTGGTCACGATCGCTCCCAGGACGATCTACCGGGCGTTCTAGTCAGCGCCCGATTTTGCAGGGGGGACAGCGAGAAATACGAACGGAACAAGAGAACACGTGCGTGAGGAAGAACCACGTCCGTTCCGCCATCATAGGCTGTTGTGAATGTAAACTCTTGATGAGGTTGATGAAAGAACAAGCTGTAGAGTGCTGGGTAGCCCCTATTAGCCCGGCCCAATGAGACAACGGAAAGGGACACACAGCGGCTAAAACAGAGGGCCCATACTTTCCGCCCAATGGATCCTCCTTGTTCTCTTCTAGAGACTTGGCAAAGTACCCTCGGTGCATGTAGAAAATTGCTAACGTAGCACTTCATCAGCGATCTAAACTTAGAGAGAAACCGACCACATACTAATTTCCTTGATCGCCCAAGTGGTGTACCTCTGCATGGTCAGTTGTAACGATGGAACCTCAATCTCTCCGGAGGGCGAAACCAGCGAAGCTGCCGAGGGTTTGCCGCTGAAGCCTGGGACTTGTAGGGAGGGTGGGATATAAAACCCTCGCACTTTCTTATCGAGCTCCTGGATGATCTTATAATTCGGCGTGCGCGCACCGAACGCTTGCTCATGCACAATACTTAAACACTGGGACGTGAACCGGTGTTTCCACGCTGAGACTATGAAAGTTGCTGAGCATCTAGAGCTAACGATGATTAGAAACCCAACTTACAACTCATCTCCAGTTCTCCCGCATCGTTGTGACTCGTGTCATAGGCCATCTCACAGTCAATCGATGACAGAGGGAAAGAGCTCGGTCGCCCGAACGTCAAGCTCTATCGTGACCTCAGTAAGCCGATATTTGGTTCCTCGGCAATGAACGCACCAGCCACGAATCATATGTGTATATTTCCCACATAAGAGAACGATGTCTCTGCGTCTCTTCTGGGCTTAAACCGAACTTGGCCCCGTCGCGGTCTAATGTGGGATGTCAATCTTCAACCCCTCGTCATCGGTGGTACTGGAGCAAGAACTCACGCAGTCCAATCTATGATGTGTCCTTCAGTACTCGAATACACGGAGTGGCTGAAGAAAACCTACGCTCTGACACAACTTGGCGACAATACCCATCGTCAACCACCTCGAATTCTCGATGTTCGCCAGAAACATGAAATGGCACATCAGCAACAATCCTTGCAGAAGGGTGATTGAAGGTGTTTCCAAAGACTGGTTTAATGACAACGCGGCCCTTCCGATGTGGTAATACTTCATGGCATCCTGCGTGGACAGGTCCCGAGTTCGTGGGTCCGTAAGTTTTCCCATGGCGAATACGAAGAACAGTAAGGAGAGTTTGTGCGCGTCAAGGGGGTCTTGTTCCACCATGCCGTTGCTTTCATAGAAGTGGGAAAAGATCTGTTCCTTGAAATCCTGCTCAAAGATTGGCGCGTACCTGAGCAACGCCTCGTGATCAGTACCTTCGACCCGCAGCGGGGGAAAATTTGAGATAGACTGACATCCATGCAGCATACTGGAAGTAAAATGCAGCCAGTTCCTCTGCTTCCCTTGACTCGGGCATGGACTCCATGATCTCGGCCCGAAGCTGTTGCGAGACATGGTTGACGTTGGGGGCGAATGGGAAGGCGTAGCTGAGCCACGGGACATAGTCCAAGACACTATCTTCGTCCTCCTCTTCTTCTTCCTCTTCCTCTTCTTGGTCCTCGTTCTAACCAACAATCTGAGAAACGCACACGCACGATATTTCGGTATGAACCCACATTGAGCAAATACTTGAAACAGGATGTTAAAAATGGCCCCAGAGGCATACAGCGCGTGTCAGCTCACCATAGCATTGGCCGAAGAGCCGTGGTAGTTCATCCTTCCCGATTGGTTCATTGATCTATCCCGCGCGCGAAGAAAGCGGTCATCAGCCGCCGTCTTAGTTCCACGGAACCCACACCCAGTGTTTGAACAATTGAAAAACTTACAGGGATCCTACGGCGTCGGGCACCTCGTTCAATTCTGCATTATCCCCCTCGAGAGCGCCGTTGCTCCCACCCAAGCCGTTGTTCCGCAAAGTAGAGAGTAACTCATTTTCACTACCCCTCTCTATGGGTCTCTTAAGCGCCCTGAGTTCAGTGGTGAGCAAGGGGTGAGGTTCGGTCGAAAGATTGGCATGTGATTGTTCTAGAGCATCTTCTAGCTGTCTCACTCGGCTGGAGAGTGCGTTGATTTTCTCGTGCAGAAACTCTGTGTTGGCGAGGACGAATCTGTGGGGTTTGATGGTGGCGGATGATGAGTGGTTGTACTTGGGTAGATCGTGAGCCGAAACGGACCTGTTGCCTTTACCAG
>Ga0307513_10010680_pt1 | contig 11490 bp, 16 predicted proteins | sample 15_EM_MG_FD_202174 | JGI IMG/M metagenome (GOLD analysis project Ga0307513, IMG submission 202174) | Populus trichocarpa ectomycorrhiza microbial communities from riparian zone in the Pacific Northwest, United States - 15_EM | ecosystem: Host-associated > Plants > Roots > Unclassified | place... | reverse complement strand
AATACTAGCTGACTAGTGTGAGACATTCCGATACGGATCAAATGTCCATGGGGCGAATGCGCTGCAGGCCGCATCAACTGACCCCCGAGATACATCGGGTATCCAGCCACAGCCAGTGACCTACACCGCGTATCAAATTGTTAGAGCTGCGCAGATGAACCAATAATATGAGCCTAAACTCCAGGCTGAATATTCCAACTCCGATGCCGGATGGCGCTGATAGGCGTAACTGATATTCCAACACACCTGCGCTCATACATCGCTTGCAGATCAGTTGTCACGCTTTCCCGGTGTGTCGAAGGGTACCCGAACACCGAGGGGCGGCCCACACGAACGAAGGGTTGTGAAACAGTTAGATCGCTACTCGCGGGTGGCACCACTACTAGAGAATGGTATATAAGCTTTTTCATAAGCAGGACTACCAGCTAACGGCTTTTCCCTCTCCGTGCTCTGATGTGATCGGGTCGCAATCATGGCCTCAGAAACGCCGGCACATGCTATATCAGCATTACACGGACTTGAAATTTCTAACAGTACGTCCGGCCGTTCGCGAGGTATCACCACCACCGCGTAAGTTCGTCGTTCGCGGTCAGGAGCGTTCCAGACTTACCTTCGCGATAGAATTGCGCGTCATCTGATGGAAGCAAAATTCAACGAGAATGGAAGCAGTCGACGTTCTCCCGAGGTCGCAGCACCATGCCTACCAGCAGCGACGCATACTGGGCATCACCATTCTTGGCTCGCGCTCGCGCTCGATGACCACAGTGCGACCATGATACCCACGGGCTATCCCTATGTCCCAGAAATGTACTCTGGCTTCAACTTGGGAGCAGGATTCCCCTGCGACAATCCAGTTATGACTAACATCACTCCTATGCATCACAGTCATCCCCTGGAAGCATAGCGTCATTTATCCAAATATCCGCTGATCTCTGCCGTTGTAGTTCTGCCCTCAGGCGGCATATCCGACACGCACGCCACGAACACGCGTCTCGACTTCCATTGAATCAGACCATGAGCGAATCTTTACCTGTTCCGCACCAATCAACAAATTTACAGGCTCCATCTCTCAGCCAGCCGCGCGTCGGGCGGCGTCCCGCCAACCATTGCTTTCTTGTGATACTCCAGCCACGAATGGAAGGAACTATGACAGGCCCGGGAAGAAACCTGTTGTGGCATTTCAGCAGGATCCCCTGAAACTAGAAGAAGCGGCGGGAGGTAGCACCTTCGCGGTCGATTGGATCGTCCCAACCATCAAGTACTCTGTAACCACTGAATCCCTCCTGCGCCGTCTTGAGCGCGAGGAGATTGACAAGGTCAACTCTCTTGGCAAGCGTGGTTTCGAGCCGCACCAGGCCTACGACGGTTTCATCGCCAAAGCCAGCGAGAGGTATGAGTGTGGCCTTTGCAGGGAAGGCAAAAAGACGCACTGAAAGAATAAGGAGACCGTACGGCACTTTCGTAAATTCCATTTTGGCTTAGCGGTCTTGTGCAGTCTGGTACGTACACTCTTGGACCGAATGTCCAAAAAAACTTGACTTAGGACGTTTACCTTTATTGTTCTTTATGTTTACAGTGGGAGGAAGGTGTATTGCACAGCCGAGATGAAGAGTCATCATTGCACCTCTGGCGTGCCAGCTCGTAAAGCAGCATAGTACAGTGGATGAATTCCGTTGTACCTACATACCATTGCGTGGTTACTATACCCGAAGGAAAGGTTTCGCTGGTCTCGGTGTCCTCAGACAGTGTAACAATTATGACCCATCGCATCGAGGTCGTCCAGAAGAGCCCGAACATTACCGCAGTGGCGAAGACAAGCTCAGCTCCTTCAGAGGGGCCTTTTTCTCGCACTGGACCGTGATAGAAATGCTAGCACCCAACGAGAGGAGCGATAAAAGACGCCAAATTGGCCCTGGATCACAGGAAAGTCGAACCTAACAACAGGAATTTCGATATGGTTTTCCAATAGGAAGCATACGCCGCGTATTCAGTCAGGGGTGGGCAGTCGGATCGTTAAAGTTTGGGCTAAAGGGAGTAGCCACATGAAATCGCGGAAATCCTTTGCTGCACCACTATTCGTAGTGGTTAATGTTTATTTATTTACACCAGGGTTAACAGAAACTACCAGAATGATTTCCATGTACAGAAAAGCGACCTCGTGGGTTGGTAAATCGTACCAAGTGCATAATCAAAAAGCGAGGGCGAAGACTGTCAGATTCACAACACTGGAACAGCCAAATAGGAATGGGCCGTAACAAAAGTTGCCCTGGGCTCATGGAGCTATCAGAATGACTTTGTTCCCCATGGGCAAAAAACTCGATCCGAGAGGCAAACTCCGCTCCTCTGGTTGGTAAAATGCTCGCCGTATATCAAGTATAACACGACAAGCCATGATTATGATGATCATGAGAACCAGATCGTTTCCCTATGAGAGGATAAGAACGGACTAGGATAACGATAGCGAAGACGAGCTTACAGTCACTAGTGTCACTGTCTCTATCTAAGTGGACGGGGTGAGTGGGATATTTAGCACATGGCTTAATTGAACTCACATCAGCAAATCCCCCTGAGATAAGGACCCCAGTACTGAGAGCAATGATAATCGCGTAATATTGGAGGGAGCCTCTGCGTTCGGAGTTGACTATAAGCAGGGAGTAATCGGATAAACCACTAAGTACTTGCTGTACGATGATGTAGCGAAGACTTTCTCGGCGCATCTCCTGTTTGTAGGTAGCTACGACTTTAATCAAAACTAGGTAGCCAAGCACGGTATTGTAGGCTGGATACAGAGTTAGATGTGAGAAAGCGCTATGAGTAATAAACTGTACCTAGAATAATGACCCTATTATTTTGGGTTTAGTGAGGTAGGAGAGACACGCCAATGAAGACTCACCATATCCTTTAGTTAATGGTTACATCTCAGCATATATTTCAAAGGAAAACGGTATTGCTTACATCCACATCTTAGCACGGAAGGGCCCTTCAACGACGCAGAGGTCGAAGAGCCGACCCAAGTAAATGTGTTTGGCTGGGTCAAATGTTAGGTACCTGCCATTGATACCCAATCCAAAATACCTGAGGAATACTTTGGTGAATCCAAAGCAAATAAAACCAGGGCACTTGAGACGGAGCATATAAAACTTATGGCGACAACATTGAAGACCCATTTCGAACTATATCTCATAAGTTTCGTTCATCGGCAAGGAAGCGTGAACCTACTTTTTCCACGCTACAACCACTCGAACTGCCAACACGTCTGAATTCCGGTATAGTAGGCAGAGCGAAAATTCATATTGCGCAAAAAGGCAGAGGGTAAGTGGACCAAATAAGTTAACATTAGGATAGGATATCCGGTCAGCTTACATTCAGCGATGATATTGATGGCGAGTTCTATCATTTATGAGTGGTTTTGATCAGGTAGGTTCAGGGAATGAGCTCACGTGGCCATACGGTCATGTGGAGGAAAACGGCGCCTAGTTTCGGAAGGGGAAGTGAGCACAACGGACCTTGAAAAACGGGTGATACTGCGTACAACTGAAGGCATATTAATGTCAGCTAGTCGTGTCCATTTGAACTGGACTGACTCTATATCAGTTTCAGGAACACCTAATGGAAAGTCGTCGGCCGTGTAGGCGCCGCGCATCCGTCCGCTGAAATGTATGAACCCAAATACAAAGAGACTCCCGTATCGCAGCTGAAAGAGACTTCTGGTCATTCGTCTGTGGCCAGCCTCCTCGATTCGGACGCACGAAAAGGTAGAAGAACTTTAAGATTGGGTAAGTAACACATGATGTGCAATCTCTGACAAATCACTTACGTCAATTAAATTCTTATGACCCCTCTTGTCCCATGGGGTAAGTTTCGCCTAGTGGGCTTGGAATACAACTCACCCAGATATATTCGACCTAGTCTCGCAATACAGGATCAGTAATATACCAGCCTGCTTAAGTAGTACGCACTTCCTGGTCGAAGGAAATAACTGTATCGGGATCGGGCATCAGAATCACCACCAAATCAGCAATCACTCCACTCACTATGATCCCAAAGGAGTAGCATCCACGAACATAATTCAACATACTTAATATTTTGAATATCATTTGCCCAAACCTGCGGGCATTCGAAGAAATTGGAGCAAACGGACATGAGACGCAAACACGGCGAGTGGTTGAGGAAAAAGTTTGGTGTGAGGCGGAGTATTCCCGATTATAATAGGTGACCCGTCGCTTCAGATAACTTATCCACGCTCTGTCCTCTGAGTAACTGGCATCGGAGTGAAACCGTCGAGAGGCACAGTGCTCCGATTTACCAAATAACCGTCGATCTATGCTATAATTAGCACGTCACCATGCAAACTTATCTCCGATTGGCCATGGCTCAAAAACGTCCGGTTCAACAGCTCCGATATCCTCATATCATCCGGCGCAAGCTGTGCACTGTACGCCAGCCATGTCAGCCATCAGGTACTGTTGCCTGGTACCTTCTGAGAAAGCACAGTGCACTCTGAATAGGTGCCCTCAGATCGGCGGCCGCTGCCAGCACTATGACACAATGAAGACCAATGGGAGCGTTCGATTAGATATGCTCATTTCCTGCGCGGCCATAGGATCCTGGTCATTGGAGGTAGCCGGTAGCTGATAGCAGATCCGCCTGGATTCCAAGCGGGTAAGCGAGCAGGAAATACAGATACAAGTTAGGGCCAAACTACACAGCATTAGCCCCACCGATCCACGTATCGCTCGAGTGACGAACCGAAGGAGCACAGCCAACTCTCAGGGGGGCCTACACACCCGTCTCCCAAGCCCCCTCCTCTGGCTCTTTCCAGATCCATGCAAACCAACCCCAACCAGCAGCAGGCCACCAGGAGGGCCACCAGGAGGGTGGAGGTGGTATACTTGGTACTTTGATTTTCCGCTCCTCTTTCACTCGTTCGCCAACCTCAGCCACAGAGGCCGAAGAGTTTATGTCCCGCTGCTGACCCAGTTGGTGCGGACGGAGGTAGTACGTCGAAATGAGGTAGTCCGCGAGTGCGCCGACAACGACTGCACCGCCGACTCGTCCATTTGCGGAGAACGCACGTGAGCAGGAAGCACGCGAGTCGAAGCTACCACGGTAATATCATTAGGACCTACTTTGCCGTACCCACGACCAATCGACGGAGCACTTACTCGACGCCCCAAGCAATCCTCGCCAGCTGACCGGCTGCAGTTGTAACGCCCATATAATACGGCGCGCCCTGATCGTTCTTCACTCCGGCGTAGACGAGTAAACCGATCATAGCGACAGAGAAGAGGGAGATGATCAGGCGAGAATGCTGACCGAACAGTCGAGCAGTTGAGCGGATTCCAAGGCGCGCGTCGTCATGTTTGTCCTGAGAGTAGGGCGTTAATTGAGATGCATATAATATGGAAAAGGAGAGAGTGGAGCGAACCTGATGTGCATAGATCGTATCGTATGCTAGGGTCCAATAAATACCCGCGATGTATAAGGGAAGGCAAACGTCCCAGTTGACATTTCCAGTTATTGCGGACCATCCTAACATGGTGCCCCAGTTGAACGCCAGTCCTACAATTTCGATATGAATGTCCAATTAGTTCGGCGTGGGTGCAGACAGTAAGAAATGTGGGTGGTACATACCAAGGACGAACTGGGGCCAGTAGGTTATCCTTTTCATTAGTGGGTAGATGGCTACGATAGAGAGGGATGCTGCGCCGAGTAGGATACTGCAAGGTTCAGCCTCAGCACCCCATCACAAACTCTGTAGAACCAGTCTGTAGGCAGCAAGTATGCACCTATACCAGTTCAATTGGGCCAAAACTGCTGCTGCACCAGCCAACTGTACCCCAAGGAATCCGAAAGCTTGTCCAACTTTCAACATTCCACTAGCAAGCGGTCGCTCGCGTGTTCTCTCCACCTGAGCATCGAGTTTGCGGTCCCACAAGTCGTTGATGGTACATCCGGCGCCGCGCATGAGGAACGCGCCGGTACCGAAAAGTGCGAGTTGGGTGAAGGCAAATTGGTAAGGGACGGAGAGGGAATACGAGGCCATAGAAATCGTCCATGCTACGGTGCAATCAGCGTGATATGGAAAAGTCTGAAAGGAAACAGGACGAACCGCAAGGTACGTATAGCAAGAAGGTCCCAATGGGTTTGTCCACCCTCGCGAGCTGTGCATATGCTCTCCACCGATCCGGTATGAGTTTGTATCTCCTTTTCAGTTCATCTACATCCTTGGGTACGCCCCGTGGAGGTGTCGAGGCAGGCGTGGGCTTGCGCTCGCGTGGGCTGGAGATGCGCCTAGGGAACGGAAGGGTCTTATGGGTCGCAAATATGCGTATCTGTGTGTTGCAAAGCCATAACGGCGGTCTATAGCACGGTGCAAGTCGCAGTCGTGGGACGAGTGGAGGTCGAAACATCGGTCCTTTATCCCAGCTTTGACCCAAACTGAAATGCGGAGAGCTCAGCACAAAGAAGCAAAAAAGTTCAGGACACAGACAAGTAAGTGCAACTGCATCTCCAGTAACCTAGATAATTGGGGATCCACCCAAGACATGGGACGGCCACAACGGCATTGGAGACCCACCCTTCCTCGGTATACGGGCATAGAGAGTCATATGTTCTGTATATAACCATCGTGCGTCACTACTCCCTGCTCGTGAACCTTCATTCACACGTCGCACGCAGCGATGTGTCTTCATTTCAGCCGTGTTGAATACATTATTCCCGCGCTGCAGATAGAGACGACAATGTAGTTAGATATTATCAACGAAGAAAACCCCCCTCGTTAAAGTCATCAATCTTTGCACTCGCCCGCCAAGCCAAATGGAATTTGCTGAGCCGCCGTGGGGCATCCTTCAGTGCGTTTCTCTACCCTCCTTTTAAAGGTCACACTCGTTACGCTCGTCAACTTTCGAGGTGGACCCACTGTATGCTTGAACCTACCCACAAAGTTCAACTCGTCTACCTCTTTCCGCTCGAGGACGCGGAGGAGAGCCTCAGAGGTCACACCGTATTTGAAGGTTGGTATAATCCAATCGACTGCGAATGCGCTGCCCCCAGCCTGCTGGCAGGATTCTTCGAGTTTGAGGGGACCGCCTTGGAATGTGGCTGCAGGCTTCCTTCCAGGTCTGTGTTGACTCCTTTGTTCCGCCGCTGGAATATCATGTTACCGGCGCGGTTGAGAGGATACGGCTCGACTCGTGCTGATGGACAGATTGTATGAAATGGCACGTTGAATGGTGCATCCTCAGTAATATTTCTCTCTGGCTCCACTTCAGTACTGGTAAATGAAATCGCCCTCCTATGAGAACTCTGTTGGAGGTGCGGTCGGGAGGCTGGCCTGGAGTTAAAGATGGGATCAGCAGATAGTACAGTTGGTCCAAAGACCCCAACTTCCTCTAAGCTGAGTGGGGACAACATTGGATTGAACAGTGCTCACTGGTATCATTGGTTCGTCATTGAATGGGACAGTACCGGTCTCTGGTAGGAGCCTCAACCCCCAACCGACCTGCGGGGACGGAGATAGGAAAGGGCAAGTTGAAACTGAGTCGGGTCCATATCTAGTCCGTAATTTTGGGTCGTGAATGTGCAGTTGGCCATTCCTTCATCGAGGTACCAACAAACCTGCGGGCAGTCGAAAGGCGAAGGCCCTACAAGAGGTAGGCCACCCATTAGGATAGAGATTTGGTGCGGTTATGCGTTGTAGCGGTCACGTTGCAAATGACTTGGCCTGGCCACTCGTGGACTTGGTGCTGCAACATCCAGAAAGAGGACTGTACACTCGAATGTACTGGTATGCACTTCTGAAACGCCACTGGAGGTTCTATCGCTACGGTGAATCGACAGGGCACTGTCAACTACGAGTTACGAACTTACCCTGCGATAGTGGTGTCTCGAGAATAATTAAGCAAATTACCAGAATAATTAAGCACATTACCAGAGACATTTAGACTGTATTCCGTTGATGAAGCATGCCTTGCGGTTTCCGCGGCCATTAGGGACCGATCGCGCAAGAACGGGAAGGAAAACAGCTTGCCACTGTTGCGAGAGCCTTTTCGACCATAATTTCATGCACGAGTGGCATTTTTAACATCACTGTGCCCCGTGTACCTTCGTTGTGCTTTGCTTTGTTCCCTTCCGATCCACGCTACCAAGTCGGGCCGGTTCGGGTTCGGGACCAAAAGATAGGAACACGACGGGAGTTTGCTGACAGATTTGGTCTACACCTTCGAAGGACCCATGGCTTCGGATCCCCTATACTTACCTTTCAAGCGGTTCTTCAGCCTCGCCCAAGGTCATGGAGCACAAGCTTCCGCGCTTACACCACCGGACGAAGCTCCTCCACTGGTAGAGCATCAAGATGCGTAGGCGCTTTCACCCTCGAATAGAAAAGGCATATCATCTTGTAATTGCTTAAATCTCATACGCATACGCACAAGCGACTCAAAGGTGAGCGAAAACGAAAACAAAAATGAAAAAAGGTGCAGCAGCAAATGGCAATCAAATGCAGTACGACGCACGATGCATGGTTGGCAGAAGAGGGAGAGAAGGGGAAAAAGGTATTCTCGGGAGTCGACACTGCAGGAACAACATATTAAGCAAGTGTTTGCGTGCGTGCGTGCGTGCGTGATTGGGTTGAGCCGGGGTTCTGTTGACCAGTTCGTGGAGAGATTGGACAACGGGGGTGATTCGAAAGGGGGTGACGGAGGTACTTCGAGTGAGTCTGGTTTTAGACGGTCTTTCAGTCTGGAATCTGGCGATAGTGGTTTCGGAATGTTGAATTGAAGGGGGAGAAACATCGAGCGTTCGTTCATGGTGAGGTCGGAGCGGGGGAATAAATAATTTTTTAGGGGGTCGAAACGGATACGGAGTCGGGTTCGGGAGCGAGTTGGTATTGGCTGGTTGGTATTGGAAAGGGATGAGTAGGTAGGCCATAGAGGATTTTGTCCATCATCCTTTCGCTGGACTTTTCGCTCGCTCGCCATTCGAAGAGGGGTCACACGTTCGATCCTCGTCCTTTACGCGGGTGTAGCAGCGGCTCCATCGGCGGACTGCTGTTGTGCTATCTCCCGACTAACGCGGCGCTCCTTCTCACTCTCAAGCTGATTGTAGAGCAAGTACAGTGCCTTCTCATTCGCTTCGGGCGTACCCTGAATCGTGAACATCCGCTCGCCAGTATCATCGTGTGGGCCCTTGGCGATGCTGATCTTGCTGCCGCTTAGACGACGAATCTCCGTAATCTTGGTCCCAGCACGCCCAATGATGCACCCGACCATGTCAGATGGGATCGATATGTTCTGTGTGCGGATCTGCGCGCCGTTGGCAGCGGCCGATCCATTTGTGGTAGGAGTAGGAGAAGAGGCAGAGGGAGGAGCGACAGTAACTGTTGGCGGGGTTACAACGGTGACAAGGGGGACGTTTGGAGCAATTGACGCAAGGGAGGATGCAGCGGCCGAGCTGAAAGCCGTGGAGGCGTTGGTCGAGCGGCTGTGAACGGAGCTGAAATCGGCAAGGGAGACGCGGCGGGAGACGTCGACGATAGCGGCAGAGAGGCTGGCTGGATTGTTGTATGCCGTTGCGGTGGACGCACGACGGCCGTTCAATCCAGAGATAGCCGTGACCGCGTCGTTACCGGCCGCACCAGGGTGGTATAAGACTGTGCCAAGGCCGCGCTCCCAATCCTCCAGGAGGCACTTTCCAATCTCCGCAATAGCTTTGCCGATTGCGTCTGGCGCACCTTGGACTTCGACAATGCGTTCCGTAGATTGGGGAAGCATATCCTTTTGGGCGACCATGCGGGCACCAGAGACGTCTTGGATGTTCTTGATTTTGAGTCCGTTGCGGCCAATGATGGTGCCCATTAGGTTGTGGGAGATGAGGAGGCGGATGATGGTGTGGTTTGAGGGGGCAGAGGGGGCGGAAGAGGACGTCGGGGCGGAAGTGACAAGTTGGTGGAGGATGGATGAGTAAGCCTGTAGAGTGTAGTGACAAATGTGTGTCAGTTGTCTGTCTCTCTGTCTGCAAGGTGAGATGATGGCGGAACGAATGAGAAGAGCCCACGTCGAGCCCGCGGCGGGCTGCATCGAGGTGAGACATATTCGGGCAGTGTCGACGAGCAGGATGTTCGAGAGGGTAGAACAGAGAGCTGGTGGGGCTTAGCCGCCTAAAATGGCAAGAGGGAGATAATCGAACATTCGCCACACGATACGCCCATCACCCATCAACCGAAAATTAAAGAAGACGAAACGGAGAAGGCGGTGACAATGACGAGTAGTGGTTCGTTTGTTCATTCGAGATCGTGCTGTCCGTCAGACGCGATCATTCAATGGAGGCCCAGCAGTGGCGGTCCACCCCGCGCGCAGGAGTTTAAAAAAAATGCGTCTACTGACGACAGAAGCGAATTTCTATACATGCTCTCACCTTTGCGACGCCGGCGACGCTCCCAGAGACGGAGAGGACGCGCTCGTGCACGCCAGGCATAACTTTGGAAACGCCTGCTTTGACGCCAGTGTGTTCGCGGAGATCAGCGACATTCTTGCCCTGCTTGCCGATTATGATGCCCGCATCGCGCGTGCTGACGAGAGCCCGCAGCGTCAGCGTGTCGCTCGAAGGGGCGGCGGTCGTCGACGAGCCAGCTGCGCCCGTGGGCGAGTCGTGGGTCGTCTCTGACGTTGCCTGGGCTGAATGAGGTAGCAAAATGATGAGCGGCCAGAGTCGTTAGGAATATTATGCAGAAATGCTTACAGGCGTCTTGGGGGACAGGATTGGCGGAAGCGGGATCGGACATGGAGAGGGATAAGAGGCGGTGGCGGTGGTGGTGGTGGATGAGGGAGAGTAGAAAAAAGGTAGGCGGTCTCGGAACGGGCAGTCGTCTCGAGCGAGGGTGGTGGTGGGAAGAGTCAGAGTTGCTTTGCGCTCTGCTTTGGACCCCTTCAGTTAGTGTCCTGTCTCTTGGCACTTAGAAATCTGTTACAATATTTCAACAAAATATTTCCTTTTATCTTTAGAATCTTTCGTGACGATCCCTATGAGGTATTCACCCCAACCCGCTAGCACACATGCTCTATCTCGCCTCCAGCCCTCTCCCGCGGCCCAAGATCACGCCCAATAGTCCTCTCAAACACCTCCATCATGAATCCAAACAGATTCCTCGTCAGCGCTGCGTCCCACCGACCCTTGCTTGACTCATCCCGGATAAACGCGTGCTGCGCTTGCACCTCAAGGAACTACGCGATCACCATTAGCTCTAAATGTTGTGTAAGGATACTCTGAACGCACCGAACAAGCCACGTTGGCGTCTTCCAGCGTCTTACGAATGAGATCTCTCCCCGCGCGAGGAACATGTGTGTCCCGTTTACCGAAGATCATCTAAGGGTGGTTCAGCATCGCCTTGAATGTTACCTATAACTCTCTACTCGTCCACTTACTACCAACTCGGCTTTGTCTGGCCCACTGAGCGCTCCCACCTTGACCTTCTCTAGGGAATCGTCCCCG
>Ga0307513_10010679_pt1 | contig 11490 bp, 5 predicted proteins | sample 15_EM_MG_FD_202174 | JGI IMG/M metagenome (GOLD analysis project Ga0307513, IMG submission 202174) | Populus trichocarpa ectomycorrhiza microbial communities from riparian zone in the Pacific Northwest, United States - 15_EM | ecosystem: Host-associated > Plants > Roots > Unclassified | place... | reverse complement strand
ATGCTGTTCTCACCAAACCCCTGAATCTCATCAGCCGTGTTTGAGATTCTGTGTTTTAAAGCATCCTTAGTTTATCGGAAATAGTCATCATCCTGCCGAGTGGCCGCAACCCATAACTCGGCGACCGGATGTGAGCGGTCAAACCTCGTCGTGAAAGAGAAGTTCAACAACGCTTTGGGGTAAATAAATGTCCCCGCCGTCACTTGCCGGTGACGGCGGGGACATTTTGCGTAAAACAACTTTCGCCACATCGCTGCGCACAAAAGATGCTAACGCCAGACAGCACGCATCTTAGCGCATCTTGTGGCATCTGCTCAACCTTTATCTTCGTCCGGGGAGATGTTTTCAGATGATGCGCGCCAGCCATTGCAACACACGCTTCCACGCACACGAAACTCTCCTGAACCACGTCTCCGGTTAGCGCGTCGCGCGTCGTAACGATTTACGACCCGACCGCCAAATCGTCCAGCGCAAGAGGTGAGTTTATGTCCACAGATCGTGCCAATCGGCAATCGTTCCTGTCGTTCGTGATGTTCTGCGCGGCCTTCGTCGTGTTGTTCGCCCTGCCGTCGAGCGCGGCGGCGCAGATGGCGGAGTCGCAGATGTCAACTTCGCCGCCGACGGTGATCAGGGAAGAGGCGAATCCGACGCCGGAGCCGCCCGCAGAGTCTCCGTATCAGCCTCTACCGACGCCGACTCCAACCCCGACGCCAACGCCCGACCCGGCTAACCAGGACTTAGGCTTGGACGAACCGTCCATCGGCGACGAACTGTTGCAAGACGAGCCGCCCGTCCAAAACTCTTCCGGCCCAGCGTCGGACAGCGAGCGCGCTTTCGTCTCGCTCGATTACAAGGAGACGCACTCGGACATAGAGGGCGGCGGGAGAATCTCGGAGGAGCCGAACTCGATCCCGTATGAGTACACCACGGCGTCGAGCGGTCGCTCCCCGTGCGAGCGCACGGTCAAGGCGAGCGTCGTCGCGTTCGATCAGGTGTTCTTCTGGAATCGTCTCGGCGCGGTGCAGCCGCAGGGCATGATCTTCGCGCTGCGCCACAACGTCGTGCCGATTGACTGGCGCAAGGGATTGACGCCCGGCAACGTTCGCCTGCGCGGCGACAAACGACCGCGCCCGCTTGTGCTGCGCATGAACGTCGGCGACTGTTTGCAGATTGATTTCCAGAATTTGCTCAACCCCTCTCCGGTTGACGAGGAGCAGCCCGCCACGCGCCACGCTTCCATCCACGTCGTCGGCATGCAACTCGTCAACGACATCAAGGACGACGGCTCGAACGTCGGCCAGAACCCTAATCCTCCCGGCGGCCTCGTCGCCCCCGGCGGGCGCACCACCTACACGCTCTATGCCGACGGCAGCATGAAGGAAGGCGTCCACCTGATGTACAGCGCGGGCGCGACGACCACCGGCGAAGGCGACGGCGGCCAGATTCCGCCGGGTCTGTTCGGCGCGGTCAACGTCGAACCGCGCGGCGCGGAATGGTATCGCAGCCAACTGACGCGCGATGAAATGCGGATGGCGACCACCGGATTCACGCCGGGCGGCCAGCCGATCATCAACTACAACGCCGTCTATCCGTGGTGGCATCGCTATCGCGGCCTCCCGATCCTGAAAATCCTGAACAAGAACAAGATCATCGTGCATCAGGATTTGAACGCCATCATCACCGGGCCGGGGCGCGGCAGATTCCCCGCCGGTACTTTCAAGGACATCCCGGTCGTCGCCCCGAACCGCGATTGGCCGTTCCGCGAGTTCACCATCATCTATCACGACGAGATCGGCGCGGTGCAGGCGTTCCCGCATTTTGAAGACGGGCATCCCGAAAATCTCGAATTCACTTTGCACGGCAGCCGCGACGCCTTCGCCATCAACTACGGCGCGGGCGGCATCGGCTCGGAGATTCTCGCCAACCGTCTCGGCGTCGGCCCGATGAAGGATTGTAAAGAGTGTCTGTTTGAAGAGTTCTTCCTGTCGGCGTGGGCGGTGGGCGACCCGGCGATGGTCGTGGATCGACCGGCCAACGCGCCGTGCAATGCGGACGACCTGCGCGAAGGGCGTTGCACCGGCACGCCTACTAATCCGAACTTCAACGTGCCGCCGGGATTCAAGGCGACGAAAGCCTTCTACCCGCAAGACCCTTCCAACGTTCACCACAGCTATCTCGGCGACCACGTCAAGCAGCGCATCGTGCATGCCGGACCGAAAGAGCACCACATCCACCACCTGCACGCGCACCAGTGGCTCAAGTCGTCGGACGGCGAGGGGTCGTCTTACAACGACAGTCAGGCGCTCGGACCGGGTTCGGGTCACAACCTTGAGATCACGCACAGCGGCGGCGGCAATCGCAACCTGACCGTCGGCGACTCGATCTTCCATTGCCACTTCTACCCGCACTTCGCGCAGGGCATGTGGGAACTCTGGCGCGTCCACGACGTGTTCGAGGAAGGCACGCGGCTCGACTTCTTCGGTCGTCCGGCTTCGGGCGCGCGCGCTCTGCCCGACGCGGAAATCATGCGCGGTACGCCCATCCCGGCCATCGTGCCGCTGCCCGGCGGTTCGGCGGCGAACATGGCGAAGTACGCGATGGCTCCGATGCCGCAGGCGCAGGCGCAGATCGTCAACGGGCAGGTTCAGGTAACGGGGGCGGGCAATCCCGGCTTCCCGTTCTTCGTGCCTGCGAAGATGGGTCATCGCCCGCCGCACCCGCCGCTTGACACCGAGTTTGACGCGGGTCTGCCGCGCCACATCATCTTCGACGCGCGCGTCGCGCTCGAAGAACACACGCGCACGAGTTTCGACAAAGTGATCGCGGACATCATGGCGCAGGAGATTCGCGAGACGGGCGAACCCGTCGAAGTGGCTGCGATGAATTATCACGCGCAACCCACTCACCCCAGCTATCGCACGGACGGCACAGCCGCGCCGTTTCTCACCAACGGGCTGCCGCCCATCGCGGGCGCGCCCTTCGCCGATCCGTGCGTGACGGATCGTTTCCCGACCGCCGGAGAACCCATTCTCACGGTTGCCCCGCGCGGTCGCCCGGTCACTTATAAGGGCGTCATGTTCCAGTTCGACATGACGATCAACAAGGCGGGCTGGCACTTCCCGCAGACGCGTATCGAATCGCTGTGGCGCGACTACGACCCGATCCGGCTCGGCCAGCGCGCGCCCGAACCGCTCTTCTTCCGCGCCAATCAGGAAGACTGCATCACCTTCAAGCACGTCAACTTGATCCCGAATGTTTACCGCGTTGACGACTTTCAGGTGCGCACGCCGACCGACATCGTCGGCCAGCACATCCATCTCGTGAAGTTCGACGTGACCTCTTCGGACGGCGCGGGCAACGGCTGGAACTACGAGGACGGCACGTACGCTCCCGATGAAGTCAAACACCGCATCGACGAGATCAACCGCGTCGGCGGCATATTCACTCCCACGGGCGGGCGGCGTTTGCTGACGGCGCAAAATCACCCGTTCTTCGGCGTCCCGGCGCAGACCACCATCCAGCGTTGGCTCGTCGACGACGTGGGTCAGAGCGTGGCCGGGAATCGCACCCTGCGCAACGCCTTCACGCACGATCACTTCGGCCCGTCCACACATCAGCAGGGCGGACTCTACGCCGGTCTGATCATCGAGCCGCGCAACTCCGCCTGGTATCACAACGAGACGGGCGCACTGCTCGGCGGTCCGGCGCAACAACGCGACGACGGCGGCCCGACCACTTTTCAGGCCGTGATCATCACGTCCGATCCGAAGTTCAGCTACCGCGAATTCCTGCTCGAATTTCAGGACTTCCAACTCGCTTACCTGAAAGGCGGCGGCATTGACGGCAACGGCAAGGCCATCCCCGACCCGGAACGCGCCGTCAACCCGCCGGGCAGAAACGAAATACCTCTGCCGCCTTTCTTCCTCGGCACAGGCCCCTTCGGCCCGGACACCGCGTTGTTGAAACGTCCCGCGCACGGTCGTTGCCCGGACGGCGAACCCGCGCCGTGCCCGGAGATCATCGCGGCTGACGACCCCGGCACGTTCTCCGTCAACTATCGCAACGAGCCGATCCCGTTGCGCGTGCGCGACCCGAACACCAACAAGCAGGCTGCCGGTACACAGGGCGACCTCTCGCACGTCTATCGCAGCATCGCGCGCGTCGATCCGGCTTTGAACACCGCCGGCCCGTACCCGCCGCTGACGGCTGATGTCGGTCCTTACGATCCGTTCACGCCGCTCCTGCGCGCGTATGAGAACGACAACGTCGAGGTGCGCGTGCTCGTCGGCGCGCACGAAGAGGGACACAACTTCAGCATCAACGGCATCAAGTGGCTCTTCGAGCCTTTCGACCCGGACTCCGGCTACCGCAACTCGCAGATGATGGGCATCTCCGAGAAGTACGACTTCCTCGTCCCGCGCATGCCGAAGAACGCCAGAACGTCCGACTATCTCTACAAGCCCGGCACGGCTGTAGACGATCAGTGGAACGGTCTGTGGGGTCTGTTCAGGGCTTACAGTTCCTCGCGTCAGGACCTCGTCAAGTTGCCGAACAACAAGCACGGCTTCGGGCCGGGCGCGAGTAACCCCGGTGACTTCAGCGGCGTCTGTCCGAAGTATGCCGCCACCAATAATGCGAGAAACTACACGGTCGCGGCTTATCTGGCGCGCGACATCCTGCCGAGGAATCGGTTGGAGTTCAACGGGCAGAACGGCTACACCTTCAGCGTGCAGGACAACGACCCGAACAGCCCGACCTACGGCGACGTTGAAACCGGCCCGCTGCACGACCCAACCGCGATCATCTTCGTCAACCTGACGGCGACGAAAGGCACGCCCGCCGACCTCGACTCAACCGGCAAGTACGCGCGCCCGAACGTCGAGCCGCTCATCCTGCGCGCCAACGCGGGCGACTGTATCAACGTCACGCTCCTGAACCGGCTGCCGGAGAAAGCTCCCGACCTGCCCGGTTACAACACGATGCCGATGATCGTCGATTACTTCAACGCCAATCAGGTCATCCCATCGTCGCACGTCGGGCTCCATCCGCAGTTGGTCTTCTTCGACGTGACGAAGGGCGACGGCATGAACGTCGGCAACAATCCCGTCCAGACAGCCCCGCCGGGCGGCTCTGTGACGTATCAGTGGTATGCGGGCGACATCTACATCGACCCCGACACCAACTTCGGCACGGCGGTGCCAATCGAGTTCGGCGCGACGAACCTCTCGTCCTCCGACCCGATCAAGCACAGCAACAAGAGCGCCATCGGCTCGCTCATCATCGAACCGCAGGGCAGCACATGGGTGGTTGACCCCGACTCGACGCACTCGGCGACGGTCAAACTCGACGGCGAAGCCGCCTTCAATTGCGTCCGCGCTCCCTGCATCGACACCCGCGAGACGTTCCGCGAACAAGTCTTGCAGTTCCAGAACGACATCAACATGAGGTTCGGCGACGGCAGCCCCGTCCCGAATCTGGCGGAATCGGAAGACCCCGAAGACTCGGCGCAAAAAGCGATCAACTATCGCACCGAGCCGATGTGGACGCGCCTCTGCTACTTCCCGTCGCTGCCGCTGACGGGCGGTGATCCGAGGATGCCGCAGGTCGGCTGCCCGAACCCTGCGGAATCGACGCACCAGATCGATATGACCAACGCACTGCACAACACGCAGATCGGCGGGCGCGATCCCGTGACACCGATCTTCACGGCCTCGACCGGCAAACAGGTGCGCTTCCGCGTCCTGCACTCCGGCGGCCACGCGCGCAACAATGTCTTCATGGTACACGGCCACATCTGGCAGGAGATGCCCTACCAGACCGGCACGAAGTCCACCGTCATCGGGTTCAAGGACGACTCGCCGTGGCACGGTTCGCAGTACGGCCACGGGCCTTCCAACCACTTCGACGTGGTGATCAACGGCGCGGGCGGCAGGTTCAACGTCACGGGCGATTACCTGTACCGCACGTTCCAGTCGTTCCAGTTCGACGGCGGCATCTGGGGACTCTTCCGCGTCGGACCGCCCGAACCTGACCCCGGCGGAGATAAGGGCGGCGACCTCGAACTGGAAGGCGGCGGCGGCGGTGGCGGCGACCAGCCGTAGGCCACGTGAATTGACGTGAGCTAACCGATTCGGACGGCGGGGCGACGCCGTTTAAACAAGCGTCGCCCCGCCGTCCGAATCGAAAATCAAGACAACAATTTTCCGCGCCCCGGAATGTCTGAAAAGGGCGCGCTCGAATCAGCGGCTCTCTCGCGCATCAGGCCGCGCAGATGAAATCTCGATGAAGGAAAGATGAAGAGAGATGAACCAGCCGATCCCCGCCCGCGTTTCGTTTGAAACCAGCGATCTCATGCTCGCGAGTTTTCTGCGCTGCCGCAGTTTCATGCTCCGGGGCATCAAACGCCAGAACGGCAAGACCGTCTTCGTCTTCGACGACTCCGCGCCGTTACGCCAATCCCTGCTCGACTACGCCAACGATGGCACGGTCGCCGTGCGTTCCTTCTGCTCGACTATGCGAGACTTGAAGGCCATCACGCGCTGACCGTACCGCGCGCCGCGCGCACCCCCACGCGCCCGCGCGACGGGCGGCGGCAACAAAATCAACGAACGCGTCCGGCGCGTGCCCGAACTCGACCCGCCGCCGCGCCGGCTCGCAGAAGCGACAAAATTTCACCAGTGATGAACAGGGCATTTATGACGAACACAAACCGCACTCGCAAAACGATCCTGATCGGCAAAACGATCCTGACGTGCATCGTGCTCGCAAGTTCGGCGGGCGCATCCTTCGCGCAGAGGCCGCGCTCGGGGATGCCGCCGCCTCCGCCGTCGCCGCAACCCACGCCCGTCAATGCGAGCGCGACGAACGCCGTCGCCGTGCCTCCCGCGTCCAACGCGCCGCAGCAGATCTCGCGTGAGGGCATCAACGTCGAGTTCAAGGTCGAGCCGGTGGTCAAGACCGAAGGGCTGCTGGAAGGCAAAGAGGCGTCCGTCTCGTTCTCGGTTAAAGATGCGACGACCGGGCAGCCCGTGACCAACCTCCGACCGGCGGCGTGGATCGACGAGCGCGCGCGCGGGACAACCTCCACCGACATCAAAGCGTGCCGCGAGAAGGTGCAGTCGTTCCTGACGGCGCAACTCAGCCAGCGTCCCGACATCGACCTCAACTCCTATTACGTGCTCGCGCTCAACGAAGAGGCGAACATCTCCGTCATCGACCCGCTGCTCGGCTTCGGCACGACGAAACTGCTCACGCTCGTCTTCCTCAAAAGCCCCGGCGAAGATTGGGTGATGAGCGCGGACCGACGCTGGCTCTACGTCTCGATGCCGCTCGTCAATCAGGTCGCCGTCGTTGACACGGCGACGTGGAAGGTGGTCGCGAACCTCGACACCGGCGCGCGGCCTACGCGCGTGCGCCTGCAAGCGGACGGCAAATATTTGTGGGTCGGGACGGACGGCCTCACCGATGCGGCGGCGGGCGGCGTGACGGTCATCGACACGGCGACGGCGAAGGTGGCCGCGAACATCACGACGGGCGCGGGGCATCACGAGATCGCCTTCAGCCCCGACGACCGCTTCGCCTTCATCAGCAACCGGGCGGACGGCACGCTCTCCGTGGTAGAGGTGGCGCGGCTCGCCAAAGTGAAAGACCTCAAGACGGGCGCGAGTCCGTCGTCGCTCGCTTTCTCGCCGCTCGGTCGCGCCGTCTACGTCGGGCACGAGGGCGACGGCGCGATCACCGTCGTTGACGCCGTGAGCCACGCCGTCACGGCGACCATTCCGGCCAAGCCGGGCATCACGTCCGTCCGCTTCGCGCCCGACGGACGCTACGGCTTCGTCGTCAACCCGAAGGAGAACGCCGTCTACATCTTCGACGCCTCGACCAACCGGATGCTCCACCACGTCCGGATCGCCGACACGCCCGATCAGGTCACGTTCACCAAGCAGTTCGCCTACGTCCACGCGCTCGGCAACGAGCACGTCTCGATGATCAATTTGTCGGAGGTCGGCAAGGGCGGGGTCGAAACGTCGGTCGCGCGTTTCCCCGGCGGGCAGAAAGCCCCCGATCTGGCGGCGAGTCGTGCGACGGCGGATGTCGTCATCCCCTCGGCGGAACAGAACGCGGTGCTCGTCGCGAACCCCGCCGACAAGATGATCTACTATTATCAGGAAGGCATGGCCGCGCCGATGGGCAGCTTCACGAACTACAAGCGCGTGCCGCGTTCGCTGCTCGTCTGGGACGCCTCGTTGCGCGAAACCGCGCCCGGCGTCTATTCGGCCAAGACGCAACTCACCGCGCAGGGCAACTACGACGTGGCCTTTCTGCTCGACTCGCCGCGCATCGTCAACTGCTTCGAGATGTCGATCAAGGAGAACCCGGAATACGAGAAGAAGAGGGAGGTGGCGATCAGGGTCGAGCCGATGTTGAAGGAGCGCACCCTGCGTGTGGGCGAGAACGTGCAGTTGCGTTTCAAGGTGACGGACCCGGCATCCAAACTGCCGCGCGGCGGCCTGAAAGACATGGGCGTGCTCACGTTTCTCTCGCCCGGCCACTGGCAGGAACGCCACTGGGCGAAGCCGCTCGGCGACGGCGTCTACGAGATCAACTTCGTTCCTCCGCGGTCTGGGGTTTATTATATCTTCTTCCAGTGTCCTTCGCTCGGCGTCGCCTACAGGCAGATACCGCATCTGATTCTCAACGCCGAAGCGACCGCGAAGGCCGGACAGTAACAGCACGAACGACCCATCCCCGCGAACGGCGCGGCGAGCGTTCGTGAGAAATTTTTTTGAGAGGTTAGAAACGCCATGTCTATCACGCACGCAAACGAACATCGCCGCCGTCGCCGCGCGTTCGTCAAATTCTTCCGCGTCGCCGCGTTCGTCGTCGTCGCCGCGCTCGGCTGCGGAAGTCTCGCCCACGCGCAGAACGTTGAGCCGCCGCGACCGGAACCGCCGCGGCCACACCTGCCGCTGCCGATCCCACCGGAGCGACGCTCACCGAGCACGCCAAAACCACCGGCGCAGCAACCGAACGCTGCGTCCAAGCCGACTCAACCGTCAACCGTGCCCGCGCCTTCCGCGGAGGCTTCGGCGGCGCAGAAGTATTTTACGGACGTTGAACTCATCAACCAGAACGGCGAGAAGATGCGACTCTACAGCGACGTGCTCAAGGATCACGTCGTCGTCGTCAACGCCTTCTTCGCCACCTGTCAGGGCAGTTGCCTGCCGATGAATCGCAACCTTGAGAAGTTGCAGGCGGCCTTCAAGGAGCGGATGGGCAAAGACCTCTACATCGTCTCGATCAGCGTTGACCCGACCGTTGACACGCCGCAGGCTCTCAAAGAGTACGCGAAGAAGTTGAGCGCCACGCCCGGCAGGTTGTTTCTCACCGGGAAGAAAGAGAACGTCGATTGGGCGCTCTACAAACTGGGGCAGTACGTCGAGCAGCGCGAGCAGCATACCAATGTCTTCATCATCGGCAACGAGCGCACCGGCCTCTGGAAGAAAGCCTTCGGCCTCGCGCAGCCGGACGAGTTGGTCAAGATCGTCGAGAGCGTGCTGGAAGATAAACCGGCGGCGGCGACCGGCAAGACCCCCGGCGGCAACTAATGCGGCCTGACTCCACACGGCAACTCCGCGCGCTCGTCGCGCTGTTATTCATCGCGTGCGCAGCGGGCTTCTACCTGTCGCTTCCGCGCGCGGCGTCGCGCGTCTCGGCGCAGGCGAACGCGCCCGCCGCCGGTCAGGCTCAGGCGTCTTCGTCCGTCGTCGCGCTGACGCCGGAAGAGAAGCGCGGCAAGCAGATTTACCTGCGCGGCACGAGCGCGTCGGGCAGAGAGATCACGGCTTACCTCGGCGAGGCGTCGCTCGAAGTGCCGGGGAGCGCGATGACCTGCGGCGGGTGTCACGGCGCGGACGGCGAGGGCAAACCCGAAGGCGGCGTGACGCCCTCGAACATTACGTGGGCTGCGCTCACCAAGCCTTACGGCATTGTGCATGCGAGCGGGCGCAAGCATCCGCCCTATACCGAGCGCGCCGTCGAACTCGCCCTCACGCGCGGACTCGACCCGGCGGGCAACCGTCTGCTCAACATCATGCCGCGCTACCAGATGGCGCGCGAGGACCTGAACGATCTTATCGCTTACCTCAAGCGACTCGGCACGGACCGCGATCCGGGTCTGACCGACAAAGAGATTCGCATCGGCATGCTCGTGCCCGCGAAAGGCGCGCTCGCTGATCTGGGACAGGCGATCAAGTCGGTCGTCGCGGCCTACTTTGAAGAGGTCAACAGTCAGGGCGGAATTTACAATCGCAAGATCGAGTTGAAGTTCGCGGAGACAGGCGACGCGGCGGCGGCAACGGTTGCAAACGCCGAACGCCTGATCACGGACGAACAAATCTTCGCCCTCTCCGGCGCGGTCATCGCCGGGGCGGACAGAGAGATCGCCACGCTCGCGCAAAACTCGGAAGTGCCGCTCGTCGCGCCCTTCACGCTCTACCCGCCCATCACTGCCTCCGTCAACCGGCAAGTCTTCTACCTGCTCTCCGGGATAGACGATCAGGCGCGCGCGCTCGTCGTCTTCGCCGCGCAGAAGTTTGCCGACGACAAGACGACCGTCGCGCGCGCGGCCATCGTCTATCAGGAGAGCGAACTCAACGCGGGCGTGGCCTCGGCCATCGAGGAACAGGTAAAAAAAGCCGGGTGGGGCGCGCCCGCGAGTGTGAAGTACGCGCGCGGGAAGTTTGACGCGGCGGCGGTCGTGCGCGAGTTGAGCGCGAAGGGCGTCAACACGGTCTTCTTGATCAGCGGCGGCGAAGACCCGCGCGCGTTGCTCGCGGCGGCGGAGAAGTCGAACTGGACGCCCGCGCTCTACCTGCCCGGCGCGCTGACGGGCAAAGACATACTCGACGCGTCGCCCACGTTCAAGGGCAGAATCTTCCTCTCGTTTCCGACCGTGCCGACGGACGTGAAGCCCGCCGCTCTGGAAAACTTACGCGCGCTCGCCGCCAAGTATAAGCTCCCGCAAGGCCACGTCGCCGCGCAGATTTCGGCCTACGTCTCGGCGCAACTTCTGGTCGAAGGCTTGAAGCGCGCGGGGCGCGACCTGAGCCGCGAGAAGTTGATCGCCGCGCTCGAAGGACTCTACGAGTACGATACGGGATTGACGCCGCCGCTCACCTACGGCCCCAATCGTCGCGTCGGTGCGGCGGGCGCGTACATCGTCACGGTCGAACCGGAGAAGAAACAGTTTGCCCCGGCGAGCGGCTGGATCGGGATCAAGTAGGGACGGGCGACGAGAAAAACGTGGGTCGTAGCGCGTGACGGGCAAAGCTTGAGAGCCGGGGGAGCAGTTGATCCGGCTATTCAGACCGCTATAAAGCGAGAGGGGCGTGAACAATCACGCCCCTCTTGTTTTATAGCTAGAGCAATTTTCAGATGGAGGTAGAACAATCGCTATAACTGTAGGGGCAGGGCTCGTCCCTGCCCGCG
>Ga0307513_10010678_pt1 | contig 11491 bp, 9 predicted proteins | sample 15_EM_MG_FD_202174 | JGI IMG/M metagenome (GOLD analysis project Ga0307513, IMG submission 202174) | Populus trichocarpa ectomycorrhiza microbial communities from riparian zone in the Pacific Northwest, United States - 15_EM | ecosystem: Host-associated > Plants > Roots > Unclassified | place... | reverse complement strand
CCTGGTCGGATTCGCTGTGGGCGCAGAGTAGCTTTGGGGACAGAAAGAGAGTCATAAGGAGTTTGAAGAAGTGGCTTGTGGATAACCGGGATGCTTGTGCCCGCGTCGCCTGCCGAGATACGGGCAAAACGAGTACAGTGGGATCCCGAACTGTCAGGGAACGGTACTAACCTCGGCTTAGTGATTGATGCTGCTCTCGGAGAGATCCTTACTACCTGTTCCAAGATGGAGTGGCTCATCGACCATGGTCAATATGCGCTCCGACCGGAGCGCCGCCGCACAAATCCTATGATGTTCTATAAATCATCCAAGGTGTACTATGAACCCCTAGGAGTCGTCTCTGCCATCGTTTCATGGAACTATCGTACGCTTTGCCTCCATTTTACAATATCAAGTTGCTTATGAACCCTCAGCGCTGCACAACTGTTTCTCACCTATTTTGGCTTCCTTGTTTTCTGGTAACGCGATCGTCGTCAAGTGCTCCGAACACGTTATTTGGTCAACAAGCTGGTTCATTCAGGCCGTCCGACACTGTCTCGTAATTTGTGGACATCCTCCTGATCTCGTTCAACTGGTTTGCTGCTACCCTTCAGAGGCCGAGGCTCTTACCACATCCCCGTATATCAAGTACGTCTCATCTTCACTCTTCCTGACACTCTTGACCTCCTCTGTTCTTAGACACATAACGTTCATCGGTAGCGAGACAGTCGGCCGCAAGGTCCTGCAAGCCGCAACCACTCATATGACACCTGTGACCCTCGAACTCGGAGGCAAGGACCCCGCTGTCATTCTTCCAGAAACCAATCTGAACAGATCAATGCCCCTTTGGATGCGCGGAGTTTTGTGCGTAGTTGACTGTGTGACAGCGTTACCTTGTCTCACCATTACGCCCTCATTAGCCAAAACGCCGGCCAAAATTGTATCGGCATCGAACGCTTCCTGGTGCACAACTCGCAGCACGATGAGCTAGTCAGGCTTTTCGCAGACCGCGCCCAAAGACTCCGCTTTGGTCCCTGCCTTGCAGACGCTGGTGGTGACGGCGTCGTTGCACCCGTAGACTGTGGAGCGATGATTTCCACGGATCGGTTTGAAGAAATTGAACGGCTTCTCCATGATGCAGCACAGGAAGGCGCTGAAGTTGTGCTTGGTGGACATGGATGGAGGCACCCTTACGTAGAACAAGGAATGTACTTCGCCCCGACTGTTGTCGCAGGTGTGGCACCCACCATGGAGTTGGCACAGACCGAAAGTAAGTACATACCCGTATCATTGTGTCTGACCTTGCCTAAATCCTCTGGCAGCGTTTGCCCCTATCGTTTGCATCATACCATACGAATCAGTGGACGCGGCGATTGCGATCGCCAACGGAACTCGATACGGCCTTGGCGCCAGTGTTTGGGGCCCTCGAGAGCATGAATGCATTCGGGTAGCTCGTTCGCTTGAGTGCGGAATGGTATCCGTCAACGATTTTGGGGTGTTCTACGTGAGTTTCGGCGTTTTCCCCATATCCTTAACCGATGCTGACACATACTATAGATGAAGTGGGTACAGTTGTCGTCGAGAGACGTTGTTCTAATGGATTCACAACAGCCAAGACTTGCCATTCGGAGGAGTCAAAGGGTCTGGATTCGGTCGATTTGGTACGCTGCTCCATATGAGGTAGGACTGACTGCTGGGACTGACCTTGCTTGGAAGCCGGCCCCGAAGGCTTGCGAGCACTCACTGCCCCTAAAGCCGTGACGGTTGATCGCTGGCCATCCCTTATCCAAACGAGCATCCCAGTCGTCTTGGACTACCCCATTCGATCTATGGTCAAAAGCTGGTAAGTCACGGTTGAGGTACTTAGTTGACGAGGTCTCATCGCATCGCCCATAGGGATTTCATTTCTGGCCTGGTGGGACTGTTCTATGGTGGCTCCCTCTCTGAAAGAGTGGAAGGCGTGTGGTGCATGATCCGAGCATCTTTCTAGGGTCTTTATCTTGCTAGACTTGTCTAACCAGATGTTCTCGCCTCTTACGAACAACAATCCGGACGAATATAATGAGTTCTGAAGCGTGTCTACAATTACAAACAGTGCATGCAATACAGTGCTATGCTGGGAAGCTGAAATACGAATTCGAAGGGTCAACGTACGATAGGCGGGATACCGTTGGTGTAAGATTACCCTCGTCCCATGGTGCGAAGTCGTAGGCTAGATCTTCCGATGTCTCGTAGTCTACATCCGGCGGTAGAACAGGAGTCAAACGGAGAGGGCTGTGCGACTGGCTCGGTTTGGCTTGTCTCCATACCAACTTGTCGACCCTCGAAGCCATTAGTGCGTGCAGGGTGGGCCGAAGACGTGTTATGGAAGAGACAACAAGGAGCTCAAGTCGGCGACATCCTATTCCTTGAGTTGCTCTTAACGAGAGGAAGTCCAAAAGTTCGAATGGGTCATCCCGCAGATATATAGACATCCGCATCTCGACTAGACGTGTGCAATATCTTGTACCCAGCACATGAAGGAAATTGAGATTTGAGTCTGCATTCAGGTTGGACTGAACGCGATGGACAGAACTACCATACAGCTCAAGTGTCTTGATGTGTGGCAAGAGTTCAAAAAGTCGCTCCATAGACGTTCGTGACAATATTGGGGGGATTTTCAATGTCACCACCTTTTCAAACAGGATAGGTACCGTGGTTATCCGATTTAAGAGATTTGCCTGCTGAACCTCCCAAGTAGGGAGGGTCAGTCGAGTGATATCATCTAGATTGTATGCGACCTGATGAGTGATGAGGCCATTCGGGGTTCCCAATCGAAGAGTGATAATGTGTGAGGTCGAGAATTCATTTGGTAAGTCGACCTCTACTATCTCGCGGAAGTCTATGAGTGGGGCACTGATGAATGAGAGGTGGTTCATCATCGGGTAGTCAACAGTTGTGACATCGAGATGCGAGAGTTGTGGAACGCGGAAGCATCTCATGATAGCCAAGATAGGGAGAGTATATTTGTCGCGGATGACGCAAGTCTTCAACGCTGGTAGGAATGCCGGTGATAGCAATGACTCTTCGTTATTAACGAAGACACTGTCGAGGTGAAGGTGGGTCAATAGTGGGCACCTCTGTAGTATCTTGTGCAGTGATTCGACTTTACAAGGCGAATATGGCCTCTTAATTTTAATGTATGTGAGATGCGAATATATCGGATCGGACCAGGCCGGGTGGAATGAAGTGAAATTGACGTGTCGTAAACGAGGAGTTGTTTGACCGAACAGAAAGAAATCATGGGTCGGTACTGCTCTGCGTCTGGCTTTGTGTCTCGGGGAAATGCCAGAGAGGCGAAGAGACTGGAGCCATGGCATTGGAACCTGAAGAGACTCGATTGGGAGGGCACCTGAGAAACTGAGGGGGTTTCTCCGTTGCGGTATTTCGACAAACGCTTGCAGGACTACCGCTCTTCCGATGATATTAGATGCGATTTCTAAGTGTGGCAAGGAATCGACTGGAAGACTAGGGTAGGGGGCTGCATAGTCGTGCTGGATAGAAAGAGGTGCAGGGCCTCCCCGCCAAGAATAAGGATAGCGAATATACGGAGGGTGCACGTTGTTGTCTAGCACGATATGAAGTGGGGCATTCCGCGCACGGGATACTAGGCACGTGATTCGCCTAGAATTGACGTGTGGGGAAATGTGTATGTATTTCCATAATGTTGATGTCTGTAGTGCGACTCTCCTCCACCGCTTGCTGATGGTTGTCAGTCCAATGCGGTCATCGACTGGCAACCAGTCCCAAATTTCAACGAGGATATCATCGGGAAGGCAATAGATGGGTGTGTATTCGTTTGCGTCTCCCGCTAGGTCGCATTTTACCTTGTCAAGGACGGCCACAACTCTACGGAACCGTGAGCGAACCACAGTTTCTGGAAGATCCGAGCGAAGACCTGTTGGTGTGTGCTCGATCCTGCGGCTACGGGGCTGTTAAGTGAGCATTCGACATAGGAATCAGCGGACAGACCGGCCACTTTCGATGTGTTCCGCCACGGCTTCCAATAGGGTATTCAAACGACGTCTGAGAGACGCAGGTGAGTTGAACTGGATCCTCGCTCAAGGTTTGACACGCACTCGTAAGCCCAATCCATCAGGTAGGTCGGCGCTAGTTCAGACCAAACACTTTAGGTATGTGGGAGAGGGGAACGGTAGAGTACAGGTGAAGATGAAGAGGTATGCTAGTCAGTGTCTCGCCTAATGGACTGGGGATGTTAAGCGCGCCACCAAGTATAGGAGCGTCGCCAGGTACAAGAGCCGAACTCCTTTGGTTCATCTTTGGAAACGACAAATCACCAACAGAACTTTGCAGAAACTTGCAACAAAACGGCAGACACAACATTTGTGGCGAATACGGAGCCAGGAGCGGATAGTACAAGAACTGAGCGGATTGAGCGGGTTCAAAGCATCGGATACTATTAATTATTTATATAATATCAACTGAGGAGTAGGGATGGTGTGCGGTGAAGCGATGGGAGTGTGTCGTGTACGATGCATCCTTTGCATCGCATCCTTTGCATCGCATCCTTTGCATCGCTTGAGGCATGTACGTGCCCCCATGCATGTGCATCGATTCAATTGTTATGTTCATTCACAGTCCGTACCACTGCTTGTGAATTTTAGATATTGCCTGTCAAAAAAATTTGGCCAAAAAAAAAAAAGTAAAGTGACATGTGTTCGCGCCATGGTTACTCCCAACCGTCAAAGCCACATAGTAGCGCTCCCAAATGGGAATACGGAAAGACATGGTATATGGTGCATCCTTCGTTATTCGAAAGGGTCAATCTCGCGGGGCAACTAGTTAACAACCAGCACCCTTGCCTCTGCCGACATAGAACTTGTCAACGCCACGGGATCCCACCACTGGGGGTGGGTGCGACGCTTCAGGAGTCGGGTCAGACGCTTGAGGAAGAAAGACTTCAACAAAGACGTGTCCCTTATATATCAGTCGCGTGTGAGGCTGGGTTGTCTGGCCAAACAATGGCATTCAATCTTAGACCACTCCTAACGTTACGAACAAAAGAGCGCTCAGGGAAGACATTAGAGGCGCACAATGTCTGCGTTCACTCGCCCGTCCATTCCCCACCCACACGCGCCCCATCCTCATCAGGGCCGGGAATCGATCTTCGATGCGCGTGTTCAGAGGGAAGAGCTCGGCGTTGGTGGCATAGGGTACGCACATTATGCGCGGGCGGCACAGGAGTGTACGGAAGCGATCGATCGGTCGGTGAGTCTTCTCGATCGCGTTCCTTGTTTGGGTACAGGACGATTAATGGCCAAGTGTGGATGTCCCATGGATTATGTAGCTGGAGGCATGTCAGTCTATTATACAAGAACAAGTAAAAGATATTGCGCGATTGACAAGGATATTGGAAGCGCAACATGTTCGTTCACTTCCCCAGTGTTGTTCACGGGAGTGAAACCTAACCTTCCAGTGCCATGGCACCCATAATCGTAGATGTATGTCCTCGTACGAGAGGACGAAGCAGAACGGCATAAACGCGAGCTTAAGAACTCGATTGAGCCACAGATACACCAGCTATTGAAGCTCGCAGACGAGTATAGTGCTGAACAGGAGAAATTGGAGGCGCAATTAAGAGAACAGGTCTGTGGAGATCTTTTCACTTCTTTCCTCCCATTCGTCTTTGTTAATTCTTACCATCCATCGTCTCCTGTGCGTCGTGTAAAGTTGTATCTAAAGTCTCATACTTTCTAGCTCACTCAGGCCAAACATCAAGGCTTGTCTAAAGGGAAGCGAACCGCCGTGCGACGGGAAGAGCTTTTGCGGCAACACAGAGATCGGCTCAGAGCTGAGAACAAGAAGCAGCAGAAAATTCTCGCTGAGCTGGTAAGGACATGTTCGTTTGCATGTGTAGTTCACATTACTGATGAGACATCCCGAGCAGGAGGGTCGATGATAGCAGTGTAATATTAGTTTTATGACTGTATCATGTTTACCCCATAAGCGACAAGCATATATTGATCAGATTCAAGGCAAGGGTGCGATACCAGCCTTATACAAGGGTAATACAGGCGCGTCGTAAGGGGGGATTATATAGGAGCCAGCGAGAGAATACTGACCAATCAATCTCGTACCTTTCGCTATTGTGGTCTAGTCACGTACATTCCGCAGAGGCGCACCGACGTCTATGCATCGACTCTAACAACATAGGCCTTGTGAGCAAGGCAGAAGGCTCCCCTGGATCCCTTGCGAACGAAGAAAGTAGACCAGTTTGAGGTTCTCATTTCTTCGTGCAGGCCTGCATCCACCTGCTCTCCTTGCAATCCCTCAGACACCCCACCTTCGATCAGTTTCTCTTAATTTTGAGGACTTCGCCTTTGGAACCTCTTGGAGCCAAATTTTCAACAGTGATTTTCTTTCCTCTGGACTCTGTGCTTATCGTTTGGGGTATTAGTCCCTCCTTGGTCGTCGGCTAACTATCAGCTCACAGAGTTCGTTCAAGACCTCATGAGACTTCAATGCCCGGTTCGGTAATGGTTCACGGTTCCCTCAACAACAGGACCTCCAATGGCCACGTTGCTATTGCTAGCAGCCGCCACGACCATCCCCGACCTTACTGCGGGTGAACATGAGACATCTGAGCTACTATGAACAACCTCCCGACAGCCAACGAACGGTCGTAACTAGTTTCAGTTCCGCATCAGCCTCAGTCGACAGGGGGAGCCTCAAAACAAACTCAGTCATTTGCCCATTAGGATCTCAACTCGTCGCTCCTTCAACCATCTTGCTCTCCCGTTTCATTCGTCCATTCCGTTACTCTTCGAACCTTGTCAAAATTCTGCGATCGCGCGGCCAGTCCAAGGTTCCCTGAATTCTAAGCCGCATGCATCGCTCTATGGCAACCCATTTAGTAACCTTATTCGCTACCTCAAAGCCGCTGCGAGTCGCTCTGAGCCTTTCCCATACCCTCGGATCTATCAAGCAGCCAAGGGGTGGGCGATGGCCCTCCTCGGGATAGGAATTGCTGGAACACAGACCAAAAGGTGCTATTGTTATTAGAATCGGAAGTCACGACTTTAGCGATGATTCTTTGAAATCCCTGAGCAATGACTGAGGCGGAACATATAATGATAGGCGAGCTCTGCACTCTTAACGTTCGTGGCAAAAGAATAAAAGCCGAAATCAAGAACTATTAACTTGCTTATATACGCGTCTGACGACTTGTTCACTATTGAGAAATTATATAACAAATTGTGTCGAATGAGCTACATATAAACAATTTCTTATGATGATAATGTCTGTACGCCTTTCAGAAGATGCGTATTGATGGGAAATGGAGCGCGATTTGGTGAGCAAACCTTAGCCAGCTGTGTTTGTGTGGCCAAACTGTCCTCGTAAACATAAGGCCCCTTCTTTCCACCAGTTTCTCGCCCACCTGCCCTCAAGGTCAGCGGGGGGCAATAATGACGTTCTGGTTATAGTACTGACATTTACGCTGCGTCGCCGTTCATCGCGCGCAACAGATGGTGAGTCGGCTCTCCGGCGGTATCTGCAGAGAGCTCACAATTTGGTTAATCCGCCGCAGCCTTTCGTCAAGGTGGTCAAGTCGAATGCGTACTACTCCCGATTCCAGGTCAAGCACCGCCGCCGACGAGAGGGCAAGACCGATTGTCTGTCCCAACCAGAAGTCCTGGTCGAATTACGCTGACTCTGATTGTCCCAATCCAGACTATGCGCGCAAGCGTCTAGTAACGCAGGCCAAGAACAAATAGTACGTCCAACCTCCCCGATGACCATCTCTGAGCTCAATAAAACGACCCACCGCGGTCAACAGTAATGCTCCCAAGTACCGTCTTGTTGTCCGCTTCACCAACAAGGAGATTATTTGCCAAATAATCTTCGCCCGTTTGCAAGGAGACTTTGTCCTCGCTGCCGCTCGCTCCAAAGAACTCCCCCACTATGGTATCAACCACGGCCTCACCAACTGGACTGCCGCCTATGCTACGGGCCTTCTCGTCGCCCGCCGAGCACTCAACAAGCTCGGTCTCGCAGACAAGTACGAGGGTGTGAAGGAACCCACCGGCGAGATGTCCATGACTGAAGCCCTCGACGATGAGGAAGCTCCCCGCCCATTCAAGGCATACCTGGATGCTGGCCTCAAGCGCACATCTACTGGCTCTCGAGTCTTTGGTGCGCTCAAGGGAGCGAGCGATGGTGGCATCTTCGTCCCCCACTCGGAGAAGCGATTCCCCGGTTATGATTCGGAGAACAAGACGCTGGACGCGGAGGTACTGAAGAAATACATCTTCGGTGGACACGTTGCGGAGTATATGGAGAGTCTGGAAGAGGAAGACGATGAGCGGTGAGTTTTCCTTGCACCCAGGTTCCCCTCTCGTCACTGACATCGGGTCTCCCCGTCGTCCAGCTTTAAGAAGCAATTCTCATCGTACCTAGAGGACGGTGTTGGTTCGGATGAAATTGCGGAGATCTACACCAACGCTTATGCCGCCATCCGCGCGGACCCCACCTTCAAGCCCACTGATAAGAGCAAGGACTGGAGTGCGGAGTGCAAAAAGCATATGACACCACGGCTCACCTACGCGCAACGCAAAGAGCGGATCGCGGCGAAGATCGCCAAGTTCCAAGCTGGTGGAGATGCTGGTGAGTTTCGTAATCCTGCTCTACCATCCCTCCTTCCCAGTGTACAAGATGCTAACCATGTTTCTCACAGCGGACGAAGACGACGAGGAGTAGGCTAGGGACCGTTCTGGTACTTATGTGGTTGCTCTATGTTTTCGTTGTAGCCCGTACGCCCGCATGACCGGCGAGTATAGGCAGTATGCGTATGTTATGCGAGGAAACCAAAAATAAGCATTGTTGCATCTGCCTGGTCTGCTTTCGAACTGGAGTGATCTCGCCATGCCTTGCTCCTCTGCAACTCTTTTCCTGCGATCTTATATAAATTAGACAATTAAGGGATTTTTGTTCCGAAGTCTCCGGTGGTTCGTCCTATTGAGTGGCGTAGTTTGTACATATTTAGGCCCTTGTCAAAATTCAACCACCTTCCTTAGCAGAGGGCAGAGGGAGGTATGCCAGGACCATCAATACCTCATCGATACGAGACGCTCGAAAGGGAGAAAAGGTTCAAAGAACCACCAACAAAAGGCGCCGCTATTCCCCTTCTTGACGAACTCGCGAAGCCGCACATCGAATCCTTCAATGCGCTCTTTGATGAATCCGGGCTTGATCCAGGGGACACGGACGGACGCGGGCTTTTGAGCCTTGGCATCAAGGATATTGGCCCCAAGACTGTCTTTAGCGGGCCCGCGAAAGGCGAGCCGAATAGCGAAAATTCGTTGGGAACCAAGTTGACACGTGAGTGTGAGCCAATAATTGTTGTTGCGGTTGGAATTGACGTGTGGTGTTAGTTTGGATCGATTCATTTTCCATTGGTCTACCCTTGGTCGACGATAGAGACAAATTTTCGACTCAGCGCAAGGTGTTCCCTGCGGAGGTGGGCCCAAAGCCTTAATGTACGATATTTAAATTGACGGTGGAGTAGGCACGCGAAAGACTGACCTCCTACCGCGGACCAATGAATGTCAAAATATGTTGGAAGGTCGATGATGGTGTTAAGGTGGAGGAATCGCGACACTGCGGCCTCGTCCCGGTGATGGTTCGAGTACGTGCCACCTACTCTGCCAGATGGGTATCCACCTGGTCCTGATGTGCGCATTCCAGTCGGTTCGCTGCCACCTTAAAGGAGCCTCAGCCGCCGAGCTCGTGAACAGGCACGAAGAACCGGAAGAATTCGGTGGTTACTTCATCATCAATGGGAACGAACGTCTTATCCGGTACCTCATCCTCCTCCGACGCAACCATGTCGTCGCCCTCGTCCGTCCATCCTTCGTCAAACGTGGACCTTCCTACACACCCTACGCCGTCCAGATCAGAGCCGTTCGACCGGATCAAACCTCCGTGACGAACTCGCTGCACTACCTCTCGAACGGAAGCGCAACGTTCAGATTCAGTTGGCGAAAACAAGAATATGTGATCCCCATCATGTTAATCCTCAAGGCGCTTGTCAGTGCAAGCGACCAGGAGATCTTCGAAGGTGTCATGATGCAAGACTATGAAAATACCTTCCTCACCGATCGTGTGGAGCTGCTCTTGCGGAGCTTCAAGACATACAGTTTGTACACTGGGGCCCAATGCCTCGAGTACCTTGGCAACAAGTTCAGAGTCGTACTAGGTCAAGCTGACGATATGACCAATCATGAGCTTGGTGTGTGGTTGCTGAGGAAAATTGTCTTGGTTCACTTGGAAAATCCCCGAGATAAATTCCGCATGCTTCTGTGAGCCCTCATTGCTACCACCAGAGTTTAACCGTTGACTGATACAATTAACGCAGCTTTATGCTCCGGAAGCTGTTTGCCCTCGTCTCAGGCGAATGTTGCCCTGACAATCCAGATTCACCGCAACACCAGGAGATCCTCCTTCCAGGGTATCTGTACGGCATGATCGTCAAGGAGCGCCTTGAAGAGGCTTTGACTCAAGTACGAAACCAAATTGCGCAGGATGTTCGACGAGAATCGGTGGTGATTGACTTCAATGATAGTGCGCCACTTGCTTTGCGAGCTTCTAGTGTGGCTGACGCAGGAAAAAATTAGAACGGTATATTAAAAAGGTGATGCGAAAGGTGAACTGGGATATTGGGGCCAAGATGTACAACTTCCTCGCCACCGGGAATCTCGTATCGCCCACTGGACTCGATCTACAGCAAGCTTCTGGGTTCACAATAGTTCCCGAGAAGCTTAACTGGCATCGATATATCAGTCACTTCCGTTGTGTGCACCGTGGTGCCTTCTTCACAGAGCTGAAGACCACTGCTGTGCGGAAGCTGCTCCCAGAGGCCTGGGGTGAACACGTTGAACTGGTCTATATAAGCACTACTGACTTCTACGACAGGTTTTATCTGCCCCGTACATACCCCTGACGGTTCACCTTGCGGCCTTCTAAATCATCTCTCTCGATCGTGCCGAATTGTCACCCAGCCGCTCCCCGCTGCCCACATACCCGCACTGCTCTCCGGAATGGGGATGACCCAACCCCTTGTTCCTTCTATCCCCGGCGCGACACACCTCTGCGTCCAACTCGATGGTCGTGTCATCGGTTGGGCCCCTCCATCTCTCTGCGCACACCTCGCCCAAGCACTTCGACATCTTAAGACCGCTGGGCTTGAGAACGTTCCACTCGACCTGGAAATTGGTTATGTACCCCCCAGTACCGGCGGACAATACCCTGGTCTTTACTTATTTACGACGCGAGCACGGATGATGCGACCCGTGCGGTATCTGGAAAATGGGAGGGACGACAGCATTGGGAGTTTCGAGCAAGTCTATATGGATATTGCGATTAAGCCAGAGGAGGTTGAGAAAGGTGTCACCACTCACCTCGAACTCAGTCCAACTAACTTTTTGTCCATATTGGCAAATTTGACACCTTTTTC